>Ga0209066_10002281_pt1 | contig 23550 bp, 21 predicted proteins | sample All_14_2_FD_187198 | JGI IMG/M metagenome (GOLD analysis project Ga0209066, IMG submission 187198) | Freshwater microbial communities in response to fracking from Pennsylvania, USA - Allegheny Zone_MetaG_DW_15 (SPAdes) (version 2) ... | reverse complement strand
GTTGTCGTCATGACCCCACCGCAGCTCCGCGGAAGGGAACACGTTGACGTTGCCAAACTTCAGGGGCCGGCCGCCCTCCCCGGAGGGCGAATCCGGGGCAGCTGGGGCAGTCGTGGTGGCCACAGACATGCTCGTCTGGGCAGATCCATAAAGCGGCAGGAACAGCAGGGGTAGCGCTGCGGCGATGGTCGACTTGGGCATTGGTGTGGATGCTCTCGTTCAGTAGTGAGACTTGGGTTGGCGCCTCAACAGCCAAGGAATGGCCAGCACGGTGACAAACAGCAGCGCGTTGGCCGGAATCTGGAAATGAAAGTCGACGGTAGCCTGCAGCAGCACCGCCAGGATGGCCATGAACGCGCCCAGGGCGAGTCCCATATCCAAAGGGCTCTTTGGCCGCTGGAGTACGAGGGCAGATTGCGCCAGCGTGCTCAGCACTGCAAAGGCCAGCAGGCCCGCCCCCGGCAGCCCAACCTCAACCAGGAACTGAACATAGTCGTTGTGAGCGTGGTCGTAATACATGCGCGCCTCGGGCGAGGCGTACTGCGGGAATGTTGTGTAGAAGGTGCCGGCACCCCGTCCCGTCCAGGGTTTCTCATGCACCATGGCCATGGCGAGACGCGCTGGTGCACTGCGGTCCTCCAGGCTCTCTTCCCGAACGCCCTCCACGGACTCGATGGCGGTCGTGTTCAATCGCTGGGCAACCTCGTCGAAACCGACCAGCTGCCCCACGAAAAACACATCCAGGATGATGATGCTGAGGATCAGCAGAGCACCCTTGAGGCGAAGGCGCCCCTTCAGGGCAAGAATGGGCGCAGCGACACAAAGCAAAGCCAGCATGAAGGCGGCATTGCCCATGCGCGACTTGGTCAGCACCAGCGCGACAACCATCACCAGCAACATGACCCGAAGTCGCACCACCTCGGAGAAAGCCACGCTCAGCAACCGAACCGCGCGCGAACGCCAACCCGCCTGGTCAAGCGGTGCGGCACGCAAGTCGGCGACCAGCAAACCGATGCCCAGGCAAAGGCAGATGACCAGGTAGTTCGCGAGGCTGTTGTGGTAGCTGAAGGTTCCGAAAGTCCGGCTCGAATGATCGACCGCGAAGTGAAACAGCTCGTAGTCCACCTTGGCGGAGTGGAGATAAACAGCCAGTAGTGCCTGCAGCACGCCGAACAGCACGATGGTCTTGACGAAATGGCGCATGTCCGAGCGGTGACGCAGGTTCATCAACACCAGGAAGAAACCCGCCAGATACCCGCAGGAGATCAGCAGTTGCTGTGCCGTGCTGTGCACGTCGACACTGCGCAAGGCCTCCGTGGGTGCGTTCAGCTGGAGCGTCAACCACCCCAGGTACAAGAGAAGTGAGACAGCGACCGGCCATGCCACACGAATGCGGCTCAGAGGCTCCTCATCGCGGATGACCATGGCCGTGAACTGCAAAAGACACAGGGCCAGCAGCGCAATGGAAACGGCGGACACAGCAAACACCCGGTTGCCTCCCAGCGGCAACGCAGACAGGGCCAGCACGACAACAAAGAGCCCGTGCACAAGGCCTGGAGACTTGCTGATGTCTGTTGTTCTCAAATCAATGATCAGGCCGGGAGGGCGTCAGTTGAGCGTGGCGCCACCGCCACCGCCAAGCACGGGAGGCGTCGGTGGGGTGAAGACGACCACAACGGGCGGCGGCTGCGTTTCAACCGCCGGCGTCGGTTCTGTGGTTGGCGGGGTGACCTCCGTTGTGACCTGTGTGTCCTGCTGTGTGGTGGACGCGTCTACCGGCGGAGCCTCTGTCGTTTGGGGCGTGCTTGGCTCGGGCTCAGTGGTTTGAACTGCCACATCCTGTGTGGCATTGGGTGTTTCCTGACTGGGAGGCGTAGTTGTTGTGACGGTGGCAACAAACTCGGTCACCTGCTGCCGGATGACAGCGGCCTCCTCAGGGGCGGCGGTGAGCAACAAGGCGCTGAGAACCGGCGGCGCAGCAGGCGCACCGGCAACCGTGATCACCGCTTTGGCCGCCTCAACTTTCGGAACACCTTCGTTGGCCAGGGCCACAGCGATGGTGGCGGGTTCAAGCGTGAGGTTCATCAACACAGCAGCCAGCAGTTCTGGCCGGTATCCCAGCTCGAGCCCAGACGAGATGACCTCGTCGATGGGGAAGCCCTCCCCCACCTTCTGTTCGATGAAAGCCTGCACCTCCGAGATGCTCACAGGTGCGTCCGCGGAAGACTGGCTGAGCACGCCAAGGGACACAGCAGCCATGCAGACGCCAAGAACCGAGGCTCCCAGCACTTTCTTCAGTGCGTACATGGTTCGTCCATATGAGGATTTTGATATTTTCATCATATCAGTTCATTGATGTCACTTAAAAGACTTTGCATCATTTTAACGATACACATCACTGTCGACTGCCAAGGCGAGCCAGTCCACCTATGGAATAACAACTGTCGATAGATAAATACTTAACCGCGACCTTCCAGACCTGATCCGCCCAAGAGGAACCCGACCCCGCACCTCAAAAATTGCCGCCGCAAGCTCTCCGACACGCCCTGAAACTCAAGGGATTCACCGAACTGACCACGCATGAGGAGAAAACGACCGAGACAGGCGTGATCTAGATAAGTGCAGGATTTGAAATCGAGAATCAACTTGGCGTTGCAGCACCTAACTGAATTCAGGATTGCTTCCAGTTTCTTGATGTTTTCTTGACCCCATGGACCGGAGAGAACCACACGCGTCGCCAGTGCACTGCCGCTGACTCTAATTTGCGCCTCGCGAAACTCAATGGCAGGTGGACGAAAGCGTTTATAAAACCAGAGGGGAATGAATTCTTTTACCAGGATGGATAGAAGTGCTAGGCCATCAGCAACATATCGCCGCCACAACTGTGGCTCTTCTCTGATGCGCCATAGCCACTCAAGACCCACTTTCTGCATCCAGACGGGCGCTCGGACGACGCTGCCAGCGCTGAAGTTGATCACCGCCCCCAGATGACTGATGACCTTCGCGTTGAGCCTGCTTCGGTTTCTTTGAATCCAGGCTTGGCCTTTGGCGGCTCCAAGAGCCACCACCAGGAAGTCCGGGCGCGCCGAGTTGATGGCATCAATGACAGCATCCGAGCTCATCTGCTCCACCGAGCCAAAACCCGGATCGAGGAAGCCAACGCTACGCATGCCTGGCGATCCGGCGTTGACACGCTCATGCGCTAACTGAGCAACGCCAGGCTGACCGCCGAAAAAAAAAACCCGCATCTGCGGGCCGTCATCGGGTGGGGGTGAATTTCGTATGGACTCGAACACAGAAGAGCCAGCGACTCTCTCGCGTATGGGGATACCTAGAAGTCGAGAAGCCCAGACCAGCGGCATGCCATCCGCCACAACCAGGTCGCTCTGCAGTACCGAGCTGCGAAAGGCCGCATCGCGGCGGCAAGCCACTGCAAAGTTGAGGTTGGGAGTGGTCAGAAACAGCGGCTGCCCGGCACGGACGGCCCGCCAAAGCTGCTGAATTGCCTGAGACTGACTCAATGCATGAAATGGCAGGCCCATCAGTGCATGGACTGAGGATTTTTCTTTGATCATCGGGTTGGCACCTGCCCCCAGCGGGTCTTGTGAAGAATGGACAACGCAGAACGACTGCGACCGAGGTTTTGCATGGCCAAAGACCAGCCGCGCCATCGCAGCAAGTCCTTGAAAAGCTGAATCAGGTCCGCCAAAACGACGAGGAATGCATGCAGAAACAGCCCGCCAACACCGTGGTGCTTGCGGATGAAGAGCCACTCGCTCTCCACCTGCAGGGCTGAGATCTGCCGTCCAATCTTGGATATCTTGGCGACCGACTTGGCGCTCTCACCTCCAATGTGAACAACTTGCGTGAACGGGTAGAAGAACACTTTCCAGCCCGCTTGCTTCACCCGAATGCAGTGATCGACCTCCTCGTAGTACATGAAGAACCGCGGATCAAACAAACCGACGGCTCTGAGCACCTCACGCCGAATGAGGTAATAGCACCCAGGTACCCAGTCACACTCACGAATGGCGTCATGTGCCCATGTCATGTCATCCACGGCTTTGACAAAAGGGAGCAACATCCAAAAGCCCGTCTTGTTGAGAAAGATGTTCGCAACGTTCGGTCGATAGCGGCACGACGGCTGCAACTTGCCATCTCGACCGACAAGCTTCACACCGAGAACACCACACTCTGGATGTTCATCCATCCAGGCAACTGTGCAGGTCAGGGTTTCCTCAGAAACGAACGCGTCTGTGTTGAGAAGAAGTACGTACCGGCCCCTAGCCAAGGGAAGAGCTTGGTTATTGGCTCTACCAAATCCCACATTTTCTTTATTGACAATTAATTCATACGGGTAAGAGGATGACTTCAAATACTCAACCGACCCATCGGCAGAGCCATTGTCAATGACAATCAACTGCAGCGAAAGACCTTTCGTCGCGCGTACAACACTGGCAAAAAGCTCATCAAGTAGATGACATGTGTTGTAGTTGACAAGGACAATGGTAATATCAACTGTAGCCGCCCCCACTACCAACTGCGATTCTTGTTCAGCCATGGTCTTTCAACACAATCCTGTATATATCAATCATTTGGCTTGCCTTGGCACGCCAACTGTAATGCGAGGACGCTTTTTTTCTTCCTGCATGACCCATTTCATCTCTAAGTGAACGATCGCAAGCAAGCCCAACGATGGCGGATGTCATAGCATCCAATAGCTCATGTTCGCTACTGACAGGCAATAGCACCCCGCAAGTTTCATCAAGGTAGTCCGACGGACCACCCCAATCGGTGGCGATCACTGGCAGTCCGCTAGCCATTGCCTCCAGAACGACGGCTCCACCACATTCGAGCAGGCTGGGCAAAACAAATACTTCGGCTTGTCGCATCAGTTGTGCACAGGCTTCCGGTTGAAGCCATCCGTGAAAGAACACTCGCCAAGGCTCGTTGGGAACAGAAGCAATGATGTCCAAGTCACGAGCAAGCTGCTCCCATTGCTGACGCATCGGGCCATCGCCAGCGATCGAAAGACTAAGTGGTACACGACAACGCTGGCAAGCTGATGCGAAAGCACGCAACAGCAGGTCTACACCCTTCCAATCGACTAACCGTCCAACAAAAACAAGCCGCACTGGACGCAAATGCGATGAGTCGACAACTGGGCGGTCACGTGATGTATCTCGCCAAAAGTCTAAATCGACACCGTTTTCCGGGAGCTGCCTGATGCGATTTTGCATGCCGGGAAAGGCTCTATCCAGAACCCTTTGCGTCCTATCATTCGCCGCGATCAACAGGCTCGACTGCAGTTTGCCCGGAAATACTCGGTTAAACAATGTGGCGGCAGACCTTCCAGCAGACAGCAAAGACGTTACCCATCGTGCCTGTCTGTGCGCAAAGCCAATGGGGTATCGCATACCACCATTCAGAGGACCTATCACCAGCGGGGCACCAAGATTGCGTAGCAAGGTGGGTTCCAGCGGAGAAACCGGCATGGTGAGATGAACAACGTCAATGCAAAATTTATCTATCAATCTCCGGGCGACTTCAAGTTGCTTTCTCTGGGTGAGCAAGCGAATGAGAAGGCCAGTAGTGAACACGGAAAGTGACAACGGAAGCCAGCATCCGATCCGCCAAATGGCAGCCTGAAGCCGACTGTCTTCTATAAATATCAGGCGATCAGACCAGCGTGAAAAATGTTGCTTCACCTCAGGCTCAGACCTAGCGTGGCAAAGCAACCAGACGGAGTGACCTATTTCGGACAGTTCACGAAACCAATGAACTGCTAATGCAGCCTCTCCGCCAGCCTGCAGGGATGCGTGCTCAGATATGAGTAGGATTTTTATAATGAATTAAACGTAGTTTAAAGCCGTGAGATATCAGGATTTGGACCCTTTACCCATCTGAGCACGTGCCGTGTTGTCTCGTGTCCACTCCCAAGGGTTCTTGGCGAACCTCAACTGCCAAGCGGCTGCTACACGTGAACTGACAATCGCATAAACATAGACAGGAAAAGCCAGCCAGAGGCTAGGCCTGACTAAAAACTCTTTCAAGAACGGCATGTAATCTCGCTCATCGTTCTGACGCATTCCGTCGAAATTGTTATCAATCTGACGATTGGATCGCTCCCATCGTCTTCGAAGCTTCAGCAGTGCACCGAAGCTTGTTGGGGCCGCAATAATGAAGTCGTGGTCAGGCAACGTCTTGCGCTCGTGGGGTGCAAAAAGAAGCCGAATAAAGTCGTCTTCTGCCAGCAACTCCGGAAAATCCCCGAAACGTGAACGGCCCTGCTCTGACAACGCGTACACACCCGACCCGACCATGCTCTGCGTGCAATAAGGCAGTCGCGTCCAGATCGCGTAATAAGCCTTAAGCAACCACGAACGCCCTTGAACATCAACCTTCAATCTCGGAGCCGCCGCATGAATGCTTCCCTGACTCAAGGCGCGAGCCAACTCTCGTGCCGTCTCGGTCGTCATGAGGATGTCGGCATCAAGATAAATGCGTGGAAACGCAGTAGCAACCTGATCTGCCAGTGTCAGAGCGTTCGGCTTACCAGGCTTTTCGGTTTCGATGACTGTGACACCCGAAAAACTTCTGGCGATGTCTGCCGTTCTGTCCTTGCAGGCATTGCACGAAACAACAATCTCAAACTCACCCGGTGCTGCACCCTCGGTCAGGCGTTTCAGCGACTGGGCAATGACGGCTTCTTCATTGTGCGCCGGGATGACAACGCTAAACATCTCAGACACCTTCCTTGAGCAGCTGGTCAAAATAGTCAATCGTGTGGCGCAGACCTTCATCGAGCTGAACCTTAGGTTTCCAACCGCCCAGATGCTCGAGGGCACGGCCGATGTCAGGCTTTCGCTGCAAAGGGTCGTCTGCAGGCAAGGGTTTGAACACGATTTGACTGGGCGATCCTGTCAGATCAATCACTCGTTCAGCCAGTTGCCGAATGGTGAACTCAACCGGGTTGCCGAGGTTGATTGGGCCTGGATACCCAGGACCACCGTCAACTGCACGCGGAAGATCCATAAAACGTAAAAAACCTTCAATCAGGTCATCCACGTAGCAAAAACTCCGGGTTTGAATCCCATCTCCATACAGTGTAATGTCTTGACCTTTTAGGGCTTGGACGATGAAGTTGCTGACCACTCGACCATCGTTTGGATGCATACGGGGGCCGTAGGTGTTGAAGATTCGAGCTACCCGAATGTCAACCTTATGTTGCCGGTGGTAGTCAAAAAACAGGGTTTCAGCGCAGCGCTTGCCTTCGTCGTAACAGCTGCGCGGGCCAATGGTGTTCACATTGCCCCAGTAAACCTCAGTCTGGGGGTGAACCGAAGGGTCGCCATACACCTCGCTGGTAGAAGCCTGAAAAATTCGGGCCTTGACCCGTTTGGCCAGACCCAGCATGTTGATCGCACCGTGCACGCTGGTCTTGGTGGTTTGCACTGGGTCGTGCTGGTAATGGATTGGGCTGGCTGGGCAGGCAAGGTTATAGATCTGGTCCACCTCCAGGTAGGTGGGAAATGTCACATCGTGCCGCATAAACTCGAACCGGGGGTGCCCCAGCAGATGTTCAATATTCCGTTTGGTGCCGGTGAACAGGTTGTCGAGGCAAATCACCTCGTCACCACGAGCCAGCAGGCGGTCTATCAAGTGCGAGCCTAGGAAGCCCGCACCACCGGTGACCAGAATGCGTCTATAGGGGTTGTAGTTTTTCATGTTGATCTGAGGTGTTTGCTGGGGCGTTGAAAGCCCGTAGCACAATGGCCAAGAGTGAGATGGTTGGGTTGGCCGCACCGTTGGTAGTAAATACCGAAGCGGCTGCGATTCTTAAATTGGTGGTGCCATGCACCCTGAGTTGATGGTTGACCACCGAATTTTTGGGCGTAGCACCCATGCGGGTGCTTCCCAGATGGTGGCCACCAATCGGATGGAAATCTTGTAACTGCTCTTCCAAAGTTTTGAGGTTCAGATTGAGTCGAACGCCCCTGATACGCTGCAATTGCGCTTGCAGGTGTGTGAAACTAGCGCAAGCAGATGCCACGTCCTGATCGGTAAGTTGCCAATGGATCCTGACGCGGGGAATGCCCTGCTTATCAGCCCGCTCTGACAGAGCGATCTGATTTAGCGCACTAGGAACTTGCTCGCTGTTGAAGTCCAAGGGGAACTTGCCCGTGCGCGGCGCAATCAGCGTGTAGGGCTGCTTGCGGTGGGCAAACTTGATTTTGGACAACCATTCCCACGCAAACGATGGTACCTGCGGCAGGTCGCGCGCTATGTTCCACAAGTGGGCCAGCATTTGGCTGTCGATTGCTTCCACCCCGCGGCTGTGGTTCAAAATGTCCTGATGCTCTTTGGGCAGGATCGACTTCAACAGGTAAATGGTGGACAACACTGCACTGCCGTGTTGCGCGTTGGCATAGGGCTGAAAATGCAGGCGGAATGCCGCATTTAACAAGCCATGCTTGGCTTGGAACTCGCTGGAAAACTGCAATTTTCGCCGTGCGTACACTCCGTCAACGGTTTTTTCAAACTCGAACTGGGGCCGCGTATGACTGATTTGCAGCTCGCCCAGAATGGTGTCAAAGTGGCAGCCGTAGTATTTGCCTAGCGCTGCATCCAAGCGCGCCCAACTGGGCTGTGATTGGCGCACACGCAGCATCAAACGGGTGACCTCAATGCCTCCCCCACACAACACAAATTCACCAGCCCGAACCTTGAAGCCTTGGGTGGATTCCCCCACAAGCACTTGCGCACTCGTGACTGTTTGGGTGGCTGCATCCAGTTCGAGGTCAACCACGCGGGCCCGCATGATCAGAAGAATGTTTTGCGAGGCCTGCAATACTGACCGGTATTTGTGGCCTACGTCGGTGGGCAGGCTGTAGCGCTCGATGTTTTCGATGACGCTGGGGGCAATACGGCCCAAACCGGCAATCAGTTCATTTCTATTCGCCTGAAGTGCGTGGCTTGAGTAGTTGACCGCGCCCACATCCAGCATCTCGTGCGCCCGCTGCATGTAGGGTGCCAAATCGGCGGCGGTTAGCGGCCAGCCGCTTTCGGGTACATGGGGCCTTGCTTCAAAATCTTGTGCATCAAGCGGAATGCAACGCCCCCCCCACAGGTGGCTGGTGCCCCCCAGGCGCTGGCGGCGGTATTCATGGGCTGGTGGGTGCTCCGCACTGGCTTCGCCTTGGTAAAAGTCCTGCAAACCGGGGGTTTCTTTCAAGTCGCCGGTTTCCAGCACAAGCACCCGCTTGCCTTGCTCGGCCAGCGTGATAGCGAGGCACACGCCCACAATGCCTGCGCCCACCAGGCAATGGTCGTAACCTGCGGCTATTGCCTCAAGCGCCGCAAGGCCATGGTCGGTTGCGCGGATGATCACGCGCCCTGTCCCAGGCTTTGCTTAAAAACAGCCGACAAAGTGACCACCTGCTGCTGAAGGTCATAGGCAGTCGTTACCAGTTGCCGCGCGGCTGCAGAGACACGCTGGCGCAAATCTGCGTCTGTCAGACCGGCCAGCAGTGCCTGTGTGAGCTGCTGGGCATTGCCGGCCGCCACCAGCAAACCGGTTTCGCCGGGTAACACCAACTCGGCCACCCCGCCCACAAAGGTGGAAACCACTGGCACCCCGATAGCCATGGCCTCCATCAGAGAAACAGGCACACCTTCGGCAAAACTGGGCAACACGAAGAGATCGGCGGCTTCCAACTCCTGGCGCACGGTCTCTTGGCTGCAATAGCCCAAAAATGTCACATGCCTGCTGAGCCCGAGCTGTTTCACGCGGGTTTGCAATACCTGGCGGTCTTCACCGTCGCCGGCAAGGCGCAGGCGCGCCTGCGGCCTGCGCTGAATCAGGTCGGCAAAACTATCCAGCAACACCAGAAGGCCTTTTTCTGCCGCCAAGCGGCCCACACACAAAATAGTTTGTCCGGTTTCACGCGGCTTGTGCCAGGCATAAGTGGCGGTTTGAACACCACAGTGCACCACCAGCAACTTGTGCCAGTCTGCCTGGTCAGAAAACAGCATCATCTGGCTTTTGCAGAAGTCACTGATGCAGACGACAAAATTAGCGCGGGCTACTTTGGCACGCAGCGCCCAATTGACAGGGTCATAAAAGATGTGCGGGCCATGAATGGTCATGCTGAAACCAATGCCAGCAAGCTTGGCCGCAAGCATGGCAACCGTGGCACTGGCATCGCCCAGATGATTGTGCAAATGGTGCACCTGCTTCCGGGCCAAGTCATGCGCCAAACAGCTCGCCTCAAGAAAATATGCCATTTGATAGGCAAGCCCCTTCAAGCCCGGCCTTCGTGTTTTGAGAGCAAGGCGGAGGGTTTTAAAGTACCGCAGTGGCGCATTGAGCAACCAACCCCCATTGGTGCGCACCAGCGCAGGCAGGCGAAAGGGCAGCAAATAGGTGGTTTGCTGGCGCTCTTGCATCACGGCAGTGATGTGGCCGTGCTCTTGCCCGGGCGCCCTGACCGCATATGGCAACACGGTCCAGCCTAAGGCCCGCAAGCCCTGCACTTCGCGCTGAATGAAGGTATCGGTGGCACGGGGGTAACAACCGGTGATGTATGCAATGTTGTTCAAAGTTAGAAAATCGCTTTGAAGCTTGAAAAATTAGGTCTCAGGCCAGTAAATTAGAGGTTTCAGGCGAGCGGAGCGACTGATCGGATTGAACACTTCAGGTAAATTTTCTTCCTGCCCAGCAAGGCGTGCCAGTTTTTCGGCACCAGCACATAGGCGATCGAACAGCCACCAAGGCAAGTTCAATCCATATGGTCGGAGTTGCCCTCGGTCGATCAGCGCCTGACGATATTGCTGCATCGACCAGGGATGAGGGTCGAGCACGCACCGAAACTCTAGATCAGGCTGCGCAATGGATATCAGTGATTCGACGATGACCTGCGCCGCGCGTCTTGCTCCAACAAGCGGAATCTGGCCATGATGCGATAGCCCAAACTGCACCCGGCCCCTTACCACTCCGGCGTAGGCATTCGACATAACCTTATCGTCATAAATCAGGCCCGGCCGCAGAATGACCGCATTGATGCTACCCGTAGCCACTGCTTGCTCTACTAGCAGTTCCTGCGTCAGCTTTGCAGCCGCGTATGCGGGCAGCGACTCATCCTGCACTAGGCGTGGCGTGTGGGCGTCAACCCGCGCGTAGGCCGGCAAGGCGGCAAGATCAAAAACCGACAGGCTGCTGACGAGAACAAATTTTTTGACGCCACGATCCATTGCAAAGTTGAGTAAGGCTTGCGTACTCTTTTCGGCGAAGTCTATTTGCTCTTGACGCGCCGCCCCCATGGCATAAGCGATATGAACCACCGCATCGATAGGGTGAAGCAACTTGCCCGCCAAGTCATCCCGACCCATAAAGTCATGAACGATGAATGAGTAAAGACCGGGGTGCAACAGAGGCCGGCGGGAAATGACATGCGGGAAGCAACCTATATGCCTAAGTACAGCCGCGACATGACGGCCCAAGAAACCACTGGCGCCAGTAAGCAAAATATTCATGCCTGATCGACTACAGAACTGGATTTAACAATCCGGGCCGGATTACCCACAGCAGTGCAACCATCTGGCACATCAATCAAAACAACCGCCATGGCGCCAATTTTGGCTCTATTTCCGACCCGTATCCCTCCTAACAGCTGTGCATAGGCGCCAATATCTACGTCATCACCGATAAGTGGGGCTGGTCCATCAGCCACCCGATTGCCAATAGTCACACCTTGGCGCAAGGTGCAATTACAGCCGACGACCACTCCAGGGTTGATGAAAATGTTGCCAAAATGGTGGATACGCAGACCACCGCCAATTTGGGCGTTATGCGGCAAACTTATGCCAGTAAGTGTTTCAATTAACCGATAACCTAGCCAGTAGACTTGCACTAAAATTTTCTTGTGCCAGCTTGCCGGCTGATGAAATAGACTATGCCCCCAGCGATACCAGGCTATGGCCCAGATCGATTGCTCTTTTAGGAATGGGCGTCGCGGGTAGCGATGTAAGTCAGCTTGCCAAGGGGAGCGAGTCGGAGACAATTGGAAATACTCTTCAGTCGTTGCGCGAGACTGGGTCGCGTGAAACACTTTTGTATTCTAGTAAGGCAGTACCGCGCCGATTAAATCTGTCCCACGTGTAGCGCAGATATCCAAACGTCTGGGGCCAGTAGGACAACATCGTATAAAAGGCATGCGGAAGAGCAATATGCGAAGGATGCCCCTGCCGGACGGATTTCAGCGCAATACGCGACAATTGGGTAGGCCAAAGGCAGAAAATTATGATTGCCGCCCCCCAGCCAGCCTCAAACCCGGCAGTCGCGTTTGCTCCCAACCCCGCGCCTACAACCAAAGTAGGCCAAAGTGACCAGAAGCCTGCTCGAAAGACGTTACGCCTGAAGTCCGCCAAGCCAAAGCGCCAGACAACATCCAGCGCACCGTACCCGTTCCTGATCTGTCTTCTGTACCACTGCCTAACAGAATGCATGGCCAGGTCATGCCAAGCCATATTCACTTCTATGCGACCGATAATCCAACCCGCAGTGCGAAGCCGGTGACACAGCTCGGGCTCCTCCCCTGCGGGAATAGTCGGGTCAAACCCACCCACCGCCTCGAAGGCCACCCGACGTATCATGAAAATGCCCCCGACTGAGCGAACATCGCCGTACCCCTGAATGTTCCATTCGAACTCTGCCAGCCGGTTGTAGATCGACTTTGTAGGAAAACGCTCACGCAGGCGACCGGCTACCGCCGCCACGGCAGGACGGCCTAACAAGGCATCACGGGCCAAAGACATCCAGTCTGGAAACAACTCGCAATCTCCATCCACGAATTGGACGAAGGAGACTTGTGGGAAGCGAGAAATGAGTGTCTGGAAGCCCTCATTGCGCGCACGGGCAGCACAAAAAGGCAAAGACATGTCTAGCTCCACTACATCTACACCCAAGGAATGCGCCAGTGATACCGAGCCGTCTGTCGAGGCCGAATCAACATAAACAATCGCAGCGGCATGCCGGGAAACTGACATTAGGCAACGGCGAAGACGACTACCTTCGTTACGACCTATTATTACGACACCAATATTATTGCGAACAGCCAACATGCGCTATCTTCTTACGCAAACAACATATAATAACTAACTCAGCAATGCAATCGCAGCCTTCTTCACGAACCTTGCAGAGAGTTTAAACCTATTTGGCTCAAAACTGATGCTACGAAGAGGAACAGGCCGCCTATTCTTGACGCCTGTTGCAAGTAAAGCAATGCAGCCAAATGCATTAACAATATCGGCGTCCTGCATTTGCATGGTGTACTTTTGGGACACGGCACACGCGGCGATCCAGCCTTTGGATTTGCAGATCGCTTCGATATTGGGATTTAATAGCAACCCTTCAAGGGTTTCCTGAAAGAGACAAATGTCATCCTCCGGTATAGGATAACAATACGATTGATCAAAGAATTCCGCTCCACCAATTCCATGAAACCCCACCACGAGACACCCGCTAGCCATAGCCTCCAGTGGCGGAAGACCAAAGCCTTCACGTTGACTAAAGCTCAGGAAGATCATTGACTCGCGCAATACACCAGCAACTTGATGAAAGGACAGTTTGTCAATTGCCGTCACGGACCATCCTTTTAATGAACCCCTCCGCTCCAATGCTTGAAGAATATTTCTTGAATCACCGCTTCGCCGACGAGGCATGTAGGCTATCTGCCGCTTTTTATTCGATTCAGAAATGCGGAATATATTATGATCATAACCAAGTTTGATTGAAAAATTTTTCTTTTCTGGGTAGCAGAATGCCGCCTGACGAGAAATGTACTCGGAAGTAGAAATGATGGCACATACATCCTCGTCATAGGAGCCAATCAAACCAGGAGAAAAACTATTCTGATTAAGAACAACTTTTGCACACCCACTCAACTGACTCAGAAGTTTGCTCATAAACTCCGGCACTACCAAGAGATCATTCAAACCAACTACTGTGTTTTTTGCATCAACGATCCGAACGTTGATGGAAATCCAGCTCGGACGATATCCCGGATCTTGATGTACTACGGCAACGGAGTAACCGGCCGATGATAATGCCAAAGCGAATTCATATATCTTCGTAACTCCGCCAGTTGCCTCAGCAACATCAGGGCAGAGAAAATATATCGTGCCTGCGCTTAACATAACCAAAGAGTTACAAATTTACTCATTAATCTTCCTTCGCCGAAGTTATCATCGGTCGAATCACTACATCGACAGCGTCGGAGAACGCCTCAAAGGAGAATTGGCGACTTACGATCGCTTTCCCTCTTGCTGCCATCTGACCGCGAAGATCTGGTACCTCAAGCAGTTTCACGCAAGCATTTGCAAACTCACTATCTGATTTTGCACAAACAACTGTTTGCACTTGATTTAGCAGTGAACCGTAACCTTTAGCCGCTTCCAACGACAATACAACAGTGCGTTCGTGAGCCAAAGACTCCAGCACCTTTATTTTGGTACCACCACCAAAATACACAGGCACGACAGTAAATGCGCAATCTTCATATAGTTTGCCCAATTGATCTGCAAACCCAATCACTCTTACACCCCTGTTCCCAGCCCACTCAATCTTTTTTTCTTCATCAAGCCCCCGTCCAACAATCAAGAACTCAGCATCACCAACACGACTCAGGATCAGCGGCCATACCTGGGAAAGGAATCGATCTAACCCATCACGATTAGGTGGAAACTGCAAATCACCCACAAATAGTATTTTTTTTGATTCCGCACCGCAGCATAAACTTCTCTTCCCAGGGAGTGCATCATGAAAAAATATGTTTGGCAGAATTTGTGTGTCTTTGTCAACTTCATTGGAGTCCTCTTCGCAAGTCACCCACACCCCATCAAATATATCCAATGCTCGAAGACAAGTTTTTTTGATGTCTTTATATACAAGATATTGAGCCAATCTGCCTCTTGGCCCTTTCCAAGGACTGAACTCCATTAATGACTTGAATGTACTCCAGTCAATGTCATCGAAATCAAGAACTTTGGGAGTACCCGTGTATCTTGATAGTCCGACCTTCATTGCAGGAGAAAGATATCTGGATACAATTAAATTGTACGGGCCATTCTTTTCTACAAATCTATCGAATTTCTCAGACGCATTAGTATCTGAATGGTAACGCTGTCTGTAGGCACAAAGTGTATCGTGAATTTTTGCGAATGGCCCCAAATACCAGTGCATTTGAGAGGACGTGCGCTCACAAGTTATTGCATAATCCAGAACCCCGTTTCCTGAAGAACTACTCGGGATTTTGTTGAGATCTATTTTTTGCTCGAAGAGGTCATTTTCGCCAACTGCGAAGATATCAACAATACCATATCGTTCCAAGGCACGCCTGAGCAACTCTGTTCTTTGGGCTCCTCCATTTCGCCTAAGTGGCCAAGGAAGAACACTTGTTATCATTAAAATTTTCATTTATAAGACGGAGTCACGCACTAAGTGCAACACCGATTTTTTGAACGGTGAAATCGTGTTGATTTAGCTTGTCCAACATTGCCTAGCAGACGCAGATGAGCGGGTAGAACTCATGGTTGGCGCGCGGGCGGTTGTTGAGCAAATCGGCAATCGCATCGAGCTGCTCCTCGCTATAGACTTACAAGTCCGTGTCCTTGGACAGGTACTGGCGAACCAGCCCGTCGATGTTCTCGCCGGAGCCAAGTTGCTAGGGGCGGTGTTGATCGCAGAAGGACAACGTCACACCGGTGTCCGCCGTCAGCTTGGCATGGCGGCTCATTTCCTTGCCTTGATATTAAGTAAGGGGTTGGGCATCGGTTCAGCTACGATGCGCTGCTTGGCCGTGAAGCCTTCAAGCTCAGAGGCGGACGTCGCATCGACCAGCTTGATCAGCGTCACGAGGAGAGAACTGCGCTCAAGCAAATCGCCGACGCCCAATCGGTTGCCCGCACCCTTGATGAGATTGCCCTCCCAGTGCCCGCGGAAAGCCCGGTCGCTGGGCTCAGGCGGGCGCACGTGCATACTCAGCAGGTCGGGCATTTGGCCCCAGCAATCCTCACCCCGGCTGCGCGGCATTCGCTTGGCTTTGGCACAGAACAGACAGGCCATCAGGTCATTGCACGATTTTTTTTTGGGATGATGTAGATGCAGGTTTAGATGCTCTTGTGGGAGGCGGTGCACTTGGGTTCATCGGGCTACATGAGCTTGAGTGTGCCTGCGATTTGTGAGGGCAATTAACCCTGGACCAAGAAGTGCTATGCAACGCCGAAGAGCGCGGTGTCGCAGGCTAGCTTGGAGCGTTTGTGGCATTTGAAGCGAGCGCACCGCGCTTTGAGATCTGCAGCGGGCATCGTATTGCCCGGGCGGGTCGGCTATCAATGTGGCCCGATCTGGCCACGCCGAAAAGCGCGCTATTTCACGGGTGATGGTCGACGGCGAGCTGTGCAGCGTGCGGGCCATGTGCCGCGCCGAGCAGTTGCTCGCCTTCATTACTAAGATTGCTGCTCACTCTTCAGCGGTGAGTTGTTCATCGTGCTTGCCCATCGCGGCACTTTAACGGTTTGGGGTTGCACTTGATTATTCATCCCGTCTACTATATTGCGATAGCTATTGCTAAAGAGACAATGAAAATTAATCAAACTGATTTTTATTTTTTCGTAGCCAGGCGCAATACAAAAGCATCCAGCCCTCCTTATTCAAAGGATTACAAACCACAGCTCGTGCTGCGTATTTTTGTGCCGTCGATGAATAACCTTCAGACCAAGCCCACCAACCATACCTAATTAACTGTGAATAATTATCATCCTCAGAACCAGTGGAGCGCCAAGGCATTAGCGGCTGACTGAGATTACCCTCAACTGATAGTCCACGACGCTCGTAAGCCTCCAATACCACACGATGCATTACCGCCAACTGCTGCAATTGTTTGCTTTCGCTCAACGATGCCGAATGCTGTCTATACTTTACCAATACATCACTTAGGTTGCCAAGTTTACCCAGCTCACCCATCCGAAGCCACAGATCCAAATCTTCAGCAAGCATGGAGACCTCGCGGTAGCCTCCAACTTCTAAAAACTCTTTTTTTCTGAAAATCGCGGTTGGGTGACATATTGGAGTATATCTTTGTAGCCCCTGTTGCTGTAAGTCTGGATCATTTGTGAGGGGCCGAAATATTCGGATAGGATCACCATCTTCATCAATAAGAAGATATCCCGTTCCGGCAGCAACCACACCTGAGTTCAAGCACATATACTCATACTGATTGGAAAGACGATCAGCTAGTGCTACATCATCAGCATCCATGCGTGCTATCAACTCACCTCGCGCAATATTCACACCTTCATTCAAAGATGTGACCAGCCCTCTGTTTTCACGGTCTATTACCACGATACGAGCGTCTTCATACGCGTGACGTTTGATGAAGTCGAGTGACTGATCCGTCGATCCATCATTGACGATGATGAACTCAAAATCTTTGAATGATTGATTTCTTATGCTAAGGATGGCTTCCTCTAGATATGATCCACCATTGAAGACGGGCAATACTACCGATAGAGCAGGCATTTTCTACAATTTACAATCAAAGCCTCAACGCGTCTGGACAAAATTCAAAAATGAATCGATCGCCTTCGATGGTTCGAACTGGGCTGTTGCGTCGCAATCATCGAGAAAACCTCGATGGGGCAGATTTTGGAGCCCTTGCCACACACGCACCATTGCGTTTGCCAGTGCATCATCGTCATCTTTGGGTACTAGCACACCGTTCACGCCATCGGCGACCAGTTCGTCAATGCTCACGCCATCCGTCCCGATGACGGGTAAGCGATGCATCAGGCTTTCCAGCAAGGTGTTGGGCAGGTTGTCCGCCCGGGACGGAATGATGGCCGCATCGGCCGAGTCAAGAATGCCGTACAGGACGGCCTTGGACACTGGATAGAGCGCCAGCACTTTCGCCCGGTCTGCGCCGAGTTGCTCCAGCCATTGGTTCAGTTCTGCCACCTGGGTGACACCCACCATGACCACCCTCATGTCCGGCGCCTGCCTGAAAGCGATTTTGAGGGACCGGATGAGCCAGTCGGTTCCTTTCAGGCGGGAAAGCTGTCCAAAATGCACAAAATAGCGCTGCGGAAGCGTGTCAATGGCCGCTGGTGTCGCCGTCACCTCAAATGCGTACGGTGGCCTTATGACACTGACTTGCAATCCGTGCGAAGTGGCCAAGTGCTCTGCAATGAAACGGCTGGGCGCGTAGGCACGCTCGGCGCGCCGCACTGATTCAATTTCCAGGCGCTCGCGGGCTTTCTCAGATGCTGATGCGCTGCCCGTTGCTGCGTTGTACAGATCGGCTGCACTGCTGCAGCGAACAATGAACTTGCGCTCGGGTTTGCGCCTTACGTACAGCCCGACGGCCAGGTAGTCTGCGCACTGCACAACCTCAAACGGTTGCTTTGTGTGCCTGGCCTCCAAGGCCTGAGCCAAACGCCATGCCCGGACCTGCAAGTCGTAAGATGCGCCAAAGCCAAAGAGTCGAGCACCCCACTTGATCGGCAGGTTCAACCTGCGCCGAAAAGCATGGGGAACGCGGTGCACCACAACGCCCTGATGGTCCAAGGTTCCTGCTGCCTGATGGCTTGAAACGAATACCTCGACATCGTGACCACGTTTCACCAACTCCTTGGTGAACCTGTTGAGATAGTTTCCAAGACCTCCGCCGAAGCCGTATTCGGTGACGAACTCAGGTGTTAGAAAAGCAACTCTCATGCAATGCCGAACGATTAATTAAAAACTCTTGACCCTGAAATTACCGGGAATTTGTAAGTAGTTCGGTCGAAGCTTAGCTTCATGCCAAGACTCATCTGATCTAGGCTGCGGTAACAACCCATAAGCGGAAAAAACGTCATTTCACCGAAATAAATCCTATTCCCGCTTGCAAATAGATCAACCCGAACGTATTTACGCCCTTTTGACAAAAATTCGGCGCATTGCAGCAGCTCATTCCATGAGCTTGGCTTCTCAAATTCCTCCGAATGCTGCATGTTATGGTCGAAGTGCATCACTGTCACATTTCCTTCTGCATCTACGATGCACTCCTTTGTATTACTTCCCCGATCATAGATGTATTGCAGCCAGCGGATCTTCCCGTCAACGCAGTGGAACTTGTAGTCTGCTGGCGGCTTATCTGATCCTGGCTCTATAAACTCCTCGACCAAGACTTTCGGCCTCACATGGGCGTAGGCCCATTCTCCATAACTCCATCCATAGGTTTGACGCAATGACAATTCAATCTTTTCTCTTGCCGCGACTTGGTCGAATTGAGACTTATCACGCACCAAAATAACTGTGCCACTATCATGATTTGTCTTTATAACAAATGATTTAGGGAGTTTTTCAAAATCAATACTGTCAAATTGGTTATGCACCTGATAGAGTTCTGTAAGCACGTGCCCTCCAACTCGTTCGCGCACGAAGTCTCGCACCAGAATTTTGTCTGAGCATTGTATCGTTTCTTTATCTTGATCAAATAGTTTAAGCCACTGAATTCGGTCATTGAAGTCACGGCAATTCACAAGGTCTGGGAACGCGCCAAGCTCCTTCAAACAGAGCTTGTGGATAATGACATAGAGGTCCCAGTGATCAGGAGTAAGAGGCAAATCTTTTGAATCAGTTGTCCACTTTTTTTTGATTGCTTGAAGAGTCTGATATTCTCTTATCTTTGATTTTAGACTATTGATATGAAAGGCGATATCCATCTCAAACTTCTTTAGCGGAGGCTTTTGGGTAATAGACCGGCCCGAGGTTGGGAGGGCCATCAAATGAGAATGAAAACGAGTTACGCAAATGAGCGATAGTCTCTTTGCCGCCCCCCCCATACATCACAAAATTTCCAATGTATTGGCCGGCAGAGAGATAAAGAGATCCAATGCTCACTTCCAGACGATGAAATCCTTCTACAAAGTCACGCTGAAGGCAATCGAGGTGGCACTGAGCATGGACGGCGCCTGCTGCATCCACGATGTTAAGATAAGCTTGATCGCAGGCGACTTCTTCACGTGCGTGAAGTTGCAATTCAAGAACAAGGTTCTCTCCTGATGCAATTTTATTTGTGACCGTGCTTAGATTAGCCTTCTCGACACCGCTACCCAGAATCGAGAGCGGCTCGTTTGATTTCTTGCTACCACGCAACTTATATTCTTTCAAAACATCGTCCGGAGCGCCCTGTACTCGACAACGACCGCGCTCCAGCAAAATGGCGACATCACAGTTTTTCTTGATGTGATGCGCCTGATGCGAAACGAGAATGACGGCCGACTCTGCAAGAAGCTCACCAATCCGTTTGAAACACTTGGCCTGGAAGTTTTCGTCCCCGACAGCCAGCACCTCATCCAGTATCAGCACGTCAGTCTTGATGGTGGTGGCGATTGAAAACCCGAGTCTGACGGCCATGCCAGAGCTGTAACCCTGCACAGGCATATCGATATATTCTTCGATCTCAGAGAACTCAATGATTTCGTCAATCCTTCGGTCTATGTCCTGCTTGGACAAGCCCAGAACGGAGCCGTTGACATATATGTTCTCGCGACCCGTCAAGATAGGATTGAAGCCTGCACCCAATGCAATGATGGCGCCTACACGCCCCCGCATTTCGATCTTTCCCGCATCCGGCTTGACCAGCCCGTTGAGCATTTTCAGCAGCGTCGTCTTTCCTGCGCCGTTATGGCCGACCAACCCCAGACACTCCCCGCGCTTGAGTTCAAAGCTCACGTCCTTCACAGCCCAGAACTCGTCCGGGCGGAGTTCTCCGTTACCCCCATGACGGTGACCGGTGATCTCACGCCCTATGTCCTGCATGCCGTACCAAAGTGACTTCTTGAGGCTGCGGCAGAACTTCTTTGAAACACCGTCAACCCTGACCAAGGTTTCGCTCATGGTTCAACCTCCCATCCGTTCGATCAGTATCGGCATGGCCAACCGGTACACCGCCCACACCATGAGCAGCAAACAGGCCGCCAGTGCGTTGACCACCAGGAACTCGGCCAGCATGGAGGGTGTTTTGTCTGTCAACCAGTCGCGACTGGTCAAGATCAACGGCGTCAATGGGTTGAGGTTGAACAAGGTGGCGGCCCAACCGGTTTGGGGCATCGGGAAGACCACCGGCGTGAGGTACATGAAGAACTGCATCAACAGAGGCAGTGCACGGCCAATGTCGCCGTAGAGCAAACCCACCGGGGTGATCAGCATTCCGAGGGCGCTGCCCACAAGGACGAGCGACAGAATCGCCACCGGCACCAACAGCAGGGACCAGCCTGGCGTTATCCCCATGAAGAGCAAAGCAGCCAGCATCAGCCCTACTTTGATGCTGGCGTTGAAAAGCGTCTGATAGATGCCCGAAACAATGAGCGCTTCGCGGGGGAAATTCAACTTCGACAACATGCTCTTGCTGTTATTGACCTGTTGCATGGGGGCGTTGAGCGCGTCCATGAAGATGGCCCAGAGCATCGTGCCCGTAAAGACATACACCGGATAAGGCAATCCGGTATCCGAAACTTTCACAATCCCGCTCTTGCTGAGAAAGAGCCAAGTGACGGTATTGGCCAGTGGTAGGATGAATGCCCAAAGAATGCCCAGTAATGCTTGGCGGTATTGGGCCTTGATGTCCCGCACGGCCAAGCGAAACGCCAGTTCACGGCCAGCAGCAAGGTCGCGAAACATGTCTCGGAGCATTTTTGTCGGACTGGCCAGGGATGATTCGGGTGAATAGACAGTAATGGGGAGTTGGCTCATTAGGTACGGTAGTAGGGGCGAAATCAGTCTGCAAAATTTCGCAGCTCCTGCTTCCTGCTGGAGCGTGGTTTGCGGTTTGAATGTCACCAAGGTTCAAGTTTGGTGTTTTTGGCAACGTTGGAGACGACGTCAACAAACTGCATGGGTAATAATTTTTGCTTGCGCAGTGGCTTAGGCCACGAGTAGGCCGAAATTTATCAAACACGCGCTGGAGCACCAGACGGACTACAACGCCCACTTGCCTAAAGGTTAAGTTGCTTGCTTGCCTAGGCGTTGCCAACCGGCCTTGTTTCAGACGGACGCTGTATTATTCATTGATGTGGTCAATAACTGCCACAACACCACCTCGCTCCAAATATTTTTGGGCGGTCTGCATGCTAATGAAACTGTCTGGCCCGGTGACCAGTACCTTCAATGGTTTGTGCAATGGGTCGAGAGCACTCATCCCGCGACCCGCGCACCAGACGGACGATAGAAATGCGATGTGGAATTGGCATTGCACGAGGCCTGATTTCCGGCAGCAACTCCAAACCCAATCAAGAAGAAAACCAGGGATCCGATGTGGCTGATGCTGCTGACTGTCCATATCGTGACTGCAGTGGCCACGATCACCGACAGACCGATCAAAAATAGTTGCCCTTGCTCCGACGGCTCATGCCGTGTTCGTAACACCGCCGCCGTGAGTGCAAAAACAGCGGCCAAGAGGAGGAGAACATACAAGGTCAATCCCGTTAGGCCGTAGGTCAGGACCACGATGAGGTAGCTGTTGACAATATCGACGAAACCACCTCCTTGACGTACCAAATCGAATTCTGGCAATTCGGTATATCCGATCGACCCGGTCCACAGATGCTGAGAGATCACAAGTTGCGCCTGTTCAAACAAGTCTTCCCGGTAAGTGATGTTGCTGGCATCTACTGTGCCGACCCAGGGCAAATAATTCAATATTTTTTCACCCCCTGGGAACATGACCAGTGCAATCGCCGATGCGAACGCAGCAAGCGCCAACTTCATCAAGTTGGCCACGGGATTCGCGCTGAATACTGCGACAACAACCAAGCCCACAACAGCGCCAACCCAAGGCCCGCGCGACATGGCTGCCACAAGACCCATGGCCATCAAGGCAAGCAGCGCTTTGCGGTGAATGCCGGGTCGCACAAGCTGGCGCACATAAAGGCTGGCCAAAAGGGCCACCATCATGATGAAGCCCAGCACGATGGGCTGGCCGGTGGTCGCGCTGGCTCGCAAAGTGTCACCACGCCCAAGGTACCCAAATAAGCCGGGGTTCGCGCCAAGTACCCTCTTTACATTGGAATACAACAACCAGTGCTTGGCGAACTCAAAGGCCCCCACCAGCGCCAAGAAGGTGGCTGCGGCCACCAAGGCGACCATGACATGGCGCGCAGCAATCCGCTGCGTTAACACCCGGCTGGCAACAAAATAGATCAAGATCATGTCCAGCATCAGGCTGGCCAGATGGCGCAAACCACCGGTGAAGGTTGCGTAATGCTGGTACGCCATGTAGCTGGTGAACAAGGCAAATGCAATGACACATTTGTCAGCCCAGAGGCTGCCCGCCTTGGGCATGCGTTGATTGCCCAGCAGCCCCACGGCCACCGGCAGCAACAAGGTCAAGGCCAATACCCGCCAGGAGTTCAGATCAATAAGATAATTGATGACCCCGAACCCAGGCACCAGCACAGTAAACCCCGGCATGAGCAAGAACAGAAACACAAACAGGGCCAGCGGATGGGCAA
>Ga0209066_10002280_pt1 | contig 23556 bp, 8 predicted proteins | sample All_14_2_FD_187198 | JGI IMG/M metagenome (GOLD analysis project Ga0209066, IMG submission 187198) | Freshwater microbial communities in response to fracking from Pennsylvania, USA - Allegheny Zone_MetaG_DW_15 (SPAdes) (version 2) ... | reverse complement strand
GGCTACGACATGGCCGATGCCGTTCTGACCGGCGTGGAAACCCGCACCTCGGCGCCGCTGCGCATCACCCGGGGTGCCGACTTTCAGAGCCTGAACACGCGCGGCCTGTACCCGGCGGGCGAAGGCGCGGGCTACGCGGGCGGCATCTTGTCCGCAGGCGTGGACGGCCTGAAGGTGGCCGAGGCGGTGGCGCGCGATGTGCTGGGCTTGCCCGCCTAAAGTCGGGGCCGGCTGAGATACCCAAATTTACATATGGGCCATCACCGCTTGACACAGCCCGTGCATGCTGAAGGCCTCTCATCCCAGGAGTTTTCTCCATGACAAGCATGAACCCACCCGCGTTTCTCATCATGGTCGGCCTGCTGGCGCTGGCCTCTGCCGGTGCCGCCCAGGCCCAAGACGAACAAGGCCGCGTGATCAGCAGCACCCCTGTGGTGCAGCAGATCGTGGTGCCGCGCCAGGTGTGCCAGGAACAGGTGGTGACGGTACCAGGCCAGAAGTCGGGCGCAGGCGCCATCGTGGGTGGCATTGCCGGGGGTGCCTTGGGCAATGCGGTGGGCAACGGCAGTGGCCGCGCCCTCGCCACCATGATCGGCCTGATGGGTGGCGCGGTGCTGGGCAACAGCATTGAAGGGGGCGGCCAAGACCGCACCGAGACCGTGCAGCAATGCAGCACGCAAAACTTTTATGAAAACCGCACCGTGGCCTACAACGTGGTCTACGAATACGCGGGCCGCCAGTACACCACCCAGATGCCCCAAGACCCCGGCCCGTTTGTGCGCTTGAGCGTGACGCCGGTGTTCAACCCGCCGCAGCCTTCACCCGGTCGCTACACACCGCAACCACAAGTGAAATATGTACCAACGGCGCCGTCATTGATGCGCATGGAGATAGGCTCAGTTCACTATCCCACACCGCAAGTGGTTTACATCGGGAACCACCGCCAGTGGCAGCCCGATCACCCGCGTCGTCACGACCACCGAGCCCGCCGTGATGACCGTGATGGCGAGATGTGGCTTCGCAACCAAGCCCCATAAGGCAGCAAACACCGGTTCTTCACATGAAGCGCACCACCGATTGAACGGCAACCAAGGCGCCTGTTTGTCTTCGCTCAAGGGTCAATTCGAACCTGGAACGTCACGATCCCGGTATCTCCAGGATTCAGCGTCCCGGTGAAGCCCCAGCGGATGGGACCGGTGACCTGCCCCGCCGGAACCGGAATTTCACCCGTGGTGACTCCACAACCGACACCCGCCGGTGCAACAGGTGTGGTTTTGGTGCAGGTGCCCAAGCTCGCGGGTGTTCCCGACCACGTGGCATTCAAAAAGCCCGTGTAAGGGGGTGTGGCATCGTTGATGCTGAGGTTGGTGATGGGCTTGGCTGAGTGATTGACGAAGGTCAGCGTGTAGGTCAGGGTGGCGCCTCGGCTGGCCTGCGCCTGGTCCACCGCCTTGATCAACTCCAGGCCCGTGGCGCCAGCACTGACGGTGGTGATGTCTTGCACTGTCAGCGTCTGGTCTGGCAGCCCCCCGCCGTAAGAGAACACCGCACGCGGTGTCACCGTGCGCGTGGCGCCTTGCCCAGCCTCCGCTGGCACAAACTGCCTCACCAGCAAACAGACTTGCGACGGTGTTCCGACAGCGGGATTGGTCAAACCGGGTGGGGTATTGGCATTGGGCGCCCGCATGGCAACCGGAGCCGTGAGGATGTCATCGCCAGCATCCAGTGCGCCGTTGCAATTCAAGTCGCGGTACAAGGCTTCCGTGAAAGCCACGCCCACGGGTGACGATACGGCCGAGGCGATACTGAACGTCACGTTGCCTGTGGTCTGGGCCACATACACATGGGGAATGAGCAATTGCGTGGATGGCAAGGCCTGGCGCGTCTGGTTGGGGCTCAGCGCATTGGCCTGCACATCACCAAACACCAGTCCGGTGTAACTGGAGCCGCTCACCATGGCATTGGCTGGCACGGTGATGCTGTCGGTTCCCAGCACATAGCTGGCCCCTGGCGGTGTGCCAGGCGCGCCGCTGACCGACAGATAACCTGTGGGGTTGTTTTCAACCACATTCAGGGTTGAAGCCAGTGAGACAGCGGGCACATACAGTGTGAAGCGACCATTGGCATCGGTCTGCGCCGAGTCGGCCGCCGCGCCTGTGCAGGTCGCCAAGGTGGTGGCGCACACCGTCACACCCGACAGGGGCGACTCACCACCGTTGAGCACCGCATCGTGGGCCGTGCCAGCGCTGGCACCGTTGTCTCTGATGACTTGGCCGTCCAGGCGGGCGCCCCGGTAGATACCGAATGTGAAGGGAGGCATCAACGCGCTGTCGGTACCCAGTTGAAAATCCATGAAGAAGGCAGCGTTCTGGGTGCCTATATAACCAGGTGGCAGTTGGGGGGTCAATGCTGCGGCACCCGACACCGGCGTGATGATCAAGCGCCAGTTGGGATCTGCGGGCAAGGTACCAAATGCAAAGTTGCCTGCGGCCGAAACAGCCACCTCTTGGTAAAACACGCCATTGCGTGTCAATTTGGCATACAGCTGCGGGCCAGATGAAGGCGCACTGCTGTAGGGCGTGCCCAGGGTTTCACCGCTGTCAGGCGCGCTGTTGTGGTTGTCATCGATGTAGACCCGACCACCCAAACGGGTGAAATTGACCTGCGCTGTCGCGTTGAGCGTGCCCACAAACTCGCCGGTCAGGGTGTTCGGAGCCCCCGGGCTGGCGGTTTGCACGCCGCCGTAGTCGGGCGCGTTGGTGCCGGCGAGCGACGACCAAGTCAGACCGGCCGTGTTGTTGATGACAGAACCACCCGAAATGCCGGTGTTGGAGGTGGCCGCAAACTGCACCGTGACACTGGTGTTCTGGGGCAAGCTGGCCAGCAAAGGGTTGTCTGCGTTGGCATCGCTGATGGTGACCGTTTGACCGGTGATGTCGCCTTCAGTGCCACCGCCATTGCCATCGTTGTCCAGTCCATCGGCAGCCAGTGCAATGGGCGCAAAGTCGGCATTCAGCACATCGGTGATGATGAGGTTACGCATGGGCACACCGCCAGCAACCGCTGGGTTGGTGACGGTGATGCGAAATTCAACAACGTCCCCCGCGTTCGCGTTGATGGCCGTGCTCCACACGCCGTTTTGGGTGCGGTTGCGGGCCTGCTTGACCATCGTGGGAACTGGTTTTCGGATGGTCAGGTTGGGGGCAGTCTTGCGCAGGTTCGTATCGTCACAAAGCAGCAAGGCACTTGATGTACAACCTCCGCCCCAATCGTTGCTCCTGAACGTGGTGCCCAGAAAATCAAATCGGCCAGCCACCCGAGTGCTGGTTGTCTGACTGGACACAATGGCCCGATTTAGTGCCCGCGATTGAGTGTCAAAAGACATCAATGCCGATCCACTGGTGATGTCCTGGAAAGTCAGGTTGACCTGTCCATTGGTGACCGAGGCTGGCGTGGTGGTGGCCGTGGTCGTGCCGTTGGTCTCGGTGTGCGATACATAGCCCAGCCAGTTGCTGGTGGTCGGCACCAGATCCCTCAGTTGCACAGCAGACACCGTGTTGCTGCCAGCCCCAAAGATATTGAGTACGTTGGCATACAGCACCTCCTCGCCAATCGCGAGATTGGTGCCTGTGGTGACAGCATCGGTGGAGTTTGTGAAAGTCTTGCTCAGCACAGCACCAATGGTGCGGTAGGCCGCGCGGTCGAAGGTGTGTTCCCCCCAAACAGTTGCACCATCCTGGGCACGTATCTGGCTACGCAGTTCCACGCGCTGCTCCATGGGCAAAACCAGGCTTTGCAGTGTCAGATTGACCTGAATGTCCAGCCGTCCTGTTTGGGGTATAGAGCCCGTAAAGGTGCACAGGCGGTCTGCGCCATCCACGACACAGGCAAATGAAGTCAACGTGGCACCGCTCGCCACGTTGGCCGTGGCTGCGGAAGTAAAGCCCCATGCGGTACCGGTGATGGGAATGCGAAAGGTGAAGTTGTCGGCTATCGAACCAGCTTCACCGTTGTTGGTGATGCGAAAGATGAACTGCTGGACCGTACCAATGGTGGTCGTGGCAATGAGCCGGTTGGCGAAACCTCCAGGAGCGGCCGTGATGTCCAGATCCGGCATAGCCAGATCCAATGGCGTGAATGCCGTGGCTGTGGCCGGACAAGCCACACCGGCACTGATGTCCATGGTCAATGTCTGGGAAGCTGGGGGCGGAGGATCCAGTGCTGGATTGGGCTCAGCCACCGTCAACGCAGGGTACGCACTGGCGGCGCTCAGGTCATTGAACGGTGCTCCGGCGAAGTTGGTGGGCAGCACGTAATACACCAAAGTCAGGGTTTGACCGTTGCGAAAGGTGCCATTCACCGTCCACGTGGGGGCAGACGTTGTACCGCCTCTGGTCAAACCCGTCACACTGGCTGGCAGAGGGCCTGCCACTGAAAAAGTCGCGTTGGCGGGCGTGGAATACGTTTCATCCAACACCGCCCACGATGGAATGGTGGCTGTGATCACCGCATCCGAAACACTGCCACCACTGTTGGTGACGGTGTACGTGATACGCGCCCGACCGTTGTTCTGCGTAAGCACAGCCACTGCAGCACCGGTGAAGGCCGGCCCTGTCACCAACTGTGCCGTGCCAGTGTTGTTGGTGGGTGTGGCCAGCGTGCTGGTCGGCGTGCAGCCCCAGTTGATGCGCGCCGTGTTGTTGACGGCGGGTGCGGCAGGTAAGCAGGCCGTGCCCACGGTTTCGCGCAGATAGAGGACGCGCGTCGCCCCGGCCGCCAAGCTGGGCAAGATCACCGGCGTGTTGCTGCTGATGGTGGTGGCAGAAGCGTAGTTGTCGGCACAGCCGCCCGAGAGGTTGCACAACTGCATGTTGGCCGCCCCGCTGCCAGCAAAGAGGTCGGTCAGCCTCACGTTCAACGCAGCCACAGGCCCTGAGTTGGTCACGGTCACCCGCCACTCAACCACGTCCGTACTGCCGGCAAACACCGGCGACACATACGTACCGGTGGTGGGCGCACCACCAGCCACTGTTCGGTTGATACCGACCTTGGTGACGTTGATGTTGGGGCGCGTCACACCGAGCGTGAAATTGGAGTTGCCGGAGTTCACCAATGCGCCGCAAGCGGTGTTGGCTGACGCGGCCGTGGTCACCGTGTGGCTGACGGCATTGGTCAGGTCGCTGGTGTTGAAACTGAAACGGACAAACACCTCTGCAAACATGCCACCACCTGCCTGAGACAAGGGCACCAGCTCGGCCATGGCCGGAATGTTGGTTGAATTGACGAGATAGGGATTTCCCAACGTGCCAGTTCCCGAAAAGGCTCCCACGATGGGTGCATAGGTCACGCCATCGGTGCTGAACTCGACGGTGTTCAATACCAACCCCGTGGTCGCCGGATTCGAAATTTCGGTCACCACGTTGTTGTAAACCGAAGCCTGACCGGTGTTGCGCAGCCTGACGATATGGCGCGCTGTGCCACACAACGGGCAATTGCTGCCCGCACTGTCTGTCGTGATTTGCAGCTGCCCGGTCGGAATGATGAAATTGGGCAGGCTGCTGTTGAGCGTTTGGGCCGCAACAAACGGCGCACCACAACCCCAGACAGACGTGATGGGGGTTCCACCGGTGATGGAACACGTGGCACCGCTCACATCGGCCACCAGCGTGAGCGCCACCTGCTGGCCTGGCTGCAAGGTACCCACGTCGTATGTGGCCACCAACCCACCACCAGAAGATGTGGCCACGATGGGCGCATTGGCCGCATTGGTATCCGCTAAATTGAGCAACAGACCAGACGGCAGATTTTGCGTCACGCTGGTATTGCGCGCGACACCATTGCCCGTGTTGGTGAGGTAAATCAACCACTGAACCTTGCTGCCAGAAACGGTGATGTTTTGAGGCGAAACTGTGGCCCTCAACAGAGCCCGGCGAACCAGATTGGGCGTGGCAGAACCCGTTGTGCCATTGACGCCCGAGAAATCGGGTGCCGCGGTGCTCGACGTCTCATGGTCGTCGTAGTCCGCACGCGCCGTCAGGGCGGTGGGTGTGGTGGTGGCTGTGGCCCCCAAAAAGGCAGGAAAACTCACCGAGCCTGAACTGGTCATCTTCACCCCGGTGGGCAAAGTGAATGTCGGATTGGTGCCGGCGTTGTAGCTCCAGGTTCCAGAACCGCTGAAAAATCCAGACGTGCTGTGTACAGGCGAAGATGGGATGTTGTAGGGCCCGCTGCCGTTGAGTATGTTGAGCAGCAGGTTGCTGATGAACTCTTCGTTGCGGTTGCTGACCGATGCGGTGGCGGTGAAAGGTTGGCAAACGTCAATGGTTTGGGGCAAAGAAACCGCCACATCGGCTCGGGCGCGGGCCAAAGGTATGAAATCACCCTGGGTGTAGGTGGTGCCAGAACAACCGGCGGTGCTGTCCGTCACCACCAAGGTCGCCAGCGTGGTGCGAGAAACCGTCCCTGTGGCAGGTACAGAGGCATCGGGAAACGTCATCCTGTAGCTGATTTCCAGGCGCTTGTCGGCAACGTTGTTGTCGTTGTAGAAACCGGCTCCCGCCAAAAACGCCAAGTCAACCGTGAAGCCTCCCTGGCAGTTGTTGCCAGCCACCGAACCTGAAACACAGGTGATGGAGGCATTGGGTACCGCGAGATAGCCGCCCAACGCCCCACCTGATGGACTCGCTAGACGAACCCGCACACCGTAGCTGGACACCAGCTGAGCCCCTGCCTGATTGGCAAAGTTTTCCTGGTAAGTGCTGTTGGGCGCGCCGGAGAACGTACCCGGCGAACCAGGACCCCAACTGTAATTGGCCGTCACCTCAACGGGCTCACCTTCAAAAGCATCACGAATACCGTTGTTGTTGGTGTCGCCTGTGCCGGTTTCAAAAAATGAACCCGTGGGATTGGACACGTTGTAGTCCTGAACAAAAACGCCACCTGGGTTGTTCGTCAACAGTTGGGAGGCCGTGGAACTGGCGCTCAAAGGACAGGACTGGACCGACGTGGCTGTGGTGTTGGCTGTGTTGGCAAGGGTATTGCCTGCATTGCATACGCCGGGTGGCGCGGTGAAATTGATGGTCAACGTGGCGGGCACACTGGCTTTGGGCACAGTCCAGGTCACCAAGCTACCGGCAGTGCATGCTCCGCTGCAAGTGAACGACCCAGCAGACGGCACCAAACTGACACCGGTCATACCTGCGGGCAAGGTGTCGGTCACGACCAAATCAGAGCCACTGATCAAAGCCGTATTGGCAGCGCCCAGCGTGATGACATAGCTGGAGGCCTCACCCACCACCACCCGTGACGCGCCAGCCACTTTGGAGAGAGAAATTGACGGCACAGCCGATGGCGGGCTGACCGAGTGGGTCAAGGTCGGTACTGCAAAAGCATTCCCGCAGGAATTGGTGTAATTCGCCGTCCAGACACCCAGCCCGCTGGGCAAGGCACCGCAAACACTGGTGGCGGCCACATCAAAGGTCAAATTCAACGAGGTATTCCCCGCCAAATTGCCGCCTGTGGCGGTGTAGGTGAAGACGCCTGTACCAGCGTTGTAACTCCAGCCACTCACCACATTGCTGATGGTCACGCCCAAGGTGTGCAAGTTGGTCTGGAGCGACAAACCTGTGGCCGTTCCAGCAGCAGGCGCATTGGCTACCGTGACAGAGACCGGCGTCACGCCTGAATAATTGAGTGTGACGTTGGGTACCACCAATGACACATTGGGTGCTGGTAAATCCAAGGTCACCTGCGCGAACCTGGATTTGGCTGTGACCCCAGTGAGATCTGTGGAGCTGACCGTATTGCCAATAGAAACACACCCTGTCACTGTGGCTTCTACATTGGCCCGAAAGTTGGCTCCTGAAGCCAGATAAGGCAAGGTGCAGACCCCCGCAGAGCAAACGGCTCCGGACGTGGGCGACGTCAATGACGACAAGGCCAAACTGCCACCAGGATTGATGGCGGACTCGTTGATCGTGACATTGAACAGGCCCCCAATGCCGGTGTTTGTCACGGTCACACCCTGACCAGCGCCCGTCAGCCACTGTGCGGTACTTCCCACCGAGCGGACTTGGTTGGTAGGCAATTTGTCGAGGGTGGTCGCGCCGGCTTCGACCTGTACAGCACGAAGCACGGCGGTCGGAGCGGGTGCCACAGGTGCACCGCCATCGCTATCTGACTGCGCCCAATTCAGTGTAAAAAAAGACGTGCCCGTGGGTGCCGACACCGTGGCAATCAACTTGAACTGCAGCGTGATCGAGCAGCCATTCACCATGTCGTAACCACTGGCAGCCAGCCCTGTCGAACCCAGGTTGTAGGTAAGAACGCCACCGGAAAGATTATGAGAAACCAATGTGGGCGCTGTGGGTGTACAACCACTCGATGAGATGCTGGGCGCATTTGCACCCGCCGTGATCACGGTAAATCCGGCTGGGATGGTGATGTTGGGCTTGACATCAAAGCTGGTGGTCCCTGAATTGCTCAAGGCAAAGGTCACCGCATCACCATTGGACGGCGAGACGATACTGCTGCCGTTCCACACCGCACCAATGTCCATGGCGGTGCGACCGACTTGTGCAGGGACGAATGCCGTGGTGACATTGACGGTTCCGGCATGGACAGCCCCACCCACGGACAACAACCCGGCTACCAGCAAAAACCACAAACGGGTCAACATCTGGTGCATCAGGGATGTGTTCATACCAGAACGCAGACCGCAGGCGGTAGGCAATTTCGTTTCAATCATTGAAGCGGCTTGGTTGCCCGTTCTTCAGTGCGGAACAGGTTCTCGTCAAATTTCCAGCGCATCCGCAAATACGGACCGCGCTGGGTGTAATCGGCTGCAGTCAGGTCATCGTCGTGGAATCCAAACCAGTTGTAGCCTGCAGACAACCACAGGTTGTCTGTCAGCATGTATCCCGCTTCAACACCCAATCCTGTTTTCCGTTGAGAGGGTTTTCTCTGCCACATGACACCACCATGCACATCAAGATCTACACGCTCGGTCAGATTGTGGGTATAGCGCATAAAAACCAAACCGATGCGGCTGTTGTTGCTCAGGCCCTGCGCAAACTGTTCGTTAGACCATTTGTAGGCCCAATGCTGGGACAGTGTGTGACCGCGCCCCATTCGGTAATTGGTATTGAGCCCAAAAATCCAGCTGTCACGCTCAAAAGGCGTGGCGGCGGCTGGGTTGTTTTCGTAGCGGTGTTCCAAGCGGGCCAACCAACTCAGGTCATCCTGAACGTCGTCTCGGTAAGCAAAACCAACCATCACGCGCCAACGATCGATGGTTGCCGCAGTGGGTGTTTTTTGCTGATTCCAATACATTCGACCCAAACTGGTCAATCGGCTGTCGTGCTTCAAGGCAAGACCTTGCTGTATCAACAGTGAATTTGAACTGGTCGCTTCACGGTGTTCAACGCGACCTGAATATTTCAGGTCTTTATCGTTCAAATACTCAAGACCCATGGTGATGGCAATCGACTCCCCAGGCGTTGCCGCCTGAGAAAGCGGCTCCACCTTTTCAAAACTCCCCGTAGCGCGCCAGTCATCGGTCAGTTTGAACGTCTGACGCAAACCCAAGGCGGCCTCGGTCAAGGGTCCATCGACACCGTCGCGCGCCCGGTACTCTGTGAAAGCCCGTCCATCCACACTGAATGGGTGCTCCACACCTACCACAGCGCCCGGGCGAGAATCCGTCAATGGGTTGGTGAGTCTTTTCATGTCTGAAATCAACTCATACCGTCCATAAATACGGGTGTTGGAAGGCAATTTGAACTCGCCGCCAATAGCCAAGGTTTGGCGGGAAGAATCATCAATCGACTGATCGGCTTCCACATAAACGCCAAGACCTGGTACGGCAGCAATACCCGTCTGCAGTTTGGCCCCCACACTGGTCAGATCGTCAGCCTGCATGCCATTGACGGTCACCACCTGTTCTGTCACATCATTGAACGACAGGGTCAAGCGTGTCTGGGTTGACAGCTGACTCTCCAGTTTGAGTGCAAAATTTTGGCGCTGGTTGCCCTGAATCAGATCGTCCGAATAATTGCCTTCTGCCAGAAAAACATGGTGTTCATTGAGCTTTTGTCGACCAATTGCTTTGATTTCCAAACGACCGGCAGGCATGCTAGCAGTCGGGTTGTCAAACTCAAGACCGGTTCTGGTGGCTAAGAGCGTGATTTGTGTGTGGTTTTCAGTGTCGTCTTGCTTAAACACAAGGCGAGCAGCTTCGCCACGACCGGTGGTGCCTGCTGGGCCGGCCACACCATGGCGATCGGTCGCGGCCAGTTCAGCTGTCAACGTAGAAAACTTCGACAACTTTGCTATCAAAGACAAACCATAAACAGAAAGCGGTTGCAAAGGGTTGTTGTCCTTTTGGATCGAACCACTCAAACCCATGCTGTCGTTGACCTTGATCAAGGTATCCAAGCCCGTGATCCAAAAGGGTTCACCGCCCTGGTCCACTTCGTAGGTCACCTTGATGAAGCGGGGATTCAGATTGGCATCGAAAGACGCAACAGGTGCCTTGAACAAAATCGCCCGATTAAATGGCTCAATTTCGTAATCAACAAACCGCTGCAACAACTCGACAGCCACGACTTGACCCAGCGCGTTGCGATCGCGGGTAATGATTTCCACCTTCTCGCTATTGACAATGCTGCCTTCGCCCAACAAGGCATATGGGCCCGACGTGCCGTTGGCTCGAAGCTCCAATACATACTGACGCAAGGTGTCTTTGCTGGCGTGAACATTGACGCGAATATTCTCGTCTTCAAAGTGCCATTTGGCGCCCGTCAAACTGCGCGACACCGAAGCCAACTGCCGTGACTCCCCCCCGCCCGTGTCGGTATTCTGGGTGTTGTAGTCCCCGTACAGCAGCCATGACTTGTTTTTGTCTACACGCACATACAAACGTTGTGTGGTCTGCGCATCCCACCCCCGCTCGGACGAATCGCCGTAAACAGGGTAATACTCATCCGGCGAAATGTCGCGGAACATGCGTTTGTTCAGATCGCGATCGCTGTCGTATGCAAGCGTGAGCAAGTACTCACCTTTCACCTCACCCTTTAAATACAGACTCCCACGCACGCCAGCATGCTGCTTTCCGTTGTTTGAGTCTTTGTCCCAGCGTTGAATTATTTTTTCAAAACTGTCAGGGTCTCGCACGTTGACCAGTTGCGCAGGATCCAGCTTTCGCATCGCTACCGCACCCTCAACCACACCGGCGGCCACCATGGGACGCAAGTTGGGAAGAAACTTGACTGTGGCTTGTGATTTCAAGGTTCCATGCATGGCTGTCAAGATGACGTCGCCCGCATTCAACGGCGGCCGAACCTTGAACTGCCCCACACCATCTTGAACAAACAACTGCAGGCCCAGTTCAATAGGGTCCAAATCGGTTTCCAGCCACTGTGCCCCCTTGATTTCAAGCGTCATGGGCAGCCGTGTATTGACAGGCAAACCATCTTCGTCCAGCAAACGCAGACGCACCGTTAGGGGCTGTGACTCATCCGACTTGGCTTCCTTGGGTACATCCCATTCCAGCTTGGCGAGCTGCCCAGGAACGCGAACCGTCATGCTCAAACGAGCGCGTTCAATACCAAAAGGATCTTTCTCGATCAGCGTCAGCTGGTTACTCCCCGTCTTGAGCGAGAGTGAAACAAACTCCAATGCTTGGATCTGTTTATCTTCCAAGGTGGAGCGTGTTCCAATTTTTTCATCACCCACTGGCTGTTCGTTAAGCAGCAGAACCAGCTTATTGCCCATGCGCCCCTTGACCTGCACGGTCAATTGGTTGTCTGGAAGCACATCACCGTCGCTCACATTGACAAAAGCCAGCTTGAAATCGGTCTCGGGCAACCACTGGTCAAAGTTTTGCGACTTGGCCTGGTACAACTGACGTGCCGTGGGGACAGAGGCTTCCGGCTCAAGCTGGGCGTTCGCCCGGTAGCCACGCTCTGTCAACAATTTGGCAGGCACCCTGACGGACCCGGAGCCTGTGGTGGTCACCACACCCGTGGCCAAGCGATCGCGTGGATTGGCTGTTAAGGCAGCTGCTGGTTCAAACTGAAAGTCCTGTTTTGCCGCCTGCATCCATTCTTTCTGCCCATCCGACAGTTGCAGCATGTCCTCTTTTCTTTTCGCAACACGAGCAAGTAGCTCAGGTTCGCAGTTGTGCACAGCGAAATCACCTCGAACCAGTTCCCCTTTTTTAGGGTCTACAAACCGCAAACTGCCATCTCCCCGATTTCGGTTGTCAATGGCATGCAGTACCGCACCCTCTGGCAGGGTTGTGGTGTCCAGTTTCAGGGTGTGGGTTCGGGGCACCAGACCATACAAACTGTATTTGCCCTCTTCATCGGTGATGGCGTAGTTTCCGTTGTCCAGAAACAGCCTGACCCCTGGAATACCCTTTTCGTTTTCGGGCAGCTTGCCTTGTTCATCAGGCTGTCCCTGGCGGCCATCACGGTCACAGTCCAAGTACACCTTGCCCACCAGAATCGCTTCTTCAGCAAACACACCGCCGGTTACCCGCACCCGGGCCTGCGCACGGTTGGAGCTGAAGCTCCCGCTGATCGCTTGGGCCGTGTTGATACCGTTGCCTTGCAAGGCTCCAATGCCGGCGACGGTTCTGTATGTGAGCGTGGGTTTGGCTGAAGGAGCCAGCGTTCCGAGTTGAAACCTCAGCTTGGGACCCAAGCTAGGGGGATCGGCCATGGGCACGCCGTTGAGTCGAACGCTGCCAGGAAGCAAAGTGAACCCGGCAGGCAAGGTGTCTTCCAAAATCACATCGGGCACTTGAAACAACGCTGGGTTGTTCAGCTTGACTTCGTAACCCACGCTTTCACCCAGCTCTACGGTTTCCCGATCTGCCTTTTTTTGCAGCAGCAACTGGCTGGCCAACGCATTCAAGGGGTCCACAGGAATGTGGTTGTTGACCACATCGGGGTCGCCACCAGCCAGCCGGAACGAAAAGAAATACTCGACCGGCTGACCGACCTGCGGAACACCGTTCACATTGGCCGAGTTGACCGAATAGACCTGGCCGGCAGCGGCCAGACCCGTGGGATCAAGGCAATGGGGCAAGGCACAACCACCGACGCTGTTCTGCGGAGGAATGACGAAGGACGGGGGGGTCAAATACCCGGCAGGCGGCGACACCTGGAGCGTCAACTCGCAGGCACCCGAAGGACTGGCGTTGCAAAAGGCCACGCCCTCGGCTGTCAAAAGGTACTGATAAAACCCGAGGGGGCCAACCGTCTGCTCCAGCGAACCCAGACCGCCAATCAAATGCACCGATGCGTCGAACCCGGCGGGGACAAGCAATTTCACCTTGGTGCCGGGCACGGGCTTGCGTGTCAAGGCGTCGTACACCACCCCATTGGGATCCAGCGGCAAGCTTTGCTCTAAAAGCACATCGCCTTCTTTCAACTCCACGATCAGGGCTGTCCCCTGGGCATTGAGAACGGAAGGCAACTGGTTTTCAGACGTTTTTTCGCAATTGGTTTTTTGTGTGCTGGGCAGGCCTTTTTCGTTACAAACAGGGCGCCCGTTGACGATATTGGAAACGGGATCTCTGAACCTGATTTCGTAGGTGCCCGGTATCAAATCGCTGATGACATAACGGCCATCTTGCCCGGTGTAGGCAAAACCCAGCACAAGCCCATTGACTACCGCCTCCACCCGCCAGCCTTCCAAGGGCTGGTCGCCACTGGCCAGCGAAAACAGGCGGTCGTGGTTTCGATCCAGCCAAACAATGCCGCGCACCGTGGCACCCAAGGCCACATTGACTGGCGCAACAGCGCCGTTGTTGCCCGTCAATCCTGTGGGTTCACCGCCGCCCGAGACCACCGCCCGGTTCTCCAGTACCACAGGGTTGCCTGCGGTGGGCAATGAAGGCAGGCTTTCGCGCACCGATCGGGCCACCAACTGCAGCACATGCGGATGCAGCCCAGCCTGTTCTTGGCTGCCCGCTGGCACGGTGGCAGGCGAGGTGCACGACACACTGGTGGCACCCGACAGACCCTGGCATGTCCAAGTGGGCCCGCCACTGACCAACGTTTGCTCTGGGGTGACGCACTGTGGTTCGTACACCAGGCCCGTGGGCAGAAAATCGGTCACGGTGATGTTGCCTTGCGAAGCTACCCCACCTTGATTTTTGACTTGGAATGAAAACAGCGAGCACTTGTTGATGGTGTTGGCACTGAGTGACTTTTTCTCCAGCAACAAATCCACCTGCTGCCCCGAAACCGCCTCGACGGTGTAAAAAGCCAAGTTGGAAGCCACTTGTTGTGGGGTGTTGGTCGCATCCAGAAACCGGAGTTGCGCCACATTGGTGGTCCGTTCAGAACCTGCCGCCAAACCGGGCAACACATCGACCTTGAATTCCAGCCGCCCCTGCGTGCGAGGAGGCACCACATCCAGGGTGATTTTCATGAGATGGGGTTGCTCAATGCCAAAGCTGAAATCCACACCTGCGGGATCCACTCCTCGGATATCGGTCAACGGCAAGCCGTTCCAACGTGCCGTTCCTGCCACGTAGACAAAACCACGGGTATCAAAGTCGGCTCCCTGTACACCGATCCAGTCTGTAATTTCAACCTGGGTGGCGGCAGCCGCACCAATGTTCTGGTATTCGATGACAAAGGTCAGGTGGTTGTTGTTGTTGCTGTTGGGGGACAAGCCGCGTGTGATGTCCAAGCGCTTGGACACGAGCATGGCTGCATCGGCGGTGACCGTGGTTCGGTCCACATTGGACACCATGCCCACCGCCGAAACGCCTTGCGCAGAGGCATAAGCGTCGTTGCCACGCGCTTGCAACGTCAGTTCAGAAACCGAATCCGGCGCTACCCCTGGCGGAATGTGCGCCAACACCACCATGCTCAAGCGCTGTCCCGGCTGCAAAACGGGCGTTTGCTGCAACGGCAGGCGCGAATCGGGTATGCCGTCCGAATTGGCATCAGGCAACAGCAGCAGCGACGCGTAAGCAAAGTCGACGCCTGCACCCAAAGGACGCTGCAAAACGGTCAGGTCGAACACATCGGGCGCGTTGCCTGTGTTGGTCACGGTATGCGGAAATGCCACCACGCTGCCGGCGGCTGCCCGCACCGACTGGCCCGATTGCAGCAGCACACCCGGCACGCGGGCCACCACCGCGGTAACCATATTGGAGTCAATGGAGTAGCTTTCGCCGTTCTCCAAGACAAAGCTGGCGGTAGCAATGTTCTCGATTCGGGCTTGGTACGGCGCCGCCGTGGCGTGTACCGAGCTGGCACTCAGTAGACCGCACAGCAGACAGACACCCATCAAGCAACCCATGATCCAAGCTCGGGCTTGGGTCAGGGCAGCAAGAGGTGTGTTGATCGTGCAATGGGTCATTGAGAAGTCAAGGGATCACAGGCCATTCACAAACAGCTGCACAAGAGAAGCTGTTTGTGAATGAACACGTGGATTCATCCGGAGTGTTCCAGGCTTATCGTGCCTGGAACAAGAGGTCAACAAATGGGTGAGATCGGGGCATTCCCAGCCTTGGATGGCCAGGAAATGCCTCAATTCACGAGCGGCAACGATCAGTTGTCAATGCGCACGCAGAAGCGCATGGTGACGGTGCCGCCGGGTGGCACAGTGGTCACATCACCCGAGGTGATGCTGGTACCGGCCACGGTAGGAGCACCCGGTGCGCCGGTGGTGCCATCGGCAGAGGTCAGCGTCGGTGCACAGGCACCTGCTGCAACCAACGTCGAGTACTGCGGCACAACGTCCTGGATGTTCAGGGCACTGACTGGGCCAGAACCGGTGTTTTTGGCCAACACGTTGTAGCAAACAAACTCGCCGGGGTTGGTGTTGGTCAGGGTGGCCACGCTGTAAGCACCTGGCAAAGCGGTACAAGTACCAGCGGTGTTGGTGCCCAGACCCTGGGTTTTCTCCAGCGTCACGTCACCCACAATGACTTGCGTCGTGTCGGTCACGCTCACACCAGCAGCAGGACCACCAGCGTAGGTAGCGGTCAGGGTTTGCACGGCATAGGCGCCTTGTGGGGCACCCAATGGGGCAAACACATTGTTCAGCACCGTGACACACTGACCTGCAGCCAAAGTTGCGATCGTACCCGTGGTACCCAGCGCGGTATCGGTCGGGTCAATGGCACCCGCAGTGCCACCGTCATCACGGTACATGGCGTTGGTCCAGCCCGTTGGCGTTTGCGTGGTCATGGCAGAAGCCAGATTCACGGGAGCCAACGTGGCGTTACCGACGTTACACACCTCATGGCTGTAAACCACGTTGCCGCCCGGGTACACCTGACCGGTGCGGTTGGGCGCAATGGTCAGAGCCGACAGGTTGGCGTTGGTCACCACCACTTGGTCGTGTTTCACGTCAAAGGCGGCCGTAGGCGCTGCGTAGCTGACCGATGCAGGCGATGCTGCACGGAAGAACACCGATTGGGTGGTGTTGGTCTGGTTGGCAGGGATGGACACCACCGCACACACAGCCATGGACTGGCCTGCGCTGATGTTGCCGGTGTTGATGATCACAGGCATGCCAGACAAGGTAGCAGGCACTGCGCAACTGGCAGCATCCGTCACAGCGGTACCGGCAGCCACACCACCAGCAGCAGAAGCACGGCGGAATTCAACCGTCCAGCCCACGGGCAGAGAAGCAGCAAAACCAGCCGTGTTGATGGCAGCGCTGCTGCCTGCACCCAACAGGTCGTACGAGTCGGCAGAACCCGTGGTGTTGGCCACCACCAGCTCAAACACGGCTTTTTGACCGGCTTCAACATCGTTGCTGCAACGGAATGTAGCTTCGCCTGTGGCTTGGAAACCAACACCATTGTCTGCACCGGAAGCGGTACAGCGGGTCAACACGTTGGTCAGGTCAACCTGCTTCTCGATGATGTCGCTCAAGGTCAAGCGGGCATCACGGGTAGCTTCAGGGCTGCCGGCGTTGATACCGGTGGTGCCCGTGGTGGCATCGCCCACGGAAGTGGCACGCACATCGGCTGTCAATGCGGTGTTGCTGACAGCGGCTGCTGGCAGTTGCACGCGCACAAAGACGGGAATGGTCGTTCCACTGGTCACCGGACCGGTATCCGGAATGCCGTCGCCGTTGCTGTCCACCAGAGGAGCACCCGCCACCGAAGTAGCAAGAGCAGGGTCCGCGCTGCTGAAGAACTGGAAAGTGGTGCCTGCAGGGAAGGCGTCGTTCACCAGGGTCATGTTGAACGTATCAGCCGCATTGCCGGTGTTGGTCACGTAGACGCGGTAGTCGATCGAGCTGCCTTGCGGAGCCGTTGCAATCACCACGTTGTCGTCACGCGCAAAAGCCGTTTCGGTGTTGTTCACGTTGAACGGACCTGCCGTGGTGGCGTCTTGCACGTTCACACCACGCGTAGCGACCACGGTGAAAGCCACCGAGTTGGTGTTGGTGTTGATCACAACAGAACCGTCGTTGTATGACACGGTGGCCGTGTTGGTCGTGGTGCTGGTGCCCACCAATGCGGTGGCAGCAACGTTCACACGGAAACTGACTTGACCGGAGTCGCCAGGGGCAACCGAGGTAATCACGGCTGTGATGTTGCCAGGGGAAGCCGTACCGGTGTAGTTGATACCCGTTGGATCACCCGCTGCAGCATCCGTCAGCACCACAGGGGTGGCTGCGCCTGTGGTCCAACGACCAGAACCCGCCACATAGGTGAAACCAACCGTCGGACCTGCGGTACCGATGGCATCGGTCAACGTCACTGCGGTAGCCGCTGCACCACCAATGTTGGTGTAGTTCAAGGTCACCAGCACTTGGGTGCCGGTGGGGCCAGTGATGACATCGAACGACTTGTTGACGTTCAGCACCGCCTGGTTGCTGATGGTGGTGGTGTCGGTCACGCCTTGTTGCGCACCAGCAGGTGCAGTTCCAGATGCAACGTAGTTGCTGGCGTCCAGCACATTACCCACAGCACCCACGCGAACCAGGGCTTGGTCGCCGGTTGCTTGCGGCGCAGGCACTTCGCCAGCCAACACAAAGCGGAACCCTGCGCCAGCGGCCAGTGCACCCGTGGTGGTGATGGGAGTGGCATTGTCTGGCAGACCGTCGCCGTTGGCATCCGCAAAAATGCGGATGTTGTTCAGGTCGAAAGCGTCGCCGGCCAGATTGAATGTGGACAGTGTGTAGTCGTCGGGTCCGTTACCCGTGTTGGTCAACACGTGGGGGAAATAAACCGTGCTACCTTGTGGTGCCACCTTGGTTTGGCTGGCCGTCAGGGTGTGGCTGAAAACCTGTGCAACGGTGGTTTGCACCAAGTTGGACGTGACGTTGCGGGTGGTACCTGTGCCGTCCGTGTAGGTTGCGGTGGCCTGGTTACCAATGACCGAGTTGGCCGGTGGTGGAGCGGCGATGGCCGCTGTGCTGCTCAACAGCCACACCAGGCAGGCCAGCGCGAGGCTGACCAGCCAGGCAAAGCCTGTTGGCGGTGATTGACTGACCCGATTCAAGTTCATTTGCTTGCTCCAAAAAAAAGGCACCCATTGCGCCGATAGAAAAAACTTCACCCCACAAGACTTGCTCCCATTGAAGGGAGCACACCACCACAGACCATCACCGCGTTGAGTTGACCTCTACGCGGGCTTTGACCGTGACGGATCCGTTGGCCGCCAGGTCACCGATGGACCAGCGCAGCGCTTTGTATTCTTGTGGGGGTATGGTTTCTTCAACCACTTTGCCGTTGCGCTCAACCTGGCGCTTCAAAGGGGGCTTGCCGAATTGCACGCCGTCTGCACTGACGGTTGCGGGCGGGGGCATGGCGGTGTCTGGCTGGTAACTGGTTCCAGCAGGAATGGGCAAAGTGGCCAGCAACCCTTTGATGGCCACTGCACCGGCATTGCTGTAGGTCAGCTCGTATTGAAGCTTGTCACCGGGCTTGACTTGGCTCACGTCGGTCAGAAGCTCTTTGCCATCTGATCCGGTGGAGATCAACTTTTGCACCAACTTGGCGGAGACCGGGGATGCGCCAGCTGGCTGGTTCAGCGTCTGAGCACGTTCCACGGTAGGCTGGGCTGAGGCTTGAAGTCCTGTCAACACAGCACAGGCGAAAACCAGCAACTTCCACGAAAGCAAGGAACCCATATTGGTCGTCATATCTAAGTCTCGAGAAAACAGAGGGGAGAAAAGTGTTAGATACCGCACAAACACTTAGCGGGCATTCTAGTTTCTTCCAAGTGAGCAAAAGTAACAGTTACGTACGAAAAAATGATGTAAAAGAATCTGACAGCCTTGCTTTTGAGCACCTAAGTGTGCACTTTTAAACACATATGGGTGCAGTAACAACAGCTGGATCAGGGTTGCCCCGTAGAAGATGCGAAAAGCAAAAAAGCGACCCGAGGGTCGCTTTTTTTGCGAAGTACGAGCGCGCGTCAGGTCTTTTGCAGGAACGCAATGCGCTCTTCAATCGGCGGGTGCGTGCTGAACAAGGAGCCCAGACCGCCCGCGATGCCCATGGCTTGCATGGTCTTGGGCAGTTCGCCGGGGGTCAGGCCGCCCAGTCGGGCCAGCGCGTTGATCATGGGTTGCTTGCGGCCCATGAGCTGGGCGGCACCGGCGTCAGCGCGGAATTCGCGCTGGCGGCTGAACCAGGCCACGATGATGGCGGCCACAAAGCCCAGCAGAATGTCCATGACGATGGTCGTGATCATGTAGCCGATACCGGGGCCGCTGCTTTCGCTGTCGCCCTTGCGCAAGAAGCTGTCCACAGCGTAGCCAATGAGGCGGCTCAAGAACACCACAAAGGTGTTCATCACGCCCTGAATCAGCGTCATGGTGACCATATCGCCGTTGGCAATATGGGCCACTTCGTGACCGATCACGGCCTCGACTTCTTCGCGGGTCATGTTGTGCAGCAAACCGGTGGACACGGCCACCAACGCGTTGTTTTTGTTCGCGCCGGTGGCGAAAGCGTTGGGGTCGCCGTCAAAAATACCGACCTCGGGCATGCCGATGCCCGCTTTGTCGGCAAACTTTTGCACCGTTTGCACAATCCAGGCCTCGTCGGCGTTGCGCGGCTGGTTGATCAGCACAAAGCCCGGCGTGGACCATTTGGCCATGGACTTGCTCATCAGCAGCGAGATGATGGCGCCGCCGAAACCAATAACGAGCGAGAACCCGGCCAGCGCCGTCATGTTCAGCCCATTGGCCGTGAGAAAACGGTCCACGCCCAGGATGCGGGTGGTGACCAGCAACACCGCCATGACGGCGAAGTTGGTCAAGACAAACAACAAGATGCGTTTCATGGGATCTCCGAAGAAATAAAAACCTGGCAAATCATAGTGGGGACAAGCGCAGCACTTTCAAGAAGTTGCGTTCGGTTTATACGATCTGAAACCCCCGCCACGGTTCACACCTGGGGCAACAAAAACCGCCGCTCCCAGGCACTCACTTCGGCCAGGTAGCTCTCGTGCTCCAGCGCCTTGACGGCCAGAAAACCCTGAACAAACCGCGCGCCCAGCAAGCGCGGCGCATGCAAGCTGTGGGCCATCTGCTCGTGGGCGGTAGAAAAGGTGCGGGGCAGGCTGCGCGGCTGGTCGTAGCCGTTGCCTTGCACCGGCGCGCTGGGCGACAAGCGCTCTTGCATGCCCGCGAGCCCAGCGGCCAGCGTGGCGGCCATGGCCAGGTAGGGGTTGGCGTCGGCACCGGCCAGACGGTTTTCTACCCGCCGGGCGGCGGGCGGGCTCACCGGCACACGCAGGCCAGCGGTGCGGTTGTCGTGGCCCCACTGCACCTGGGTGGGCGCCTGGCTGCCCGCCACGTAACGGCGGTAGCTGTTGACGGTGGGCGCGTAGACCAGCATCAGGTCGGGCGTGTAGGCCTGCAGACCGCCGATGTAATGCATGAACGCTTCGCTGGCCGAGCCGTCGGCCTGGCTGAACACGTTGCGGCCACTGGCATCCACCACGCTTTGGTGCAGGTGCATGGAACTGCCCGCTTCAGCGGCTATAGGCTTGGCCATGAACACCGCGTTCAGCCCATGCTGCAAGGCGATTTCGCGCGCGGCGGTCTTGAACAGAAACGCCTGGTCGGCCACCGCCACCGGGTCGCCGTGCAACAGGTTGATCTCAAACTGGCTCTGACCCACCTCGTGCAGCCAGGTGTCGGTGCGGATGCCCAGCGTGTCGATGGCGGCGTGAAAGGCGTCCCAGAACGGCGCCAGTTCGTTCAGCGCGTTCATGCTGAAGGCCGACTGCCCCACCTCGGGCCGCCCGCCCCGGCCCACCGGCGCGGCCAGCGGCTGGGCCGGGTCGGTCATGGCGGCGGTCAGGTAAAACTCGATTTCGGGCGCCACCACCGGCTGCAAGCCCAGCGCCCGGTAGCGCGCCACCACCTGCCTGAGCACCGAACGCGGCGCAAAGTCGCACAGGCTGCCGTCCATTTCAAAGCAGTCGTGCACCGCCACATAGCGCGGCACGCTGGCCCAGGGCGCGGGCTTGAGGGTGGCCAGATCGGGCACCAGGCGCACATCGGGGTCGCTGTCGGGAAAGATCGGGTCGTAGCTGTACTCGCCCGTCACGCACTGCATGGGAATGGCCTGGCAGATGCGCAGTTCGCCACCGGCTGCAAAGCTGGCGGCGGGCATGAGCTTGCCGCGCGGGTAGCCAGTCACGTCGGAAAACAGGCATTCCACATCGCGCACGCCCGCTGCGCGAAAGTGGGCGGCAAGCAGGCTGCGGTCGGCGTCCTGCGTCAGGTTGAGGTGCGCGAAGCCGTCGGTGGTGGGCGCGGTGTGTGGCGTGGTAGAGGACATAAGGTGCCCGGTTGGGATAAGGCAGACAGAGAAAACAACAGAAACCGGCGACGGCGCTTAGGCGCTCGCCACCCGCTGGGGCCGAAATACCCCGGTGTCGGCATAAAACGCAGGGTCTTCGTTGGCCGGCCACCAGCCGGGCACGCCCAGCACAGGCAGCGGCGTGAACGGTTTGCGCGCCAGCACCGGCGCGCTCAGCGTCTGCGCCAGCCAGGCGTCCCAGGCCGCCAGATCGCCGCCCAAGGCCAGCGGCACCGGCTCGCGCAGCACATGGGCGGTGATGGATTTGTAAGGCGTCACCAGCTTTTCAAGCAGGGCATGGCCGAACAACACCAGCCGCGCCTGCGCCCACAGCGGGCGCAGATCCACCAGCAGGCGCGTCCAGTCGCGCGCCAGCAGCGCGTCCCACAGCGCATCGGGGGCCTGCAGCAAGGCGGCGTTTTCGTCAAAAAGTGTCAATCCATCGCGCACCGGGCCACGCACCTGGCCCACACCTGCCATGGCTATTTCTGCCGCCTGCAACTGGTTCAGCCTCTGCTTGGTGAGTGGGAAGCGCATCCAGCACAGGCCGTTGAAAAAGTCGTGCAGGCCTTCGCGGGTGGGCACGGTGCGGGTGTTGAAGATGAATTGTTCGTAGGCGATACCACTGGGCAAATCGGCTTGGGGCACAAAACGCGGGCCTTGCAAGGCGCGCTGGGTCAGCGCCTGCGGCAGCGGCACACCTGCTTCGCAGGCTTGGCGCACCTTTATGCCCTCAACGGCAAAGGGCTCGAACCAGGGCTGCGGCCAATCGGGCGCGGGCCAGCCGGCCTGGCCCGCTTCGGGGGCGGCACACATGCCGGATTCAGGCCACCAGTTTCCAGGGCAACGCCTCGCCCGAGCGCAGCGGCTTCAGCTCGGCTTCGCCAAACGCAAAGCTTTCGGGCGGCGTCCAGCTTTCGCGCTGCAGGGTGATGGTGCCGGTGTTGCGTGGCAGGCCGTAGAAGGCCGGGCCGTGGAAGCTGGCGAAGGCTTCGAGTTGGTCCAGCGCGTTCACCGAGTCGAAGGCTTCGGCGTACAGCTCCATGGCGGCGTGGGCGGTGTAGCAGCCCGCGCAGCCGGTGGCGTGTTCTTTCAGGTGGGCCGGGTGTGGGGCGCTGTCGGTGCCCAGAAAGAAGCGGTCGCTGCCGCTGGTGGCCGCAGCCAGCAGGGCCTGGCGGTGGGTTTCGCGCTTCAACACCGGCAGGCAGTAATAGTGCGGGCGAATGCCGCCGGTGAAGATAGCGTTGCGGTTGTACAGCAGGTGGTGGGCGGTGAGCGTGGCGGCGGTGAACGGCCCGGCCTCCGTCACATACTGCGCGGCTTCTTTCGTGGTGATGTGTTCAAACACCACCTTGAGTTCGGGGAAGTCGCGGCGCAGCGGCATCATCTGCTGCTCAATGAACACGGCTTCGCGGTCGAACAGGTCGATGTCGGGGCTGGTCACTTCACCATGCACCAGCAACAGCATGCCCGCGCGCTGCATGGCTTCCAGCGTTTTGTAGGTCTTGCGGATGTCGGTCACGCCCGCGTCGCTGTTGGTGGTGGCGCCGGCCGGGTACAGCTTGGCCGCGACCACGCCCGCGTCTTGGGCGCGGGCAATTTCGTCGGCGGGCAGGTTGTCGGTGAGGTACAGCGTCATCAGCGGCTCAAAGGCCACGCCCTCGGGCACGGCGGCGCGGATGCGTTCGGCGTAGGCCAGCGCCTGGGCGGCGGTGGTCACCGGCGGACGCAGGTTGGGCATGATG
>Ga0209066_10002279_pt1 | contig 23592 bp, 12 predicted proteins | sample All_14_2_FD_187198 | JGI IMG/M metagenome (GOLD analysis project Ga0209066, IMG submission 187198) | Freshwater microbial communities in response to fracking from Pennsylvania, USA - Allegheny Zone_MetaG_DW_15 (SPAdes) (version 2) ... | reverse complement strand
ACATTCGACAGCGCCTTCGTCGAGTTCGCCGTCACCGTCCGCGCGACGTTATCGAACGTTGCGCTGACCGCCTCCGGCCAAGCCGCGCCAGCGCCTTCGGGTTTCAACACGGCGGAGGTGATCAGCGGGCGGGCCGCGTCGCCGGCCGGAAAGACGAGCGTCACCCAGGCGAGGGGGTTGGTGGCCGCGATCGTCACCGTGGTCGAAAGAAGCGGCGGCGTCCCCATCAGTCCGCCGTCGGCGTCGTACCACTCCTTGACGACCACAACCTGCTCGCGGTCGGGCGGCGGCAGCACGTTCACCACGGCATCATCGGTGTCGTTCACCTGCGAGGGACCTGTGACCGTGCCACCCGACTGCGTACAAGGCGTCGCGACAACTGTTCCCATGTTCGTGACGCCTTCGGAGATCATCGCGTCGACGCGCAAAACCGCCGAAGCGCCCGGAGCAAGGGGCCCCGCCACGGTTCCGATGGCGCCGAGTTTGTCGTCCGTCACCGTCAGGTCTTTCAGCCACGTGTAACCGGTGTTGCTCAGCGCGTAGGTGTAGGTCACGAGGTGCGCCCCGTTGAGCGTATAGACCGCCCCGTCCAAAGCCGTACCTGCGGTCTTCACCAAATTGACGGCCGGAGTCTGGCTCTGGGTCATCTGGTTCCGAACCGTATGCGTGCCGCTGCCACCGGAAGCCGTGAAGGTTCCGAGCCCTGCCCCGCAAGACCATCCGGCAGGCAGGCCCGTTTCCGTGACCGTATAGGAAGAGCCTGCCGGCGCCATCAGGGCACGGCCCACATAGACCCCATACCCGGAACCGTCGCCGCTTTTGTTGCTGCCCGATTTGATCCAGACGCCGATCACGGTCTTGCCCGCGTTCGAGCCCGTGCCGGAGAACGTGCGCGAATATCCGGAAAGACTGTCGAACTTCTGCTCGGCGCAGTCGTCGAACAGCAAGACCACGTTGGAAAGCTCTTTGGCGGAGTTCGCCGTGACACGGGTGTCGCTGTTGAAGACGGCGCTGACCTCTGCCGGCCAAGCCGAGCCCGCGCCGTCGGGCTTCAGCACCGCTGAAGTCAGGATGGGGTGCGCCGTGTCGCCGGCCGGGTAGATGACCCGAAGCCAGGCTTTTGCGCCGGTCAGGGTGATCGTCACCGTCTGCGCCAAGGCGGGCGGCGAACTCAGCTTGTTGCCTGCGGCGTCGTACCACTCTTTGAGCAGCGTCACGGACCCGTAAGCCGCGCTCTTCGCGCAGTTGTCCTGAAACGTGTTTGCGTCCTCTGCCGAGGCGGCAAGAGGCGAAAGCGCCAGAAGCGAAACCGACCAAACAGCTGTCGTGAACCGCGCAGCCCGATTTTTCATACCAGACCTCCAGACCTCAAACACTTAAACCATTCTCACGTCTACGCAATCGTAAAGATCGTATTAAGCATTCGGCATGCCACCCGCAACGGAACAGGGAGAAAACAATCACCGCATCGTGAAAATTATGCCTGATCCGCGGGGTTTTGTCACGTCCGTTAACATTTCGGGCGTTTTCGCGACAGAATCCGCCGTTTGTCCGTCGGTCGCCACCCCTCGAGAAGGAAGGGCCACACGTCGTCCGGGCGGTTCTCATCAGCGATTCATCGCCAAAACCCGGAGAACTTCGCAAGAGTGAGAAACCGTGAGACCCTCCAAAGGGGGAATACGACGGGAAAGGCGGCTCCTGAAGGCTCGTTCAAGGCGGGAAAGCGCCCGTTTTGTACGGCACGCCAGCATCGCGTAAACGGCTTTGCAGCGCGGCCACATCCACCTGCTGCACCGGGCGCTTCGCCTGCAAGGCCAGTGCCGCCGCAGCGCCTGCGGCTTGCCCGGTCATCATCCAGGTCGGCTCGACGCGAAGCGAGTTGAAGGCGACGCGGGACGCGCTGAACGCGCAGGTCACGAGAAGGTTGTCGCACTCGGAGTCCTTCGGTGTGAGGATGCGGTACGGGATCTGGTAGACGGGCGTACGGACGAGGAAGCCGCCTTCGTTAACGACCTCCTTGCCATCGGGCGAGGCGAGACGGCGCACCGCGTGGGAATCGACAGGGAAACTGCCGAGCGCGATGGCGTCGGGTTTGGCGGTGGCCTCAAAAAGATCGCGTTGCGTCATGACGAAACCGCCTCTCATGCGCCGTCCTTCACGGGCGTAGAGGTCGTACGGCCAGTGGGCGTTGTCGGCGAACTCGTCCTTGGGCAGAGACCAGGGCGCGAAGCGTTCGCGCAAAGCGGCAGGCACCGCGGGATCGGTCTTGAGAAACCACAAAAGCCGCCCCATATAGTCGCGGTGCTCCTCCCACATGCGCCGCCGCTCAGCCGGCGCCGCCGCGGCAAAGCCATCGCTGCCGCCGACGAGCCCCCAGTGCACGAGAAAGGGCACGCCGTCGTTGACCTTGGCCTTCGCGTTCGGAACACCGCCGAACCCGAAGCCGAAACGCGCCTCTTCCCCTTGCAGCGCAAGTTCGCGGCGCAGAAGCTCGAACTCGCCGGGATCGTAGCGCTCGGGCCGGGTCAGCTCGACGCGGTTGGAGGGCTCGCGGCAGAGACAGGCATACAGGTTGCCGCATTGCGTGTGCGAATCGCCCTCGCCTTCGACAACCTCGGAGGTAAGCCCATGGACATGCGGCAGCAGCGTCTTGCCGTCGGCCGCAAACCCGCTGACCGGCAGCCGATGAACGGGCTCGACGACTTCCCCCGGCGGCCGCTCAAGCCTCAGGACCACACCCGCGAGCGACTCGCCGTACCGCGCGCGCGGCTCGCGTCCGGTGGTGAAGTCCACACCGGCCAGCGGCAGCAGGTCGCCGGCATAGGAGGCGTCGATGAAGACAGACGCTTCGAGGCGCCCGCGCCAATCGGAGCGCACGCGCGTTATGCGGACTCCGTTCTTATCGACAGCCGCAGGCTGGAAGCGATCGACGACGATCACGCCCTCGGCGGCGAGCCAGTCCCGCAGAATACGCTCCAGCACATGCGGCTCAGGCGTTTCCGTCGGCAGGCCATATTGCGCGTCCACCTTCGCGCGAAGCTCCGGCCACAGGCCGCCGACCGACGAGGGGTCCATCAGGTTGACCTCGCCAAAGCCGATCGTCTCGGCGAACCGGCCCCCGATGTGCGTCGACGGGTCTGCGAGCGCCACATGCTCAGCGCCCGCCCGCCTCGCCGCGATCGCGGCGGCGACGCCCGCAGGCGTGGCCCCGAAGACAGCCACGTCGTACGGCTGGGTGATCGGATTGCGCCCCGTGGCCCGGTTGACGGTCACGCGCAGCCTCGCCTTGTCGCCGAAGCGGCCGCGCAGAACATCCTCCTCGGTGAAGACCGCCATGAGCACCTGCTTCTCGTCGCCTCTGCGGTTGTAGTCATAGATCAGGCGGATCTCGCCGGAGGGACCTTCGACGGCATCGGGGTACGAGACGCCGCCGCGCTCGTCAAGAAGCAGCCCGCCGACCCAGGTGCGGCCGTCGTCCCCGGACAGAAAGGCAGTGAGGTGCGCGCGCTGCTTGATCACGGGAGCGTTGTGCCGCACCAGAAGCAGGCGCCCGCTCTGAAGCCGGCGGATGAAGAAGCGCGACTCGGCGTGCGGAATGGCGGACCGGGCAACAGGCGTCCACGTCTTGCCGCGATCTTTCGAAAACGACTCGCCGATGCCGTAGCCGGTGCGCACGAGCATCCAGAGCGTTCCGTCCGCGCGTTCGATGATCATGTTCTCATCGCCGTTGCGGTCCGCGTAGACGGGAATCGTCGCGCCGCCGATCTGCTCCCACGTGGCGCCTTCGTCTTTGGAACAGACGATGCGCGAACTGAGGTCGTCGCGCCAGATGCAGGTCGGAAGAAGCCATTCGCCCGTACTGAGCACGGCGGGCTTATTCAGCATCACGCCCGCGCTGATGCGGCGCGGCGGCGTCCACACGGGGTCGGCGCCGGTGGCGTCCTCCGTCATGATCGCGAAGTTGTGCATCGCGGCGGCGTCCTTCTGCCCCCAGAACAGCCACAGCCGTCCCTTCGGGTCATGCCAGAGGCAGGGGTCGAACGCGCGCACCGGCCCGCCGCCATCGGGGTCGATGACGAGCTTGAGCGGCGACCACGTGTGCCCGTCATCGGCGCTGGTGGCGAGCATGACGTAGTTCCAGTGGTCCTCGCCCAACCCGCCGCCGTACCACGTCGCCCATAGCCTGCCGTTGCGCGCGCGCTCAATACTCGGAATGCCCTGATGCATACGGCGGCAGTCCGCATACGCCGGCCCCGGAGCAAAGTCCGGCATCGTGGGTCTGGCCGCGCCTTCGGGAACGGCGGCATGAAGCGCGGCAAGCAACCCGACGCAAAGGAAACTGGCCGAAAACAGCACGTTTTTCATCTTAGCGCTCCAAGTCTGCTCGTTTTATTCACCCAGCACCAGCGTCTTCCACCCGGTGGTGTCTTTGAAGTTGGTGCCTTCGGGGCTGAAGGACCAGCCGAGGGTGTAATCGGCGTGAGGCGTTCCAGGATCGTCGCGGTCATAGAGAAGGACCGAGAGTTTCATGGGGCGTCCGGGCAACCAGTCGCCGGCAGGGAAGTTTCTCAGGGTGAGCGGGATCATCAGCTCGACGACGTAACCGGAACCCGTCGTTCCGGCGGCGGCCTCGAGGCCGCGGATCGGACCGGGCGCGCCGGCGGCCCACACAGTGAGGTTGGGCTTGGCCGGAACCGGACCGGGAGCGACGGCGATCTGGTAACAGCCCTCCGTCGGGGGCGTCTGCCAAAGCATGTCGCCGCTGCGGCCGTCGATGAAGATCTCGGCGCAGTCCCCGTTCCACGGGTCCGCCGGTGCCGGCAGGCCGAGGACGCGGTCGTCCGTGACGAGAACCGCGATGTGCAGCGCGCGGGAATCCCACGCGGCGTACACCTTGCCGCTGAGGTCGTCGCGGCCCTGCCAAGAGGCGCGGTCGCCGACGACAAATTGATCGGCGTCGCCGATGAGCGCAAGCGGCGGCGCGCCCGTTCTCACGGCGGGCCAGTCGTCGAGCTTGCCGTCGGTGATGATCCCGCCTTTGCGCGCGGGCACGGTGCCGCCGGACTCGCCGACGGAAAAGACAGCGGTGCGGCTGACGTCTTCCTGTCCGAGCTTGGCGCTGAGCCGCACGGAGGCCGTGCCGCGGCGCAGGCTGCCGTCCGGGACGAGTTCGGCGTGTACCGCAGCCGTCGTCTTGGCCGACACGCTGCGGCTCACGCGCGCGGGGTTGACAGTGAAACCGGCGGATACGGAAAAGACGGCCTCGAGCGGCTGCGCGTCCGCCGTGTCGTTCGGGAACGTGGCCGTGAGCCGCACGGGCGCGTCCGGCGGGTTGAAGGGCGTGACGGCGAGCGCGGGGGCGGGAGCTTCGCGCACGCGGCCCGAAAGTCCTCTGAGGTAGACCGGCAGCCAGCTCACCACGACATCGAGCGCCCGCGCGGACAGCGCGCGCCGGGCGGCGCGCAAGTAGGCGTCCTCGAGGGTGACCTGATCCTGTTCGAGCGCGAGGCGCACGTTGCGCCGCGCCATCGGGTGGCTGGTCCAGAGCATGAGGGTTTTTTCGCCGTCCACGTCGAGGAACAGTCCCTTCACCTGCGGGTCCGTCAGCGCAAACGGTTCGCAGAGGGACGAGCGGAACACGCGGCCGTGGGCGATACAGGCCGCGGGGCCATCAACCAGGCCGAGCGTATGAACCTCCGCGCGGCGCCGCAGCGGCAGCTCCCAGAGCGGCCGCTTGGCTTCGGCCCAGGCGGGCAGGTTCTTCGCGCCGCGGATATCGATGGCCTGCGAATGCGCGTCGCGGCGCGAGACCTTCTGCCAGTCGGCGAGCGTCTTGTACTCTCCCGCGGGATGCCGCATCAGTGCCGGCTCGCCGCGCGCCGCGCTCTTCGGGGGCACAGAAAAAAGGTTGTGGTCCGAAAGGTTGTTGATGAACGCGTCCTTAGGCCCCGGCGAGCCATAGTCCCGGCCCTCCCAAAGCGTAGTCTCGTTATCGAAAAAAAGGTTCTCCCACAACACGCTGTTGTTGCTCATGAAGGCAGGCACCGCGCCGTGGTACTTCAGCCAACCGCTCAGGATGCGCGCCGCGGCGATAGGCGCGAGGTCCGGAATGCGCTGCAATCCCTCGCGCATCCTCCGCTCGGCCTCCGCCGTATACCCCGCGCCGTTGCTTCGGTTGAAGATGCCGCGCATGAACCCTCCGATCTCGTTGTTGAACACGATGTTCCGCCTCCCCACGCTGCCGGGCGATTCGGCGATGACCAGTCCGTAGGCGTTGTTGTAGGTGACGTTGTCGAAAAAATTCTCGTCCCAGTTACATTCGGAGAACAGCCCCCAGGCCGAGTTGTCGTGCGACACGTTGTGCTCAATGACGTTGTTGCAGTTCCCCCAGTCGAACCAGATGCCGGAGCCCTGGTTGAACGCGAAGTGATTGCCCCGCACGACCGAGTCGTAGGTGAACGCCCATTTCGAGCCGCCCACGCCCATCGACGATGGATCGTTGCGCCGCCAGTTGCAGTAAAACACGCGGTTGCTTTCCACGGTAAGGGCCGTGTTCCAGCTGCCGACCATGCCCCCTTCGCCGCACCACTCGATGAGGTTGCCGCGCACCACGCACTGGCTCGTGTAGCGCATGCCGAGGCCGGAGTACGCGGACCAGACGATGTGATTGTTCTCCACGAGCCAGCGCCGGCCGGTCACCAGAACGGGGTGCTTGCCGCGGAACCAGATCGCCGTGTGCCGCAGCGTGAAGCCGATGAGGTGAATGTCGTCGAGCGGTTTGTCGGGCCAAAAGAGCCCTTCGCGCAGCGCGTATTCAACCGTCGCCTCACGGATCGAAACGCCTTCTTCCGGCGCGACGAAGAGCTTCCCCGCCGCGTGGTCCAGCCGGAACGTCCCTGGCATTTGCGTCTGCCCCGGCTCCGAATATTGGAGCGGCGAGCCGTTGATGAAGACCCACTCCCCTCCGCGCTCCGAGTGCGGCAGCGCGTTTTTGTTCTCCCGGATCACCGGCACGCGGGCCATCCAAACGCCCTGCCCCGCCGCCTCCCACTCCGTGAGCACATCCGAGCCGCAGATCACCGCGCCCCGGGGCACCTCGCTGCGGAACACGATCGGCCGGCCCGCCTCACCCGACCTCGTCAGCGTCACCGCTTCCCGATACACCCCCGCGGCGACAACGACCGTGTCGCCCGCCTGCACACGCTTCGCCGCCGCCGAGATCGTTCTGAGGGGCTCTTCGCGCGTCCCGGCGTTTGTGTCGGACGCCTCCGGGCGCTGCGGGTTGACGTAAAGTTCGCGCGCGTGAAGCGCCGCGAGCGGCGCCAGCAACTGAACCGCGAGAACCCGGAAGAAGAGATCATGTTTATTTTTCATGGGTAGGTCACTTGCCGAAAGAGAGTAAATGGCTGCCCTGAAGCAAGAGCACGACCGCATTGTAACTGCCGTGGATTGCGATCGCGGTGATCAGATAGTTCGCGGCCGCGGAGATGTCCGGGCGGGAGCAGCCCGCCCGCGCCGCAAGCCAGACGCGGCGCAGGCCGAGGCCCGCGATCAGGGAGCACCCGACGTGCAGGACCGTGCAGACCGACCAGCGCCATGCCGCGTAAGCAGGGCCGAAGTCACGCGCGCAGAGGTGCAGGTAGAGCAGATTCTCGATGAAGGAGAACACAAGTCCCGAGATCGCGCAGACCAAAACGGGCTGGGTGCCGGAAATGAAGCGGTACGGCCAGCGTTCAAGCGTGATCAGGGGAGCCGCGACCTTGCCGAGTTCCTCGACGAGCGGCCCCACGATGACGGCGGCGATCACGAAACTCGGCGACGAGGTCTTCATGAATGCCGACAGGATGGCAAAGGGTCCTGCCGCCAAGGCCAGCCCCGCCACCGTGAGGCAGGAAACAGCCGGCGAAGCGTTCAGCCACCGCTCGCGCAGCAGAACCGCATACGTCTGGGATGAGGCGGCGGGGCTGACGTTCGGCAACAAGCCCGGCTCGCACCAGACCTCCTGCTCGCTGACCTCCCGGACAAAAGGCTGCGGACTGAAATTCGGCTCGTCGAAAACGCTGTGAGGGTGGCGCGGCATGGCCGGTCAGGCACGCTTATAGGCTGTGCCATAGGCGATGCATGTGGCCATGGGCATGCCTTTGTTCTGCGGCCGCACCGCATTGCCGCCGATGTCCGTGCTCATATGGCGGACGTTGCAGACCGCATCGAAGCCTTGCCGGCGGGCATCCTCCAACATGCGGAGCGTGGCCTCGCGCCGGGCGCGGCTGTAGAGGCGGCCGAAATTTTTAGCCTCGCCCCCGAAAAGGTTGCGCAGGCCGGTCGCCCAACTCTTGAAGGCGTCGCTGGCGATCACCGCCTCGCCGCAGACCAGCACAGGTGTGTGAGGAGACTGAGAAACGTTGAGCGGCTGCTTGAGCGTGGTCGCCAACAAACCGGCATTCTCCGCCTCGCGCTGGTCCAAACTGGCGAGATGGCGTTTCTCCGTGGCTTTACCCGCAAACAGCCCGACCAGTATCACAACGGCCGTGACGGCAAGGGCAATTAGTTGATCCATGGGATTCCCCGTTACGGCTGAAGTTTCGGCGTGACCACGACGGCGGTTCCGTACGCCATCATTTCGGCCGCGCCAGCGGTGATGGCGCTGGTGGTGAACCGGACGTTGACAACCGCGTTCGCCCCAAGCTCCTGGGCTTGCTGAAGCATGCGCGTCAGGGCTTCCCTGCGCGACTCGGTGAGAAGCTCGGTGTATCCCTTGAGCTCGCCGCCGACCATATTCTTGAAGCTTGCGGCGATGTCCCGCCCCATATGCTTGGCACGCACCGTGTTGCCCTGAACCATTCCCTTCACCTCGAGAAGATCATATCCCGTGACCGTCTCCGTATTGACAACAATCATCACATACCTCCTATTCGAGAATTGAATATATTTTTAGGATAGTCCTGTTTAAGAGCGACCGTCAATGGCGAAATCCCCCACGGTCAACTTTTTGCACCTGTTTTAGTAAACATGCAATTGCCCTAGCGGCCGTGGACCCCTATCATTACGGTCAACTTGCAGAGAGTCGAAGCGACAAACCAAGAGGATCACCAACCGAAATGTGTGACGCGCGATACACCTTGGATGTGACCATCATCGGAGGAGGCATGATCGTGACCGATCTGATCCTGCCCTCCGTTTACCAGTTGCAGCGGACGGGCGTGGCGGGCACCATCCATATTTGTGACCGGAGCACGCTCCCGCTGAAGGCGCTCAAAGCAAACGCCGACCTTGCGAAGGCCTTTCCCGGCCAGGACTTTGTGGCGCATCCGGCGCTGACCGAACCCGCCGATGAAATCTTTCCCGATCAGTTCGCGCAGGTCCTTGCGGCTTCTCGCCCGCGTCAGGCGGTCATCGTGGCGGTCCCGGATCAAATGCATTACCAGATGGTCAAGGCGGCGTTGCTGGCCGATCAGCACGTGCTGTGCGTGAAGCCATTGGTGCTGAGCTATGCGCAGGCCGTGGAGCTGGAACAATTGGCGTTGGAGCGCGGCCTGTTTGTCGGCGTGGAGTACCACAAGCGTTTCGACCGGCGCTCGCTGGTGGCCAAGACCCTGTACGCCGAAGGGCGCTTCGGGACGTTCGTGATGGGCGAGGCCAAGCTGATTGAGCCCTACTATTACCGCGACTCCAACTTTCAAAACTGGTTCTTGTGCGACAAGACCGACCCCTTTGTTTATGTCGGGTGCCACTATGTGGACCTGGTTTATTTCATCACCGGGCTAAAGCCGGTCGCGGTCTCCGTTTCCGGCGTTAAAGGGAAATTCCCCAACGGTAACGAAGGCTTTCTGTGGGCGAACGGGCGGGTCCGTTATGAGAACGGCGCCCTGCTGTCGATCAGCGCCGGGCTCGGCTATCCGAACGATGCCGCAGGCAGCAACGACCAGGCGCTGATGATGTACTGCGAGGGAGACGGCAAGAGCGGCATGATCCAGCATGACGACCAGGACCGCGGCGTGCGGCACAGCTACGCCCAAGGCTCGGGTTGCGGCGGCTCGGTCTACAATTACGTGAGCCCCGACTTCTTCCGGCTGGTGCAGTGGGAGGGAAAGGGCTTGAAGCCGGTCGGATATGGCGTCGACTCCATCGTGGCCAACGTGGAGACCATGCTCCGCATTGAGCGCGACGCCGCCACGCTGGAGCAGCGGCGCGCGCTGATCCGCGAGGTGAACGAGGCTGGACTGCTGGCGACACCCGCCAACAGCTCCATTAACGAGCTTGTGGTCGAAGCGGCGCGCCTGTCGATCCAAGCCGACGGCGACTGGGTCAACATCGTTTATGGCGATCAGCCGCATGTTGAAGAGAGAAGGAGATAGGTATGGCCGAATATGATCTGACACCCGTCGTCGTCCCCCACGTTCACACGAAGTTCCGCACGATTCGTACGGCGATCCCGGTTCCGGAGTCGCTGCCCCTGTTCGAGTCCTTGCGCCTTTCGGAGCCGCGGTCCATGGCCGGACAGCCGCCGATCGTCTGGGACAAGGCTGAAGGCGCAACCGTCTCTGACCGCTGGGGAAACCGGTGGATCGATTGGTCTTCCGGCGTGCTGATCACCAACGCAGGACACGGCCACCCCGCTATTCGCGAGGCGATCCGCGAAGTTCTGGAGCGGCCGTTGCTGTCCACCTACGTGTTCCCGCACGAGGGCCGTGCCACGCTGACCCGGATGTTGAGCGACCTGTCACCTGATCCGGCGAACTACATGACCTTCCTGCTCAGCACCGGGAGCGAGGCGACTGAAAACTGCATCAAGCTGTCAAAGAGCTACGCCCGCGAGAAGCATGGCCCTGACAAAAGATACTTTGTTTCCTTCAACAACGCCTTTCACGGCCGCACGATGGGCGCCCAGTTGGCGGGCGGCATGCCGCGTCTGAAAAACTGGATGGGCGCGTGTGATCCTTCTTTTGTGCAGGTGCCGTTTCCGGACGGGTATAAGAATGGGGATGTCTCGTTCGACCTGTTCCTGAAAACACTCAAGGAGAAGGGCGTCCGCCCGGATGAGGTCGCCGGCGTGATGACCGAGAGTTATCAAGGCGTCGGCCCCGATTTCCTGCCGGTCGAGTATGCGCGGAAGCTGGAGTCCTTCTGCCGCGAGCACGATATCGTGCTGACCATGGACGAGGTCCAGTCCGGTTTCGGGCGCACGGGCAAGATGTTCTGTTACCAGCACTACGGGATCGTGCCGGACCTGATCGCCTGCGGCAAGGGGATCTCCTCCTCGCTTGCCCTTTCGGCGGTGATCGGGCGGACGGACATCATGTCCCTCTATCCTCCGGGCTCCATGACCTCCACGCATTCGGCCTCGCCGCTGGCTGTGGCCGCCTCCATCGCAAACCTGAAGGTCATCAAAGAGGAGAAGCTGGCCGAACGTGCGGATCGGCTAGGAAAGTGGTTTATACCGGAACTGGGCCGCATCCAAAGTCTCTATCCCGACGTGCTGGGCTGTTGTCACGGCATGGGGCTGGTCGCCGGCATTCAGGCGGTCAAGGCCGGAACGCGAACGCCTGACCCGGCCCTGGCAGTCAAAATCAATCTTGCCTGCCTGCACCGCGGCCTTCTGATGTTCGCCCCGGTGGGCATCGGGGGAGAGTGCATCAAGGTCGCGCCGCCGCTCTGCATCGAGGAAGAGGCGTTGCGCGAATCGGTCTCCGTGTTCGAGGAGGCGGTTCACTCCGTCTTGAAATAAGGCTGAGGCGCGTTGTCCGCATCAGCGCGGTTGCGCAGAAGGCGCAGCCGTTTTCGGCAGGACGCCTCCTCAGAAGCGTTCGCGGCTGGCTCGGGATCACTGGAACCCCAGATCCTCGCCGCCGTGCTCCACCACACCGATCTGCTCCAGCGAACCATGGCGGCCGTTATACCAAAGCAGCCATTTCGCGCCGTCGAAGACCGCGAAGGGCTTATAGCACGCATCGTGGTCCCACTTGCCTTCGCCGGGAGAGATGACCGGATTGTCCGGATGGCGCTGCCAGTCGGCGAGACCTTCCTTCGAGCGGGCAAGGCCGATCTGGGCGTGCGCTTCGTCGCGGAATCCGATGTAGAACATCAAGTACCCGTCACCCCTTCTCTCCACCTGGCAGGCGGTGACCTTGTGTTTCTCCCAAGCGCTTTGCGGGTCGGGCATGAAAACTGGATTGGCCGCGTACTTTGTCCAGACAAGACCGTCGGGGCTGGTCGCGTAGCCGATGGCGTTCGGCTCGTTTTGTTCGCCGCCCGAATACCACATGCGGAACTGTTTGGCCGCTTCATCCCAGAGCACCGACGGGCACATGACGGCGATGTTCCGCTCCCACATCTGATCGGCGGAAAGCACCGGCTTCTCGCTCATGCGCTTCCATGCAACCCCGTCCGCGCTGGTCGCGTAGCCGATCCATGAGCGGCCCTTGGCCTGACCCGTGTACCACATATGATAGCCGTCGCCACGCTTTAGCACGTAAGGCCGGTTGATGTCGTCTTCCCACCCTGTGTCCGGCTGCGGGCCGAGCACGATCTGCGGCGGCTCACTCCAGTGGAAGCCGTCCTTGCTCTCGACGAGCGCGATGGACTTTTTGGGCCGCCACGAAAGCCACATCCGGTAAATGCCGCCTTCCTTTAAGACCGAAATGTCGAAGCACGTCCCGTATTGGCCGCCCATCACCGGGTTGCCGACATATTTCTTCCAGCCTCCCGAAGTCTCGGCAGCGATGGCGCGTTGGCGCGCCGGCTTGCCAAGGTTAGGCAGCGGCGCGACGACTCGGGTCAAGGTTTCTGCGGCCGCAATTTCCTTGCCGTCGGCAAACACCCGCAACCCCTTGCCTTTGTTGTAACGCTCGCCGGTCTTGTCGTAGAGGAGGGTTAGCCACCGTCCATGATACCGTACGGCATCGAGGCAGAAGTAGTCCCACGTGCCGGACGGCACGAGCGGGTTGACCTCAACCGTCTCGTCCGACCTCGGCCTCAGGCCGATCAGCCCGCTGATGACCAAGTCGCAGAAGGTCGAGTGATTATAATCCTTGCCGCGCTCTTCGCCGCCTTTCCCGGCGGACCACGTTCCGTTCTTCCAGGTTTTCAGGCGCGTCCGGGAAATCCAGTCCCCGTTGGTCGGATTGAGATTCTCGTCGATCCACGGCACAACCGCGCCGTCGTCGCGCGTGAGCCGGTGCGATCGGGCGTAGATCTTCAGGCTGTCGAAGTAGTCCCTCTTGCCGACAACGGCCTGCGTGTAGTTGTTAAGTAGGTTGGCCAATCCGGTCAGCGTGACCGACGTGGCAAATGGCCAGCTCGGACCGTTCCACTGACACTCGTGACCCGCATATGACAGCGAGAACTTCGGGTGACGCCGCTCAGCGGTGGTTGGGCCAAACGGGGCGTAGAATCCCTGCGGGTCCATCAGCTGTTTCCACGCGGCTGACTTGTCGGCGTCAGGCAGGTTGCAGTACCAAGGCGTCAGGCCATGCAGTTCCCTCGCGTCTGACAATTTCTGGTTCTCGCCCCGAGGGAGCACCTTGAAGAACTGGGCTTCGGGGTCCCAAAGCTTGGCCTGCACCAGCTCCTTGATCTTCGCCGCCTTCGCTTGGAATTCGCGCACCGTCTCGGGCTTGCCCGCCCATTCGGCGAACTTCGCTATGGCCAAAGCGTCGCCGTACATGTACGTGTTGATCGTGGCGCGGTATCCGCTGCCTCCGATGGAAACCTCCATGCCGTCACGGTCATCGATCTGCCAGAAAAGTCCGTTGGGATCGAGCTTGGCCTTTTCCCATTCCCCATAATTGCGGATCAGATCGGGCAGAAGCTCCAGCGCCTCGGCACGCTCACCGGTCACACAGGCGTGCTGCCAGACGGAGTCCGCAACCCAAAAAGAATAGCTGCGCAAAGGTCCGCCCTTGCGGAGCCAGAAGCGGATGTAATCCTCCATAAATTTCGGATCGTGCAACCAGCGCCCTTCGCGGATGTGGTGCCCCGCCGCGCAACTGATGGCGTTGTGCTTGCCTGCCCAGCCGACGGGAGGAAGAAACTCGGTGATGATGAAGCCGTCGGGCGTCTGCTTGATCGCCTTGCGATAGGTCCACCAGCGGAAATAGTAGATCTCCTCTAGCTCTTTGTCGGGACAGTCCAGCAGCGGAATGTTGTCCCGTAGGAACGCCCAGGCTTGCGCGTTAGAGATGTGCTGCCCATACAGCTCCCGGTCGTTCCTGTTGAAGGCCTCGACGTAATGCCGGGCGTCCTCGGCTTTGAGCACAAGCGGCTGAGCCGAGACCTGCGGCGGCTGAGCCTTGTCCGTCGCGAAAGCCGGACCGGGTCCAAACAAAAGTGCACCGGCAAGGAAAGCGGGCAACCGCATGCGCATGGGCCGTTTCTTCAGGACAAAACCTGTCCAGACGATCCCTTCGGCAGGTCCCAAGGCCTCATGAAGTTCATTATTTCCACTCATGACGTCCCCCATTCACGACCACCCATTCGCCATTCAGTTGCGGTTGTACACGGGCCGAAGCCCCTGCGGGAATGTTCACCGTCAACTGCCTTCTGCCACCCGTCTTCTCCCAAGCCACGCCGACCACACCCTTCACCGTCCGGTATTCCCCTTTCGCCCAGTCCACGTCGTGTGTCGCGCATGGCGCAATGATGAGCTTGTCCGCTCCGACGGCATCGTCCGCCACGCGGATTCCCAGCAAGGATTTCACAACCCAAGCGTCGACCGACCCGAACATGGGATGATTCTGGCTGTAGACATTGTCTGACTCTTTCCAGGTCTCCCACAGCGTCGTTGCGCCTTTGTCGATCATATGCCCGAAACTCGGACCATCGTTCCGCGTCACGTTCCGCTCGACGAGCTCGGGAAAGAGGTCGGACATGTATTGCGTCCCGAAAATGCCCGTGGTGAACGCGCCTGAGTGCCTGGCAAGGCCGGCGCGCAGAATATTCTCAGCCGCGGCAACCTGCCCCTCCGGAATGAGCTGGTGGTAAAGCCCGAAGACCTGCTCCGACTGACGCCCTTGGGCCACTTTACCTTCGACGATATAGCTCTTTTGGAACTGCGCGCGGATCCGCTCCGCAAGCGCCTGCCACTTTTTTACGTCGTCGGTTTTCCCGAGCACCCTGGCAAAGCGCTCGGTCAGTTTCGCGAACTGATGAAAGTGCGCCATGACCGTGAGCTTTTTATCTGGCTTCTCGCCTTCAACGGCCTCATGGTCGCCGTTGCACGACTTGATGACCAGATCCGGATGAGCCTCGACCGTCTTGTCCAAATACCGAGCGCACATCGGATAGAAGCGCCGCATGGCCTCGACATCGCCATAATAGCGCGCCAAGTTCTCAATCAGGATGGGAACGCCGAGCGCCCACCCGAACGCGTCGCCATGTTTTCCGCCGCCAAACCCATGGTCGACAAACCCCACGAAAGGTGCCGTCCCAGAAATGAACCCGTCCTCCGCCGCCTCGTCATCGTAGTCCTGCAGGGTTTTCAGGTAGAAGCCGTGCATGTCATAGTTGAGCATATACGCTTCTGCCGAAACGGCGATGTCGCCTCCATAGCCGAACCGCTCGCGGCCCGGGCAGTCGGACTGCACGCCCATGATGTTGCTTGTGAAGGTGTTCCTGCACACCGCGTGCAGCGTGTTGATGCGCGCATTGGAACATTCAAAGGTCAGCGCGCTCTTGACGTCGCTCGCCCAGGCATGGGCCACGACATCTTGCGCAGCAATCGCGTGAGACAGGCCTTCTATTTGCACATATCGGAACGCGTGCCATGTGAACTGCGGCTGATAGGCTTCCTCTCCCGTTCCGCTGCGGATGTAGACATCCGTTTGCTCGGCACAGTCAGGCGCGCCGGGTCCGCCGAGGCCTTTGCGCTTGATCTGACCGCAGACCGCCGTCAGGGTGTTGACCGTGCCGTCTCCGAAAACGCGTTCGCCATATCGGAAGAGGAGTCGCTCACCCGCAACACCTCGGCCTAACCGGAAGCTGGCCACGCCTGCGAAATTGCGCCCCATATCCGCCACGTAGATGCCCGGTTTCACCTCCTTGACAGCGACTGCTGCCCACGTGGCGATTTCCACGACCTGCGGCGCCGTGTTCGGCAGGACTTTCCCGGCCGGACCGCGCGCGCGAACCGCTTTTCTCCATTCCCCTGTCGGCGGACAGCGGGCGTCATAGACCTCGCCCAGATACAGGTTGTTGCGGAGCAACGGCGTCTCGGCCACTTGCCAAGCCTCATCCGTGCGGATGACCTCGGATCTGCCATTATCTCTAACCAACTCGATTTCCGCCGCCAACGCGGGTCGCCCCACCGCAAGATGCTCCCGCAGGTTGAAGCGCCCCCACATGCGCAAAGGAAGCGGATTATACCAGCCGTTGCCGAGTCGGACAGCGAGCGTGTTCTCGCCCGGCCTGATCTGCTTCGTCAGGTCATACGAATCGAAAAGCACCCGCCTGCCGAAGGGCGTCCAAAGCGGCGCGAGTTCCGCTCTGCCAATCCGTTCTCCGTTGATCTCCGCGCGATAGAGGCCTAGCCCGGCCACGCGCAGCTCGACACGCTTCACCGATGTGTCCGCAGTAAACGACGTGCGAAATACCGGCGCGGGATCGTCTTTGTAGAAATCCTCGTCGCGCGCAGGCTGCGCCTTCCCATCCCCGATCCACTGAACTTCTTCCATCTGCCCATCCGCGAGGGCTCTGGCCGCGAACGCAACCACGTGTGCCATAACCGCTATCCGGAAAGAGCCCGCTGCCGCGCGTTTCATTTCGCCTTCTCCGCTTTCTTTTCGACCGTCACGGACGTCCCGTTCCGCTCATGCTTCTCGTCTTCTGTGATCAACGTGAACATGAACCCGCCCTCTTTGGGCCGCATTTCGACATAGCCAAACGGCTCCGTGAACGTGCTCGGAATAAAAACCTGCGGGACACCCCGCCCCACTTTTTCCATGCCGTACCGGTGCGCGTGCCCGCTGATGATTCCAGCCGTCGTCGTAAACATGTTAAGACCTGCCGGCACAGGGAGCAACTGATAGTTGTTGTGGGTGCAGAGAAAGTAGGGCTTCTGCCCGTCATGCTTTTGCATGTAAGCCTTCAGCCATTGAAGCTGCTCTCCGTCGATCCTCCCCCACCAGCCATCCTCGGTGATCATGTCGGGCGTGTCGAGGCACACGATGTCCACCAGCTCCGTCTCAACCACGCCCACCACTTTATTGGACACGGCAGAGTGTGAAAGCTCCTCTTTGAAAAGCTCGGCGTAATGCGCGCCGTTCTCATAATAGGAGTCGTGGTTGCCGGGCATGAGCCGGCAGGTGATCCCCGCATCGCGCAAGGGCTGGATAATCTCCCTGAACCTCGCCATCTGTTCCGGCTTGCCGTTCTGAGTCAGATCGCCGCAGAAAATGATGACGCCGGGATACGGTTTCTTGGCGAGTATCTTTTGCACGCAGAGACCCAACCGGCTCGCCGCATCGGGGGCATCCTTTTTTTCGTCGCCCCCCTTCTCGACGATGTGCGTATCCGACACGAACACGACAAAATTTTTGTCGATCTCCGCCTCTCCGAACGCCGAGCACACGCACAGCGTGATGGCCGCCATTGCTGCCAAGGCCATCCGAATTTTCATTTTCGCGATTTGAGCGCTCATCCTTGTTTCTCCTCTATGGCCGCACGAACGGCAGATGGTTGCATTTGTTAGTTGGTCTTGACCTTGTACACATGGCGGGCGAGGGGCGCGAACGTGTCGGTGAGCTTGCCGTCACCAACCGGAACCACGCGGCTCTCGAACATCACCTCCGCCTCACCCGCGTAACCGCTTTGCGAGGGCAGCGCGAACGTCACCTTGTCCACGGCCTTGTCGCCGATGTTGCACGCCACCACGTACAGGCACCCCCCGAGTTTGCGCGTGATGAAGCGGACCGTCTTCGGGTCAGCCGACGACGTTGCCGGCAGGACGGCCTCTTCGGAAAGCAGCGCATCGCTGAGCGCAAGCACCTCTCGGTTGAGCTGGATGTAAGCCTTCCAGTTCCCGGGCGTCGCAGGCACGCCATAGAAGAAGGACAGCCCGGTACAGCCTGCGGCTATGCACCCGTAGGTTTGAGCGACCTGTTCGTCATAGGACGGCTCGCGGTGATGGAGCGGAAAGTTGCCGCCGACCAAGAAATAGTAACACGGCTTGCCCTCTTCTTTTCCGGCCTCCCACATGATGTCGGTCTGGTTGACGACCGAGGGGACGGCCCTGTTCTCGACATTCGTCAGGTAGTCGTCAAGCATGAGGAGATCCGTCTCCAGATTGGCGTAGCGGTTCGGGATGCCGATCACGGTGTTGTTCATGTGCACCGGATGGTAGGGATAGCGGGCACGCATCTTGCGGAGGAACGCCCGGGCATCTTCGGATTTCATCCCCAGCTCGGGTTCATCGAGAACCATTTGAGAAACAATATTCGGGAAATCCAGCTTCCCGCGGAGCGTGTCACACTCCTCGTCAGTCAGCTCGTTGTATTTGGTCCACAACATGACCCGCATCCCTTTTTCCTGGGCACGGGCGAGCGCCCACATGGACTGCTCCACGGCTCGGTTATCAACAAGCAGGTGCAGATATCTGAAGCCGTACCTGTCGACGAAATCCACCGCACCGACCACATAGTCCTTGTTTTGATGTTTTGAGAACACAAAAAAGGGCGCGAACTGAAAGATGGGCTTGCCGTCGTGCACGAGACTGCGCGTGAACTGGTTCACCTGCGCCGCACCTGCCCTGTAAGGGCGTTTCACCAGCGTGGAGGCGGTCTCCGCCACCTTCTGATTGTCCTTCGTCAGGACCAACGTCACGTCGTTGGTGCCGTCCGGAACGTCCTTGAGAGGCACGGCGATCTTGAACTCCGGCGAGACGGGCACCGACACCGTCGTGCCTGCGACCGTCAGGGCGGCCGTCATCTTGTCCGCATCCGCCAACGTCGTGCGGACACTGAAGACCGCCTCGGCCTCGTTCATGTAATAGCTCAACCGTCCGAGCATGGACACGGGATTGCGCTTGTCGAGAGGGACGACTTGGTCTGCCAGAGGCGAGCCGTTCGCCGAAAGCGCGAGCCGGACCCGGTTTGTTTTCACTTTTGAGACAAATGCGATCCCTTTAGCGCCCGGCTTCAGGAGCACGTCTTTCCCCGCCAGCGAACCGGCATTATTCTGCACATCGAAAAGTTCGGCTCGCACAGGCAGCTCCTTGCCGGTGCGGTTGCCGACTTCGAGCGAGACCGCCGTGCCGTCGCCGTCATCGGCGTACACGCCGGAAAGGGCTCCAACGGCATACCGGGCTACAACCTCTTCGGGGAACCGCGCGTACGGCCAGTATTCCGTCCGCTTGAACCCCAAGATCGGCGTCCGCGTGACGGCGAGATGCTCCTTGACCGTGCTGTCGTTCCGACAGATATTCAGAAGCCATCGCGTCTTCATGGCGGCCGACGACAGAGAGGCAAACGGGATGGCGATCTCATAGTCGAAGCACTTAAGCGCCTCATTGCGTTTCACCTTGGCATCCCATTTCCCGTTCCACGCCACATCCTTGCCTTTGCCCATGTCCAGGCGCGTGCCGCCGGCACCCACAGCGAAATGGTAGAACTGCCCGTCGGCGCAGGGGTCCAAGAGGAACTCCACACTATCCGCACTGAACACGCTGAACGAGTCATGCGCGTCGCGGTTGGTGTTGACCGCCGACAAATCCGCGACATGGCAACGGTATCCGATGTAGAGCGTCTGGTCGTCGCACGCCAGATACGCCTCGGTCCGGTTCCGGGCCGGGTCGAGCTTAAAATAGAAGGTGTCCAGCTTCGCGGCCTTGTCCTTCCACGTGTCGAGTTCGCCAGAAGGGGCAAAGCCTTCGGGCAGTTTCGGCACGGTGACCTCAGGAGCGCGGACGGGCAGCTCCTCGCTCTTCCCGAATTTCTGCTTATCGAGTTCAGAAGGTTTATACGGCGTCGCGAAGGTCCTCTCGTCGTCGGGCACGGCACCGTCCGGAAGACTCAGAAATTCCGCTTGAAGGTCGTCCACCCAGAGTGTTCCTTGCATTTTATTGAACGACAGCGTGACCGGGGAATACACACCCGTGCCGGGCAACTTGGGGTTGACGACTTCGTAGCGCTGCCATGTCGTCCCGACCTTGACCTCCTTCCGCTTGCCGTAGGCCAGCCAGACCGGAAAGTCTTCCCGGTCGGCCTTGAGCCAGACGCTGAACACGCCGGGCGAGTCCTTCACGGTTCCCGCACCCCACGCCCAAAGGTTCTGCCCAGACACGCTCTCATCGAAAACCATCTTGAGCGACTGGTTGCCGGAATGTTTCTCCGCGGTGTCCAGCGTCCAGGTGGAAAGGAATTGCTCGTAAGGGATCGTCAGGGCTTTCGCACAATTGAACCCGGAACGGCAGAAGTAGAGCGGGAACCCGTCTTTCACGTGTTCGAAGGAACTGTTGAGCACCACATTGAAAGAGTCCTCGGAAGACCGCCTAAGCGAGGAAAGCCCGAAGGTCTCAAGCGTCATCGTGACATTGTAGCTGAAAATCTCAAGCGGCTTGTACTCGCCCGGCTCGCCGTTTCCGGCGGGAAGAGGCACAGGTGCCTCGCTGACAAAGGAACCGGCGTCCTTCCCATTGACTCGGTAGACGTAGGTCGCGGTGGCGTTGACGATCTTCCTGATCAGGGTAAGCCTGACCGGCTTCTTGTGCTCAAACTCATCGATCTTCACCTGCTTCCCATGGGCTTTCTCGAACCCGGTCAGTTTATAGATCATCCATGTGTTTCCCGAAGGCAGGATTAAAAAGCTGAACCCCTCGATCCTGAACCCGCAGAAGGCTTGGCCCCATTTCGCTTTGTCGGGCTGATGCGACATGTCGACCGTGATGTCCATCTCCGCATAAAACTCTAAGGGTGTGCCGCTCCGCATGGTGAGTGAGCCGCCGTTGGGAATGAGGACCCGCCCCTCCTCGGGTTTCACGTTCCGGCTCTTCGGCACCCATCTCTCGGCAAAAGTCGCGGCCGTGTCGAACTCGTCGTGAAAGATCGGGGCACCCCGCTCTTGCGCGGAGGCGGCAACCGCCAGCGCGACAGTCAGACACATCGTCACTTTCAACATTGATATTCCCTTTCTACAACGGATACGGATGCCCCGCCGGGCCATCAGGCTGATGACCGCCACCGACGGGCCTCAGAAGACCGCCAGCAGCGTACCGCGGGGCAGAGGGCTCTCGAAGGCACCCATGTCGACCGCCTTGCCGATGATGCGCGGCGACCCCTCCAAGTCCACCGTACCGGTCATCCAGGTGCGGAACACGCCTTTATCGATACACGGCGACGAGCCGGACAGGTGGAAATCCCCCCTCACGTAGTCCACGAATGCCGGCGCATTCGTCACCACTCCCGTATCGGAGGCTCCCGCGGGCATGGGGAACGTGCAGGAGTTCGTGAAGACGATCGACGCGGCGGCCGTTTTGGAATAGTTGGCTACGCGGTTGTGGTACACGATGCAGTTCTCGACCAAACCCGTGATCACGTTGGCGTTCTGCCCGATCACGAGGCCTGTCCCCGCGTTGCTGACGATCGTGCAGTTCTGATAGGTGCCTCCGCCGCCGGAATTCGCCCAGAGGCCGTCGCCGTTGTTCGCAAACAGGCAGTTGCGTGAGACTGCGGTTCCTTGAACAAGCGCTGCCGACGAATTGCTCACGATGGTGCAATGCGTGAGCAGTCCGCCGGAGTGGTAGACGCCGCCGCCGAAAGTGGCGGAGTTGTGGCGGACCACGCAGTTGGTGACGATGCGCCCGTTTCCGCTTGAGACCCCTCCACCGTAGCCCGCGCCGCTGTTGTAAGCGACCAGCGAGTCCCGCAGCACGCCGCCCTCGCCCACACTCACCCCGGCACTATACACCGTTTTGCCATTGAAACTCGCGGCCGTATTGGAGATAACGTCACAGTTCGCGATCGTTCCCTTGTACTGCATGTACACACCCGCGCCACCCTCGCCCGATACTCCGACGCGGGCGGCATTCCCCTCGATCAGGCAACCGACCAGCCGGCCATCCCCGTCGGTCGAATTGCCCGCGAACATATAGACGCCGCCTCCTGAGCGGGCGGAGTTGCCGCGAATGATGCAGTTACTGACGATGGACTTGTAGGAATAGAGACCTCCGCCCACAGCGGCGGCGTTGGTCACGATGACCCCGTTAACCACGTTGGTGAAGTCGCGCCAAGCGCTGTTGCCCACAATCAGACAGTCCACGATCCGGGCGTCCCCGTTGCTGATCAGATAGCCGCCGCCGCCCCGAGCCTCAGCCCGGTTGCCTGCCACCACGCAGTTGGTCACCACGCCTTTCGTGTTCAAGTAGAAGCCGCCGCCATAGCCGAGCAGCGAGTTCGTTGCCGCGTAGCCGTTGGTGATGGTGAAGCCGTCGATGACCGCCGCGGCGTTGTTGACGTACACACAGCGGTTGGTGGCCGTCGGGAACCCGCCGTCGAGCACCGTTCCGTCGCGGTCCGTCACCCCGTCCTTGAAGCTGCGGAGCGTGACCTCCTTGGTGAGGGTGAGCTGGCCCGTCAGAGAGTAGACGCCGTTCGTGACAAGGATGAGATCGTTGGGCGCGGCGACATCGACGGCCTGCTGGATGTTCGTCGCCGCCGTCGCCCAACTGGTGTAGTTGGTGGTCGGCGTCACCCCCGGCGTCTCGGGCGGCACCACATAGCGCGTCGCCGCATTCGCGATCTGAACCGATAACAGAATCATGCAGCCCCGCATAGAGTAATGATTCATAGCCACTCCTTTTCTCATCCTGCCCAGACCTTCACATGACACAGACGCTCCCTCGCCCTGCTGAAACAGGACGGTCTTCCTCACCGTCGGCACATTTAACGGAACACGTGACATAAAACCTGACCAACTTTTATTTTTAGTATACACATTATACGTAATGAGTCAATACGCGTGTTGTCCGATTCCGGCAGACGGGAGCTTGACTCTTTTTAATCACCCCGCCATACTCGAACCCATAGCTGTTCTGGAGTGGTTCCCGATCGGCCATGGAGTTCTTCAGATGATGCACGCTTCTTCCGTTTCCCTCCTGCTCGCTGGAACCGTTCTCGTGGCAGGCGCACGTTCGCTCTCAGCCGTTCTGCCAGATAAAGACCGCCACGTCATTCTCGTCAGCATCGACGGTTTTCCCGCGCGCCTGTGGCACGACCCTTCGCGGCCGCTACCCAACTTGCGCAAGCTCGCTGCCGAAGGCGCGCAGGCGCGAGCCATGACCGTGTCGAACCCCTCTGTCACGTGGATCAATCACACCACGCTGATCACCGGCGTGAACCCGCGCAAGCACGGCGTGCTGTTCAACGGCATGTTGACCCGTCCGGGCGCGGGACTCCCGCCGAAGGTTGAACAGTGGGCCGACAAAACGCGGTACGTCCTCGCGCCGACGCTCTATGATCTCGCGCACGCTGCGGGCCTGACAACGGCGGAGGTCAACTGGCCTGCGACCACGCGGGCACCGACCCTCACTTGGAGTTTTGCCGAACTGCCTGACCCCGAGGACCGCTTGGTGCGCGAGATGATCGCGGACGGCGCCCTCACCCCCGA
>Ga0209066_10002278_pt1 | contig 23596 bp, 26 predicted proteins | sample All_14_2_FD_187198 | JGI IMG/M metagenome (GOLD analysis project Ga0209066, IMG submission 187198) | Freshwater microbial communities in response to fracking from Pennsylvania, USA - Allegheny Zone_MetaG_DW_15 (SPAdes) (version 2) ... | reverse complement strand
ATGCCTGCAAAGGCCCGGCGGTCGCGTTCCAGCAACGAGTGGGAGGCCTGAGAGGAGCGGTCCCTCCCTGGTCCGCTGCGTTGCCCCTCCAGCACTTTTTCTACTTCGCGCAGGCTGGCGGCGGGAGAACCGTGTCCAGATCTCGACCGGAGGCGCCCCTTTTTCCGCTCCGACGGCGACCACCTGCCGGTCAGACCCGCCGCGGGCGTCACCGAGGGGCCGTCACCGTTGCATATGCCGCCGGCCTGCCGATAGGCTCACTGCTCGATGGACGGATCGGCCGTCCATCCGGGGAATGTCGGTTTGCATCCTTGGGCTGGCGCGCGGGGGCATCGAGCGACGGCACCCTGCATTGTGACGTCGTTGCATCCGTTGTCGCAATCAAGCAACCATGCCGGCGACACTCGGGCCGCAGCGGGGAAGTCGCGACAGAATGTCGGCTTATACTCGTGCCGGTCATGGGCGCCGCAATACTCGGTGCCCCGGTCGGTCAGCATCCGATCGATGCGAATGCCCTGCTCGTCGAAAAACGGGATCACCCGGTCGTTGAGGATGTCCGCTGCGGTCAGCGGCGTCTTGCGCGTGCAGAGCTTGGCGAAGCCGACCTTCGAATAGGTGTCGATCACCGTCTGCTGGTAAACTCGGCCGACGCCCTTCAGCGTGCCGACGTAGAAGGTGTCCTGTGCCAAGCAATAGCCTGGGTGCTCGCTGTCGAACTCGCCATGGGCTTCCTTGTCGAGCTTGGCCTTCTCCAGCGCCACCAGCTGGCTTTCGGTATTAATTGGTGAGGCGCCAACGTGGTATTCAGCTCCGTAACCTTTCTCGGTTATTTCCTGCCGGCAGCGTTGCTGCTTTACCATGTGCTACCCTGGAAAAACCTCGTTCTGTTGCTGGTCAGCCTCGCATTCTATGCGTGGGGTGACCTAGCATCGCTGCCTGTCCTGCTTGTCTATATAGTCGTCAATTACGTGATCGGGCGGCTGATGGAGCGCCCGGGTTGGCGCGGGCCGGGCGCGGTGCTTGGGGTGGTGGCCAATCTTGGCCTGCTGATCACCTACAAATATGCGGGGTTCCTGGTCACGCAGGCCAACGTCGTGCTGGCGTCGCTCGGCGCGGGGGTCTTGCCGGTTCCGGCCCTCGTGTTGCCGCTCGGCATCTCCTTCTTCTCCTTCCAGGGCATCTCCTACATTCTCGACATCCGCCGCGGTGTCATCCAGCCGCAGCGCAGCCTGATCGCCTTCGGCATGTACAAGGCGATGTTCCCCCAGCTCATCGCCGGACCCATCGTGCGCTACCGGACCATCGCCGGTCGCGTGACGCATCGGCGTGTCTCGGCTTTCCGATTTCGCTTCGGGCTCACGCTACTGATCCTCGGCCTGGCACAGAAGGTGCTGATCGCGAACACGGTCGCCTTGCCGGCCGACCAGATCTTTGCCATCCCGCACGCTCAGCTCGGCTTCGCGACAGCCTGGTTCGGCGCGATATGCTACACGCTGCAGATCTTCTTCGACTTCGCCGGCTACTCGACCATGGCGATCGGCATGGCGCATCTGTTCGGCTTCAACTTTCCGATCAATTTCAACCGGCCCTACATCGCCCAGTCCGTCACCGAGTTCTGGCGCCGATGGCACATCACCCTGTCCACCTGGTTCCGCGACTACCTCTATATTCCGCTCGGCGGCAACCGCGGCAGCGCCTGGTCCACCTATCGCAACCTGCTGATCGTCTTCGTGCTCTGCGGATTCTGGCATGGCGCTGCCTGGACGTTTCTGGCCTGGGGCCTGTATCACGGGGCGTTGCTGGCGGCCGAGCGCGCGGGTCTCGGTGCCTTCGTCGCGTCACTCTGGCGGCCATTGCGGCACCTCTACCTGTTGGTCCTCGTCGTGATCGGCTGGGTCTTCTTCCGCGCCGACACGATCGGCCAAGCTTTGCATTTCCTCGCTGCCATGGCGGGGCTTTCCCCGGGCGACCCGCTCGGAGCGCCGCTGGCGCGCTTCGTGAACATCAGGGTCCTGGTGGCGCTCGCCGCCGGTTGCGTATTCGCTTGCCTCGCCCTTTCCAAGGGGCGGAGCTGGATGCCGCTGACCGGTCGTCCCCAGGCCGCCACGGGCCTGCTGCTGCTACGTGATGGCGGTGCCTATGCGGTGCTGCTGGCCCTGTTCGCCGCGACCGCGATCATGATCGCCAGCGGCGCCTACAATCCGTTTATCTACTATCGCTTCTGACAGAGGGGGCGCTGATGTTTGGGAGCGTGCTGCGGCGCTATCTGCAAGGCGCCTTCATTCTCACCATGCTGGCATTGCTGAGCCTACCAATCGCGCGTCAGGTGCCGGCGGGCGCGCCGGCGCGTCCGGGCGAGAACCGCAGCCTCGCACCCCTGCCCGCCTTGCCGCGCAATGTTGCTGCCCTGCACGCCTGGCCCGAAGCCATGGACCTGTTTCTGCAGGATCATTTCGGATTACGAAACCAGCTGGTGGACTGGAATGACCAGCTCCTGTTCCGCGTCTTTGGCCAATTCGCCTCGGCGCAGATCCTGACAGGCCAGAACGGACGCATCTTCCTCGCATCGCACATCGCCGGCGAGGCCAATCGGAACAGCCTGATCTACCAATCCTGCGGCGTGCAGCAACCCGAAGCCACGTTGGACCGTATCGCGAGTGGCTGGGCCGAGCTACTCGCCAGGACCGCCGGCAGCGCCCCCGATACGCGGGCCGTAATCGTGCCAAGCAGCGCGGCGCTGTATCCGGAGCAACTCCCGCCTTGGCTGGCACGACTATGCGCCAGTGGCCGGCGAATGACAGCGGCGGTGAAAGAGCGGCTGCCGGCCGACCTGCGCGATCGTTTCATCGACCCGTATCCGGTCCTCGCCGGCCTGGGTTCCGCCAAACCGGCGATCCCGCGCCGCAACTTTCACTGGGCTGGAGTGGGGCCGCTCCATACCGCAGCCTGGGTGGCCGAAGCCGTACTCGGCCGCGCCCCGGCACCGGCCCTTCCAGGGCAGGACGCCATGATGCCGTCGGATCTTTCGGGCTTCTTTCCCGGACTTTCCCTGACTCAGCCGATCTTCGAAGCTGACTATGCCGCCGCGCACATAGCACCTTGCTTGGGCTACCCTTGCTTCACGGAACTCGACGGTGATGAGCCCGTTCTGCTTGACGTACGGAAATACCGAAACGCAAACGCAACGGGACGGCTGCTACTTCTGACGGATAGCTACGGAGCATTCGTCGCCGGTGGTTTCGCTCCCTATTTCGCTGAGGTCTGGCAGCTCTCGATCAACGATCTTCCGTTGCTGTCGCCAGAAAGCCGCGCCCGCCTGCATGCGCATTTGATCACCGAATTTGCACCAGATGTTGTCCTGCTGCTGTTTCACGACGGCAGCGCGACTTACATGGCCGATAGGCTATTGCGGCAGTTTTATCTGCAGTAAGTGAGCTGGCTTCGATTTCTCTGGACACCATTTGTCCCAAGCGAGACCGGAACGATGGTGTCCAGCATGATGAAGATCGAAAAGAACGCAGCCGTTGATGGGCCTGTGGGTAGCGAGGGCGGGCAAAGCCCGTCAGGCTTTCTCGATGAGAGCAGGCATCGTCGTCTCTGTCACTCCGCAGGATCGCGTTCGTCTCGAAACGAGCGTCGCCGACCGCAACAGCCGCCAGAAGCACGCTGCCCGCTCGCGAGTGATCGTCGCCACCGCAGATGGCTACGGTACCAGCGAGATCATGTGCTCGTATGAGCGCTCGTCGCCGCCATGCAGATCTGGCTCCGTGAGCAACTGAACCGCGTCAGCCGCGACAGTGCGCTGGGGCCAAGGCCATCCGCTACGGCCTGCGCCATTGGGTCGGGCTGGAGCGCTTCCTGACCGATGGCCGGCTCGAGCTAGACACCAACATCGTGGAGCGGGAAATCCGCCCGGTGGCCGTGACGAGAAAGGCCGCGCTTTTCGCTGGCAGCGAGGGCGGCGGGGAGACCTGGGCGATCGCCACCACGCTGATCCGCACCGCCGTCCTGAACGGCCTCGACCCGCAGGCCTGGCTGCGCGACGCGCTGGAACGGATGGTCAGCGGCGAGGTGCGCTCGACGCAGATCGCCACCCTGCTGCCCTGGAACTGGCGCCAAGCCAGCCTCGCCGCTGCGGCATAGGCCTACAGACCCGGCAGCGCGGCCTGCACCTCCTCCGCCTCGCTCGTATCCGCGTGGATCGCATCGCGGATGATGCGCGTGGTCACGCCCTGGAGGTGCGCGCGCAGCGCCCGGTCCAGTTCAAGGAACTCCGGCCATAGGACCGTGTCGCTGAACCCCCGCGGCATGCGGAGCATCACCGTCGTTCGCCGCTGGCGAGGATAGCGGTAGGGCTTCAGCCCGTAGCGGCGGCACAGCGCTACAAAGAGCTGCCGAGACCAGGCGTCCGGCATCGAGAACTGCAATTCGACCGGTGGATCCCGAAGCGCCTGCTCCGCCAGTCGCGCCTTCACGCGCTCCAGCGCCGCACCCGCCGCCTCGCGCTCGCCCGCCGTCCCCGCGCCTCGATCTTGCGCAGCCGCGCGAGCAAATCGTCCTCGACCGCCATGCCTTCTCCACATCAGCACATGGCAAAGACTATCTCGCCAGACGCAGCGCGAAAATCAAAGCCGGTCAAACGTTGAGCACCACAGACCGTGTGGGCCAGACAGCGGTTACCAACAACGCGGCGGAACGGCGCATGCGCCCGCTCGGGCGGAAGAACTACCTGTTCGCCGGATCGCTCGAAGGCGGCCGACGCGCGGCGATCATCTACACTTTGGTCGGCACCGCCGATCTCAACGGCTGGAACCCGCAGGCCTACCTGCGCGTCCTCCTCGAGCGCATCGCCGACCACCCGATCAACCGCATCGGTGATCTCGCACCCTGGAACCTGCAGCACGAAACCATCTGAACCGCGTCAAGCTGCCGCAGCCGTCAGTGGACTCTTACGAAAGAGTCCAGCAACAGTCCGGGTAAGCTGGACGCGCCAGGACGCGGGGCTTCGCAAGGGATTACGGGTCATGGCTTCCCTTAACACTGGCGGAAACCCGCGCCGGAATCCAGCCGACGATCGGCAGAGTCCTGAGTCCCGCAGGATTCCGCTAAGCGCGTCGATCAAAGGGATTTAGGCACCACCACCGTTCCTCCGGTGCGCGGTGAAGGCTCCCCGTATGACAGATGCGCCGTAAGCGTCCTTCCTGGACTGCCTTGCGGGGTGTGGCGCTGATTGGCTGACCTGCGCGGCTGCCGGGTGGCGCGGATGTCGGTTGTCGCCTTTAAACGCACGGGACTGGTGGCGAGCGTGAAGGCCGCCATGGATCGCACAGGGATGGCGCAGGCGGTCATTCCGCCCGTTGTCCCTACCCCGGAGCCATCGTCGTGGCCGAAACGCCGCCTGCGGCCTCGCCAGCCCCGCCGCTATGCGACCGCACCCTGACGGACAGCAACGCCACGACCGCGGTGCATATCTCCAAGGACCAATTGCACCTGCTGCGTCTGGTGGCGGTGACGCGGGCAAACCAGGATGGCGGCCGGCCGAGCGTGTCCAATGTGCTGCTCGAGCTGATCGAGGCGAACCGCCCCGAGCTCGAGCGTGAGGCTGCCGTTAGGTAGCTTCATCGGCCTTCTAACCCCTGACGCCCCTGTCAGGCCGGTGCGAGCGCCCGCAATGCAGCTTCGGGCTCGCGCTCGAGGATGACCAGCAGGGCGCGCGCGGCAGGATCTGGCCGGACCCGATGCTGTCCCAATTCTGCACGGTCGCCAGCGGAACGCCGATCGCCGCCGCAAAGGTCTTCTGCGTCAGCTTCAAGCGAGTGCGGATCGCCTCGGGGCCGGTGTCCAATCTGCCGCACGCACGGGGGCGGCGGGGTCTTCGGCATCCTCAATCACGTGCCGGCGTATATCGGCCGCGGCCGTCGCCACCATCTTGGCCTGGTTAAAGTGAGGTGGGCCCCAATCGTTGGACAGTGTGACGGCCTGGTTAAGCTCGGTCCTGGTTGTCGTCAGGCCGTCAATCTCATCGTCTCGCCCGCCCCGTAAGCTTCGTTGGGCGTCTGCCCGCTGAGCGCTGAATGGGGTCTGCTGCCGTTGTAGTAGCCGATCCGACCGCGAGCGAGTACCGTTCCGCCACCGCCGTCACCAGCTCGTTCCGCGTCGTCATGCTCACCCGCCTCATCATGGCCTCCCCGCAGCTCAATGCCGCTCGGGAGCATCACAGATGAGGCAACGACCCCTCCTCAGGAGCAATTCAGGCGAGGCAATGCGCGCGGTAGTCGGTGACGTGCGCGCGCCGGCCGCGTCCGCCACCGGGTGCCCGGCCACGCGGCAGGGTGAGGACCGGCGTGGTGCCGAGGAAGCATTCCAGCCGGTCGTCGTGGAGGCGCACGCGCAGGCTGAAGCCGCTGCTGCGGGTAGGCGAAGGCAGTGCTGCCCGAATGTAGGTCTGCTTTTGGTGAGTCTTGAGCCTTCTGTCCTGGTCTTCCGTGGGCCGCCTGGCCGAACTGTGGGTGTTAAATATAGGTTAAATAGAGTGTTAAGCTGTGGATAAATGCCTATAAGTCTATGATCCTAAAGAGGAATTTAAAACGTCCGGTAACTGAAACCACGAATCTTGGTAACTGAAACCACGAATCTTGGTAACTGAAACCACGAATCTTGACCCTGGTAACTGAAACCACGAACATGGGCCTATGGACACTGAAACCACGAATGGACTCGCGCCCCTGCTCCCGGATCGTCACCCGCAGCACGACCTGTTCATCTGTGATGTCGCCGACGCTGTCCTTAAGGACGTGATGCAGCATATGGAGCATCCGTTCTACTCTCTGTCGAAGAAGCCGGAGACGACGATCCGCCGCTACGAACATAACGGGCACTGGCTGGAAATCACGCCAAGCGTGAAGGGCCTCGCGACCATCTACGACAAGGATATTTTGATATATTGTATTTCACAAATCATGGCAAAACTGAAGAAAAACGAGCCTGTTTCGCATCGCGTACGGATCAGTAGCCGCGATCTTCTGGTTTTTACCAATCGAGGCACCTCGGGTCGGGACTACATGGCGCTCGTGGAAGCACTCGACCGCCTGGAGGGAACGCGTATCCGTACCAACATCATCACTGCCGATAGCGAGCAGATTGACGGGTTCGGGCTGATCGATGCCTCGTCCATCCGGCGCAAGCACGGGCTCGACGGGCGTTTGCTGTGGTGCGAGGTCAAGCTGTCGGATTGGGTGTTCAACGCGATCCGCGCCCAGGAAGTGCTGACGCTGCACCGGGACTATTTCCGGCTGCGCAAGCCGATTGAGCGCCGCCTGTACGAGATTGCCCGCAAGCATTGCGGCCAGCAGGAGAGCTGGAAGGTCGGCCTCGCCCTGCTGCTGAAAAAGACCGGCTCGCAGAGTCCGGAGAAGCGGTTCCGGCAGATGGTGCGGCACCTGGCCGAGCACGATCACCTGCCGGATTACACCGTCGTCTTCGATCCCGAGAGCGACATGGTGACCTTTACCAACCGGGGATCGATGGCGGCTTCCCTGCCCGCTGCGGTGTGGGAAGGGGTACTCGACAGCGAAGCCTATCACGACGCGCGCCAGGCTGCGCCGTCCTGGGATGTCTACTATCTCGAACGGGAATGGCGGCGATGGCTGGGCGAGAACGAGATCGAGCCGAAGCACCCGCCGCGCCATTTCGTGAAATTCTGCAAGAGCTGGTACGAGAAGCGCGGGAGAGCCTAGAACCACAAACCCACATTTGCGCGAAAGCTCATTTGCGGGAAATGCCCGCCTCCGCCTCCAGCTCGGCGGTGCGGCGCTCGATGAGTGCCGCGAGCTCGTTCACCATCTTGCGCCCGGAGGCGCTGCACGCAGTCTTGAAGCGGGTATGTACACTCGCGGGCAGGTCGAGGCTGAGGCGTTTGATCGGCTCGGCGGGAGGCTCCGCCTGTGCGGATGGCGCGACCGCGAGCGGCGCGGGCCTGGTGTCGTGCCCTGCCCCGCCCTGCTCGAAGGCGTCGATTTCGTCAGCCGTGGGCTGCTTTGGCTTCGGCGCTGCTGTGAAGGTTTTCTTCGACATGGCTCAGGATTTCTCGGGTTAGGCGTTCAATGCCGCGGGCGGCGGCGCTGCCGGGTCCCCATTCGAAAATGGTCTTGCCCATGGTCATGCTCTCGGCGAAGGCGACGCGCTGCTCGATCTCGGCGTCGAGGATCGGGATTCCCGCCTCGGCAGCCATGGCGCGGATATCGCGGCCTATGACCGTGTTCCCTATTTTGCGGGAAACCACAAACCCACATTTGAGGGTGTCTTTGAAAGCCTGTGCCTCGCGCACCTGGCGCACGGTAAGGTCGGAGGCCCAGGTCGAAAGCCCGGACGGTTCGATCGGCAGGGCGACAAAATCCGAGGCGATGACGCAGGAGCGGGCGATCTGCTCGGCATGGGGCGGCCCGTCGATGATCGTGTAGGTGAAATCAGCGGCCAGGCGCAGCGCCTCCTTGGCCATGTTCTCGCGCGCCATGCTGACGACCTGGAAGGCGGGCTCGGGGCGAAGGCTCGCCCATGTGCTCGCCGAGCCCTGTTTGTCGGCGTCGATCAGCAGAACCTTGTGGCCCTGGGCGGCGAAGGCGGCGGCGCTGTTCACCGAGAGGGTGGTTTTGCCGACGCCGCCTTTCTGATTAAGGAACGAGATAATCATAAATCCCACATTGCCTGATTCGTGGTTTTCCCCAAAGCCCCTTTTCAACAAACCCATATTTAAGCTTTTGTGTGAAAGCAGGAAGAGGCGGCCCCCTAGTCCCGCTCATAGCCGCGATCCCGTTCGCGTCGCTGGCGCGCGCGGGCGTCCTCCATTTCCTGCCGCAGGCGCGCCCGCTTTTCGGCAGGATTCTCAGGCCGGGCCTCCTGCGGCGTCGCGTCCGGCTCTTCGCTCCGGTGTAGAGGCTGAGTGAATTCTCCCCAGAAGTGCTGGCTGAAAATTCCCCAGTTCAGCGCCACTGCCCGAGGATGCCAGCCGGCATCGTGGGAGCAGCCGGTGGTCACCCTTGGGGAGCTTGTCATGATCCTGGACCTCGCCCGGCAGGGACTGTCCGTCTCTGCCATCGCCCGCCGCACCGGCCACGACCGCAAGACCGTCCGGAAATATCTCGAACGCGGCATGCAGCTTCAGCGACTTTCTCGAGGACACCTTGCGCGCTGAACGCGAGGTGCGGCGCGCAAGGGCGCGTGAGATGCTGGCGCGCACCGCGGGGTTCCCGGCGATCAAGACTCTGGACGGCTACGACTTCGGCTTTGCCACAGGCGCGCCGCGCCAGCAGATCGCGGAGTTGGCGAGCATGGCGTTCGTCGAGCGGGCCGAGAATGTGGTGCTGCTGGGGCCGTCGGGCGTCGGCAAGACGCATGTGGCGATCGCGCTGGGCTACCTGGCGACGCAGCGTGGCTGGCGGGTGCGCTTCACCACCGCGGCCGACCTGGTGCTGCTGCTGGAGGCGGCGCAGCGGCAGGGCCGGCTGAAGGAGGTGCTGCACCGCGCGGTGAGCGCCTACCGGCTGCTGATCATCGATGAGATCGGCTACCTGCCGATGGCGCGCGAGCAGGCCAACCTGCTCTTTCAGGTGGTCGCGCGGCGCTACGAGAAGGGCGCGATGATCCTGACCTCGAACCTGTCCTTCGGCAGCTGGGACCAGGCCTTCGCCGGCGAGACCGTATTGGCGGCGGCGATGCTGGACCGCGTGCTGCACCACGCCAGCGTCGTGCAGATCAGCGGCGAGAGCTATCGGCTAAAGGACACGCGGCGCGCCGGCGTGGTCGCCAAGCCAAAGGAGGCCCGCTGAGGTGGCGCCGCCCGGGGTGGGGCTCGCCCCACCCCGGGCGAACAACGGGTGGGTCAGGTTTCAACCGGCGCTCAGCGCCAAAGTGGGTCAGATTTCAGCCGGCGTTGACAAGAGAGCCGGCGCCGTCGCCGCTGGCCCCCTTCCATGCCTTCCTGCGCGAGCGGATCGGCCGCTTTCCTGACCTGACCTGACCTGACCGGCTGGCGGCTGTGGCGCGAGATCCGCGACCTCGACTTCACCGGCGGCTACGCCACGGTGACCGACTTCCTGCGCACCGTCCGCCCGCCATCGCTGACCACAGGCCCATCAACGGCATCAGAATGATCGATCTCGTTCATGCTGGACATCATCGTTCCGGTCTCTCCTCGGACAAATGGGTGTCCAGAGAAACCGGGTGCGGCTCACGGCCTGTTCTGGAAGCTCGATATCTTGGCTTTCCTTCAAGCCGTGCTGGCGTGTCGTCATGCGCATTGCTTGCCCGGCGACATGCGCTGGCACGTCAGGGCATCAGCGACAGGCCCTGTGCCTTGCAACGCGCGAGATCCGCCTCGACCATCTCGGCGATCATCTCCTCCAGGCTCGTCTCCGGCATCCAGCCGAGGCGCTCCCGTGCCCGCGTCGCGTCGCCGAGCGTCACGTCGACATCCGCGGGGCGCAGGAAGGCGGCATCCACCCGCACGTGCTCCTGGTAGTCGAGACCGACATGGGCGAAGGCGATGCGGCACAGGTCGCGGATCGAGGCGGCACGCCCGGTCGCCACCACGTAGTCGTCCGCCTGGTCCTGCTGCAGCATCAGCCACATGGCGCGAACATAGTCGCGCGCGTGGCCGAAATCACGCCGCGCGTCGAGGTTGCCCATCGGCAACTCCTTCGCCTGGCCGAGGCTGATCCGCGCGGCCCCGTCGGTGATCTTGCGCAACACGAACTCGATCCCGCGCAGCGGGCTGTCGTGGTTGAACATGATGCCGTTGCAGCCGAACAGCCCGAAGGCGTCGCGGTAATTGTGCACCAGGCAGTGCGCGAAAACCTTGGCCGAGGCATAGGGGCTGCGCGGGTGGAAATGCGTGTCCTCGTTCTGCATCCCCGTCCCGGCGCGGCCGAACATCTCCGAGGAACTCGCCTGGAAGTAGCGTGCGCCGGGCGCGGCGATGCGCATCCCCTCGAGCATGTTGGCCGTGCCGATGCCGGTGACCTGCGTGGTCAACAGCGGCTGGTCCCAGGACATCCGCACGAAGGACTGGGCGGCTAGATTATAGATCTCCTCCGGCTTCACCTTCTCGAGCAGGCGGATCAGCGAGGACAGGTCGATGAGGTTGCCGTCCACCATCTGGATGGAGCCCGCGCAACCGAGCTGCCGCAGCCTGTGCTGCACCGCCTCCGACCCGCCATGGCGATGCAGGAGGCCAAAGACTTCATAGCCCTTGTCGAGGAGAAGCGCGGCCAGATAGGCGCCGTCCTGGCCTGTCACGCCGGTGATCAGTGCGCGCGTCATCCCTTGCCCCATCCTTTCCCGGTCCCGGTCGGACCATCGCACGCGTTTTCGCCGCGCAGCCACATAGCCCACGACGGCGCGGGCTGCTGCAAGGTGGCGGGTTCTGCTCCCCAAGCACGCAGGCGTGATGATCCCCGCCACGATTTCAGCCATGCGCGGAGAGTCGTCGGCTTCCCGGGGGCGGTGCGCGCGCGCAGGGGACGGTCGACGGGCAGGTCAGCCATCGTGCGGCGCGCCCTCCGCGGCCAGGGCGGCGAGGACCGGGGAGGGCGGGATTGGCTGGCCGCGCGCCTCGGCAAGGTCGTGGGTGATCATGTCCTGCACCAGCGCCTTGAGGCCGACCGTATGTGTCCAGCCCAGCTTCTCCCGCGCCTTGGCGGGATTGCCGATCAGCAGGTCCACCTCGGGCGGGCGGAAATAGGCGGGATCGACGCGCACCAGCGCGCGGCCAGTCTTGTGGCAGTCGCCATGCTCCTCCACGCCCGTTCCGCGCCAGTCGAGCCCGATGCCGGTCTCGGCGAAGGCAAGCTCGACGAAGCTGCGTACCGTGTGCGTCTCCGGTGGCAGGTCAATCCAGCCAAGTTCGGCATAAGCCGATGCCTGTCCCTAAAGCGGCGCTTATCCTGGCAGGCCTTGCGCCGCTTGCTGGTTGCATGTCTGCGCCGCCGCCGCAAAGGCAATCATACGCGTTCAGTGCGGTTCAGCCTTCTCCAGCTCGTCCTTGAGTGTCTTGGCATAGGCCATACGGGCGGTCTGGAAGATCGCCAGCTGCGCCTTGATGCGCTTGATCTCGTCATCCGTCACCCGCAGGTTCATAACCTGAGCCCTCGCGTTTTCCGACAATTTCGACAGCTCGTGCTTCTTGCCGTCGATCGTGATGGTATTTCCCGCTAACGCTGCATCGGGCATGATTTTCCTCGTCTCTTGTTCTTCAGAATTGTGGCTGGGAACGTTTAGGAGAATCGCGAGAAGTCGAAGGTCGTTTCCTCGAACAGGAACGGCACGTCTCCCTTGCCCGCCTTCGACATCAGGTCCGGGTACTTACCCGCAATCGGGCCCTGCCGGAAGTTCGCCCAGGACAACAGGTGGGCGTAAACCAGAGGGAGGGCTCCCGTGCGCCGCAAGGCCAGGAAGGTGGCGTCGGGAAGCGCGTTCAGTATCGTCTCATCGATCACCCGGAACCCGGTGATCTGGCTCGCTTGGTCGGCCTTCTTGATGGTCACCGTGCGCTCGACGAGTACCCCGGCATTGTCCAGCATCTTGACTAGCTCGATGGTGCGCGGAGTCCGCTTCTGCATCTGTTGCAGCAGAGCAAATCGATTCTCCATATGCTGCGTCGGCTTTCCATCGGGCGTGAACACCTGATGCCCGTGGGGGTCCTTGAAGTGCTCGGCGTCGGGATCGAAGACCACCACAAAGCGGTCCTTGTCGTCCTGGCCCTCCATACTGGCAAGCATGAAGGGGTAGCGCCGGACATAGGCGGGGATGTAGGTCGCCAGCCAACGGCCGTCATCGGCGACATAGGCATTCTTACCTGGCTCGAGGCCGAGCAGCGCGCAGGGCAGGCCGCTATCGTTGCTGGGGAAGATGATCGGGTATTCGCGCGCGATATCCGCCATCTCGTCATACACGATCGGCGCCAGCGTCTCGGCCTTGGCGTAGCTGTAGTTGTTTGATTCGAACACGCGCAGATTGCGGTGATCGGCGAACTTCAGCGGAACGTGGTTCTTGAACATCAGGAGCTGTCTCAAATGGCAAACGGGGGAGCCGAAGCTCCCCCGCCCGTCGTCATTAACTGAGATCCAGCGTGGATCAGGCGTAGAGGATGTTGAACGCGAGGTCGGCAGTGGTCGCACCAACGATGGTGATCGTACCGTCGAAGTCACCCACGCCACCTGCGATATCGCTGATCACAACGTCGGCACCATCCTGTGTGAACACCAGCTGACCAGCGCCGTTTGCAAAATCCGAGAGATCAAGACGATCGCCCGCGACAGGGTCTGCACCCGCGGTAAAGTCAGTGATCACCACGTTGCCGATATCGCCGCCAACAAAGTCGTAGACTTCGCGGGCGTCAAGGTTACCGGTGAAGGCGACATCGACCGTCAGGTCGTTGCCATCGCTGGTTGCACCAATCAGGTACTCAATGAACTGACCGGCACCCACAACGAATTCGGCACCAGAAGTGTCGGCAACGAGATTGGTTATCACACCAGAGACGTCGAGGGTGGTGAAGCTGGAAAGGTCGTCCGAAAGTGTAACGTCAGCTCTATCACCAGAAACCGTGAGGGTAACAAGCTCCGCATTACCAACGGTGTCACCGCCGACTGTTACCGTTGCCGTATCGCCAAGGCCCGGTCCGGCAGTTACCGTTACCGAAGTGGCATTGGTGTTGAACAGAGCTACGTTTGCGTCGTCAGTTGCAGTGACGTCGAGCGTGAAGGCACCGTAAACATCCGTCAGCGTAACATCGGCATCGCCACCTTGAGCATCAACTACGACAGCCGCAAGTGCCTCGAAGCCTTGGCCGGCGACCATCGGCACTTCCGGAGAACCCTGGGTGAACAGGCCCGGAATTACACTGTTGAGTGCGCCAGAAGTCGCACCTGATGACCCCGATTGATAGGCCAATGGGTCCACGATGCCGACATCTGCCCAAGTCACGTTGACCACATTGCTCAAGAGCGCGGTAGAGGCCTCCAACTCAGCTGTGGCATCAAGACCGGAAGCAATGTCGCCTGCGGCATTGGCATCAGTAAATAGTAAACCTGCTGAGTAATTCGTATTCACGAACCCAGCAGCCAGGTCGCCGCTAGTGAAGAACACGTTGCCTGCCGCCGTGAAGCTTGGAAAACCGGCAGCCGACACATCGATAGCGAACGATTGCGTAGCTTGAGTTCCAGCGAAGAATGCAACCCCGGCTATACCCGCCATATTCAAAGTAGCATCAGACTTAGCAGTCACATTGACAGTGGTCAGCGCTGCGAATTCCGCATCGTCTCCCAAAGCACCACCATCGATGATATCGACGTCGGCATCATCACCCAGCGCTACGACATTAACCGTGGTCAGGGCGCCAGCAGCCGTGGTCAGGGGGTCAGTGGTGCCCTCCAGGTCGAGCTCAGCATCGTCTGCTGCTTCGATGGACAACGTCTCGAGTGTTGTGCTGTTGACGCCGCCGTCAAGACGAATGTCAGAGTCGTCTCCAGGAAGACCAGTCGACGTCACGGCCAGATTGACTACGCCCTCGATCGTGAACAGGCCGCCGTTCATTTCGATTTCTTCAGCGGTTGTGATCGTCAGATCCGCTGGAGCATTGTCGATGAACAGATCGTCACCGCCGAGGTTTTCGAAGTTCGGGAGCACCAAGGTCTCAAGGCCACCCACGCCATCAAGATTGAGGCTCGCATTACCACCAAGCTCAACATCAACCAGTTCGAGCGTCTGAACATTGCTCACTGGAGCCAGGGTAAAGTCCAAAGCGGACAATTCGTCGGAATCAATGACCCCACCACCGGTGTAGGTGCCAACGGGCTGCGTCTCAAAGCTGTCTTCCAAAACGAGGCGATTGTCACCCAGCCCGAGGTCGAGCGTTGTGGCAGGGGTATCGGCCGAGAATGTAGCAGCCGATGCCGTGATTACGTCGTCGCCGTCACCGGTCAGAACGCTTGTGAGAGAGCCGCCGCCGCTGATGTCGAGTGTGAGGTCTTCGTTGTAACCGGTCGCATCCAGCGTCTGCAGGCTCGCGAACTGATCTTCACCTGTCAGATCGAGAGGCCCAGTCCCTGCAATGGTCAGGTTCGCGATATCGGCAGCGTCGTTATCGAGGTTGAGGAAGACGCCGTTCGACACGTTCAGCTCGAGGTTGGTTATGTCGCCCAAGACACCGTTGATCTCGAGTTCAACACGTTCGCCAAGCCGTCCCGACTGGGTAGCTACGACGACCTGCGTCTCAACCGCAATGTTGTCGTAGTTGACTTCGTAGGTCGATCCATCACGGACGTTGTCCATACCGAGGATTGCGACTTCGCCAACGCTGTCGAGCTGAAGATCGACCCGCGAATCACGATTCCAAAGCTGCTCGTAGCCAGTGGCGCGGCTGAGATCGAGCATGCCATTGCCGCCGAGAAGCCCGGCGAACGAAGTCAGGTAGTACTGCTGAATGTTGCTGATCGTCGGGTTGGACGTAGTACCAGTCCCGTTGAGCTCGGCATTCAGAATATTGACGCCCGCGCCACCATCAAGCACGTCGGGACCCTGAAGCGTCTGAACTCCAACAAGCCCGTCAATGCCGAGAGCAAGCTGCGCGTTGAATACGTCGTCGACTGCATCGCCCGTGAAAACATCCACACCAGTAGTTAGCGCGAAGGTCTCCGCGACCGGGAGGTTCGGGAAGTTCGGGTTGAGGGATTCGCCCTCCGTGGTGTAGGCGCCCTCCCGGTCTTCAGTGATGCCGTATTCGATGAAGTGCTCGAAGGCGCTGCGGAACACGCCGGAAGTCACCGCGGCTGCTACGTCGGGGTTAGCGTCGAGGTAGGCCTGAGCGTCGAAGTTACCCTCGAAGGCGCCAGTCCCACGGTTCTCGGCCACACCATAGTTGATGAAGTGGTCCCACGCCGTGAAGCCCGGCTGGGTGCCCAGGAGGTTCGCCACATCGGGATTGGCCGCGACATAGGCTTCGGTGTTGAAGAATGCCGTCGGGTTGCGGCCCTCGAACCGACCGAACTGAACAAAATGCTCCTGCGCGGTGATCCCTCCCTTCGTCACGGCAGCGAGCACGTCGGGGTTGCTGCTCAGATAATACGCGGCATCGAACATCGCGATGCCCAGCGTATTGGCGGCCGGATTAGGTGAGAAAATCCCTGACATCTACAGGCTCCTGTTTTTGGTCAAATCGGAAGGTTGAGGCTGGATGCACCAAGCCGCAGTCATGAGATCCCGTGTAGCGTGGAGCAGGACCCAGCTCGCCTAAGCCAACTGCCGGTAGCTTTCAAGGCGGTGAGAGGAAGATGCTGCTGTCCTATGACCATCCTCACTTCCCTCCTGACCCACGCCACCGATAGAGCAGCTTCGTTGCGATCGTGCATACTGCCCTTTACCGCAGATCCTAGGGGTTGCGCAATCGCTAGATGAGAAGAGACGCAACCCCCCTGAAGCTTTGATTAAAACAGGCGACAATTTTGTCGCAATTGCTGGGCTGGCCAACCGGCCAGCCCAGAAAAGCTAGGGATCAGGCAGATGCGGCCCGGACCTGTGTCAGCGCCGGAGCAGCCACAGGCCGCGCGAATCGGGCAAAGGCCTCGGCACGTGGGCCCAGGAACGCCACCTGCCCCTGCTGCATAACCATGATCTTGTCGACGTGGCCCAAAATGCTGGGCTTGTGCGTGATGATCACCGCGGTTCGCTGCATTTGGCGGAGGTGCAGCAGCGCCTGGACCAGTTGCGCCTCGCCAGCATCGTCCAGGTTGCTATTCGGTTCGTCAAACACGCATAGCGCCGGCAGCCCGTAGAGGGCCCGTGCGAGGCCCACCCGCTGGCGCTGGCCACCCGACAACCGGTTGCCGCTTTCCCCGATCACCGTGTCATAGCCCTGGGGGAAGCTTAGAATGAGTTCGTGGATACCGGCCCTCTGCGCCGCAGCAACCACGGCCTCGGGGTCCACCACGCCAAGCCGCGCAATGTTCTCGGCGATGGTGCCGTCGAAGAGGTCAACATCCTGAGGAAGGTAGCCGATGTGCGGCCCCAGCGCCTCACGCGACCACTGACCGAGCTCCGCGCCGTCAATCCGAACCGTCCCAGCGGCCGCTGGCCAAACACCTGTGATCACCCGTGCCAGCGTCGACTTGCCGGAGCCACTCGGGCCAAGGATGCCCAAAGCTTCACCTGGCTGGAGCGCAAAGGAAATGCCCTTCAGCACCGCTGCTGCGGCACCTGGCGGCGCCGCGACCAGCCCTGCTACGTCCAGTCGTCCTTTCGGCGCCGGAAGGCTCATGCGCTGAGACTCGTCGGTCCCTGACTCCAGAAGGAGGCCAAGGCGCCGCCAAGCCAGCTGTGCCGCGACCAAGCCACCCCAGTGGCCGATCAACGCTTCAATGGGGGCAAGCGCCTTCGAGCCAATGATGGAGGCGGCAATCATCAGGCCGGGCGAGATATGGCCTTCGATGGCCAGAAAGGCACCAGCCCCCAGCATTAGGGATTGGAGCGAGATGCGCACTACTTTGGACGCGTTTGAGAGGGTACCAGCCCAGTCGCTTGCTCCTGCCTGCATCAACATGACTTGCTCGTGACGGACGAGCCAGCGCTTCTTGACCGCGCCCAGCATGCCCATTGCGGTCATGGCGTCACCGTTGCGCAAGCTCGTCTCAGCGAAGGTGGAGGCTGCCACATTTTGCCGCGTTGCTTCGGACAGGCGCTTACGTGAGGTCCACTCGGTTGCGACTGCCAGAAGCACCAGCACCACGCCGCCGCCGAGCGACAGGAACCCCAGCAGAGGGTGCATCAGGAAAAGGAGGCCAAGGAAAACCGGTCCGAAGGGCAGATCGAAGAACCCGAAGAGCCCGGGTCCGGCCACGAACTGACGAACCGTCGCGACATCGTTAAGCGGCTGCGTCCTTGAGCCGCCGACGGTGCGGACATGGTTGCTAAACACATTTTCGAAGACGAGCGGGGTGAGGATATTGTCGAGCCGCGCACTTACCCGGACCAGGATGCGCGAGCGCACCACCTCTAGCAAGCCCATCGCTAGGAAAGCGCCCAGTGTAATGATTGTCAGCGCGATCAAGGTGGATTCCGAGCGACTGTTCAGCACCCGGTCATAGACCTGCATCATGTAGAGCGGGGGGACGAGCATCAGCAGGTTGATTCCTATGCTGAAGAACGCCGCAAAAAGCAGCGCTCCTCGCGAGGCCCGCAGAGCTTCCTTCAGGGGCGAGCGCCACGACGGCGCGCGCGTCGGCCGGGTCTGGGTCAAGGAAGCCTCGTTGAATCAAAAACGGGTGATCGGAGAGTGTTCCAGAGGCCGCCGCGAGACCGCAGGCTCCTAAAGGAGAGATACATACCGGGCCTCACCGCTCGCGCATCGCCTTGCGAATGGAGTCCATCAAGGGTTCAATCAGATAACGCGCCGCGGTGCGCTGCCCGGTGGCAATCGTCACTTCCGCCGGCATGCCGGCTACCAATCGCCGCTCGGCGATCTTAGCGAGGCTCGTGGCATCAGGTGTCACGCGGACCCTGTAGTAGGGCATCCCCGTGCGCTCGTCGGTGAAGCGGTCCGCGGAGACGTGCAGCACGTGACCCGTCAGCATGGGCAAAGTGCGTTGGGGCAGCGCTGGGAAGCGGATGGTCGCCTGCTGGCCCTCGTGCAACACTTCGATGTCCTTTGCGGCGATCTGCGCCTCGATGATGAGGTTGTCCCCATATGGGACGATCTGCATCAGCGTTCGCCCGGGCGCCGCCACCCCACCGTCGGTGAATACGTTCAGACCCACTACCGTGCCGGACACCGGGGCGCGGATTTCCAAGTGGCGAACGATGTCTTGATTTGCCGCCAGCCTCTCCTGTTGTTCGCGCAGGGTGTTTTGGGTGTCTTGCAGCGCCCGTGTTACTTCCTCCTGGAAGGAGCGCTCAGTTTGCAGTATCTGCAGACGGGTCTCACCGATCTGCTGGCGTGAACGCGCCACGGTGGACAGATACTCGCCCTGCTCGCCCTGCAGCCGGGCCAATTCGCGGCTCAGCGCGAGAGCCCGTGTGCGCGGTGCGAAGCCGCCGCGCAGCAGTTCGTTCACGCCATCCAGCTCCTGCTGGATGAAGCCGATCTGTCGCACCCGTGCCTCCTCCTGGGCTTCCTGACCGACGATCTGCGATTCGATCTGGACGATGCGCTGGCGCAGAACGTCCACTTGGCCCTGAAGCGAGGCGCGCCGGGCGGCGAAGATTTGCTGCTGGCCCATGATAATGTCGCGCAAATCTCGGTTCGTTTCTGACCGGCGCTGGAGATCGGGGTCGATCTCGATCCTGTCATCCCCCTTCATTTCCGCGCGCAGCCGGTCCAGCAGGACTAGGTTGCCGTCCATCTGCCCGCGCACGATTTGAAGCCCCGCCAGAGCGCGGGTCGGGTCGAGCGTGATCAACCGGTCGCCCGCGTTGACCACATCGCCATCGCGAACGTGGATTTCACGGATGATACCCCCTTCGAGGTGCTGCACGTCGCGCCGGTTCGTTTCCACGACGAGAATGCCCTGGCCCAAGACGGCGCTGTTGAGGGGCGCCAGGAGAGCCCAGGTGAGAAAGCCGCCTACGAGGCCCACGAGGGTGAACATGCCTAACCAGACGGCCCCGCCGACCCCCGTGGGTACGGCAGACACACGGGAAGGAACCCGCCCGAGCGAAAATTGCCGGGAACCTGCCGCCAAGTCCTGGGGGGCCTTAGCCGCCGCCACTGCACTCATCATGTTATCTCCATGCCTGCTCTTGGACAGCAGGGAGGAACACCGGTCGCTACCAAACAAACCGCAGGAACGAAACAGCTAAGGTGAACATTGAACTTTTGACGAGTAACCGCTAGACTTTTTTCTCCGAGGGGGCAACCACCCATGCGATCAAGCCAGCCGTTGTGCAAAGAGAGTGATGTCGTGGAATTGCGTCGTGAGGCTGGGCTCTGGCTCCGTAGCCTGCGGGAGGAGTGTGGTTTTTCACAGCGCGCTCTCGCCGAAAAAGTCGGTCTTGAGTATTACACTTTCGTCTCTCAGATTGAGGCTGGCCGCGGGCGAATACCAGCTGACCGTTATCAGGCTTGGGCGGCCGCCGTTGCTATGGATCCCGCGGTCTTTGTAAAGCGCCTCCTGCGCTTCTACGAGCCGGCGACTTACGCCATTCTCTTTGGCGAGAGGCCGGAGAAAGGTGAGTTGGAGGCGGCGGCGCCCCAAGCACGGGGCGAGGTGATTTCTCTCCGATCCTGATGCGGCACAGGGTTTTAGGCTTATGATGATTCTGCCCTTTAAATTTAAAAAGGCTGCGGCCCCAGGCTGGCGCCATGACGAGCTTGCCGAATGCTTTCGCGTTGTCGATCTGCTTATTCGTGCCGGCCTCGCCGTCTCGATCCAGACCGGTGTTTCTGACGAAGGCGAACCCTGGGGCGTGGTCGTGCGGGACGACACGGGCGATATGCTGCTTCATCTGGCCCGGACGGATGGGCAGTTCCTGGTAGCCAGCGCGGTCGGCACTCCTGTCCAGCGCGGCCGGAACCTCCGCGCAGTGATCAACGCGGCCTTTTCCAGCGGTGAGCTAGCCTTGGTGTCCCAGCGCGCTCAGCTGCGCGACGGCGATGTCCTGCGCCTTCATCCATCGGCGTTAATGGCGGCCGTGATCGTCACGGCTTGGCTGCACACCGAGACAGGGCCTGACATCCCTGCGGCGAGCCGCCCGGACCGGTCTGCGGCAGGAGGCTGCAGTACAGGAGCGGTGCGTCTTGGCTCGGATGCTGCGCACACGCCATATCCGGCCGTGTTGATGAAGGCGGCTGTGTCCTTTGCCGCTGTCGTGGCTGCGCTAGAAGCGTCCTCGAGCGACTGGATGCCGCTAAAGCTCGACATCGACGCACTGGTTACCCTGGCCGCAGCGCCCCAGCTCGTCCTGAACGGCAGTTCCCTCTCGTACGCCGGAATGGAAGCCAATGGTGGAACGACATCGCCTGTAAATTTCGATACTCAAGAAACTATCATGGCGGATCGCCCTGCGCATGTTCCCTCCAGTAGCGAGGTCTCGGCTGAGGCGGCATTAGCGGAGACGCCCCTTCCTGCCATCCTGACCTCCGCGAGCGGCAATACCTCCAATGTCGTCGTGCCATCGGCTTCGTTTGCCGCAAGCGCCGTCATGTCATGGTCGACCTCAGGGCCAGATTTGCACCCCTTGGCACCGTCATTCGCCAATCGGGACGGCGCCTTGATCTTGCCCAGCACAGACGAGCATGGGGAGCCATTCGTGTTAGCACTGCCTAGCGCGGCCATGGCCCGCTCGTTGAACCATGCGGAGCCCCAAAACTCAGCGGCCATACTGCCCAATTCTCCAGAGCCCGGCGCAACGCCTGTTGCCCAGACCCTGGCAGCGTTCGCCTCTGTTTCAGCAGGTGCCGCCCACCCGATGGCTTCCGCCATACTGCAACCGGCGTCTACAGAGGTATCTGGGCCCCTGGCAGCGGCTGGGGCAGAAAACTCCAACCAGCCCAACACCAAGCCATTAGTCGGTCTGGAGGCAGGTCCCTTTTTCGGGACGGCCCTACACTTCCTTAAATTGGACCAGGCATTCGTGACGGACGTCCGGACCGTCGGTACGGGGAGCTCTTTTTCCCTCGGCAACGTCACTGCCGCCGCGGACATGTCCAATCCTGGTGATGGGACATCAGGCATGTCTCTTGCCGCAGCCAGTACAGCAAACTTGCCCGAGGCTCTGCCCATCGCAACCACAATCATGGGTGCCACATCCGGCCTGGCGCCTGTGCTGGCTCCAGCTTCGAATCAATCGAATGCGGCAGCGAATGGCGCTGTCCTGTCCACGGTTTTGACCTCGGCTCCCCCGCTTGATCAGCCAACCATCCCCACTGACCTGCCGACGCCGGCCGCCCCTATGGTTGTCGCCGCTGCGCCGCCGGCACCACCAGTGCCCAACAACACTCAGTTGCTGTTGAATTTCACTAACGACGCCGCCAATGCTACAAAAGCTTCGGCTGAAGCGTGGACTGCAATGATAGCCACCGCGCACGACACGGCTGGGGCGTCCCGCATCCTGATTTTCGACGCTTCCTGGCTGAGCGGGAAGGCCTTCATGCTCATGCCTGGAGTTGCCATGGTAGAAAACGACCTCTTTGTCGGCGCTGCACAGGTCGAGCTCCCCACTGGATCACCAGTTACGCTGGATCTTGGCGACGGCCTGTCCGTCCAGCTTCTAGGCATCTTGACGGTCTAGCGTGGAACCAAAGCGCCACTAGCTCTACTTTGGAGAGTGTCATTTTGGATGCGTCCAGATTGTGCTCAGCTTAGGCCTAAACTGCGTGCCAGAAAGCTACACCTTCTTCCCTTTTACTGTCAGGAAGACCTGTTGTGAGCCACGAGAATGTTGAGCGCATCATCCAAGAGGTTTCCCGAGATTATCACATCAACGGCTCGCTAAGCCCTCTTGTGCTACGCCGGATTGTGGAACTTCATGGGGCAGTAGATGCTCAACGTACAGCCGAAACCGGCTGCGGCCTTACCACGCTCGTATTTTCAAACCTAAGCGCAGATCATACCAGCTTCGCCGACGGATCTGGCGACAGCCTCCCAAATACTCAGGCACATCCTTACTTCAATGCGGCTGCGGCTCGTTTCGTGGTGGGGCCAAGCCAAACCACGCTGCCACATCATATTTTCGACGGGCCACTGGACCTCGTCCTCCTCGACGGGCCGCACGCTTACCCCTTTCCCAACCTTGAATATTACTACTTCTACCCTTGGCTTCGACAGGGCGGGATTCTCGTGATCGATGATGTGCACATCCCCACGATCGGCAATCTCTACGATTTCCTTCGTGAAGATGAGATGTGGGCGCATCTAGGCGATGTCGAGACAACTGCGTTTTTCCAACGCACAGAGGCCCCGACGCACCCGCCGCATGGCGACGACTGGCCGATGCAACGCTATAATCGGCGGCATTTTCCTTATCAGGCAGCCCTTGTGCCGATTTACGGTGAGGGCTGGCACGAGAGGGAGTTCGGGGGAGCCGCTGCCCTGTCAGTTACAGATGGCGGATTGCCTTCGTTCAACCCATCGCCGGAGCTAGGAGCTTTGCTGGACGCACAGGCCGCTCAGCGCGAGCGGCTGCGTGCAAACTCCTTTAAACACCAATTGCGGGAGGAGCGCCTTGCGTTCCAGGCTGGCGCACGAGCTTTGAACAGCAGGGTGGTGCAGCTTCATGCCATTGTAAGAAAGCTCCGCGCCGAGAAGCTGGCAGCAGAGACGAGGGCTACTGAGGCAGAGAGAAGGGTTGACGGGATTAAAAAGGCTAACGAGTTTAAAGCGGATCAAGGGACCACAAATCGAGGTCCCTCTCGTTGGCTCTCCTCCCTGCTCAGGCGCCCACATTCCTGAAAATGATAATGGCGGCGATCAACGCATCGAGGGTAGGGCTCCAGCGGCTGTAGATGGTGCTGTAAGGCTTTAGAAGGCGACCATTAGCCTGCCGCTGGCTTTGCCTCCATAAACCGAAACCCCAGCTGGACCCGGAAGTGGCTCGGCAGGAATTAGAATCG
>Ga0209066_10002277_pt1 | contig 23602 bp, 24 predicted proteins | sample All_14_2_FD_187198 | JGI IMG/M metagenome (GOLD analysis project Ga0209066, IMG submission 187198) | Freshwater microbial communities in response to fracking from Pennsylvania, USA - Allegheny Zone_MetaG_DW_15 (SPAdes) (version 2) ... | reverse complement strand
GCACCTTGCGAATGAAGTACTTGATCATCTCCTCGGCGACTTCGAAGTCGGCGATGACTCCGTCGCGCATCGGGCGGATGGCTTCCATATGGCCCGGCGTGCGGCCCAGCATCTGCTTGGCCTCGATTCCCACGGCGTGGACGATCTTCCGACCACCGACATTACGAAGCGCCACCACGGACGGCTCGTTCAGAACAATGCCCTTACCCTTCATATAGATAAGGGTGTTGGCTGTTCCGAGATCGATGGCGATGTCGTTGGAGATCACGCCGAAGAGGGAAGAAAACATTGAAAGCCCTGACTGAGGGATAGAGGGGCAAGACGTAGCGATTCAAGACGAAGACGGGCCGAGAACAGTCCGACGCATGAAGCAGGCTTCACGCGCAAATCTCTCCTAACCCACTGCCGGACAAGGACAACATGATTCCCCTGGAATCGAGGCCTTATCCGGGCCTATGCGACCTTGAAACACGACGGGAGCGCCGCCCCCTGGCCGCGCCGTCGCCAGACAGCTCCAAGGCGCACCGGCAGCGCCCGTTTGCCCTGCGAAAGCGTTGATTTCAAGGTCTATTCGCGGCGCGTCCAAAGCCATTTGCAATGAGGGGCGCCAAGCACCCGATCATGGCGAAATCTAGCCCAGCGCGGCCATCACCACGCCGAGCGCCGTGACCGCTCCAGCGATGAGCTGAAGACCTGTCAGGCGTTCGGCAAACAGGCGTCGACCGGCCAGGGCGGCGATGGGCATTTCGATCACGCCGACGGCCCGAACGGGTCCAACGGGGCTCATCGCCATGGCCGTGAACCACAGGCCAGACGCCGCTGCGCCGCAGAAGCCCGCGCCCAGCGACTGTCGCCAGGCCGCAACCACCGCCGTCAGGGCAGCGGGATTACGGACGGCCAGGACACTGGTCAGGGTCACCGTCTGGATGGCCTGCACCACCATCACCGTGACGAAGGCCGAGGCGACGGGATGGGTGGGGTCGAAGGTCAGGCTGGCCTGGCGGAAGCAGTTGGCGCTCAGCGCGAAGATCGCGCCCGAACCCAGCCCGGCCAGAACGGCGCCGCGGCGCAGAGTGACCTCTTCTCTAGGCCAGGAGAGGGCTGTCAGGCCCAGTGTGACCACCAACCCGCCGATCCAGGCCATCGGTCCGACATGGTCGCCAAACAGCAATGCGCCCCAGACCAGGGCGAAAGGCAGGCCACTTTGCTGCATGGCCGTGCCGAGGGCGAAGGTCGAGCGTTGCATGGCGATGAGCAGCGCGGCCGTGGCGGCGATCTGCAGCCCCGCCCCCGCCGCGCAGGCCAGCCAGAACCAGGCCGTGGGATGGGCCTGGGCGCCGGGCGTGGCGATCCAGGCGACCGCGGCGAACACCGTCGCGAAGGGCAGACCGAACAGGAACCGCACCAGGGTCGCGCCCCACGGTCCGGCTCCGCCCATCACCGAGCGCTGTGCGGCGTTGCGGGCGACCTGCAGCGCCGCCGCGCCGATGGTGATGGGGATCCAGAGCATCGAAATCCTCTCCTTCTCCCCTTGCGGGAGAAGGTGTCGCGCAGCGACGGATGAGGGCGCGCGCCGAGAACGCCAAGCGGCACTAGCGACGGACCGCACCCCTCATCCGGCCCTTCGGTCACCGTCTCCCGCAAGGGGAGAAGGACCAATACCTAGAAGCCGCTGGCGATCGCCGCCTCAGGCCGGCTCTTTTCCTTGCGGGCGAAAAGATTGTTGAGCGCGTTCACATAGGCCTTTGCAGAGGCCGTGAGCGTGTCGGTGTCGGCGGCCTGGCCGGTGGCGATGCGGCCATCCTCTTCCAGACGCACCGAGACCTGGGCCTGGGCGTCGGTGCCTTCGGTCACGGCGTGCACCTGGAACAGGCGCAGGGCGGCGCTGTGGGGCACGATCTTGTGGATGGCGTTGAACACGGCGTCCACGGGACCGTCGCCGGTGGCCTCGGCGGTGCGCTCCTGGCCGTCGACGTCCAGGGTCAGTTCGGCCGACTGACCATCGGTGCCGGCCACGACGCGCAGGTGCTGTACGCGGATCTTTTCCGAGCCGCGCGCCAGGGCGTCGTCGACCAGGGCGATGATGTCGTCGTCATAGACGTGCTTCTTGCGGTCGGCCAGGTCCTTGAAGCGGCCGAAGGCCTCCTTCAGGGCGTTCTGGCCCAGCTCGTAGCCCAGGTCCTTCAGCTTGGCGCGGAAGGCGTGGCTGCCCGAATGCTTGCCCATGACCAGGCTGGACGGCGCCTGGCCGACCGATTCCGGGGTCATGATCTCGTAGGTCTCGCGGTTCTTCAGCATCCCGTCCTGGTGGATGCCGCTTTCATGCGCGAAGGCGTTCTTGCCGACGATGGCCTTGTTGTACTGCACCGGGAAACCGGTGATGGCCGAGACATAGCGGCTGGCGCGGGTGATGTGGGTGGTGTCGATCTTGGTCTCGTAAGGCAGGCGGTCGCCGCGCACCTTCAGGGCCATGACGATCTCCTCCAGGGCGGCGTTGCCGGCCCGTTCGCCCAGACCGTTGATGGCGCACTCGATCTGACGCGCCCCGCCCTGCACGCCGGCCAGGCTGTTGGCCACGGCCAGGCCCAGGTCGTTGTGGCAGTGGGTCGAAAAGATCACCTTGTCGGCGCCCTCGACGTTCTGGGTCATCCAGCTGAACAGGTCGGCATATTCCGACGGATAGGTGTAGCCCACAGTGTCGGGCAGGTTGATTGTCGTTGCGCCGGCCTTGATGGCGGTCTCGATGGCGCGGCGCAGGAACTGGCGGTCGCTGCGGGTGGCGTCCTCGGCCGACCACTCGACATCGTCGCGCAGGTTGCGGGCGTGGCCGACAGAGCGGGCGATCACGTCGATGACGGCGTCCGGCTCCATCTGCAGCTTGTGCTTCATGTGCAGGTCGCTGGTGGCGATGACCACATGGATGCGGCCGCGCTGCGTACCCTTCAGGGCCTCGGCGCAGCGGTCGATATCCACCTGATGGGCGCGGCACAGGCCGGCGATGGTGCTGTTCTTGACGATCTTGGCGATCTCGCGGACCGCCTCGAAGTCGCCGTTCGAGGCGATCGGGAAACCGGCCTCGATGACGTCGACCCCCATCTCCTCGAGGATCTTGGCCAGTTCCAGCTTTTCGTCATGCGACATGGACGCGCCGGGCGATTGCTCGCCGTCGCGCATGGTGGTGTCGAAGATCACAACGTTGTCGCGCTTGTCGAAAGCGCCCTGGTCAGAGGCGCCTGAGGCTACGGGGGTCATTTGAATACTCGTCGGAAGGTGTCTGCGGGCGGGGCGGCTGCGGGCAAATCATCCCCTGCGCGCCCGGCCACGATGAGGCGTGACCCTAGAGCGCCCAGGGGCTGGTAAGCCGAAGCAGAAGCAGGGTGCGCGCGACGTTCATGCGTACTTTCTACACATCACGCCCAATCGCAGCAAGCATTTTGCGCCTGGAGCGCGATTGGCCGCATGCAACGCAACTTCTATCCAAGCATCGACTATTTATGGCGCGTGACGATGGGAAAATCGTTGGGGAACGCGTCAAACCACCCCGAGAGTCGGCCAAAAGCGGCCCGATCTCCTTGCAGCTTGACCTCGCCGGTCAGGATCTTGGGTAGCAGCGGCGTGCCCCGGAACAGCGAGTCGAGGAACACCGACCGGGCAACGGTCAGGGTGGCGTCGACCTTTTCGCCTTCGACCAGGGGCTGGGCGACCAGCACCCGATTGCGGACTTCGACCAGGAACCGCTCGTTCCGCTCAGGGAAGACAAAGGCCAGCTTCACGCGCGCGTCGCCGACCTTTTCGGCGTTCAGCCGGATGGCCAGGACGTCGAAGATCATCTGGCTTTCCAGGCCCTGCAGCATGTCGAGCGGAGCCATCGAGGCCGGGATCTTGCGAACGCCGCCGCGCAGCTCGTCCGTCGCCGTCAGGTACATGTTCCGCCAGATGGCGTTCTCGGTCTGGTAGCCGAGCTGCTCGTAGACGGCGGCCAGCTGGGTCCTGGCGGCCCTGTCCCCCTCATCGCCCATCACGACGTGGTTGAGGAGGCTGGCGGCCCAGGCATAGTCACCCGCCTTGGCGGCCTCGCCGGCCAGGACCTTGACTCTGTCGGCTCCGCCCATCGCCGCGACATAGCGCTTGCCGGTCTCGGCGGGCGGCGCCGGCGCCAGATGAACCGGATTGGCGTCGTACCAACCCATGTAGCGCTGATAGACCGCGCGGCTGTTGAAGCTCATGCTGCCGTAGTAGCCGCGATTGAACCAGTCCCGGGCCAGGCTCGGCGGCAACTGAATCTGCGCGGCGATCTCATCGCCGGTCAGGCCGTGATTGAGCAAACGAACCGATTGATCGTGCAGATACTTGTAGGCGTCACGATGCTGCTCCAGCACGGTTCTGACCGTCTCCTTGCCAAAGCGCGGCCAGCCGTGGCTGGTGATCATCAGGTCGGAGTTGTCGGCGAACAGCCGGATCGACTCGGTCAGGCCGTCGGCCCAAGCCTTGCTGTCGCGCACCAGCGCCCCGCGCGGGGTCAGCACGTTGTGCATCGTGACATTGACGTTCTCGGCCATGTCCAGAATCCGCAGATCGGGGAGATAGAAATTCATCTCCGCCGGAGCCTCGGTGTTGGGCGTGTACTGGAAGCGGAACCTCACGCCGTCGAGGACCAATTCCTGTCCGGTATGGTCGATGCTCCGGGTCGGCGGGATCAGGGTGATTGTGCCGCGGGCAACGGCTTGACCAATGCCCGCGCTGATCTGACCCTCGACGCCAGGCGGGAGCGTCAGACCGAACTGATGCTGGGCCCGGCGCGCCATCGCGTTGCCGGCCAGGACGTTTTCGCTGACGACCTCCTTCATGAAGCCTTCGGGCGCGACAATGGCCACCTTGCCGGCCTCGACGTCCTTCTGGTCGACAATGCCCCGCACGCCGCCGAAGTGATCGCTGTGGCTATGGGTATAGATCACCGCCCTGATCGGAAACGCGCCCAGCTTCTGGGTGACCAGCTCGAAGGCAGCTTTCGCGGTTTCGGCCGTGGTCAGCGGATCGACGACCACCCAGCCGGTGTCCCCCTTGATGAAGGTGATGTTGGCCAGGTCAAATCCCCTCACCTGCCAGACGCTGTCAGACACCTGAAAGAGGCCGTGCCGGGCCAGCAGTTGAGCCTGTCGCCAGAGACTGGGGTTCACCGTGGCGGGCGCCTCGCCCTTGAGGAAATCATAGGCGGCGAGGTTCCAGGCCACCTCCCCGTCAGCGCGCTTGATCAGCGGGTCAGCTCGGGTGCCCAGAAAGCCGCGCTCAGCGAAGGCGAAGTCCTCCCGATCGGAGAACGGCAAGGTCTGGCCGACGATCTTCTGGCGCTCGGTCGTGATCGTCGAGGCGGACTCGCCACTGTGAGCGGCCAGGGGCGTCACCAAAAGCGCAACTGCTGACACGACAAGCGCCGCTTTACGGTTAAGTCTGAGCTTCAGCACCGAATCTCCCCCTCGCCAACCCATTTGAAACTTTATGGTTTCATTCTACATATCACCGAAGATGATTGCAGCAAACCAAGCGCGAGCGCCTACGCCCCGCGGCCGCCCCGGCCAGCCCAAGCCCCGCGTGGACCGCGACGCGCGCGCCCAGGCCGTGCTTGACGCGGCCGTGATGATCTTCGCCGAAAAGGGCCTTCACGCCGCGACGATGCAGGACATCGCCGATCGGGTCTGCATGGCCAAGATCCTGATCTATCGGCTTTATCCGTCTCGTCAGGCCCTGATCGACGCCCTCTTCAGCGACATTCTGACGGCGATCGAAACCATCGCGGCCGAGCCTTGGGGCGGCTACGGGTCAGGTATGGCGGCGTTGATCGACCTGGGGCGCGCTCGGCCCGAGCTCTTTCTCTTGCTTCTCCGCGAAGCGCGGGGCGGGCCCGAAACCCTGCCCTGGGCGACCGCCTGCGACGCCCTGCTCAGCGGCTTGACAGAGCCCTTCGTGGCCGCCCCTGCGGAGGCGTCCGACGATTTGAAGGCGGCCTGCACGCACGCAGCGCGCACCTTTTTGCCCTTTGTCATCCAGACCTGGATCGCGGGCATCGAGCGCAGCGATGGCATGAGCGACGCCGCACGCATCAAGTGGTTCGGCGACATGGTCCGCGCCTGGCGCATGGCGACGCGCGAAGCCCTCGGACTGCCGGATGCGCCCGAGCCCGCCGTCCTGGCTAGTCCGCCGCCTCGCGGTTCTTGAGCCAGGCGCGAGCCACCAGGCCGGCGACGATCCAGACGATCACGGCGATCGCCAGCAGCACGATGTGCTGCGTGCCGCCACCTCGCATGGCCTGTACGATGGAATTGCCGGCGAAGGCTGTCAGGCCGATCTTCGGAATGATGCCGATGGCTGTCCCTGCAGCGAAGTCGCGCAGCTTCATCGGCGTTACGCCCGCCGCCATGTTGACCACAATGAAGGGCGCAGACGGCACGAGCCGCACAATCAGACTGGCCAGGAAGCCATTCTTGCCGATCAACCGCATGAACTTGGTGACGCCCTCGCCCGCAAAGTCGCGGAGCACCCCGGCGCCGAACGTCCGACCCAGCCAGAAGCCGACCAGCGCCGAGACCAGGGTGCCAATCCAGCTGTAGGCAAATCCGGTCAAGGGACCAAACGCGACCACCGCCGCAGCGATCAGCACAAACTGCGGCACGCCGATGAAGGCCAGGGCGGCGAACGCCCCGACCGCGACGGGCAGGGCCCAGGGCCCGTGAGCGGCGCCCAGCCATTGCTCGACCGCCATCTCGCCGTCCAGACCCAGCATCCGGGCCCCGAAAAGAAAGACGATCCCGACCCCGCCAAACAGGACAAACGACACCGCCACCGTGCGCCAGGCGCGGGCGTCCATATTGGTCACGAAATCGATAAGGCGACGCATCACGCCCCCTGCCTCGCCCATGGGCGCCGATGGGTCAAGCATGAGCGACGCACATGGCGCCCTGATCGCGAGCCAATTAACCACGTCAGAGCCCCCAACCCTTGTTTTTAAGGGGCCGGCACTCGCCTCAGGCGACAATTCATTTGCCTAGATTTCATATTGCACTGTTACTTATCCACAGATCGGTGGGGGAAATATCGTGTCTGAAGTGGAGTTGCGGACGTGAAGACCGTTGCTGTGATCTCTCGCAAGGGCGGGGCGGGCAAGACCACGCTCTCGGTCAACCTCGCAATCACCGCCCACCTGGCGGGAATGAAGACCCTGCTGGCCGACATGGATCTGCAGCGCTCTGCGACAGACGCCATGAAGGCTCGCATCGAGCCTGGCCCGGCGCTGGTGGAAATCAACGCCGGCAAGCTGTTTCAGACCAAGACCCATGCCGACTATTCGGGTCTCGACCTGCTGATCGTTGACACTCCGGCCGCTCCTGACGCCGATGTCCTGCAAGCGGTGCAGTGCGCTGACCTGTGCGTCCTGGTGTGCCGCCCGACCTTCCTGGACATCGCCTCAGTCGCGCGCTCGGCCGAGGCCGTGCGCCGCCTGGGCAAGAAGGCGCTGATCGTGCTCAATCAGGCCCCACCCCGCCGCAACGGCGTAGAGCCGACCAGCGTCACCAAGGCCGCAGAAGCCCTGCGCTTCGCCGGCATGCCGGTGGCGCCCGTCGGCCTGCGCGCCCGCACCGCCTTCCAGCAGTCAATCGCCCATGGCTGTTCTGTCTGCGAGTGGGATCCTGGCTCGGCCGCCAGTCAGGAAGTCGAGCGTCTGTGGAGCTATATCGTTCCGATGCTCGATGGCCAGGCCGACCTGCAGACCCGCGCGGGTTAGGCAGCCTGGCGTCAACGATCAGACCCAACTCGACTCAACGCTCCCCGGGCGGAGGTCCGAATGAAGATTCTTGGCGTGTCTGGCAGCCTGCGGGCCGCCTCGTTCAACACCGCCCTCCTGCGGGCCGCGCAGGCGTTGGCGCCTGAGGATGTCTCTATCGAGATCTTCGGGCTGCATGATCTGCCGCTCTTCAATCAGGATGTCGAGGACCAAGGCGATCCGCCGGCGGTAACCGCGTGGAAGGAGGCCATTCGAGGCTCCGAGGCCCTGCTGCTGGCCTGCCCCGAGTATAACGGCGGCGTCACCGGCGTGCTGAAGAACGCCATAGACTGGGCCTCGCGGGGGAAACCCGCCCCGCTGGCGGGCAAGATCTGCTGCCTGGTCGGCGCAAGTCCGGGTGCGACCGGCACCGTTCGTGCTCAGGACGCCCTGCGCCTGTGCCTGCGTCGCGCCGGGTCCGACACCGTCCCGCTGGGCGATATTCTGGTCGGCCAGGCGCACACCAAGATCATCGACGGCGTTCTGGCCGACGAAACGACCCGAAGCTATCTGGCCCGCCATCTGGCGAGCTTCGCCGCCCGGCTTCGCAGCTAGTTGGCCAGTTTCGACAGGTCATAGTCGGGCCCAAAATCCAGCACGAAAACCGGCCCAAGCACCACCGTTTGCCTGGCCGAAGCCAGGTGCAGCGAGACGTTGCCGCCGCCGGCCGGAATATCGATCGCAGCCTTTCCTGGCACGGTATGCATCGCCCACTCGCCGCCGACCTTGACCGAGCCCTGCATGGCCGCGTCATAGGGCGCGCTGGATTGCTGGACGCGCACGCCCGAGATGGTCGCTGTGGCGGGACCGCCATCAACACCCTCGGCCTTGGCCCAAAAGGCCACCAGAAGGGTGTCGCCCTTGGCGATCTTGCCGCTGATCGGCTGCTGGGCGGCCACGGCCCAAGGCTGAGCGCTGGCGGCCGCGACCTCGACCCGAACGCCGCCGCCGCCGACCACGGTCTTGTCCTTTACAGGCTTGCTGGTCTGTTCGGCGCCTTGCACCTGCCAGTTGGCCGAGGGCTTGTTGATCGCCTTCTGCAGGATGTCGCCATCCTTTTCCTGCCGCGCCAGCACGGATGACCCGACGCCTGCGGCCAGCGCCAGAAGCGACGCGGCCACGATGACAGCTTTCATACGGCTCTCTCCCCTTGTTCTAACAGAACGGAGGCGTCCCCTGGACGGCTCCGGCGCTTCCCCCCAGGGCCGGCCGGAGAACCGGTCCGGGCCCTGACTCTTATTGTTGATGGTAGCGCTACCTACTGATTGGGCCGCAAGCAAGACGCGAGAGGGCAACAGGCCTGTCGCCCAAAGGCCTCACCTCGCTCAAGAGCGCTTTCCCCGCGTTGCGCCGCAGCAGGCGGAGGCGTAAAGACCGCCACAATCCTGAAAACCGGTTTCCCAGGGGAGTCCCAAAGAATGTCGCTCGAGTCCGCCGCCCTGCGGCGCATCGCACCGTCGGCCACCATCGCCATCAGCGCCAAGGCGCGCGCGTTGAAAGCCGCCGGCCGTGACATCATCGCCCTCTCGGCAGGCGAGCCCGACTTCGACACCCCGGACAATATCAAGGAAGCCGGCATCGCCGCGATCCGCGGGGGAAAAACCAAATACACCGACCCGGACGGCATGCCCGAGCTGAAGGCCGCCATCTGCGCCAAGTTCAAGCGCGAGAACGGCCTCGACTACAAGCCCAGCCAGGTCCATGTGGCGCCGGGCGGCAAGCCGGTGATCTACAACGCCCTGGTCGCCACCCTGAACCCGGGCGACGAAGTGATCATCCCGGCCCCCTACTGGGTGTCGTATCCCGACATGGTGCTGCTGGCCGGCGGCGCGCCCGTTCCCGTTGAGACCTCCGCCGAAAGCGGCTTCAAGCTGACGCCGGATGCTCTGGAGAAGGTGATCACGCCCAGGACCAAGTGGCTGATCATCAACAGTCCGTCAAACCCCTCGGGCGGCGCCTATACCCGCGCCGAACTGCAGGCCATCGCCGATGTTCTGCTCAAGCATCCGCACGTCTGGGTGCTGACCGACGACATGTACGAGCACCTGGTGTTCGACGACTTCGAATTCACCACCATCGCCCAGGTCGAGCCGCGGCTCTATGACCGCACCCTGACGATGAACGGCGTCTCCAAGGCCTATGCCATGACCGGCTGGCGGATCGGCTATGCGGCCGGACCCGAGGCGCTGATCAAGGCCATGGGCAAGATGATCAGCCAGACCACCTCCAATCCCTCGTCCATATCGCAATGGGCGGCGCTGGAGGCGCTGAACGGCACGCAGGACTTCATCAAGCCCAACGCCAAGCTGTTCCAGGAGCGTCGCGACCTGGTGGTCTCGATGCTGAACCAGGCCCAGGGCATCCATTGCCCCACGCCGGAAGGCGCGTTCTACGTCTATCCGTCCTGCGCCGGCCTGATCGGCAAGACCGCGCCCAGCGGCAAGGTTATTGAAAGCGACGAGGATTTCGCCGTCGAACTGCTGGAAACCGAAGGCGTCGCCGTGGTCCACGGCGCGGCGTTCGGCCTCTCGCCGTTCTTCCGGATCAGCTACGCCACCAGCAATAATGTGCTGGAAGACGCCTGTGCGCGGATCCAACGTTTCTGCGGCAACGTTAAGTAGTTCCACAAAATCCTCCCCTTCGGGGGAGGATTCCACTGCGCATCGCGCACAAAGCGCGCTAGGGGTCTCGCCCGTCGCGCTTCCAGCGACCAAGGAGGTCTCAAATGGCGCGTACCCCCAACTATTCCTTCGAACGTCAGGAACGCGAGCGCGCCAAGGCTCGCAAGGCCGCCGAAAAAGCCGCCGAAAAGGCCGCCGCCAAGCAGGCGCAAAATCCTGAGGGCAATCCGCCCCCGTCCGACGATCAGTAAAGACCCTTCATGCCCACCCTGACGATGTACAACCACGAGACCGTGGCCCTTGATGGCGAGGCCTTTTCGGACTGCGAGTTTCGCGGCTGCCGCCTCGTCTATTCCGGCGGCGAAGCCCCGATCTTTGACGGCTGCCGTTTCGATGACTGCGAGTGGAAGTTCGACGACGCCGCCGAACGCACCCTGGCGCATCTGAAGGTCGTCTGGAACAACGGCGGCAAGGCTCCCGTCCAGGCGCTGATCAAGGAAATCACCGGCGGCGGGCGGTAGGACCATCTTCGACAAGGATTGAGCGGTCGTCCTATCCGACATACCCAGGCTTGCGATTTGAAGCGCGCTCGTCGCCCCCACAGAAGTACTCAGGTCGAAATGTCTCTGTCGCCCAGAGCGTTGGGCGGCGCCGGATTGCGCCATGTCGGTTCGCACGGCCGAGCGCCGGGCGCTTTATCCCAAACCATTTAACGACATCAGCAGGCTAAGCGCGTAGAGCTTGATGATCGGCATCGATCCGCTGCCGTCCGCGACCGTCGTGCGTCCAGGGTCGGGTCCGTGCTCATCTATGACACGATCAATTCAGAATATTCAGGACGCTCAGACCCTGGCCCAGGCGATCGTTGATACGATCCATGAGCCGCTCGTGGTGCTGGACGCGGACTTCATCGTCCTGGCGGCAAGTCGCTCCTTTTACGAGATCTTCAAGGTCGATCCGCCACAGACCCTGGGCTGCCTGCTCTATGCGCTGGGCGATGGCCAATGGGATATTCCCGCCCTGCGTCTTCTGCTCGAAACCATCATCCCCGAACACACGGCCATGGACGGTTTCGAGGTCGAGCACGACTTTCCGGGCCTTGGTCGACGGACCATGCTGCTGAATGCCCGCAACGTGCTCTACGAGACCAGTTCGGACACCACCATTCTGCTGGCCTTCACCGACATCACCGCCCGCCGGCTGATCGAACGGGAAAAGGAAGAGCTGCTTGAGCGCACGGAGGACCTATTGCGCCAGAAGCAGGTCCTCCTGCAGGAGATGCAGCACCGGGTCGCAAACAGCCTGCAGATCATCGCCAGCATCCTGATGCTGAAGGCGCGCGCCGTCACGTCCGAGGAGAGCCGCCGGCACCTCAAGGACGCCCACCAGCGGGTGCTGTCTGTCGCCGAGGTGCAGGCGCATCTTCACGCCTCCGGCGGCGTCGACCAGATCGAGGTCGGCGGCTACCTGAAGAAGCTCTGCTCCAGCCTGGCGTCCTCGATGGTCGGCGAAAACCAGCCCATTGCCTTCGATGTCGTGGCGGGCGACGCCCTGATTGGTTCGGACAAGGCCGTCAGTATCGGCTTGATCGTCACGGAACTGATGATCAACGCGATCAAGTACGCCTTCCCCCACAGCAAGGCCGATGCTCGCGTGAGCGTCACCTTCGAAAGCGATGACGAGGGCTGGACGCTGATAGTGTCTGACAATGGCGTCGGGAAAATCAACGACGCAACGCCGAGCAAACAGGGCGGCCTGGGCACAGTCATCGTCCAGGCCTTGGTCAAGCAACTGGAAGCGACAATGATCGTGGACGTCTCCGCCGGCATGAGTGTGGCGATCCGGCATCCCAGGGTGTCACTAGACGAGGCCGCTTGACCGCGCTCGCACGCCTGCCGCTGCGTCAAGACTGCACGACGGCGGCGCCAGGGGTGACGCCGGATTCGGGTCGGCTTGCCCAAGCCTGATCGTTCTGGTTATGTTCGCGTCGAGATGGAGGAACCCTGCATGCTAACCCTGTTCCACGCGCCGCGTTCTCGTTCGACCCGCTTCCTGTGGCTGCTTGAAGAGCTGGGCGCGACCTACGAGGTCAAGACCGTCGACATCTATCGGTCAGTCTCTGGCGCAGGCGCGCGTGACCCGGCCAATCCGCATCCTCACGGCCAAGTACCGGCCCTGCTTGATGACGGCGTGCTGATAACGGAATCCGCCGCCATAGCCCTCTACCTGACCGACAAGTTTCCGGCCGGCGGCCTGGGCCCTCAGATCGGCGATCCCTTGCGCGGCCCATATCTCAGCTGGCTGGCCTACTATGCCGGCGTTCTTGAACCCGCCGTCGTCAATCTGTGGAAGCAGCGTCAGGATGACGAGGACAAGACGATCTACCAAGCCCTCGACGACCGTCTGCGCACCACCCTGGAAAAGTCGCCCTGGCTGCTGGGCGACGACTTCTCCGCCGCCGACATGTTGTTTATCAGCCTGCTTCAGTTCGCCCGCCAGATGCTGCCGCCTCACGCGGTCTATGACGACTGGCTGGCGCGCGCCAATGCCCGTCCCGCCCTGGCGCGGGCCCTCGCCAAGGACGACGTCTGATGCGCCGCCGGCTGCCGATCCTCGCCCTGACTGCGGCGCTGGCGCTTCTGTCACCCGCCGCAGCGCTGAGCGCTGATCCTGCTGCGGCGCCCAGAGTCGATGCCGTCCTGACCGATGACGCGGTGACGATCACGGAGGCGGGACGCACCGTTCTGGTCTATCGCACCAAGTCCCTGAACCCGGCTGTCGAGCCCGGCAGGCTGAACTATGTGCATCCGCTCTACGCGCCGGACGGCACGGTCCTGACCGAGGACCGGCCTGCCGACCATCCGCATCAGCGCGGCGCCTTCTGGAGCTGGCGCCAAGTGCTGGTGAACGGAAAGTCGATCGGCGACGGCTGGTTCATGAAGGGTCTGACCTTTCACGTCCGCGAAAAGCGCTTCAAGGGCGACGCCCGGGGCGGGGGAACCCTGACAGTCAATGCCGACTGGATCGTCACATCGGGTCCGGAGCTGGATTATGTGGCGCGTGAGACCACGCGGGTCAGGGTCCATGCGCTGAAGGACGGCGCGCGTCGCATCGACTTCGACACCCTGATCACCTCGCGGGTCGAGGCCCTTGGTCTGGGCGGCAGCGACGACGCCAAGGGCTATGGCGGCTTCTCGATCCGCCTGGTTCGTCCCGATCGCCTGACCTTTGGCTCGGGCGGCAAAGCCATAACCCCGACCGACACCGCGCTCGAGGCCGGAAGCGCCATGGGCTTTGCCTGGCCCGCCGAGGCCGGCGCGCCGGCCTGGACCGTGGGCCTGACCTGCAAGGCCAACGGCCAGCCGATCAAGCGCTGGATCCTGCGAAAGTCGCTCTCGATGCAGAACTGCGTCTTCCCTGGCCGTGCGCCATTCATTCTCAAGAAAGACCAGACCCTGCGCCTTCAGCAGACCCTGATCGTCCGCCCCGCCACCCCGCCCAAATCGGGGACGCCCAAATCAGGAACGCCCTGACCATGGCCGAGATCCTCAACCTGAACCGCGCCCGCAAGGCCAAGGCCAAGGCGCAAGACAAGACCCGCGCCGTCGAGAACCGCGCCAAGCACGGTCGAACCAAGGCCGACAAGGCCCTGGAGGCCGCGCGCGCCGACAAGCTGGATCGCACCCTGGATGGAGCGCGGCGGGAGGACTGAGCCGGTTTGAACGCCCCGGGCGCCTGTGCGGGGTAAGCCGCGCGCCGTATAGAGCGCGGCGGCCTTGAGCCGCTGCAGCTCAAGCCCGCGCGGCCCGCCCGCCCGGGCGCGAAGGGCCTGAAGATGGACCCTGCCTATCGGGCTTGGCAGGTTCCCTCTAAACCTTGCGGGCGGCGGCGCCCCTGCCCCTTCACAGTGGAAGCCTTTGCCCATGGCGGGTCTGAAAAAGCGTTCGGTGAACCTAGCGGGGCACGCCACCTCGCTGGCGCTTGAGCCCGAATTCTGGCGCGCTCTGGAGATCGCCGCCCAGCAGGAGGCCTTGAGCCTGGCGGCCCTGATCCAGCGGATCGACACCGGGCGCGGCGAGCGGGCCCTGGCCTCGGCTTGCCGCGTTTTCGCCCTCGAACGCGCCGCCGCGCCGCGGCCTTGAGCTCAGCCCAGCCCCTCCAGGCTGGAGCCTCGCGCCATCGACTGACCAAAATACATGCGTAGCAGGCCGCCCAGGCCCAGGCTGGCAGGATCGGCCTCGCGCGTCAGATGGGCTCTGACAGTCTCGGACACCGAGCCCTCCGCCGCCAGCGGCGTCTCCTGGGCGGCGATCAGCGCCTGATAGACCCGCAGGTCCTCGTCCGGATCGCCCGACGGATCAGCCACCCGCTCGAGCAGGCAGGTCGAGGCGACCGGCGATCCGCCCGCGTCCCTCAGGCAGGCCAGGGTCAGGCCGTCGAGAATCTCGGCCCTCTGGCGGGCCACGCCATTGAAGATGCTGAACAGCAGCGTGCCGTGGGCCCGATCGGCGGCGACGCTGAACAACTGGTGCTGCAGCAGGAGGGCCACGCCCTCGTAGCTGACGCCCTCGACCCCGGTTCGGAACGCCAGCAGGCCGCTGGCCGAACGCTGGATCAGCAGGTGATCATGCAGGAACCGGCCCGGCAGATCGCTGGACGGCCGCGTCGACCGCCAGACCCCCTCGTAGGCCCCGCCCCTCGCGGCGGTTCCCTGAACGGCCTCCCTGAGGATGGCGGGCGGAATCCAGTCGGCCAGGACATCGGCGGCGACCGACGAGGCCTCCACCCCCAGGGCCTGGGCAAGACCGTCCAGGTCCCGGTCCCAGTCCAGAAGCGTGAAGCCGGGCCGGCGGCCGGCGATCAGCTCGGTCAGTCGCGTCAGGTTGTGGGCTGACGGCACGACCTTCCCGGACACCCAGCGCCCGACCAGCGACTTGTCGACCGCCAACTCGGCCGCCATCCGCCCCCGGCTCATCGAGAGGGCCTTCAGGGCCAGTTCCAGCTTAGGCGCCAAGCCGTCCATCGCCGGATGGTGGCCCAGCCCAGGCCGGCGTGCAACCGGGATGCATCTTGCGGACCGTCAATGCCCGACGCTGCAACTGATCGCGCATGCAGGGCCCCGGCAAAAGACGCTGGGGACAACGCGCCAAGGGCGCAACAATCGGAGGAAGCACCATGAAGCGTTCAGTCTTGTTCGCCGCGATCGCGACGTGCGCGATGTTCGGCGCGGCCCAGGTCGAGGCCAAGCCGGTGTTCATGAAGTACGAGGGCGTGAAGGGCGAAAGCCAGAAGAAGGGTCGTCCCAAGGTCGCCGTCGGCGACGTCAACGGCGCGGCCGCTCGCGCCAAGGCCCGGTCCAACGCCAAGTCGGAGGATCACAAGGAGTGGATCCCCGTCGAAAGCGCGCGCTCCGCCCGGGGCGGCGGTGCGGGCAAGGTGGCGGCGCCGGGCCCCAAGCCGCAGAAAGCCTTGCTGGTCCCTGCGGTCCAGAAAGCCCACTGACGGCGGCTCCACTCGCCTAACAGATGGTTGGCGGGCGGGCGAGTGTGCTCCATATGTTCTGAATGTCCGACTCGCCCGCCAACCCCTTGCCCCGCATTTCCGACCTGGCCCGGCCCCGAGCGCCGGGCGGCGGCGATCCCGATTATCTGGACGGGCTGAACCCCGAGCAGCGGGCGGCGGTCGAGACCACCGAAGGCCCTGTCCTGGTCCTGGCCGGGGCCGGCACCGGCAAGACCCGGGTCCTGACCACCCGCCTGGCCCACATCCTGTCGACCGGCCGCGCCCGTCCTTGGGAGCTTCTGGCCGTCACCTTCACCAACAAGGCCGCCCGCGAGATGCGCGAGCGGATCACCCATATCATCGGCTCTGAGGCCGAGGGCCTGCGGTGGCTGGGCACCTTCCACTCGGTGGCTGCCCAGATCCTGCGGCGCCACGCCGAACTGGTGGGCCTGAAGTCCAGCTACACCATCATCGACACTGACGATCAGGAGCGGCTTCTCAAGCAACTGATCGAAGCCGAGAACGTCGACGCCAAGCGCTGGACGCCCAAGATCCTGGCGGGGATGATCGACAACTGGAAGAACAAGGGCTGGACGCCCGATCGCGTCCCCCCGGCCGAGGGCGGCGAGTTCGCGGGCGGCAAGGGCGTCACCCTGTATCGTCAGTATCAGGAGCGGCTGCGCATCCTGAACGCCTGCGATTTCGGCGACCTGCTGCTGCACAACATCACCATCTTCACCAGCCATCCCGACGTGCTGACCGACTACCAGACGCGCTTCAAATACGTGATGGTCGACGAGTATCAGGACACCAACATCGCCCAGTACCTGTGGCTGCGCCTGTTGGCCCAGGGCCGACAGAACGTGTGCTGCGTCGGCGATGACGACCAGTCGATCTATGGCTGGCGCGGGGCCGAGGTCGACAACATCCTGCGGTTCGAGCGCGACTTCCCGGGAGCCAAGGTCGTCCGGCTGGAGCGCAACTATCGGTCCACAGAGCATATCCTGGCCGCAGCTTCCGGCCTGATCACCGCCAACAAGGACCGCCTGGGCAAGACCCTGTGGACCGAGGCCATGGGCGGCGAAAAGGTCAAGGTCAGCGGCGTCTGGGATGGCGAGGCCGAAAGCCGGATGGTCGCCGACGAGATCGAGAAGGCCAAGCGGGCCGGCCGCAAATATAGCCAGATGGCCATTCTGGTCCGCGCCAGCTTCCAGATGCGGGCCTTCGAAGAGCGCTTCGTGATGCTGCAGATCCCCTACAAGGTCGTCGGCGGCCCGCGCTTCTTCGAGAGGGCCGAGATCCGCGACGCCCACGCCTATCTGCGCCTGATCCAGTCACCTGACGATGACCTGGCCTTCGAGCGCATCGTCAACACCCCCAAGCGCGGCATCGGCGACACCTCGGTGCAGAAGCTGCTGCACATCGCCCGCGCCGAGAGCCTGTCGGCGGTGGAGTCGGCGCGTGTTCTGGTCAGCAGCGACGAGCTTCCGGCCCGCACCCGCACGGCCCTGAGCAATTTCCTGCGCGATCTGGATCGCTGGCGGGCTCTGGCCCAGACCACGCCGCATCAGCGCGTGCTGGAGGCTGTTCTGGAAGAGAGCGGCTATACTGACGCCCTTCGCCTCGACAAGGGCCCCACCAGCCAGACGCGGCTGGAGAACCTCAAGGAGCTCGTCCAGTCGATGAGCGCCTTCGACACGCTGGAAAGCTATCTGGAGCACGTGTCGCTGGTCATGGACCTGGACAAGGGCGCCGGTGACGATGCGGTCTGGGTCATGACCCTTCACTCGGCCAAGGGCCTGGAGTTTCCGCTGGTCTTCCTGCCCGGCTGGGAGGAAGGCGTCTTCCCCAGCCAGCGCAGCATGGACGACAAGGGGACCAAGGGCCTCGAGGAAGAGCGCCGTCTGGCCTATGTCGGCATCACCCGGGCCCGCGAGGAGGCCCGGATCAGCTTCGTGGCCAACCGGCAGGTCTATGGCCGCTGGACCAGCCAGTTACCGTCGCGGTTTGTCGACGAACTCCCCCTGGCCCATGTCGAGGCCGCGTCGGAAACCGGCTATTACGGCGGCGGGCCGGGCATGCAGCAGACGGCGGCCTCGCGCTGGGACGATACGGGCGCCAATGCGTCGTTCGGCGGCTCCGGCTATGCCAGCCCCGGCTGGAAGCGGGCCCAGGACCGCATGGCCAGCGGCGGCAATTCGTGGAGCAATCCTCGCACCGGCGGCTCGGGCGGCCGCTCAGCCCCGATCGAGGGCGAGGGCCGACTGGTCGCGGTGTCGGCGCCGTCCAAGGCCAGCGCCTATCAACGCGGCGACCGGGTGTTCCACGTCAAGTTCGGCTACGGCAAGGTCTCGGCCGTCGAAGGCAACAAGCTGTCGGTGGCCTTCGACAAGGCCGGCGACAAGAAGGTCATCGACAGTTTCGTCGAGAAGGCGTGAGCGCACTTGAAAGTGACGGCCAGGGCTAGGCAATCGCCTTGCGCCCACCAGCTGGCAACAACGACTCCCACGCCGCGACGGCGATCATCACGCCAGTGGCCGCGACAGACAGCGCCAGGGGCGACATCATCAGGGCGAAGGGGCACAGCGCCGCCAATGCGGCCAGACCCGTCAGGCGGCTGCGCGACCACCGACGAAACACCGCCAGCTTGAACAGAGTGACCCCCAGCAGGAACAGCACCGGGCCACCGAGGATCGCCAGGGCTGTCTTCAAGTCGCTGTGGCCCAAGGGGTGGTGGATAACCCACTCGTCGGCGACCGCCGCCACGATGATCCCGGCCACCGGCAGCAGGTGGGCATAGGTATAGGCGATGCGGGCGACGCGGCCCGGATTGCTGGAGCCGGCGATGGCCGCGCTGGCGGCATGGGCGGTGGACGAGAAATAGATCCACCACATCGCCAGACTGCCGACAAAGGCGGTGGCGCAGGCGGCGATTACTGGCGGTGTCCAGTCCATGTCCGCAGCGGTGGCCCCCATAACCAGGATCGATTCGCCCAGGGCGATGATCGTGAACAGGGCGCAGCGCTCAGCCAGGTGGCCGCCCTCGACGTTCCAGTCCTCGGTGGTCGAACGACCCAGGCCCGGCACCCAGAAGGCCATGGCCGGCGAGACATACTCGATGGCCAGGGCGATTCCCCACAGGGCCAGCCGGACGGGACCCTCGGTCAGGCCGCCGGCGATCCAGAACACGCCAGAGATGACCAGCCAGATCAGGATGCGCTGGAAGTTTCGCCGCTGGATTTCATCGCCCCTGACGAACCACAGGGTGAAGGCCGATCGCCCCACCTGGATCGCCACGAAGGCGAGGGCGAAGATCAGGCCCCGCGCCTCGAAGGCCTGCGGGATCGAGGCGGCCAGAACCAGGCCCGGCCCCATGACGCCCAGCAGCATGAGCCGCACGGGCGGATAGTCAGGCTCCAGCCAGTTAGTGACCCAGGCGGTGTATATCCACGCCCACCACACCGCCATCATCAGCAGGGCGGTCTCGACCAGGCCCAGCAGCGTCGGATGCTGGATCAAGCCATGCGAAAGCTGGGTGATGGCGAAAACGAAGACCAGGTCGAAGAACAGCTCGACATAGGTGACCCGCGCATGGCCGCCGCCGGCCCGGTCGCGCATCGCGCCGATCGAAGAGGGATGGCTCATGGGAATCGCTCTCTGCGCGGGGTTTGACGTGGTCAGCCTAATCTGGTCGAGCGCCGGCCAACCAGAGGGCCGGCGATATTTCTCGTCGACCCAGCGAACGGAACTGCGTTTCAAGCACTACTAGGTCATGGATATCGATCTCACGCCGCTGAAGACCTTCGCCACCTCGCGTCCGGTGATGTACGGCGCGCCGGCGGCCTTGGCGCTGGGCATGATACTGGGCCTGATGTTTCAGGTCGGATCCCAGACCGAACCCTCCGTCTACGTCCAGGCGGCCAGTCGCGCCTATGTCGAGGAAGACGCCAACCCCGTCGCCTGGCCTTCGGGCAAGGTCCCCGACCATGTGATCGGCACTGACTTCCTGGCGGAGGCCCGGCCCCGCGCCCAGGCGCCCGCCGTCTATGTCGAGGAAGACTATGTCGCCCAGTATGTGCCGGCGTCCACGCCAGCCGCTGAAGCGGAGCCGACCCCGATCGTCATCGCCGCCCGACCCGCCTACAGGGAAAGACCGGTCCGCCAGGAAGCCCGTTGGGCGTCGACGGACGGCGATATCCTGGACGTGCGCCTGCCAGATGACGCCCCGGTGGAAACCGCGCTTCTGAACTGATCCTGTCGCCAAAGGCTCGCCTTTCGGCTCCGGGATCGGTACTGGAGCGGCATGACCGACTATACGCCCCAACAGATCGTCGCCCGCGGCGCCCGCGCCGACGCCGAAGCCGCCGCTGAAGCCATTGACGCCGACGGCGCGCTGGAAGGCGCGACCTACTCGATCCTTGAAGAGGACGAGGACAAGAACATCTGGCGCATCGACGCCTTCCCCACCACCCAGGACGAGTCCGACGGCCTGACGCGGGTGCTGGCAGGCTTCAAGGTCAAGGTGACCACCGAGGTCCTGGCCGACGCCGACTGGCTGGCCATGGCGCTGTCGGGCCTGCCGCCGGTGCGGGCCGGACGCTTCTTCGTCTATGGCATGCACGACCGCGGTCGCCTGCCGGCCAGCACGGTCAATCTGCGCATCGAGGCCGGCGCGGCGTTCGGCACGGGCCACCACGGCACCACGGTCGGCTGCCTGCAGGCCTATGACCGGCTGATCAAGGCGCGCAAGTTCAGCAAGGTGCTCGACGTCGGCGCCGGCACGGGCCTGCTGGCCATCGCCGCCGCCCGAACCGGCAGCAAGCTGGCGGTCGGGACGGATATCGACCGACCCAGCGTGCGGATCGCCCGCGAGAACGCCAAGGTCAATCAAGCCAACGCCAAGTTTGTCCATGCCTCAGGCCTGGGCGACCGGCTGGTGGCCGACAACGCGCCCTACGACCTGGTATTCGCCAATATCCTGGCCCGGCCGCTGATCAGCCTGGCCCAGGACATCAAGCGCGCCCTGGTCCCTGGCGGCACGGTGATCCTGTCGGGCCTGCTGCGCACCCAGGAACGCATGGTCAAGGCGGCCTATCTGTCGCGCGGCTTCAAGGTGGTCACGCGCATCCACCGCGACGCCTGGGCCACGCTGGTTCTGCAACGCCCCTGAACCAAACGGAACCAGAGGATCAAGGGCGACGTTTCCAAGCCAAGACTTACCGGCTCGAGGAACAGCCCGATGACCTATACCGACCCCCAGATTCCGCCCACCGAACGCGTCATCGAGGTGCGTGAGCGCAACTCCACAGGCTGGGTGGTGGCTGGAATCGTGGCCATCGTCGCCGTGATCGCGGTGACCTTCATGCTGACCCAGCGCCCGGACACCACCCAGGACGAGCTTCTGCAGGCGCAGGAACAGGGCCGCGCCGTCGGCGTGATCGAAGGCGCCCAGTCCAGTGTCGCCTCCAGCGCCCAGCAGGCCCAGTTCGCGGCCGAGAACGCCGCCCGCAACGCCAGCGCCGCCGCCGATGACGCCCGCCGCGAAACCGAGCGCGCCGCCGCCAACGCCAGCCAGGCTGCCCAGGACGCCGCCGACCGTGTCGCGGCCAGCGGCGATACCGCGCCGTCGGTTGACGCCCCGCCGGCCTCTTCGCCGCAATAATCATCCTCTTCCCAGGTTCGGGTCGGCGGATTACATCGTGGCATGCGCCAGACCTTCGATGAATCCACCGACCCGTCCTTCGGACCCAAGCACGTTCCCCTGATCCGCGCCGCCATGGCGCGGCAGGGCCTGGACGGCTTTCTCGTTCCCCACGAGGACGAGCACCAGAACGAGTACCTGCCAGCCGCCAATGACCGGCTGGCCTGGGCCAGCGGCTTTACCGGCAGCGCCGGGGCGGGCGTGATCATGTCCGACCGCGCCGCCGTCTTCGTCGATGGCCGCTACACCCTTCAGGTGCGCGAGCAGGTCGACCAAGGCGTGTTCGAGATCCGCGACCTCGTCGAGGGCGGCGTCCCGGCCTATCTCGAGACGGCCAGGGCCGGCGCCGTCATCGGCTATGACGCCCGTCTGCACAGCCCCCAGGCGTTGGACGCCCTTAAGGCCGCCGCCGCCAAGGCCGGCGCAGCGCTCAAGCCCGTCGCCGTCAATCCGCTGGATGAAGCCTGGGGCGCCGCGCGACCGGCCCAGCCGGCAGCCCCCGTCGTGCCCCAGCCCGTGGACTATGCGGGCGAGGACTCCGCCTCCAAGCGCGGCCGGGTGGGCGCCAGCCTGGCCAGCCTCGGCGTCGACGCCGCTGTCATCACCGCGCCGGCCTCGATCGCCTGGCTGTTCAATGTACGCGGCGGTGACGTGATCCGCACGCCCCTGCCGCTGTCTCAGGCCATCATCAACAGCGATGGTACGGCGCGGGTGTTCATCGACCCGGCCAAGGTCACCGAAGAGCTGCCCGCATGGCTGGGCAACCAGGTGTCGCTCGAGACACCGGACGCGCTGGACGGCGCCCTGGCCGCGCTGGCCGGCAAGAGCGTGCTGGTGGATCCCGGCCAATCCTCGGCCTGGTACTTCGACACGCTGACGGCGGCGGGCGCCACGGTGGTGCGCGGCATGGACCCCTGCACTCTGCCGCGCGCCTGCAAGAACGCCGTCGAGATCGAGGGCACGCGCGAGGCCCACCGCCGCGACGGGGCCGCCTTGACCCGCTTCCTGCACTGGCTGGCCACCGAGGGTCAGATCAATCCGCCCGATGAAAAGGAGGCCGTCGCCAAGCTGGAGGGCTTCCGCGAGGCCACCGGCGTGCTGAAGGATCTCTCGTTCGACACCATCGCCGGCGCCAATGGTCACGGCGCCCTGCCCCACTATCGCCCGACCGAGCGCAGCAACGAACGCGCGAAGATGGGTTCGCTGCTGCTGGTCGACAGCGGCGGCCAGTATCTGGACGGCACCACCGACGTTACCCGCACGGTGGCCATCGGCCAGCCCTCGGCCGAGATGATCCAGCGCAATACCCTGGTGTTGAAGGGTCACTTGGCCATCGCCCGCCTGCGCTTCCCGGCCGGCACCACCGGCTCGGCCATCGACGCCTTCGCCCGCGCCGCGATGTGGGCCCATGGCCTCGACTATGACCACGGCACCGGCCACGGCGTCGGCGTCTATCTGGGCGTTCACGAAGGGCCGCAGCGGATCAGCAAGGCGCCCAACACGATTGCCCTGCAACCTGGCATGATCGTCTCCAACGAGCCCGGCTATTACAAGGATGGCGAATACGGCATCCGCATCGAGAACCTGGAAGTCGTCATGCCGGCCGAGGACATCGCCGGCGGCGAGCGCCCCATGCACCGCTTCGAGGCCCTGACCCTGGCCCCCATCGACCGCCGTCTGATCGACAAGGCGCTGCTGAGCGCCGAGGAAGTCGCCCAGTTCGACGCCTATCACGCACGGGTGCTGAAAGAGATCGGCCCCCGGGTCGACGCCGAAGTGCGGGCCTGGATGGAAGAGGTTTGCGCGCCGTTGTAATTCGCTCCTCCCCCTCTGGGCTACGGCATTCACACATCTGGCTTGAAGCCTTGAGCGGCCTCTGATTCCCTCTGCGGCGATTGTCCGTGGGGGCTGAGGATGGATGTGACGCTGGGGCGGTTTGGTGACCGCCGCCTGGAAAAAGGG
>Ga0209066_10002276_pt1 | contig 23605 bp, 17 predicted proteins | sample All_14_2_FD_187198 | JGI IMG/M metagenome (GOLD analysis project Ga0209066, IMG submission 187198) | Freshwater microbial communities in response to fracking from Pennsylvania, USA - Allegheny Zone_MetaG_DW_15 (SPAdes) (version 2) ... | reverse complement strand
GTCAACTGCGCGGCACTTACGGAAACATTGCTGGAATCGGAACTTTTCGGACATGAAAAGGGGGCGTTTACTGGTGCTGACAAACGCCGCGAGGGCCGTTTCATGCAAGCTGACAAGGGAACTATTTTTCTGGATGAAATCGGGGAAACTTCCGCCGCGATGCAGGCCAAGTTACTGCGGGTCATCCAGGAACGGGAAATTCAGCGGGTTGGCGGAGAAGAGACGTTGAGCGTGGATGTACGGATTCTGGCCGCAACCAACCGAAGCCTGGAGGAGGATGTCAAGAACGGAAAATTCCGCGAAGACCTTTTCTATAGACTGAACGTCGTCATGCTTCTTATCCCGCCGCTACGCGAGCGCCAGGATGATGTTCCTTTACTTGCCCAGCATTTCTTGGCCAAATACGCGACCAAAAACCACAAGCGGGTTAAAGGTTTTTCGCCGACAGCAATGGATATGCTGCTAAAATACCCATGGCCCGGTAATGTCAGGGAACTTGAAAACGTCATTGAGCGCGCCGTGATTCTCCTGCCGGACGAGCACGTCACCGAGAAAGATCTGCCCGCCACCATCACCGAAAGCTATGCCGGAAAAGGCGACTGGTTGGCTCCGCCGCAACCAGTCACAGCCAACCGCCCCTTAGAGGAAATTGAGAAGGAAGCGATTTTGGCCACCCTGGAAGATAGCGCCGGAAATAAGAGTGAAACCGCCCGAAGGCTCGGGATCAACCGCAAGACACTTCACAAGAAACTGAAAGATTATGGGATAGACTGAGCCTCGAAATGGATAGTTGTAACAGCTTGAAATCATAAACACCTGGCCGGTAACACAAAGATCAAAAAAGACGACTGTGTGATGAGACAGTCCCATATTGCAGTGAAAACCGTAGCGATGAAACTTGATCTGGACATCCGGACCACGATCGGAAATATTGCAGAAGCCCGCCAGCGGCCATCGCCTATCTCTGGGTTCCATTAAACATTTGGTACAAATCCGTCACGAACAATTAAACCCACTCGGTCCAGATTGATGCGTTTCTGAACCAGGCTCATTGTTTTTTAAAAGGCTTGCACCTCCAAGGTACTGTAAATGCCGGCTATATTTTGAACTGGACAACCATATCTCTTAACTTTTCGGATAAATGGTTTAATTCAGTTGCTTTAACATTCATCAGTGAACTTCCTTGTGCGGTATTCTGTGCAGAATCGTTTATACGAGAAATGGAAACTCCTACCCCCTGAGAAAGAGAAGATATCTGCGTGACATTTTCATTCATTTCCAAAATACCCTGAGAAGCAAGTGAAGAATTGACGGCGATTTCTTTGGTAGCCTCGGATTGTTCATTAAGCGCTTGTGCAATTCCTGACACGTTTGAATCTATATTCTCTATAATCTTGTTGACGACTTCGATTTCTTCAACCGAGCCTTTAGTCGTTTTTTGAATTCCTTCGACTTTTTCTTTAATAAAAAGGGTTGCTTCTGCAGTTTTTTTAGCTAACTCTTTAATTTCATTTGCAACCACAGCAAAACCTTTTCCTGCTTCGCCAGCTCTTGCCGCTTCGATGGTGGCATTAAGTGCAAGTAGGTTAGTCTGTTCAGATATTTCATTAATGGTTTCAATCACTTGATTAATTGATTTTGCGGCTGAACCAAGGTCACCAATTTTTTCAGAAACATCTTTGACTCGACTAACCGCTCCCCCTGTAACAGACTTGGCTTCGGTCGTATTTTCCATTATTCTTTCAATCATCTGATTCAATTGTTCAGCCGCAGACGCAATAGAACTGACATTTCCAGAAGCGGCCGCAGATGCAGATGTTACAGAATTCATTTTATCATTCATTGATTCTGTGACTTTCTTTACATCTTTGGCAATGTCTTGAGTCTCTAAGGCATTGTCTTGCATATCACTTGACAACCCAAGAAATTCTGTGGATGAATTGTTTAAGGTTTTTGTGTTGCCAGCGGTCTCCAAGATCATTCCCCGCAATTTATCCAAAAACAGATTAAACCAGCTGGCCAATTCATAAATTTCTCCCCCTCCACTCACTTTGATCCGAAGAGTTAAATCTCCTTCACCATTTGCAATATCCTTCAAGCTCGAGACAACCTGTTTTACAGGCCCTGTGATTTCTCTCGTCAAGAGGAGCCCAAGTACAAGCCCGAGAATCATAGCAAAAAGAGTTAGCATTATCATATTTTTCCCACTGGTATCGCCACTTTCTTTAGCTTCTTTAGCAAAATCATCTGACATTTTAGTAATAAAAGTACGCACATCTTCCGTTTTTCCAAGTAACTCTACTTTTTTAAGTTCCACCTCTTTTATATGGGAAGGGATCTCATCATGCTTATTATTTAGCAATAGCATCCTTGAATGTTTAACGTGTTTCTCATATCCTAAATGCTTACTATTGATTTCCTTAAGGAGGATAAATAATTTATCATATTGCTCTGGGCTGTCAGTGTTATTTAAGGCTTTTTTTACGAGGTTTACAGCATTGTCCATATTTATATAAAATTGTTTCGAATAGAATTCAAATTTTCGCCAGGCCTCCTTAAATTGTTCCTCATTCTTTGATTCTTTCGATAAAAACAATATTTTTTCAAAAAGGACGGCCTGGTTCAGTTGTGTAATTGAAATTTTAGTTGCGAAATCTGACAAGGGGTTATTATATTCTGTGATTTCATTAAGTTCTTGATTAATATGATTGACCTTTAAAATACCGTATCCAGAAGTTATTATCATGAGCAAAAGAAGAACAGCCACCATTCCTATAAGTTTAACACCAATATTTAATTTTTTCATGAAACCCCATTCGCAATATTATTTGTTTGTTTAAGAAGATAGAAGACGGCATTATATTAACACGTTATCTCAATTATAGCAATGAAATATTGTTATTTGTTGAATGCTTGCTTTGTTGTTTAAATTTTATGAAAGCATTGTAAGCAATTAAAACCGTTAAGATTCCAGCTGAAGTAAGCTTTAAGCTGTATGGAATTATTTCAGAGCCCATGCCCATTGTAATACTAGCCTGAAGGTTGAGAAAAACATATATCCAGTCCACCAAAAAACCAAACCCTATCGCACATACTGAAATCATTGCGATATAAATAACAAGTGCTCTGTTATTAAATATATTTCTTACGATATTTATGGTTGCAGCATTGGTTGCGGGGCCAGCTAAAAGGAAGACCAATGCTGCCCCAGGATTTAAACCTTTGAGAATGAGGGCTGCTGCAATTGGCGTAGAGGCGGTCGCACAAATATACATAGGAATTCCTGCTATCAGCATTACAAGCATCGATAACAATTTATGCTCATTCGCTAAGGTGGTAATATCCTCTGGAAAGAAAAAAGTAATTAGACCAGCAATAAAAATTCCAATAACAAATGGTTTAGAGATATCTGACAATAGCTCTCCAAAGGCATATTTAAGGCCTACACCAAGTCTGAAATATAATTTTCCCCCATGAATATCAGGTGTAACGACACCATTGTCAGAAGAGCAACCACAGTCACTACCCTTCTCTATGGAACAATTCGAGGCCGTCTGTATACCAGGGTTGCTCTCGGTCCCAAAGAAATTTTGTGCAATTCCAGTTAAAACTGCCGTGACAAAAGCTGCAACAGGGCGAATGTTGGTCATAATCGGATCCAATATAGCATAAGAGATAGCTATCGAATCGACACCAGATTCTGGTGTGGCTATCATAAAAGATAAAGCAGCACCGCTATTAGCTCCTTGCTTTTTTAGTCCGGTGGCAACCGGAATAACCCCGCATGAACACAACGGAAGAGGAATTCCAAATAGTGCTGATAGAATGACTGGTTTAATTTTACCTATTCCTAGGTATTTTTTAATTTTTTCTGGCTTGAAAGCAACATAGAGAATACCTGCGATAAAAAAACCAAATAACATATAAATCGCAACATCCAGATAAATGTACCAGGATTCTTTTAGTATTTCATATATAACGTTCATTAAAAACTCTCCTTATTTTCGATAGGAAACCAGACTTATGATCCTGACAGGCAATTAAATAGTGTACGTCCCTCAATACTGGGATTTCCAACTATGACGACAGCTAATAATAAGAAAGATCTTTAACTATCACTGTAACATTGTCCTCTCCTCCGCTCTTCAACGCTGTCCTTATTAATTCTTCTCCAGCCTCTTGAGTCGACTTTGTATTTAACATGCATTCTATTTGCAGGTCCGACAGGTGCGTTGTAAGGCCATCCGAGCAAAGCAACAAACGATCATCATTTTTGATACGGATTTCACCGCAGTCCGGCTGCATTTCATCACACCCTACACATTGTTCTAACATATTTTTTAATGGATGGTTTTTTGCTTGTTCGGGAGTTAGGCTTCCCTCATTAAGAAAATCTTGAATAAAAGTATGATCCGTTGTGATCTGTTTTAATTTTTTATCACGTAACAAATAAATTCTGCTGTCACCAACATGTATCCAGAAGGCGTTGCTATTGTTCAGGACAACTGCGGTTGCTGTCGCACCCATGCCATGCAAATTGGGATTTTTATTGACTTCATGATGAATTCGCCTCTCGGCCAAGGCGAGAGCCATACTCAGTTCTTTTTTTAAATTCTCTCCAATGAATTCATATTCTCGAAACGAATCTATGACTATCGCTGCGGCTTGCCCCCCATGTGGATTACCCCCTACTCCATCTGCTACAGCAAGTATTATAATCCCAGGCATTTCTTTTATGAGGAAACGGTCTTCATTGCTTTTCCTTTTGTAGCCTTTGTGGCTTTCACCCCAGACACCGATGTTTTTTCTTATCATATTATTTCTCCCTATCCAGATTGAGGACAGTTCTAAAACCAACCCTCGAAAAAGCTTCCCATGGTTGTCGTTTAAGGTAAGACTCTCTGCCCTCTAACTCTCCTACGCCCCCATGAAAGTGAAATTCGGGAGTTCCATCTAAACCATAACTCATTGTCCATTCATTTACGTTCTGTTCAAGACCTTGAACCCCAAACTGGTTGGCTGTTGTTTGCGGTACCGACTGCAATTCTGAGTTTTGTGAGTTATTTAAAGACTCAGAATGGAAATTTTGCTCTTTCATCATCGAATCCCTGCTCCAACGCCCACCCCACATCTCCATTTGAGGCTGAGTTGAAGAGGTCCCTTTCACTAAATTTTGATCATGATTATATTTAACGGCAAGCCACCATTGTTCCATCAAAGGCAGTGTTTTTCCATAAAAACGCGCGTAAGCCAGTGCTCCAATAGGCGTAACTCTTACGACAGGTTTTGCGACATCACTTGGTTTAACCCTGAATTTTCCATCTTTAAATGAGATTGGTTCGTCTTGATCCCCCCCAAAACATCTTCAATTTGGAAATTTTTTTTAACATTTTGAAAATTTTTTTTAACTTTTAGTTTAAACTTATTTAACATTCTATTAATTATATATGTGCGTATTGTTTTCGTTGACATTTAGATATTTTACGTTGTATGTATTTCTGAATTGATTAACACAAGATCCTATCTTTATTTTTATCATAATAAATTGGGGGCATTATGGCCGGAGTCATTTGTGCAATCTCAAACAATAAGGGAGGGGTTGGAAAAACGTCCCTCGCCAGCAACTTAAGCGCCGCGCTTGCCATTAAGAAAAAAAAGGTTCTCGTTATAGATAATGACCCCCAGGGAGATTCAACGAAAGTTCTCATCCCAAACAACGTAAGGGTATCCAATAGCATTTATGAACTATTGGACCCAAACAACGACAATAAACCAAATATTGTTGATTGTATTTATCCAACAACTCAAAATAGGCTTTATGTATTGCCAAATGTTGAAGAAACGGCTGGCCTTGAGCTGGATTTCGCTGAAAAATATCCCGATTGTCTTTTATTTTTAAGAAACCAAGTTCGAGACTATGCCATAAATAATTTTGATTTTATTTTTATAGACTGCTCCCCTACCCTATCCGTTTTTGTCGCAAACGCCCTTTATGCGTCTGATTGCTGCATTGTTCCTATGGATGCAGGCAGCGCAAACTCATTAGATGGCCTTCGTAAGGTGCTTGAGCTTATTAATTCCATACAACAAGAAGGCAACCCTGACCTTAGATTTCTCAAACTTATTGTTAATCGAGTTGATAAACGAACTGCCATCAGCAAAGCCATTATTGAAGACGCCATTGATCGTTTCGGCCAGGACAAAATTTTTGACACGGTTATTCCTGTCAACACCGCTTTCCAACAGTCTGAATTCTTGAAAAAGACTATCTTCTCTTTTGACAACAATTCACGTGGTGCAGTTGCCTATAGAAAGCTGGCGCTTGAATTCTTGTCTCTTTTTAAATGAGGTGGCCCATGCCTACCCCCGCACGGAAAAGTTTATCAGATAGAATACGAGCGCAAAGATCCGTCTCAAATTCAGACCTTCAACGTGAAAAAGAACTTTTGGAGTTGGTTACACAGCAACGTGTCCCTCAAGATAAACATGATGGTCACCTGGACAGCCAAACACCCCCCAAAACTGACAACGTAAAGATAGATCGACAGATCGACAGATCAAGTGATCGACAGATCGACAGATCGACAGGGCTGTCGACTAATCAGTCGACTAGTCGGTCGATTAGTCCACAGATCGACAGATCAAGTGATCGACAGATCGACAGATCGACAGATCAAGTGATCGACAGATCAAGTGATCAAGTAGTCGACAGATCGACAGATCGACAGCCCAAAAATATTGATTCTGAGTTTAATCAAAAAATCAAACCAAATGATTTAACAATCGAACAATTTCGAGTCTTGCATTTTATATATTTCAACAGGCCATTTAAGGTGCAAAGTAGGACACAAAATTCAATTGGTGATTTAATATCTCCAAGAATGACAACACCTAACGTCAGAAACAGAATCAAGTCTTTGATTAAAAAGGGTTACATCGGGAAACCTTACAGTATAAACGATGGTATCAATCAAGGGTCTTCGTGTTCGGTAAATTTAGAAAAATGTGTCCCACTTTTTGGGGCTTCAGGTTTAAATGAAACAGGTCGACAGGTTGACAGGTCGACAGATCAAGTGGTCGACAGATCGACAGATCAAGTGGTCGACAGGTCGACAGATCGACAGGCCACCTCTTATAGTAGTAGTAGTCTTTTAAAAAACACTACTACTGAAGCGCCTCTCGATCTATCAGACCCCTATCTTGTCTTTTGGGTTGAAAAAGGTTTAACGGCCAAAAAAATCCAACTCTGGATGAACGAGTTTAGCCTGTCTTCATCGTTGCTTTTGGATTTCTTGAAATGGGCCAAATTCGACCTGGTTGATAACGACAAAGCCAAATCCGTCAAACAGGATGATTTTCAAGCTTGGTTTTATGGGGCACTTAAAAAAGGCGGTTACAGCAAGCCTGCAAATTATAAGTCCCACCATCAGATTTTGATCGAACAGGAGGCCCAGGAACTGGAGCGTATGAAAGCCGAACTCAAAACGCTCAGTGAACTCCGTAAAGAAAAGCGTCGGCTTACCCTGGAGATTGAATTTGAGCGCATGATGGCTGATCCGGAAGGCGACCTGTACAAACGATGCTTCGAGCACTTCCCAAGCATCCAGAAGACCCGATACCGAAGCCCGTCAAAACAAGTCGGCCCGTCGTTTGAAAAAGAGATGAAGTGGTCCCTTGAAAAAATCATGTATGGCGACCAGGACGGCGCCGAATCTGATAGAGATCAATAACAGCGCGTCCTCCAGGCACCCCCATACAGTCAACCCGCCAAACCAACAGGCGCGGCCATATCACACAACCCTGACAAAACGTGTCCGACCTGCCCGGATTTTTTCATTGAAGAAGAAAAGATATTTTAATTTTATTACCGGTAATAATATTAAAATATTCCATCAAAAGATCGAATAGCCGTTCAACCATTTCCCAAAAACAGGGTCGACCACCGTCCAGATTTTGTTGTCTCTTTTTTCGACGAGATCCTGCTGCATGAGTTTTTTCAATGCCGCCTGGACCCCGCCCACGGATTTGAGCTTATGTTTGTTCATGTAATTTGCGGATAAAATGGAAGGGGAGGGCTCTTTGGCGATGGCCTTCACCAGGGCGATCTGTTGGGGGGCAAGGCCAAGAAGAATGGATTCGAACACCGGGGCCTCGCTTTGAATCATGGATTGAAATCCGCCGTCGACGTCTTTGACGCTGATTTTTTTGTGGGGGATCTGACAAAGGGTGTAGGCAAGCTTCTGGGCATAATACGGGTGACAGCTCACGGTTTCGACCAGGGCACCGGCCACGTCTCTGGGACATTCTTTTCCCGCCTTTTCGAAATTATCCGTTAAAAATCCCTTCAACTCGTCTTCCGGAAGCTCGTCGATCTTGTATAAAAACGCGCTCTGGAAAAAAGGTCTCTTTTTTGCGGTAAACATATCAAGCAGAATGCGCCGCCTGCTGCCCACAAAAAAATAAGACGCCTGGTGCTCCTGGATATGCTTTCGAAGTATCCCTTCGATCTGTGGGTCTTTGAGTTCGGTTATCTCCTGGAACTCATCGAGCACGATATGAACCGGCGCTTTTGATGTGGCAATGAACGCCCCCAGGTCCTCCATGGTCTTTTCCAGAAGCTCGATGCCGGAAATGTTTCTCGGCACCACCTCCACCGACATGGACACGCCATCGGACGTGGGCCTCATCACCGGACGGAAACTCTGGAACAAGGCCACCGTTTTCTTGAAAACGGTTTTATGCCGGTACAGCATCTCATAAATACTTTTGGCGATCCTGCCCGCAATATCATCCGTCGAGCTCAGGCCGAACAGATCGGTGTAGATGGTCACCATGCCGCCTTGAGCGGCCTGGTGCTGGACACGACGGCTTTAGCAAGCTGCAAACGAGTCTGATCCATGGGGAGGCTTACTTTTAGCGGACTGCAAACACAGTGGACCGCAAACATCGCAGATTTCGGCCCACAATAGTTGCAAATATAATTTCCACTTCATCAACACTCTTTTCAGTATAAAAAAAACAAGCGTTTTTTAGAACTCATCTTTCCATAAATCCCCCGTGTGAAAACCCAGATAAATAAGTTTGTTTAACCGGTACATCTATTCAAAGTTTGGTTTTCAATTCATAAATAAGTATATCAAACCAGTAACAGCAATAGAAGTGTGGATGAAAAATGATTAGCAAGAATCAGTACAATTGATTAGAGTATTATTTCCCAGTTTTGTGAGCAGACCCTAACTATGATCCACATGTGGATCAGGCGATAGAAGGTAAATGGTTGGACATGGAAACGATAAAAACTAAAAAATCCGGTTACGAACTTGTTAAAATTCCCGGCGGCACATTCATGATGGGATCGCCCAAGAATGAAAAGGGACGTGTGCATTATGAAGGACCACGGCATAAAGTGACCGTGCCCGATTTTTACATGGGAAAATATCTGGTGACAAACAAGCAGTATGGCCTATTTCTCGAAGAGCACCCGGATGTCAGAAAGCCCTATTTCTGGGATAACTCCGATTTCAATAGACCGGATCAGCCAGTGGTGGGGGTTCGGAAGATGGAAGCGGGACTATTTGGTGAATGGGAAGGGTTGTGGTTGCCGCCCGAGAGCCAGTGGGAATACGCCTGCCGAGCGGGCTCCGCCACACGATATTATAATGGGAACACTGATGAGGATCTGGACAGGATTGGATGGTATAAAAATAATTCCGGTGGAGTGACCCATCCCGTTGGCCAAAAAGAACCTAACGTTTTCGGCCTCTTCGATATGCTGGGAAACGCCTTTGAATGGGTTATCGACCTGTTTCACGATCATTACCATGGTGCGCCGGACGATGGCATGCCATGGTTTGAAGGATTCAGTATCTTTGGGGTGATTCGTGGGGGGGCCTTTTTTGTCGAATCCCAGTTTTGCAGATCTGCGTTCCGCAGTGAGTGCAGGCCAGATCTGCCAATAGACCATATCGGTTTCCGACTGGCCGTGCCAGCCTGGTTTGCTGAGGAGTCTGGCCTGGCAAAAGCGTGACGGAGAACCAAGATATCCGGGAATATCATCAATTTTCTGAGTTGACTCTTAATAGATAATCACTAATAAATTAATAAAAACGGATGTTTATGGTGATAATTTATATTAACAACTATTGTGAGCCCATTGACCTTTAATGTGGTCCCACTTGCATTTATTGTGGGTTCATTGACCCATAATGTGGGTCGGGCCTCAAATATAGTTGCATATAATGTGGGCCGAAAAACGCGATGTTTGCGGGTCCAGGATGGTTATATTTGCAGGTCGCTACACTTACTCGGTGTGTGATATGGCTGTTCGTACCGTACTTATTTCGCGTCATTTTGACGTTCTGGGGGCTTTTAACGAAGAGGTGGGGCTTATACCCTCTGATTAAAGTTCTGTCCTGTTCTATCCGCGTGCTCTTCCATTCGAAGAGAAATCGTCTATCCCTTTCAATCTGGGATTGTAAGACAGGGTGTCATGGCTCTTTGCGGCCAGGGCTTCGGTTGGCCTCGTTTTCATCGAGGCAGCCCTTACCGGAAGGGTTGTCTTGGACAGTCGTTCGCAGGAGAATTCCCTTTGGGAAAAATCAAATATCGATTTGAAAAACAGTTTTCAAATAGTTGTGACTGACTTTAAAATTAAATTTTTCATAAAGTTCCTGGGATAATTTACGCCAACTCATGCCCTGGTTCCTCATTTCAATCACAAACGGTTTATAATTTTTTTCGAGAAGGTCTTTTTTGTTGAACAGATCTGAGAAAGAATCTGTTTCCACAGAAATGGAATCAAGATCGATGGAATTCAATTGGACATGTTTTATGGCCATCAAAAAACAGGCGAAATAAAATTCGCCTTCTTTCCCTTTGATACAAAGATGTTTCTGTCTTACAAAGAGTTTGAATTTTAAAGAATGAACCTTCAAGCGGTCATCGTCAGAAAAGCCTTTGTATTTTTTTAAATAGACGGACCGTGTGCGCTTATCAATTTTGGAGATTCTAAAAAGATATTTTTTATCAACATCAACTTTGATCATCCAACAAGCCCCTTAATTTTTCGTCCCCAAAGATCCTCTGTAAATAACAAGCAGAAATATTCACGTGGTGGTTTAGCCTGAGATACACAGATATTTTTTTCCAGCTGAACGTGTCTCTTCGTAATTTTAAAATCAGCGATTCATATTTAAAAATGAGGTCTTTTTTATATTTTTTCTTCTGTTTGTGTTTTAAATAAACCTTTCCCATACTCAAATAATCCAGGAACTCCAGCTCATCCTTGGTGAACTGGCCCTTTCTTTTTGATCTTATTTCGATAGACCTGTACTGATGAACGGTTTTCAAAAAAGCCGCGTAATAAAACTCCCCTTGTTTATCAGGATCGTAATGTTTTTTTATTTGGCTGATCGCAATCCGCTCTTGGGCCATGATGAAAATTTGAATATTCTCTGGGAGGTTATTAAAATAGGCCACCAGCACATCGCGAAATTTTTTATCGAAAGACGTTATCTTATTGAAATACGCTTCATCCATAGAAACCCTTCGGTTAAAATAATCGGCCAAAAAATGTAATTTATTTGAATATAAAATACGAATATTAATTGAAAATATCAAGAAAATATTACATCGCCGAACTAACTATAAATATTAAATATACCATCTGTTTCGAGCCCCTTTGGTACACCAGTACCAAAGGGGCACGGAGTGGTCCTTTTTCCATTGACAGACGGCTTTTTCGCCTGTAGATTTATGGGAAATTCGGTCTTTGAAGAAAAGAAAAATAATCCCCTACCTTTGGGTTTAACGATTTTTTTATCCGATAAATTTATTTATTGGAAGTCTCTCGCTGATTTTATCAGGAGAATACGGGATGTTATAAAGAAAACCCTTTATAACACGACCATAAAACCAAGAGATGCAACCGTATTTCAATATATAAATATTCCTATATATTAGAATGCCTTATGCGGTTTTGCTGGTTTTTACCAGGGAGTCGGTTGCATCAGATCAGGAATAACGTCATTCCGGATGTCCATCCGCGAATAATCCACGTAACAAATTGATTCTATAACTGTTTTTTGTGGAATATAAAATTCAACAAAAAAACAGGCTTTTTGTTTTTATAAAAAACAGAATCGTTTAAGTGGTTTATTTAATTGGATAATCTGAGAATGTGCCATGAAAATGGCATGTGAGAAACAGGAACTCACAACCAAAAAATCCTTTATTAATATTATTGGCCCATAACCAATTAAAAAAGTATGGATGAGAATTGTAACTCACTAAAATTACAACGAGAACAGGAACTCGTAAACACCCTATGCGTTCAAGAAATGCCCAGGTCCGTGTGAAACCTTCTGCGAAATTCACAAAAAAAGTGGCTCCAAAAAGCCATTTTACTATGAAATTGGTTTCAAAAAGCCAATTCCAAATAATAGAAACACTATTAAGAATAAAAACTATATCTAACTAAATTAATTGAATTATAATACAAAAGCGGCCATTTATTTACAACAATGATAGAGGGGTAAAAAGTAATTTTTATTACTTGACAGATGTTTTTTTTATCTGCTAATTTAAATATACTTATTTTAAGAAAAATAACCCCGATCCTTGGGGTTTAACGATTTACACCACCGATGAATTTTATTTATTGGTAGCCTTGCTGATTTTATCAGGGGCCATGGTCTTCATTGAAGAAAACCCTTCAATGTTGTCCCTTAATGTCAGATGCAACAGTATCTTCAAAATATAATATTCCTATATTTTGAATGCCTTATGCGGTTTTGCGGTTTTTACCAGGGAGTCTGTTGTATCAGTGTACGGAATAATGTCATTCCGGATGTCCATCCGAGAATAATCCACGTAACAAATTGATTCTATAACTGTTTTTTGTGGAATATAAAATTCAACAAAAAAACAGGATTTTTGTTTTTACAAAAAAAGAATCATTTAAGTGGTTTATTTAATTGGATAATCTGAGAATGTGCCATGAAAATGGCATGTGAGAAACAGGAACTCACAACCAAAAAATCCTTTATTAATATCATTGGCCCATAACCAATTAAAAAAGCATGGATGAGATTTGTAACTCACTAAATTTACAACGAGAACAGGAACTCGTAAACAACCTATGCGTTCAAGAAAAGCCCAGGTCCTTGTGAAACCTTCTCGAAATTCACAAATGGTCTCTAAAGACCGAAAATCAACAAAATCGGTCTCAAGAAGCCAAAATAGAAAAACCAAAAAATGGTCTCTAAAGACCGAAAATCGCTAAAATCGGTCTCAAGAAACCAAAACAGAAAAATCATAAATGGTCTCTAAAGACCGAAAATGGCCAAAATCGGTCTCAAGAAGCCAAAACAAAAAAACCAAAAATGGTCTCTAAAGACCGAAAATGGCCAAAATCGGTCTCAAGAAGCCAAAATAGAAAAACCATAAATGGTCTCTAAAGACCGAAAATCAACAAAATCGGTCTCAAAAAGCCAAAATAAACATCAAAACTCATCAAACAGCAATATCATTGCATATGGAGACGTAACCGTTATGAAGGGAAGTGTTAAATGGCAGATCAATCAAATTTTTTATGAATCCGGGATTAACCAAATAGGCCAATCGAAACACCAGGCCAAAGAAGCCCTGAAAACCAAATTATCTGGAAAGAGCCCTGTCACATGGCATGTCATCGGTCAAAATATTGGAATATTCTCTTACAAAACAGCCGACAATTACAGAGAAATATGGAGACAGGTCGCATCCTTTGCCAAAGAAAATTATAAAATAAGGGATGTTCAAAAAATCGATGGGCAACATATAAAAGAATTTATCCAGTCGAAGATTGAGAAACAAGTCTCTCTCTCAATGTACCAACAGTATGTTGCGGCTCTTTATAAATTCGAAATGGCTTTAAATGGGTATGCTCAAAAACATAACACAGGAAATACCTATGATTTTAAACAACAGATACAGGAAACAAAATCATCTGCGTATCAAACGCTTATAAAAAATAAAAATGAAAGGAACTATGAGAATCCATCAACATTGATTGACCATATTAAAAACGATGAACATAAACTTGTGGCCAAAATCCAATATGAATCAGGATGCAGGGTTTCTGAATGCACCCATTTATCCTTAAAAAACTTGAAAGGTCTTGGGAATGATCCGGTAACCGGGGAACAAAAAGGAGTTTTATATATCGAAAAAGCAAAAGGCGGGAAAAACGGATTCAAATACGTTTCGGTTGAAACGTATCAAAAAATTGAAAAAAGATTAAATGAAGAATCCTCTGGAAAAATGATTGTAAACAACGATGAATATCGAAAAAGTTTAAAAAAAGCCGCGATAAAAACAGATCAACAATACACCGGGTCCCATGGCCTGAGATGGAATTACGCCCAGGAGCGCTATGAGAAGATTTTAGAGCTGACACATAATGAAGCGGAAACGTTGGCCTTGGTGTCGAAAGATCTGTTCCATGAACGGCTAAACATAACCAAGCATTATTTAAGCTCCGCAGGGTAGGGACCCATGAGATCCAAGTGAAACATGCCCGGAAGAGGGGAGGGGGCTACGATTTATACCCAAGTGTATAACGGGTTCCTTTTCCCACGCCTCGATTTTCCAGGTAATGATCTTTAACAAGTTCACGGAGCCTGACTTTGATGGTGTTCCGGTTGGCCCTGGTCATGGCTTCGATATCGGATATGGCAAGTTCGCCGTGCTCTTTGACCAGTTCAAGGATCTGTTTGGACAGGAGGGGAAGAGAGACGATTATTTTTTCCCGGGCGACTTTTTTCGCCAGGACCATCGTCTGGGTTTTCAGGGAAAACAGAAAAAATGAAAGCCAGGGTTCGAAGTCTTCCTGGCCCGATTTGAACGTCCCCTGGGTCCTTCTCAGGGCCAGGTAATAGGCCTCTTTGTTTTTTTCGATCACACTTTCAAGCGAACTGTAGGGCACATAGCTGTAGCCTGCTTTCAATAATAACAGTGTGGTCAAAACCCTTGATAGACGACCGTTTCCGTCCTGGAATGGGTGAATGGCCAAAAAGTGAACCACGAATACCCCGATAATCAGCAATGGGTGAATCTCATCTTTTTCAAATTCGATATTTGTCCACTCGACGAGGGATTTCATTTGGCCTGGGGTTTCAAACGGGCTCGCCGTTTCAAACACGATCCCCAGCCGATCGCCTTCAGGAGAAAACGCTTCAACATGGTTGGGCATTTTCTTGTATTCACCGCGATGGCGGATGTCTTTTGAACTGTATTGTAAAACGATCTTATGTAATTGTTTGATATGATTTTCGGTTATCGGGATGTCTTCGTAAGATTCATAGATGACGGCCATGGCTTCTGCGTACCCAGCCACTTCCTCTTCATCTCTTGTGCTGAACGATTTGGTATTTAATCCGGATAAAAGGGCTTCGATCTCCCAGTCTGTGAGTTTTACCCCCTCGATCCGGGTGGATGAGCCGATGGATTCTATGGTGGCCACTCGTTTTAACGCTTCAAGACGGTCTGGCGCCAGGTTGCCGATGGCTTGCCATTGACCCTTGAATTCATCGATTCCGGAGATGAGCTTTAAAATTTTATGCGTAATGGGTAAGGTGGGTTTATTCATATATTCCCTTTTTAATACCTATAAATATACCCATATTTACCCATAAAATTCGTTCTGTCCATAAAAAATTATCTTTTATAGAAAACGGCATGTTGGGGAGATAACGGAGGGTTGGTTCATAAGTCTGATCAGGTGTTGATAGTGACCTGTTACCGAGGTGTTATTGTCCTGACCCCGTCCTGTTACTGTGGTGTCCCTGTTCTGTTACTGTCCTGATCCTGTCCTGTTACGGAGGTGTCCCTGACCTGACCCTGTCCTGTTACTGTGATGTCCCGGTCCTGTCCCTATCCTATTTCTATGGGGCCATCGTCTGATCCTTGTCTGATACTTCACTGATACCTGGCTGATCCTTGTCTGATACTTCACTGATACCTGACTGATCCCTACCTGATACTTCTCTTTCCTTGGGTGTTTTGTGGCATTGTGAGACAGGGTTTATGATAGGTTTTCCAGGGATCTATTCGGGGGTTTAAACAATTTCCCCAACGAAAGAAACCTTTCGTTGGGGGTTTTGTCAATCCATTTATCCAGCCCCCTATATAATAAGGTAGAAAATTCTTAACTGGGGGTTTTCCCCGAGCCCTTTGTTGTTTTACAAACAACACCACAATATATGGACTCAAACCAATATATGTTAAATATGTTGTTGTTAACCACTATATGTTGTGTTATAAATATAAAAACTGTCTGTTTAGGCAAAAAAAAGAGCCGAAAGTTAATCCGGGCAAATTGCCACTTATGATTAACGTTGGGCTCTGTATTATCTATTCTATGTACTAAATCTAAACCATATTGACACGGGTGTCAATCTATATTTACACACCGTCAATGCTGTTCGTGGTGTATTAAAACCTTATTCACAGGGGTGTCAATTGAATTATCCATCAAATGATGATTGGGATGCATGGGGTATAAGCGAGGAGTTACATAAGTTTTTTTTCTTGCGGTGGTACGAGATTTTCAATGAATCTACATTCGATTCATGGCAGGTCCGCTCGTGTAACCTAAATATAATTTTAGATGAAATAATTGAAGTCCTTGAGGCCGCGAACGATGTGCCAATGGCCCTGGTAAATGTAACCCATCTTATAGATGAAGCCACACAATACGCGAAGGATGATACTTTTTTAAATATAAACTATCCGTATGCTGCAAGCTATTTAGAGAGGTTAAAAGAAGATTTTAGCGCCATCAATAAGAAAAACCAGAGTAACTCATTGAATGGAGATGCTAAACCACACGTAAAAATAAATGGAATTAAAAGCCTTGTATATGTAATTAAGGGAAACATATCGGGCTATAAAAATAAAATCATAAATAGATTAGAGAACCTTATTCAATTCCCCCCCGAAAAATATAAACAAGATCTATATTCTTTGATTATGGGTCTTGGTATAGAATTTAAATCATTAGGGTATTCATTTCCTGCACTCCGTGCATCGATTGAGATCCTAAAGACAAGACAAATTGGTGATTTTTATTCACGATTCATGCGGCTAATAGAGACATTTTCGGGGGAGGCAAAGAATTTCACTTGTTTATTTTTAGTTTCGTGGCCAGGGGATATACCAAATTTTGATAAGCACGGCATTATCTTTAGTATGGGCCGTTCTCAATTATCGTCACTTTCTTCTGAAGAGGCTGAATTTTACGGGCAAGATTCTACTGCCACAGTTGCTTCGATCAAAATTAAATCAATGGATAAATATGCTGCAAGGGTTGGTGCGGAAAAATCCCTTCAATCCCTACTTGATATTGCGACTCTATATAAGCCCAACAAATGGGCCAGTATTAAACACAAAAAATCATTGGTTATAGATGGTGAGTTAATAAAAGAATGTACCACTCCTGATTCTCTTCCGCGACATATTCGAGAAACCAGGAATGCCTTGTTTAATATTGAGAGTTTAAAAGAACTTATTTCTCATATGTACGATGAAGATGTTTTTAAAATAACAGCTTCCTTACAGTATTATAGATTGGCCCTTGTTGCCCCAACGGAAGAGGCTATGTTGGTTAATCTTTGGATTGCAATGGAATCCTTAATCCAACATGGTGGTAAAAATATAATTGATAGAATCACAAAATATATTTCATCATCATTATCAACTTCTTATATATATTTAATGATTAAGTCTATACCTATTGAATTGACTCATAAATGGAAAAAACTCGAGACATCAGCTTTGCGAAACCAAATTAAAATAGAATTAGAGGAAAGAGGGTATGTCTCAAGATCTTCTAAACACATGTTATCCCCTTTTGATCTTTTTAATATTATAGTTGATAAGAAGCAAGGCCATTTAATAAAGAGTTTTTTAGAACTTATTAGTGATAATCCACTGCTTTTATATAGAGTGGGTTTTTTATTAAATGGAAAATATTTCAAGGACAATGACAGTATAGCTGAAAGGATTGAGAGACATTATAAAAACGTACAATGGCAACTTCGGAGGATCTATCGGGCCAGAAACAGCCTTATGCACAAAGGGGCGTGCTCTCATCAAATAAGACCCTTAGTGCAACATTTGCAGAGTTATTATGTTGGCACTATGAATAATTTAATTCACGATTTAACAAAAAACCCTCAATGGAGTATAAATAATGCCTTAGATAATCGTTGCTATTTATACCAACACTATATCTCCGGCATTAAAACTAAAAAAATAAAGAAAACCGACCTATCATTGTTTAATCCGCATCAATTATTGTTTAATCACTCGAAAAAGTTCTAAAAGTAGCGTAGCTACCAGGAAGTGAGGTTTCATTATTCAAAGTATTTGGTGTATTTACGTACGAATCTCGGGGATACCCAAAAGTGCGATGTTTTCCGTTTTCTGTGGTGACCTCAAATAATAGACACATTTCCAGTGTTAAATTAATAAACGGAATTTTTATTTCTTAAAAACGCAGCGATGTTTTCATTGGCCCAGATCAAATTCATATGGTTGCTCCGTCTTTTTGTCTGTCATTTATCTAAATTGTAATTAAACAGGAGTCCTTTCAACAGAAACGATCTTCAGCAGATCAAAGACCACCCTGGCAAAGCCCGCCGCTTTGGATGAATCGGACAGCAACTGCATCATCTGGTTTTGATGGGCCTCGCCGCTGTCCATCACGGCATCATCCACCGCTTTCAAAAAATCACCGAGCATGGCCTGCTCGGCCGTATTGTTGGCAATCTGGGTCATGACCTTTTCATTTTCGCTGATTTTATCCCGGATGGTATAGGCGTAGTTCACCATGTCTTTATCCGTCAGGTTATCTGTGATGAAGATTTCATTGAGTCTGCTTATGATCTGTGACAGGAACTCTTCCTTGATATCCCTGGCTTTTGCCGTACCTGCCCCGTCACCGGGGATCAGCTGGAATCCATCGGTTGTTTCTTTAAGCTGGAGGTCCTGCTTGCGAATTTTAGACAGCCTGTAATGGGTCAACACCACATTATCCATGTCGATGTCATCTTCATCCACCAGGGATTCACGAAGCATGGGGCGGAGATTCCGGGCGTAGAGGCTCAGTTTTTCAAGATCCTTGCTGTCATAATCGACAATCTGGGACATGAATTCATAAAAGCGGACAAAGGTGCCCAGATCCTTTTTAAAAATTTCCAGGGCGTCTTTTTCTTTTTTGCACTCTTTAAAGGTGTTTTCCGCATTGGCAATCAGGACAGGGTCCGACGTCTTTTTCTTGGTCCGATCTAAAATTTCTTTGGCCTTTTTATACTCATCCATGGCCGATTTGTATCTTACTTTCCAGCGTTCAACCGCAGGTTTTACAATATTGGCAATGGCTGCATTGCTTTTGCTTTTAATAAGAAACGCCTCACAGAACTGCTCGACTTCGTGCCAGAGAAAAATACCGGCCACGCGCAGCTTGTCAAACAGATCGAAAATCAGATCAGGATCGGACACATCAGCCAGCTCCGCCGTCTGGTAATAGGGCTGAAAGGCGTTTAGAATATCGTCCGGTTCATTGAAGAAATCGAGAATGAAAGTTCCGGTTTCCGCTTTGGTGGGATAGGTCCGGTTCAGACGGGACAGGGTCTGCTTGATCAAGCCGTTTCAGTCTTCCGCTTAGATCTGTCTTTGTGGTGCTTCAATATGGGTAACCCCAACCTTTTCACTGAAAAGTGCAATCTGTTTTCGCCGCATTTATAACTATCTGATAATAAATATCACATTCCATATGCATGCAATAAACCACATTGTCGACAAAATATCATCTTGTTTTTTAAGAAGATGAAATGTGATTATAAAATAAATCATATGATTACAAACATATCAAGTTGGTAGATTGCGCTTTTAGCGCGGGGGTTGGGGTTACCCCTATTTATTCGGCAATTAAAATCGAGCCTTTTGCTGAATATTTCAAAATAAACGTAATATACTCTGTGCCGGATCTTAAACAACTCAAGCGGAATCTCCGACTCACAACAATGATACCTTGCAGGTTTTAGAGAGAATATCCCGCATTTTGACAAATTCTTCCTCTGAGATTTCCCCCTTTGCGAATCGTGCCTTCAAAATGGCCTCGGAGTCGAAACGATCCTGTACCGGCCCCCGTGGGCCAAGTGACTGGAACCTGAAAATCCGGGTAGCAAGAAACACGATTAATAAAATTACCAGACCCCATAACAGCAGAGAAAACAAACTCCCCGGGAAAAACCCGCCCCACCCGCCTCCTGGCATAGGTCCATGAGTACAGCCCCACATGGCCAAACCTCCCTTCCTTGAGATTAAGGATGAGACGGCCGGGTTTCAATTCGGCCGTCTCATCTCCTCATCATGGTTTACTTACCAACATCCGTGTCCGACCATCCGGCCGTGGCCGTAATCCCCATTGTTTGATGCCGGCAGGTTGTAGGCTCGCGCCTGGCCCCTCAACTGATCGTGCAGGCCCTCAATTTTACGACTCAACTCTGCCGCCCTCTTGGGGTCGGGATTGGTCGCTGCCATCAGGGCGTTGTACTCGCCCCGTTTAGCGGCAAGGTCCTGTCTGAGTTGGTCTGTTTTGTCGTAAAACGCCTGGTATTGGTCGCTGTTGAAGCCGGGTGTCGGCCCGCCCATAGAGCCGCCCCAATACCCGTCCCAGTAGCATGCGAACGCCTGGGCGCTGAACAGTGCGATAAATGCCGTTGCTGCAATGACGAAAAGTGTTTTTTTCATGATTTTTACCTCCGTTGTGTTGTTTCTTCTAAATTGAATGTCCATAGTGCCATTTGTTTTACAGGACTAGCAACTTGCGTGCCACGATTCTATCAATATGTTTTATGTGTTTGAATTTACATTAAATAAATATATGGGAGGATGGGTATTCAAAGACCTTTAAACCTTACCACCAAATAAATTGGGGCAAAACCACCCAAACTACCTGCTCATAAAAAACAAACTGTTGCCAAAATACCCACATGTAAGTATATTGATAAAAAAGACACCGCAATATAGAGGAGGTCATGATTCCACATACACATCGCCGCAGCCGGACACGCCTGCACACATCACCCTGGACCATCATCGGATCGGTAGGAATCCTGCTGATCGTTGTGTTGATCCTTGCCTATCAAAACTTCAGCCGTGAAAAAAAGTACATGTCCCAAATTTTGAGCGAAAAGGGCGCCGCGATCATCAAGGCGGTGGAGGCCGGTGCCCGGACCGGCATGATGGGCATGATGTGGGGTGGGCAGCAGGTCCAGTCATTAATCGAGGAAACCGCCCAGCTCTCGGATGTCTTCTATATTACAGTGGTAAATCGCGACGGCTTGGTTCTGGCCAGCAGTAATCGCGGATTGATCGGTACCCGAATGAACGGCAGTTTTCCCGGCAAAGGACTTAATCAACCCGAGGAAATCGACTGGCGGTATAAGCGCATCGATAAACAGCGAAGCGCGTTTGAAGTCTACCGGCTTTTTCGGCCGATCTCGTCTCAAGATACTCGGATGGATGATCGTATGCGCCAAATGAGACGAGGGTGCGGAATGATGGTGGAACGAGAGAACGACTGGTGTTTCCCTTCCGTAAGCGACAATAGCGATCAGATCATACTGGTTGGGTTGAACCCTCAGCCTTTTGAAGAAGGGCGCAAGGAGGACATCCGCAACACGGCCATCATATCAGGTGTTCTGATGTTACTGGGGCTGGCCGGTTTTATTTCGATGTTCTGGATGCAAGGGTTCCGCTCGGCCAAAAAATCACTTCAGGACACCAGCGCCATTAAAGACCAGGTTGTAACCAGCCTTCCCGTGGGGCTGATCGCCACGGATAAACACGGGAAAATCGCATTTTATAACAGCGCCGCCGAACGGATAACCGGGCTTGATTTGGCCCTGGCGCGGGGGAAAGAACCTGACACTATCTTGCCAAGTCATTTATGCAGGTTGAGGGAATCTCTCGATTTGGGGGAGTCAATATCGGAAAAAGAAATGGAATGTGAGTTCACCGAAAACAAGATTGTCCCGGTGAGCGTCAGCGCCTCGAAGATTATCAATGAAGAAGGTCGGTTTGTCGGCCAAGTTCTGATTATTCGTGACCTTGGCGAGGTCCGCCGCCTTCAGGATGAAATCCGCCGCAAGGAAAAGCTGGCGGCGATCGGTGGTCTTGCCGCTGGCGTGGCCCATGAGATTCGAAACCCGCTCAGCTCTATCAAAGGAATTGCTACCTACTACAAGAGCAAATTCGAGGACGGCAGCGAGGACAAAGAGATGGCTGGTGTCATGATCGAGGAGGTGGACCGACTGAATCGGGTCATCAGCGAGTTGCTGGAGTTCGCCGGACCGACGAAATTAAACAAAAAGCTGGCCGATATTAATGAACTCCTGAAACATTCGGTGCGGCTCGTAGAACAGGAAGCGACGGCTAAAAAAATCGGAATTCAACTCGACCTTGCATCCGATTCCGTAAAAGCCGATGTCGACCCTGATCGGTTGACCCAGTGTTTTCTGAATCTGTTTTTGAATGCCCTGCAAGCCATGGAAAGCGGCGGTTTGTTTTCTGTTTCCAGTTCCACAGGCGAAGCCGGGAAGGCTGTCATTGGCATCAGGGATACCGGTTCAGGTATATCCGCAGAAGATTTAAACAAGATATTCGACCCCTATTTTACCACCAAGCCCAAAGGCACCGGTTTGGGCCTGGCGATTGTTCAAAAGATTATCGAGGCCCACGAGGGCCAAATCAGAGTGCGGAGCAGCATTGGTCAAGGGACCGTGTTCTCGATTGCCCTGCCTCTGGTGACAGAGAAATGAGGTTATCATGACCCTACAACATCCTGCTCATATCCTGATCGTCGATGACGATCCGAACCATTTAAAAACGCTTCAAACCATCGTCAGAAGTTGGGGCTATCAAGTGGCGACGGCCGACGACGGTGTCAAGGCCGTTGAGATCGTCAAAGAAAGGCTGTTTGCTTTGATATTGATGGATGTCCGTATGGCACAGATGAGCGGCATCGAGGCCTTGAAGCAAATCAAGCAGTACAATCCGGCCATACCGATTCTCATCATGACTGCCTACTCTTCCGTTGATTCGGCGGTTAAGGCCCTCAAGACCGGGGCTTACGACTATTTAACCAAACCCCTGGACTTTGAAGTGCTCAAAATCAGCCTGGCCCGCGCGCTGGAGCATTCCGGCCTGAAGGTGGAAAATGCAACCCTGAAATCAAAGATGAGCACGGATTACGAGCTGAAAAACATTATAGGGAAAAGCCAGCCGATGAAGGCTTTGATCGACATGATGGCTATGGTTGCTCCTTCGGAGGCAACTGTGCTCATTACCGGGGAGAGCGGGACCGGCAAAGAACTGATCGCCAAATCCATCCATCATAACAGCCGGCATAAGGATCGCTCCATGGTAGTAGTCAACTGCGCGGCACTTACGGAAACATTGCTGGAATCGGAACTTTTCGGACATGAAAAGGGGGCGTTTACTGGTGCTGACAAACGCCGCGAGGGCCGTTTCATGCAAGCTGACAAGGGAACTATTT
>Ga0209066_10002274_pt1 | contig 23630 bp, 22 predicted proteins | sample All_14_2_FD_187198 | JGI IMG/M metagenome (GOLD analysis project Ga0209066, IMG submission 187198) | Freshwater microbial communities in response to fracking from Pennsylvania, USA - Allegheny Zone_MetaG_DW_15 (SPAdes) (version 2) ... | reverse complement strand
CCCCGGAGGCGCCGACCACGAAGACGCCCGCAGGCGAGGCGGACGCGGCGGCCACGAAGCCGGAGCCCGCCAGCCCGGAGGCCGAGGGGACGCCCGCGAGACCGAAGCCGGACGCCGAGGCCGCCCCACGTGACGGGGACGGGGCCGAACCGGCGAAGCCGACCGATGCGGACGCGAAGCCCGAGCAGACGCCGGAGCGGAAGCCCGAGCAGACGCCGGCGGAACCGGTGGCCGAGAAGGCGCCTGATACCGACCCCCGCAAGAGCCACGCCGACCCAAAGGCCCGCGCGGAGGCCATCGCCGAGGATCTCAAACGCAGGACAGGCGTCTTCGGCGAAGTCGATCCATCCACGGTCGAGCGCATCATGCGCGACCCGGACGCCATGCGCGAACTGCGCAAGAGTCATCCCGATCTCTGGAAGAAGGTCACAGCCGCCCGCGCGAAGATCTACGAGAGCCACGACGCGAAGCTCAAGAGCTGGATCGAGCAGAACGTCCCTGAGGCGAAGGGCCGCGAGGTCGAGATCCGCAACGTCGGCACCCCGGATGGCGTGGATCGTGACTACCGTGCAGGGTACGTGGTCACCGATCCGGCGACCGGCAACCAGCGGTTCATCGAGCTCAAGAAGGAATCGTGGGTACCCGAGTCACAGAGGATCTTCGCCGGGGAGACGGGTGGGCCCACGGACTCCGCGGGCGCCTCGCGCTGGGCCAAGGACCATCAGCAACTCGGCACCGATCAGTACCACGCCGAGGCGAGCGTGGACATGGCCGATCAGGCCACCGTGTTCAACGAGGCGACGGGAGAGTGGGAGAAGACGCAGGTCAGGCCCAACATCGACCTGGTGAAGGAGGGCCGCTCGACGCTGCTCGACCCCGAAGGCTACGGCAAGACCTATGAGACGAAGGTGGCCGAGGCGTACCACGAAGGCAACATGCTCGACGCGTACACGCAGGCGGGCAAGGCGACCCACTCTCTCGAGGGCGTGCGTGACGGCTACGACATGCAGGGCTACGAGGTGAAGGACCTGCCGCCGCGTATCAGGGAGGGCATGTCAGCGGTCGACGATGTGAACTCCGGGCGGATCACCCCCGCCGAAGCCGAGGCGCGCCTGAAGACCGCCGGTTACAGCGGCGGGCTGCCGGACTTCATGGAGAAGATCTCCGGGCAGTTCGCTGGCTTCAAGTGGGCGCGCAAGCAGTAGCTAGAGCACGAGCGGGATGTGGTTCACGCGCGCCACCGCCCGGACCTGCGCATCGTAGTAGGGCATCTGGTGAAGGATGGTGGCCCGAAGGTTCCAGAGTGAGATCGGGCTACGCGCACCCGGGCGGCCGCCGGTGCGTCACGCGCTCAGACGATGCGCACCGTGCCCGGCTCGCCTGCCACAGCGCGCCCCACGATGACGGCTTCCTCGCCGCGCTTCGCAAGCGCCGCCAGCAGCGTGTCGGCCTTCTCGGGAGCCACCGCCATCAGAAGGCCGCCGCTCGTCTGCGGATCTGCGAGGATGCCCTTCCAGACGAAGTCCGCCGGACCCCAGTCGGTGAACGCGTCGAGATAGGCCACCACGTCTGCCGTTCTGCCCGGGCGCACCATCGCCTCGGCGTACTCGACGACCTTCGGCCATACAGGCACGGCCGCCAGCTCGATCTCGCACGCGCACCCGCTGCCCTCGGCCATCTCGCGCACGTGACCCGCGAGTCCGAAGCCGGTGATGTCGGTGCCGGCATGCACGCCGACCTCCACCATCGCCTCGGCTGCCGCGCGGTTGAGGTGGGCCATGCTCTCGATCACCTCGCGTTGGCTCTCCTCGGTCTCCAGGCCCTGTTTGATGGCGGTGTTGAGGATGCCCACGCCGATGCGCTTCGTCAGGACGAGCAGGTCGCCCGGCACGGCCCCCACGTTGCGGACCACGTCCTCGGGCCGCGCCACGCCCATCACCGAAAGCCCGTACTTGGGCTCCTTGTCGTCGATGGTGTGCCCACCAACGACGATCGCACCGGCCTCGCGCACCTTGTCGGCCCCGCCGCGCAGGACCTCGGCGGTGATCTCCGGCGGCAACGAGCAGGGCATCGCAACGAGGTTCATCGCGGTCAGGGGACGACCGCCCATCGCATAGATGTCGGAAAGCGAGTTGGCGGCCGTGATGCGGCCGAAGTCGTAGGGGTCGTCCACCATCGGCGTGAAGAAGTCGACGGTGAGCAGCACGGCCTGGTCGCCAAGCCGGAACACGGCGGCGTCGTCGGAGGTGTCGAACCCCACGAGCAGGTCGTCGGATTCGCCGGGATGCATCTTCTCGAGCACGGCCGCGAGGTCGCCCGGACCCCACTTCGCGGCTCAACCGGCCTTCGTCGACATCTGAGTGAGGCGGACCTGCTCCACGACGGCTCCCTACTATCGCTGACATGCATCATCAGGATAACCGATTGTGATACTGAACCACACGGGTGCCCGCGAGAGCACCCGGGGCGATCGTCACTCGGCGCTGCGGAACACCAGCACCTGTGCGCCATCCGGGTCGAGCAGCGTGAGCGTGTCACCGTCGTAGACGTACGCGGTCACGGTGCCGAGCGCCTCGAAGTACGCGTCCTCGACCGCCATGGCCTCGTCGGACCCCGCCATCAGCGTCCGCGCTACCTCGCCCACCTTGAACACGGCGCCACCGGCAGTGAACTCGCCGCTGTAGCTGTTGACGGGCGCCTGTCCGCCGATCTCATCGTCAGAGAACGTGGCGGTGATGGTATGGCCCGCGATCTCCAGACCGCTGTGCGGCATCGCGGTGAGGACCCACGAGGTGCCCCCGAGCTGATTGCTGCTGCCGAGCCACCAGGCCACCGCCGCCGTGACGACCACGACCAGTGCGAGCGCGATGGCGAGGCCCCACTGGAAGCCGTGGCTGCCCTCCTTGAACGCATGCGGCGCGCGGGTCGGGATGGTCGGCGTCTCGGGTGTGGTCATGTGCGTCCTCCAGTACCTTACAGCGCGGGGGTCACATCGGCGTCAGCCGGGAACGGCGTCTGGGGCTCGCAGAACAGGTAGCCCTGTCCGTATTCGACGCCGGCATCACGCAGCACCTGCAACTGCTCGGCGCGCTCGATCCCCTCGGCGATCAGCTTCACTCCCGTACGTTCCGCGAAGGTCACGAGCGTGGCGACCAGCGCGCGCCGGACATCGTCTGTGTCGATATCGCGCACCAGCGACATGTCGATCTTGAGCCACTCGGGGTGGACTTCGGCGATGCACTGCATCGACCCGTAGCCGGCGCCCCCGTCGTCGATGGCGATCCGGAATCCGAGTGCGCGCAGGTACTCGAGCGTGGCGCGGAAGGCGACGAAGTCCTCCACCGCGGTGCGCTCGGTGATCTCGAGCACGATCTGCGAGGGAGCCATGTTCGACTCGGCCACCACGCTGCTCAGCATGATGTCGCGCAACTCCGGATCGGCCACGGCCTCGGGCTCGATGTTCACGAACAGCAGGCGCCCCTCGGGAAGCGTGGCTGCGGACTCGAAAGCCCGATGACGGCAGAGCCGCTCGAGCTTCACCACGAGATCGCTGTCATACGCGATCTTGAAGAGCTTGTCGGGGCGCTCGAACTCACTCGCCTCGGGGCCGCGAGACAGCGCCTCGTACCCGATGATGGCGAGGTCGCTGAGACGGTAGATCGGCTGCACGAGCGTGCGCACGTCGCCAGCCTGGATGATCTGCTCGAGGCGACGCTTCCGGCACTCGCCATCGGTGCACTCGCGCAGATCGGAGTCGGTGAGCGCAGCCTCGAGCGCCATGTGCACCAACCGCTCCAGCCGCACATTGTCGTCACGCAGCATGGTGGACGCACCCACGTAGCAGCCGAACTTGGGGAAGATCGACGGGTCGAGCACGCTGGCGAGGTCCTCACGGACGAGGCTCTCGATGCGTCGGGCGAGCGCTTCGAGCGCCTCCCGCTGCATGCCGTCGGTGGTGCGCGGCGGCGAGAGCAGTACCACGAGCGAGTTCCCTGAGATCATGAGCTCGGCCACGATGTCGGTGTCCCGCAGCTCGAAGCCGGTGATGCGCTCGAGCGAGGCGGCCACCTCCCGCATGACCTCGTCAAAGACCTCCCAGCCGTAGATCTCCTCGATGCGCGAGTACTTCATCACGTTCAGGCACAGCAGCGAGATCTCACCGCGTTCCTCAAGGAGCGACTCGATCCGCGGGAACAGCAGCGGAGCCGTCGGCAAGCCCGTGACCGGATCGAACAGCACGCGTTTGAGGTGCGGATGCTTCGCAACCAGATCGTGGAACTCGAGCCACGGCTCGAGCAGGAACGAGCAACTCTTGTGCACGTCCGTCATGTACCCCCTGCCCCCTCTTACTTGTAGTCGAGCCTGAGTGCCGCGGTGCCGTTGGGGCCGAGTGGCACCCCGAACGACTTCGCACCCACCTCTGCCGGTTTGCCGCCGCGGACATCAGATACGGACGCTACCACACGCTCGGCCGTCAGTGTGGCCGTTCGTGAACCCACATCGTGACTGAGCGCCAACACCACGTCACTATCCTCGGACTGGAAATGCGCGATCTCCACCGCGGGATCGTCGCAGTCGATCACGGGGCCCGCTCCCGCCGCACACGCGACCGACCCGTACACCGTGCGCAGGAAGTGCCGGATCGGTTCCGGAGCCGCCCAGGGATCGCTCTGCGCGATGGCGCGCTCGAGCGGTGCGGCTATGAACACCGCCCGGCCCTGTCCGTACTGGTTGAGCGTGAGCAGCGGACTACCGGTGGCGTCGGTGGCCACTACCGTGGCGCTGCCACCGCCCACGAGCGCGTAGTGCGGCAGGTCAAGGCGCGCATCGAAGGCCGAGAGGTCGCCGAGGAGCCCCGGCTGTGCCACGCGGCAGCTCACGATCGAGCGCACGCCATGGTCGCCGAGGAAGTCCACGCCGAAGATCTCACGCACCGCCGGGTCCGCGTCGCCGCCGCCGTACGACAGCACGACCGACCCGCCCGACTGCACGAACGATGCGAGATCCTGCCACATCACCGGGGTGAGCTTGCCGGCCGAGGGGATGAAGAGCGTCATCAAACCCTCGAACCCGGCCCCTTCCGGTGTGAGCGTCACGGGCAGATGGGCCTCTTTGGCGGCCATGTACGCCTGGAGGCATGAACGCGGGTCGTACAGCCCGGCGAGCGAGGGCAGCGGCTCGTGGCGCTCGGCCGGGATGAGCACCGCCGCACGCTCGGGGGCGGGGGTGTAGTGCCTGAGGTCGAGCCGCGCCGCGACACGGGTGAACCGCTTCACCTCGTCGAGCGCCGGCTTGGCGTCGCCGCTGCCGTCCACAAGCCCGACCAGCACTTCGAACGGGTCGCGGAAGTAGGGCTCTCGCTTCTCGGCGTCCATGTCGCGCCACCGCCGTACCATCACGCCCGCACCGCGATTCATGAGCGCCGAATACAGCGCGGTGCGCACGTACGCCGCCTCCTCGGCCACCGAACCGTCGAGCGAATGCACGCCCACGCCGTCGGCCAGCACGGGTGCCGAGCGGAGATTGCAGCGCAGGAGGAACGAATCGAGGTACGTGGCCGGGCCGTATGTGAGCGGCCCTTCCGCGATGTACGAGAGGTACGGTGCGGTGACGTGTGAGACCGCGTACTCGAACACCCCGGTGGCTGCGGTGGCGTCCACGCCGGTCTCGCGCACGAGGGTCTCGGCATCCACGCCCAGCATGATGGCGCGTGCCGTGTCGACCTCCCGGATCGCTTCCCGCAACGTGGTGGTCCACTTCTGCAACGCGTCCTCAGACGTGAACCCCGTGAAGAACGCCTCGTTACCGAGTTCCCACGCCCAGATCGCCGGGTCGGTGCGATACCGGTTCACGATGCGTTGCACGAGCGACACCTCGCGCTGGATGAGATAGTCGTCGGTGCGAGGATCCCGCTTCTTGGCCCAGGTGACGTCGTTCATCTCCGCCAGCCGGTCATCGGCGAAGAACGTCACGATCGCCTTGAGGTCGTGGGTCCTGGCCGCCGCGAGCAGCTCGCCGAGGCGGTCCTCGGCCTCATCGTCGTACTGGCCCACCTGCGGCTCGAAGAGCTTCCACGATACGAACACCCGCACGAGCGACAGATGCGCCGCCGCCATCGCGGCGAAGTCCGGCTCCAGGTCGCGCGCATACCAGTCGCTGAAGGAGGCGCGCTCGTCGTCGAGCGGGTAGAGGTCGGCGCCCACCGGGAAGAGCGCGTTGCGGACAGGCCCGGCCTGCTTGTGTCCTTCGGTCGACTCCGCCATCACGCCTCCTCTCCCGCAGCCACGTACTCCTCGTACAGGCGCCAGAACAGCCCCTGGCGCTTCGTATCGTAGTAGGCGGCACGCCGGATCTCCCACGAGGCCTCGGCGTGACGCCCCTCGGTCAGGTACGTGGCGGCGAGCCCGAAGCGAGCGCGCACGCACGCGGGATCGAGGCGCACCGCCGTGCGGTACGCCTTGCCCGCCTGCTCGTACCGCTGGAGCGCAAGCAGCGACTCGGCGAGCAGCACGTGCACGAGCGCATGCGCGGGGGCCTTCTTGGCGAGCGCGATGAACACGCGGGCCGCGTGGCGGTTGAGCCCCGTGCGACGTGCGTACACCACGCCGAGGCAGTAGAGCGCGGTGGCAAGGTCGGGCTGGAGCGAAACGGCCCGGAGCGCACACGCCATGGCCTCGTTGGCCGCCTCTTGCTTGAGGTAGGCGTACGCGGCGAGCGCGAGCGCCTCGGCGTCGTCGGGCTGGGTGTCGAGCGCCGAGCGAACGAGCTCCGCCGCAGTGAAGATATCGTCGGCCTTGAGCGCGAGTCCCGCCGCGCCGAGCCGGGCCTCCCGCGTGGGCTTCACGCGCGCAGGGTCCACCGCGACCACCGGCGCGTCGGCCAGGCCGAGCAGCGCGAAGAAGAGCTCGTCCTGGCTGGGGTCGAGTTCGCCCGCCTGCCGGAAGAGCGGCAGGGCGAGCGCCATGCCCTCGCGCTTCAGGCTCGCGATCGCCAGGTTGTACGTTGCGCGTGACTCGCGGGGATCGAGCTCGAGCGCCCGCTTCCAGCTTCCCACGGCCTCCTCGTCGAACGCTGCGGCCGAGAACGCCTCGCCGAGCTGGACGTGCGCGGTCACCAGATCGGGCACGACCTCGGCGAGCTCGTGCCACACGAGCACCGACTGGTCCGACATGCCGCCGCGGCGGTCGTAGGCGAGACCGAGCGCAAGATACGCGGGCGAGCAGTCGGGGTCCGACTCGATGGCGGCGGTAGCCTCGGCGATGGCCTCGTCGTAGAAGTCGCCGTCGAGCATCAGGTTCGCGAGCAGCGCGTGCACGTGCGCACCCCGCTCTCCGAGCGCCAGCGCGTCGTAGCACGCGCGCACCGCCGCTCCCACCTGCCCCTTGCGAGCAAGGCCCTCGGCGGACACGACAGCGGGAGAACGGCCGGCCATCACGCCTCACCGCCGGCCGAGGCGCGGTCTCGCGCAACACGCGCCACGATCCTGAGTGCGGCCTCGGCGCCACCCACGACGCCGTTCGCGCCCACGTCGCGCGCCAGGCCCGTGTCGGCGATGAACGGCCCACCGCTCACGAGAACGACAGCGTCGTCGATGCCCTCGGCACGCAGCACGTCGCGGATGCTCGACACGGAGCGGGCGGTGCGCATGGTCTCCGCGAACGCGATCACGATCCGCGCGCCCGTCTCCTGCACCCGCTCCACGAAATCGGACGGCCGAGCGTCCACTCCCAGGTCGTTGACCCGGTATCCGGCCTCCTTGAGCGTGGCGGCGACGATCGTCCGGCCGATCGAGTGATGGTCGCGGTGGACCGTCCCCAGCACGACCGTCACGCCGGTGTCCCGCCGGGCCGCGGAGGGCATCACGAACGAGCCGACCTGCTCGGCGACCACGGCGGCCTGCGTGAACGCCATCTCATCGATCGCTCCCGACGCCCACGCGCCGCCGAGCAGCCCCATCGCGGGCGCGTACAGCGAGTCGAAGAGCGCGTCCTGGGCCACACCGGACGCGCGGACACGCTCGACGACCTGGATGGCCTCGGCCGGGTCCTGGTCGACGAACGCCTGGTAGAGCTGTGCCGCTGCTTCCGCAGCCACCCGCGCCCTCCTGCCCTCACGCTCCGTGTGCCAGAGCGGCTGTCCCCTGATGCGTCATCCGCGGGGGCCGCACATCAATCGCTTCTCGCGACATCACGTCTGGTAGCGGTGGTGGGATTCGAACCCACACGGCCTTGCGGCCAGAGGCTTTTAAGGCCCCCTCCTGTACCAGTTCGGATACACCGCCGGGATCACCCCGGAAACGACCCGTCCCCGGGGTCCAACATCATGCCGTAGAGGATATCGTGTTCGCTCACGAGCGTCGAAGAAAGCCCGGCATATGCCATGACCGCCTGGAGCACGAGCGCTCCGCCGACGATGACCCCCGCCCGGTCGGGCTCAAGGCCCGCCACGTGCCGGCGCTCCTCGGTCGTCATCTCGGTCAGCCGCTCAAGCGTGTCCAACAGCGTGGCGCCGGTGAGCCGGTAGCCATGCACGCGCTCCGGATCGTAGGGCTCAAGCCCGAGCTCTATGGCGGCCAGGCTCGTCGCCGTCCCCGCCACGGCCACCATCTCGGTGGGCCGCTGACGGAACGTGCTGAAGAACGGCCTGAGCTCACCGGCGACCCACTCGGCCGCCTGCTCCACCTCGCGGTGCCTGGGAGGATCGCTCCTGAGGAACAGCTCGGTCACACGGCGCGAGCCGACGTCGATCGAGCGCACCGCATCGATGTCGACCGTGCGTCGACCGTCGGTGACGCACGCGCTCCCGAACACCACCTCGGTGGACCCACCGCCCACATCGACGACCATGACCCGCTCGTCACAGAAGCCATAGGTCGCGCCGAGGAACGTGAGATAGCCCTCGCGATCCCCCGGGATGATCTCCGGACGGACCCCGATCCGCTCAAGACGGTCCAGGAACTCTGCGCTGTTCGCCGCATCGCGCGACGCCGAGGTGGCAACGGCCACCGTCCTCACGGCCCCGAGCTCCCGCGCTTCGACGACGAACGACGCGATCGCGTCGCACGCACGCGTCATGCCCGCCTCTGACAGCACTCCGGTCTCCGACCACCCCTCGCCGAGGTGTGTGATCGTGGATCGCCGCGCGACCTCCCGGACGGTACCGTCCCCGACATCGGCAACCAGCAAGCGTGCGGTGACCGTGCCGATATCGATCGCTGCCCGTCGCTCCGTGTCCATCATCAGCCCTCCTCGCACCGTCCGTCGCCGCACTCACGGTCGAGCCCCATGACCAGGGATTCGCCGATCGGGTCGGCGATACCTGCGAGGTACGCGGCCGCATGGGCATGGAGGCACTTCATGCCGAGCGGATCGCGCTCTCCACCGATCCCGCTCCCCGGTGTCGGATCCACCCCGCCCCCTTCGCGTGCGCGTTCGATCCTGTACTCACCATCGGCATCCCGCAGCCTGTCCGCAAGCGCTGGATCGGCGGCCAGCCGTGAACGCCACGTCTCGCAGCCTCCGCCCGACTCGATCGTCGAGACCGCCGCGACGAGATGTGGGCACGTGAGGTAGAAGAGCGTTGGGAACGGACGACCGTCCACCAGCGGCGCGGTCGCGATCACCACCGGCGCACCGTACGAGCATCGGACGGCAACCCGCCAACTGCCACGAGGGGCACGCCCGAGCTGCAGAGCCACGACTCCGGCGTCGGACGGGATCATCGGAAGCCGAAGAGCACATCGAGTGCGCGCTGCCAGAACGGCGCCTCGGCGGACTGCTGGGCCAGGACCGTGGCTGACGACTCGCCCATCTCTCCACCCGTGACCACGTACGCCTGCTCGCCCGGCTTGACCATGCCGAGGCTCTCGCGTGCGAGCTGTTCCACGCCCTCGGGAGTCTTGAGCTCGTCCACCTGCTCGCGCAGGTCCTCGTTGCGTGACTGGAGACCGTCGAACTCGCTCTGCAGCGTCTGCAGTTCGCGCTCGTGCTGGTACTGGATCCGCAGGACGGGATACACCATCCATCCGGCGAGCACGAGCGATACCGCCAGGAGCGTGGGGGTGATCCACCGAGGAAGCCGCGCCCGCCCCCGCGACGTGGTGCGCTGCTTCCCCGAGCGCGTTCCGGTCGCACGTGTGGTTGACGCGGCGCTCCGGGAGCGCGGAGTCGCGGCTCTGGGCGCGGAGGTCCGTGTTGAGGCACGCGCGGATGACGCGCGGCGGCTCGACCCCGTGTTCTTCGAGGTCGATCCCCTGCTCGTCGAGACCCGCTTCTGCGTTCGTGATGCAGCCATGAGCATGCGATCCGTGGTGTGACAAGGTCGACGACCGTCCCGTGGAGGCGAACGCCTCTTCGCGGTCATCATAGCACCGTCGAACGCACCTGCGAAACCATCAATCTCAAGTTGAGGCTGAACCAGTGGCGACGCCTACACCGTGCACACCTGCACGAAATCGGTGGATCCGATCACGTGGACCGCCACTCCACCCGTCACCGCCACCTGCTCGCCCGGGTGCGCGAGTCCGCTCTCGGCCGCGGCACGGACGGCCGCTGACACAAGCTCGTCTGTCGTCTCGTACGGATCGATCACCATCGGCTGCACGCCCCACACGCCGGCGAGGCTCCTGGCGACCGCGGCATCGGGTGTCGCGGCCAGGACCGGCGTCAACGGACGGCGCGCCGCCACGCTCCGGGCGGTCGCTCCCGACTGCGTGACCGTGACGATCGCGGCAAGCCCGAGCGTTCCGGCAAGGTCGCAAGCCGCCCGGCTCACCGCCGCGGCCACGTCGGTGACCGGGTAGCTCGAGGGGCCGAGATCGGCGATACCAGTCGCTTCCGCTGCGCGCACGATGCGATCCATGGTCTCCAGCACGCGCACGGGATGCGCGCCCACGGCCGTTTCGCCTGAGAGCATCACCGCGTCCACCCCGTCGAAGATGGCGTTCGCCACGTCCGACGCCTCGGCACGCGTCGGTCGGGGCGCGCTGGTCATCGAGTCGAGCATCTGTGTCGCCACCACCACCGGCGTACCTGCATCGCGGCACTCGGCAACGATACGCCGCTGTGCGACCGGGACCTCCTCGGGGGAGGTCTCGACACCCAGGTCGCCACGCGCGACCATCACCATGTCAGCCACAGCCACGATGTCGGCAAGTTGCTCCAGCGCCTCGTGCTTCTCGATCTTGGCTACGATCGGGATGCGCCGCTCCCCCATCGCGGCACGCAGGCGCGTGATGTCATCGGCCGAGCGGACGAACGACTGAGCGACAATATCCACGCCGGCGTCCAGCGCCCAGGCAAGGGTATCGAGGTCGCGTTCGGTGATGCCGTCAACGCTGAGCCGCACGCCGGGCACGTTGACTCCTTTGCGGCTCGACAGCGGACCGCCCACCTCGACCTCTGTATGCACGAGACCCGGCGCGACAGCCGTCACCCTGAGTTCGAGTCGACCATCGTCGATGAGGATGCGGTCTCCCGGCGTCACATCAGCGCTCAGGCCGGCATGTCCGACCGAGGCGCTGTGCCCATCGCCCGGCTCGCCGTCGGAGCGCAGCTCGAACCGGGCGCCAGTGGCGAGCACGGTACCCGGCGCCACCTCGCCGAGCCGCACCTTCGCGCCGCCGAGGTCCAGCATGACCGCCACGTGCCGTCCGGCGGCCTCTGCCGCCGCCCGCACGCCCCGGAGCTGCCGTTCGAGCGTTTCGCGGCTGGCATGCGCGGTGTTGAGGCGCGCGACATCGAGCCCGGCGCGCACGAGCGCCGCAAGCGCCTCGGGCCCGTCGGAGGCGGGCCCGATGGTGGCTATGATCTTCGTCCGGCGCATGGTACCTGCCCAACCGGCGCCGTGCGCCCGCCGCCGCACGCGGCGGCGGCAGGCCGCAGCGCCTCTACCGGCGGATGTTCGTGAACGCGTCAATGCCCGGGTAGGTGGATGAGCAGCCGAGCTCGTCCTCTATCCTGAGCAGCTGGTTGTACTTCGCCACGCGGTCGGAGCGGGCCGGTGCGCCCGTCTTGATCTGCCCGGCGTTCACCGCTACCGCCACATCGGCGATGGTGGTGTCCTCGGTCTCGCCCGAACGATGCGAGATCACCGTGGTGTAGCCGGCGCGGTGCGCCATCTGGATGGCCTCGAGCGTCTCGGTGAGCGAACCGATCTGGTTGAGCTTGATGAGGATGGAGTTGGCCACACCCATCTCTATACCCCGCGCCAGACGCTCGGTGTTGGTCACGAAGAGGTCGTCACCCACGAGTTGGACACGGTCGCCGAGTCGCTCCGTGAGGAGCTTCCAGCCGTCCCAATCCTCCTCGGCCATACCGTCCTCGATCGAGATGATCGGGTACCGCTCCACGAGTCCGGCCCAGAACTCCACCATCTCGGCGCTCGTGAGCTCGCGACCCTCGCCCGCAAGCACGTACACGCCGCGGTCGACATCGTAGAACTCGGTCGACGCCGGATCGAGAGCGAACATCACCTGCTCGCCGAGGCTGTAGCCGGCCGCGGTGACCGCCTCGGCGATGATCTGCAGCGCCTCTTCGTTACTGCCGAGGTTGGGCGCGAAGCCGCCCTCGTCACCCACACCGGTGCCGAGATTCCGATCGTGCAGCACCTTCTTGAGCGTGTGGTAGATCTCCGCGCACATGCGCAGGCCCTCGGCGAAGCTCCCGGCGCCCACGGGCATCACCATGAACTCCTGCAGGTCCACGTTGTTGTCGGCGTGCGCCCCGCCGTTGAGGATGTTCATCATCGGCACGGGCAGCGTGGCGGCATTGCAGCCGCCGATGTAGCTGTAGAGCGTGAGCTCGCAGCTCTCCGCGGCGGCCTTGGCCACCGCGAGCGACACGCCGAGGATGGCGTTGGCGCCAAGCGAGCCCTTGTTCGCGGTGCCGTCGAGCTCCATCAGCGCTTCGTCGATGGCACGCTGGTCGGTGGCCTCCATGCCAAGCATCGCAGACGCGATGATCTCGTTCACGTTCGTGACGGCGGTGAGCACGCCCTTGCCGAGGTACCGCGCCGAGTCGCCGTCACGGAGCTCGACGGCCTCGAAGGCGCCCGTCGACGCGCCGCTCGGCACCGCCGCGCGACCCCAGCTCCCGTCGTCGAGCGCGACCTCGACCTCGACCGTGGGGTTGCCGCGAGAATCGAGCACCTCTCGCGCGGTGATATCCGTGATCAAGCTCATTCCAGCTCCTCCATCTCGCCTGACGCCCCACCGGGGCTCCGTCATCGTCTCCAGCCTGTCGCGGTCCGCCCGTCACGGGCGCGGTACCGCGAGGCGCTCACCCGTCCCTGTCGACCCGCTCGGCCTGTTTCGCCTTGCCCCACAGGTCGTCCCACTCCCCGGGAGTAAGCTCGCCGAGGTCACGCCCGCCAGCCGCGGCGTGGTGCTCCATCGTCGCGAACCTTCGCGAGAACTTGTCGCACGTCCGCCGGAGTGCCGTCTCTGAGTCGATGCCCATATGGCGCGCCACGTTCACCACGGTGAAGAGAAGGTCTCCCAGCTCCTCCTCGGCATACGCCGAACCCGGCTGGGTCGCCTTGAGTTCGTCGATCTCCTCATGGACCTTGTCCCAGACACCGGCAAGGTCCTCCCACTCGAAACCCGCGGCAGCGGCGCGCCGGGATATCTTCTGCGCCCGAACGAGCGCCGGGAAAGCGGTGGGCACATCGGCAACCACGCCACCCGAGGATCTCTCCTCACGCTTCACCGCGTCCCAGGTCCGGGCGACATCAGCGGCCGTCTCCGCCACGGCGGCACCGAACACGTGCGGATGACGGCGCCTGATCTTCGCGGTGATGCCGGCGATCACGTCATCGATGGTGAACGTGCCCTCGTCGGCGCCGATCTGAGCGTGGAGCACCACCTGCAGGAGCACGTCACCGAGTTCGTCGGCGATCTGCGCCGCATCGCCGGTCTCGATGGCCGCGACCGCCTCGTACGCCTCCTCCACCATGTGCGGTGACAGTGACGCGTGCGTCTGCTCACGGTCCCACGGGCATCCGTCGGGCGCGCGCAGCGCCGCGATCGTCCGCACCAGACCCGCGAAGCCACCAGGAGGCTCGATGCGGCTGGGGGGCAGGTAGAGCGCGCTCCTGCGCGGCACGGTCACCGCCGCGGCGAGCTCGCCCAGCGTGACGCCGGTGAGCTCGTAGCCGCCTGACGCGAGCACGCTGGCGACCACCACGCTGTGGTCCTCGGCATAGAAGCGCCGCAGCCGGTCGGCCGCCGCGTGCGCCTGGATGGCGTTCTCCACGCCGGTCACGATCAGATGGGTGTCGCGCTGCAGGTCGGCTGACGCAAGAGCCCCGGCATCCACGAGCTCGAGATCGGCAGTCATGTCGATGTCGAGCGCCAGGACGAGCACCTGCAGCGGCGAGACCACCGGGAACACGTCCACGCTGTCCTTCGCCCGCGACAGGACAGCGGAGATGAGCCCCTCGCGCACGAGCGGATACCCGCCCGCCACGAGGGCCACGTCGCCATCGTCGGCAAGACGCAGCAACGCCTCGACCACGTCGGCGGTCGAGGCGCTCTGTGCAAGCCCGATGTCGGCGAACGATGCCGGCGTCATGCCGAGCGACGAGAGCATCTCAGCAGATGCTCCCGTCGCTGACGGTACGACCACGGTCCGGGCCTGACGCAGCCTGGCTACCGCCCGGATATCGGGCATGCCCTCCGCATCAGGCTCGAGCCCGACGATGGCGATAGAACCCACGGCCGCCCCCTCCCGGCTGCCGGCTACTCGACAGGCTTGAGCGCCTCGTCGAGGTACTCGATCTCCGCGTCCTCGCGCAGCTTGGCGACGTACGCCTGCATCGCGAGCGTCTCGTTGTCCTGCTCGAGCAGGCTGGCGAGCTCAGCGGGAACGTCGGCGATCGGCGTGCCCTCGGCGGCCTCTTCCTGCTTCAGGATGATGTGCCAGCCGAACTCGGACTTCACCGGGGCGCTGATCTCGCCGACCTTGAGCGCGGAGGCGGCATCGGCGAAGGCGGCCACGTAACGGCTCGTCTGACCCCAGCCGAGGTTGCCACCGTCCACAGCGCTGGCGGTATCCGACGAGTTCGCGGAGGCAAGCGCGGCGAAGTCGGCGCCGCCACGAGCCTGCTCGGCAAGGTCGTTCGCAAGCGCCTCGTCACTCACCAGGATGTGCGACAGGCGCGAGTAGGTCTCCGGCAGCGCCGTGATGCTGGACTCGGCCGAAGCGATCACCTGGATGAACTCCTGGGCGAGCATGTCACGGACGCTCTTGCGCGCGTCGTCCATGTCGAGGCCCGCTTCCTCGAGCTGCGCCTCGAACGAGGCCTCGTCCTGGGTGCCCCGGAGCTGCGTGAGGCGCTCCTCCACGGCGTCCTTGCTCAGGTCGGCGCCAAGCTCCTCGGCGGCCTCGGTCACGAGCGCGGAGTCGATCATCATCTGCAGGAGCTGGCGCTTGTACGCGGCGGCGGTCTCCTCGTCAAGCTCGCCACCGGCGTTGTTCACGACCTGCTGGTACATCGCGTCGAGCTCGGAGCGCGGGATGTCGATGCCGTTGACCGTCGCAACGGCCTCCTCAGAACCTCCGAACAGAGAGCCCGCGCCACCCTCACCCGAGCAGCCTGCGAGGGCGCCCACGACGAGCGTGGCGAGCAGTAGAGCGGCGATGCCGCGAGAAATGCGCACGATGTTGCCTTTCCCTAGGAAACGTTGGGCCCACCGGAGGGGCTCTGGACTGCCGAAAGTATAGCACCCAGCGCCCGGAGCGCCGTGGCTCCAGGCGCTTCTCCGGCCATCTCCACAAAATGAACAGAACGCGTGCGCGCCACGTAGACCGCCCCTGCGGCTGCGAGCACACCGCGCTCGCCATCGGAGAGCGTGATCGGTGACAGGTTCAGCCGGTGCCGGGCGAGGCTGACCGTTGCGATACCAAGCTCGGCGGCGAGCGTCTTGATGCGGGCGATGGTGAGCAGGTCACGTGCCGGAGCGGCGATCGGGCCGTACCGTTGCTCGATCTCGGCCACGAGCGACTCGACCGCCTCGGGCGTGCTGGCCGCTGCGATCCGGCGGTAGAGCAAGACGCGCTCGTCGGTCTCGGGGACGTACTCCTCGGGCAGGAACGCCGCCACCGGCAGGTCGACCCGGACTTCGGGATGTGCCGGGAGCGGCTCGCCGCGCACCTCGGAGACCGCCTCGCGCAGCATCTGCGCGTAGAGGTCGAAGCCCACCGCGTTCACGCTGCCGCTCTGCTCGGCACCGAGGAGGCTGCCCGCGCCGCGTATCTCGAGGTCGCGCATGGCCACCCTCATGCCGCTGCCGAGCTCGGCGTGCTCCTGGATCGCTGTGAGACGCTCGTAGGCCTGCTCCGTGAGCGACTGATGGGTCGGGAAGAGGAAGTACGCGTACGCGCGTACGTGCGACCGGCCCACGCGCCCCTTGAGCTGATAGAGCTGCGCCAGACCGAGCCGGTGGCTGTCGTCGATGATGAGCGTGTTGGTGTGCGGGTTGTCGATGCCCGACTCCACGATGGTGGTGGCCACGAGCACGTCGATCTCACCGGCGGCGAAGCTCTCCATCACGCGCTCGAGCTGGTGCTCGGACATCTGCCCGTGTCCCACTCCGATACGCGCCTCCGGCACAGCCGCCTGCACGCGTTCCACGACCCGCTCGATCCCGCGCACGCGGTTGGAGATGTAGTACACCTGTCCGCCGCGCTGGATCTCGGTGCGGATGGCCGAGGAGATGACCTCCTCGTCGTACTCACCCACGTGCACCTTGACCGGGAACCGGTCGGCTGGCGGTGTATCGATCACGGAGAAGTCGCGGACGCCCGAGAGCGACATCTGGAGCGTCCGGGGGATCGGCGTGGCGGTGAGGGTGAGCACGTCCACCTGCTCGCGCAGGTTCTTGAGGTGCTCCTTGTGCTCCACGCCGAAGCGCTGCTCCTCGTCCACCACAACCAGGCCGAGGTCCTTCGGCACGACGTCCTTGCTGAGGAGCCTGTGGGTGCCGATGAGCACGTCCACGGTGCCTGCGGCGAAGCCCTCGAGCGCCTCGGCCTGCTGCGCTTTGCTGCGGAAGCGGGACAGCACCTCCACCTTCACCGGGTACGGCTCGAACCGTTCGGAGAACGTGGTGTAGTGCTGCTGCGCCAGGATGGTGGTAGGACAGAGCACCATGACCTGCTTGCCGCTCTGGGTGGCTTTGAAGGCGGCGCGGATCGCCACTTCGGTCTTGCCGTAGCCGACGTCGCCGCAGACCAGCCGGTCCATCGGGCTGTCGCTTTCCATATCGGCCTTCACGTCGGCGATGGCGGCGAGCTGATCAGGCGTCTCCACGAAGGGGAACGCCTCTTCCATCTCGCGCTGCCAGGGCGTGTCAGGCGCGTACCGGAACCCGCTCACCGCGGCACGGCGGGCGTAGAGGTCGACCAGGTCGAACGCGAGCTTGCGCGCCTGCGTGCGGGCCTTGCCCGTGGCCTTCGACCAGTCGGCGGTGTTCAGACGCGTCACCCGCGGCGCGGAACCCTCCGGCCCCACATAGCGGGTCACGCGATCGAGCTGTTCCACCGGCACGTAGAGCTTGTCGCCCTTGGCGTACTCCAGGAGCAGGAAGTCGCGTTCCGAGCCGAGGATCGTCTGCCGCACGATATCCTTGAACAGCGCGATACCGTGCACCTCGTGCACGACATAGTCACCCGGGCCGAAGGCGAACGTGAGCTTGGTGGGATCGGCGGCCTGACGCCGGCGCTCGGCGGCGCGCGGGAACACATCGTCGATGGAGATCACGGCGAGCCGCGCTCCCGGGACGACGTATCCGGACGGCACGTCGGCGATCGCGATCGACACGAGCCCGGTGGGGAGCGACGACCCCGCCTCGAGCTCGGCCACCGACGTGCCCGCGTCCACGAGCGCCGTGGCGAGACGCTCGCGGCCCTGCCGGTCGCGCACCGCGGCCACCACACGGTAGCCGGTGTCGATCAGCGCCCGGAGCCCGGCGGCGAACACCTCCTCCCGGCCGCTCACCTGCGGCCGCCGTGCGGCGACCTCGCCGTCGGCCGCGCCGCCGGCACGCAGCAGCGAGAGGAAGGTGAGCCGCTGGCGACCGCCAAGGTCGACCTCGGCAGGCTTGAGGTAGAGGCCATCGAGACTCACGCCTGCGGCGTCGGCACGCGACTCCGCCTCACCCCGCGCCCGTACGAGGTCGTCGAAGATGGCGCGTGGCTCGGCGACGACGATCAGCGCACCGGGCGCCACGTAGTCGAGCACGGAGGCCACCGAGCGGTAGAAGTGCGGAAGGTAGCGTTCGATGCCGTTGAACGCCATGCCCTGGTCGATGAGCTCCAGGTCGCGCGCGAGCTCCTCGTCATCACGCGCCGCCTGACCGAGCGCGCGACGGGCGTTCTGCGCCGCGCGCGTGCCCGGCACCACCTCACGGCACGGGTAGATCTCGACCGGTCCGGAATCGCCGATGTGCTGCTGGGTCGATGGCAGATACCGGCGGAGCGTCTCGATCTCGTCGCCGAAGAGCTCTGCGCGCACCGGATACGGCGCGTCAGAACCGAACACGTCGAGGATGCCGCCCCGCAGTGCGAACTGACCGCGCTCCTCGGCGGTGTCGACGCGCTCGTAGCCCATGCGCGCCAGCTGTGCCGCGGCTTCCGCGAGATCGAGCGTGGCACCCACCTCGAGCGAGAGCGGTTCGTAGACGTGCGAACCCTGCGGAGGCAGCGCGCGCAGCAGGGAACGGCCGCTCGCCACCACCACGACCGGGCGGTTCTTGTCGAGCGAGTGCAACGCCCGCGCACGCGCGCCTACGGACTCCAGATCGGGCGCGGTACGGTCCCACGGGGCTTCCGAGCGCTCGGCGAAGAGCAGCACCCGCTCGTGCTCGATGTAGGTGCCGAGCTGCCGCGCGAACCGCTCGGCGGCATCCGCGCCCGGCACGACCACCAGCACGGGACGCTCCCGCCCCTCGGCGACCGCGGCAGTGAGCACGGGACGGATGAGGCCCGGTGCGGCGAGCGTGACATCACCACCGCCGGCAAGCTTGTCGAGGGCCGCCGCGAAGGCCGGCTCGGCGTTGAGTACGGGCGCGATTGTCTCGAAGAACGATGTCACAGGCAGGTCTCCTGGCTCCAGACAGCACGAAGGGCCCGCATCCGGAGCACCGGGGCAGGCAGCGAGTGCGAGTGTAGGGCCGCGCGGTGGCCGCGGTCAACGTGTGGGCGTGGAGACGCCACGCCCCGCCACGTCGGGTACGATACGTCCATCACCTGACGCACAGGGAGGCGACATGACCACCAAGGCCCGCGCGGCGGAGATCGACACCCGCCTCAAGGAGCTCTACCCCGTTGCCGCGATCGCGCTGCACTACGAGACCGACTTCCAACTGCTGGTGGCCGTGATCCTCTCGGCGCAGACGACCGACATCGGCGTGAACAAGGTCACCCCCGTGCTCTTCGGGCGGTTCCCCACCGCCGAGGCGCTTGCCGCCGCTGACCCCGGCGAGGTGGAGCAGATCGTGCATCCCACCGGCTTCTTCCGCAACAAGACCAAGAACATCATGGGCGCCGCCAGGCGCATCGTGGCCGAGTACGGCGGACGTGTCCCTGACACGATGGAAGACCTGCTCACGCTGCCGGGTGTGGCGCGCAAGACCGCGAACATCGTGCTCTTCAACGCCTTCGGCAAGGCCGAGGGTGTGGCGGTGGACACCCACGTGTTCCGCCTCGCCCATCGTCTCGGCTACTCGAAGCACGAGGACACGAACAAGGTGGAGAAGGACCTGATGGCGCTCTTCCCGCGCGAGGAGTGGGGTGCGCTCACCTACCGCCTGATCGAGCACGGCCGTGCGGTGTGCGACGCGAAGCGGCCGATCTGCGGCCAGTGCACCCTGTCCGACCTGTGCCCCAGCGCCTTCACCGTGAAGGGGTGGCGGGAGCAGGAGTAGCGCCGGACGGGGCGCCCGCCTGGCGGGTCAGCCGAGGATGAGCGCCGCGGCCGCGGCGAGGAACACCGCGGGCAACATGTTGCCCACCGGTAGGCGCCGGATCTGCGCCAGGTCGAGCCCGATCGCCAGGATGAGCGCGCCGCCCACGGCCTCGATCGACGCGATCACCGCGGGTGTGATGTACGGCTCCACGCCGCTCGCCGCGAGCGCGATGCCTCCCTGCAAGACCAGGATCGGGACCGCCGAGAGCCCTACGCCCGCGCCGAGGGTGGTGGCGAGCGCGATGGCGGCGATGCCGTCGAGCAGCGACTTCAGGAAGAGCAGCGAGGGGTCGCCGAGGCCATCTTGCAGCGAGCCGAGCACCGTCATCGCCCCCACGCAGAACAGCAGGCTCGCCGTCACGAACCCCTCGACGAGGGTGTGGCCCTTCTCCCCCGGCTGATCGCTCGTACCTGGCGACAACACGGGTGCGCGATAGGCCGTGTCCTGCAGCCAGTGACCGAACCGCTCGAGGTGGTGCTCGATGCGCATCGCCTCGCCCAAGAGCGACCCGAGCACCAGCGCCCCCACGAGCACGAGCGCCGAGTAGTCGCCGAGCCCCGTCTTCCCCAGGTCGACCATGCCGCCTAGCGCGATGGAGATGCCGATGATGATCACGGCGAGCCCGATGGCCGCATAGGCGATCGAGCGGAACCGCTCAGAGATGAGCTTGCCGAACACCAGTCCGATGGCGGTTCCGACCACCACCGCCAGGACGTTCACGATGACACCGATACCCGGCATATCACTCCCCGTCTTTCAGCCAGAGCTCCTTGAGCTCGGCGGTGATCTGGTTGGCGCCCGGCGGCAGGCCGGCCGTCGACGCGGGGTACCGGCCCTTGCCACGCCGTCTGCGCTGCACCGCCTCGTGACACGTGGCCGAGGCGACCACGTTCGCGCCGAGCGCGCGCACGCGTCCTCCCAGCCCGGTATCGGATGTGACGACGGTGACGTCGCCACCTCCGGCCAGGCGGACGATCAGATCGTCGGCACTATCGGGCCGATGCGCATACCGCACCTTCACAGAACCCCTGCCCGCTTCCGGCCCGCCTCCGGCGACGCCGTCGAACACGACCGTGATCTCACCCGGTCCGAGCAGGTCGCACCCCCTCGCCGCGAGCCTCGCCACAAGAGCCTCGCGCTGCACCTCGAGCGAAGACTCCCGTGTCGCGGGGTCGCTCCGTGTCACGTTGTATCCGTCCACCAGGAATCGCATGCGGCAATGCTACACCAACGTCCGCCATCGCCCGACCGACACGCCCGCGCCACGATGCGATGTCGGTCGCTTGTGGTATGAACGGAGCAGACCGCTACGACACGAGGAGGCACCATGGGCGATCTGATCGTACTGGAAGCGGGGATGCCCGCGCCTGAGATCGACGCCACCGCGACTGGCGGCGGTCCGTTCCGGCTCTCGGAGCATCGCGGCAGCTGGGTGGTCGTGTACTTCTATCCCCGCGCCAATACCCCCGGTTGAACCCATGAAGCCAAGGACTTCCAGGCGCACCGCGCCGAGCTGGAGTCCTTGAACGCCCTGGTCGTGGGCGTCTCAGCCGACAAGCCCGAGGTCCAGCAGCGGTTCATCGACAAGTTCGAGCTCACCTTCCCGATGATCTCGGACACGTCGAAGAGGATCATCGACGACTACGGGGCGCGCGAGGTGCTCGGCGTATCCGCCAAACGGCGCACGTTCCTCATCGACCCGGAGGGCGTTGTCGCCCGTGCCTGGCACAAGGTGAAGGTGGAAGGACACGCCGACGAGGTCGTTGCCGCGATCAGGGAGCTCACTGCCTAGCGAGGCGGGCGCGGTTGACGTGCGGCCCCGGCGTCCGACGCCTAGATCCGAACAGCCCCGCAGGCGCGTGCGATGCCGGCGGCGAACCGCTCCACATCCTCTACGGTGGTGTCCCAGCTGGTGACCCACCGGACCTCGTTTGCGCGCTCATCCCATGTGTAGAAGTCGAACTCGGCCGCAAGCGGGTCGATCGCCGCGTGTGGCAGCACGGCGAAGACCTCGTTGGCCTCGACCTGCTGGGTCACTCGAACGCCGGAGACCGCTGACGCACGCTCGGCGAGCAAGCGCGCCATCGCGTTCGCATTCCCGGCGTTCCGGCGCCAGAGACCGTCCTCGAGCAGCGCGATGTACTGAGCGGCGATGTACCGCATCTTCGAGGCGAGCTGCGCGCTCTGCTTCCGTACGTACTTGAATTCCGCCGCGAGCGCAGGGTCCAGGAACACCACCGACTCCGCGAGCACCGCACCGTTCTTGGTGGCGCCGAACGACACTATGTCCGCGCCCGTGACCGCCTCGCCGAGCGTGCACCCCAGGGTGGCCGCGGCGTTGGCCAGTCGAGCGCCATCGATGTGCAGCTTCAGCCCGTGCGTCCGGGCCGTGACCGCGATGTCCGCCAGCTCCTGCCGCGAGTACACCGTGCCGTACTCGGTGGACTGCGTTATCGACACCACCGACGGCTGACTCGCGTGCTCGAATCCCACGTGCGTGATCGCACCTTCGATGAGCGCAGGTGTGAGCTTCCCGTCGGGCGTCGGCACCGCCAACAGCTTGCCGCCGGTGAACCGCTCGGGCGCCCCGCACTCGTCACAGTTGATGTGAGCGGTCACCGGACAGATCACCGCGTTGTGCCTGCGCATGACCGCCTGCAGCGCGGTGCAGTTCGCGCCCGTGCCGTTGAAGACGAAGAACACCTCGGCAGAGGGGCCGAACTCGCCCTTGATGAGTTCGCGGGCCCTCTCCGTCCATGGGTCGGCGCCGTATGCATGCGCATGACCCGCGTTCGCTTCCTGCATGGCGGCGAGCACCGCCGGATGGGCCCCGGCTGCGTTGTCACTCGCGAAACCGCGTCCAGATGATGTCACGAAGGCCGCTCCTCACGTCGCCATGCGCGTCGCACGATCGCGTACGCCAACACGAGTCCGGCGAGTCCCGGGGCGAGTTTCCAGTACCGCACCGGGTGTGAGCGCGCCTCTCCGGCGGTCACGACTGCCAGGCCTTCAGCGTGGATATCGAGATCGCCGCCATGGGTGTCGCACGCCTCGTTCAGCACACCGGTGACACGTACCATGTCACCCGTGTGTGACCAGCGTCCGAACTCCCGGACCTGCTGGGCCATCGACTCCGGCATCCACACACCGATCGCAACCCCGTCGGCAAGCACGTTCAGCCACACGCTGTCCCGGCCGCCGGCGAGCGCCTCGCTCACGACCTCGCCTTCGAACGTCACCGCCCGGCCGTCGAGTCCGCTCGTCATCGAGACAAGGTCGGGTCCGGTGACCTCTACCGGCGCGCTGGCGCCAGCAACGGCCTGCCCGGGCAGCGCGCACGCGAGTGCGACGCACACGCACAGGATGAAGGCGCGCCTCATCGGTGCGCCCTCCTGTCGCGGACCGAGGCGATGATGCTCGCGACGATGGCGAACAACGCCACGAACTCGAGTCTGCCGGCCCACATCTGGATGATGTAGACGATCTTGAGTCCGGTCGGCATCGCAGGCGCGGTGATGCCCGTCGACAGACCCACGTTCGCCGCCGCCGAGATGGACTCGAAGAGCGCCTCAGCGGGCGGGTAGCCGTACATCATGCCGATCACGCCGCCCGTGATGTAGGTGACGATGTAGAGCAGGAAGATGAGCAGCACGTTCGAGAACAG
>Ga0209066_10002273_pt1 | contig 23639 bp, 13 predicted proteins | sample All_14_2_FD_187198 | JGI IMG/M metagenome (GOLD analysis project Ga0209066, IMG submission 187198) | Freshwater microbial communities in response to fracking from Pennsylvania, USA - Allegheny Zone_MetaG_DW_15 (SPAdes) (version 2) ... | reverse complement strand
CGGCCTTCTCGCGGGAGGTGAAGGACACGGCCGTCTCGACGGCCCACGGGCGGAACTTGGCCGTGTGGGGCGAGCCGCCCTCGTTGTGCTTGGCCAGCCGGGCCTTCAGATCGTCCGTCAGCCCGACATACGTCTGTTCAGGATGGACTTGGCTCCGCAAGATATAGACGTAATGGAAAGACATAGCTTGCCATCCGTCTTGTCCGCCGGAGCACCGGAGGCGGAAGTCTCGCAGCGCAGGACCGAAACAACCCTCCTTCGCGGCCTCAAACTCTCGGCCGGACTCAGAAATGCCGGCGGCGGAACTCGTGTCCCGAACCGCTCTTCAGATAGGCCTCGAACGCCGCGGCCTTCTCGCGGGAGGTGAAGGACACGGCCGTCTCGACGGCCCACGGGCGGAACTTGGCCGTGTGGGGCGAGCCGCCCTCGTTGTGCTTGGCCAGCCGGGCCTTCAGATCGTCCGTCAGCCCGACGTACGTTTGTTCAGGATGGGCCTCGCTCCGCAAGATATAGACGTAATGGAAAGACATGGCTTGCCATCCGTAGTCTCGCAGCGCAGGACCGAAACAGCCCTCCTTCGCGGCCTCAAACTCTCGGCCGGCTACGGAGGGCATCCTTCGCTCTTCGCTGCGCTGCGAGCGAAGGATGGTGGAGGCGGGGAGAATCGAACTCCCGTCCGAAGCAGCTTCCTTCTGGCATCTACGCGCGTGTTCGGCCATTAAGTCTCGTCAACGGGAATGCCGACCGACAGGCTCACCCGGAGACCAGCGACCACGATTCGTCAAGCACGGGCGCCCGGCCACGCGGCCCCCGGCAGGATCTGCTAGTCGTCGCTTCCCCGCTCAGCAGATATCGGCGGTTCCGCGTCGTGCCTAATAAATTAGGCGGCGAGTGCGAAGTTATCGTTCGCAGTTAGGTTTTTTCCTGTTTTTTTACGAGGCCAACAGGAGTCCTCGGCGCGCAACCGGAATTTCACATGCCCCGTCGAAACCAGTCGCCCCCTTAAAAAGAGTGACATTAGTATCGCATAATCCGCCGGATTGTAAAAGGAGATTTGCTTTTCCGCCCGTTTCGCGCATACACTTGCGCCCGTGCTGACCGCCCCTCCATCCGACGATTCCGTGCTGCTGCGCGACGCCCGCGCCCGGCGCTGGCTGCTGTTCGAAGCGCCGCGCGACATCCTGCAGACCCGCCGCCCCGAAGAGCTCCCCGGCCTGCTGCGCGACGCCGAGACCGCCGCCGCAACGCGCGGCCTGTACGCCGCCGGCTTTGTCTCCTATGAGGCCGCTCCCGCGTTCGATCCGGCGCTGACCGTGCGCCCCGATCCGGCCGGCTTCCCGCTGCTCTGGCTCGGCCTGTACGACGCGCCGCGCGAGGTCGAACTGCCGCCCGCCGAAGCCGAGCCCGCGCCCGGTGCGCCCTGGACGCCTTCGATCACGCCCGCCGCATACGCCGAGGCCTTCGGCCGCATCAAGCACTGGATCCGCGAAGGCGATACCTACCAGGTCAACCTCACCTACCGCTTGCGGCGCGCCTTCGCCGCCTCGCCCTGGCCGTTCTTCCTGCGCCTGACCGCGGCCCAGCGGGCGACCTACGGCGCCCTCGTGACGACGCGCCGCTGGACCGCGTGCAGCGCGTCGCCGGAGCTCTTCTTCAGCCTCGAAGGCGACCGGCTCGAATCCCGCCCCATGAAAGGCACGGCCCCGCGCGGCCTGACCCCGGAGCTGGACCGCCAGAACGCTGAACGCCTGCGCGCCTCCGAGAAGGACCGCGCCGAAAACCTGATGATCGTCGACATGGTCCGCAACGACCTGGGGCGCGTGGCCACGCCGGGAAGCGTGTCGGTGCCCGAGCTTTTCGCGCTCGAGAAGTATCCGACCGTGTGGCAGATGACCTCCACGGTCCGCGCCGAAACGCAGGCCCCGCTGTGCGACATCTTCAGGGCCCTCTTTCCGGCCGCCTCGATCACCGGCGCGCCCAAGGCGCGCACCATGGAGCTGATCGCGCAGACGGAGCCCGACCCGCGCCGCCTGTACACGGGGTCGATCGGCTTCCTCGCGCCCGGCCGGCGCGCGCAGTTCAACGTGGCGATCCGCACCCTGCTCGTGGACCGCGCCCGCGGCGAGGCCGAATACGGCGTGGGCGGCGGCATCGTCTGGGACTCCGACTGCGCGGCCGAGCAGGCCGAGTGCCGCACCAAAGCGCGCGTGCTCAGCGCCTTCGTCCCGCCGTTCTCGCTGCTCGAATCGTTGCTGTGGACGCCCGCCGAGGGCTATGCGCTGCTCGACCGGCACCTCGCCCGGCTCGCCGAATCGGCGGCGTATTTCGACGTGCCGCTCGACCGGACGGCCGTGGAGCGCCGGCTCCGCACGTTCGCGCAAACGCTGGCATCGGTCACGCACAAGGTCCGGCTGCTGGTGGCGCCGGACGGGGCGGACACGCTCGAAGCCGCCCCGTTGCCCCCGCCGCCGGAGGCGCCGCTCACCGTCGCGCTGGCGCGCGCGCCGGTCGACCGCAACGATCCGTTCCTCTACCACAAGACCACCTGCCGCCGGGTCTACGAGGAGGCCCTGGCCGCGCGCCCCGGCTTCGACGACGTGATCCTGTTCAACGCCGAGGGGGAGGTCACCGAGTCTTCGCGCGCCAACGTGGTGGCGGAGATCGGCGGCGCGCGATACACGCCGCCGGTCGTCTGCGGCCTGCTGCCCGGCACCTTCCGCGCGCGCCTGCTCGCAGCCGGCGAAGTCGCCGAGCGCGTCATCACCGTCGCCGAGCTGCGGCGCAGCCCGCGCGTCTTCCTGGTCAACTCCGTGCGCGGCTGGATGCCGGTCCGGCTCACGGAGTAGCGGGACGGCCGCCCGATTTGTCTGTTTGCCGCGCCCCGCGAAAACCGCTATCATGGGCCGCGTTTTCTCGAGAATGGAGACCCCACATGGAAATGATCGATACGTTGTCCGCCCTGTCGCCGCTTGACGGCCGCTACGCCTCAAAACTGGACGCCCTGCGCCCGATTTTCTCCGAGTTCGGCCTGGTCCAGCGCCGCGTGGCCGTCGAGATCGCCTGGCTGGAGGCGCTCTGCGACGCCCCCGCCATCCCCGAGGCGCGCGCCCTGACCGCCGACGAGCGCGAGTTCCTGAGAAAGCTCGCCGAGGGTTTCTCCATCGTCGACGCGCGCCGCGTGAAATCGATCGAGTCGGTCACCAACCACGACGTCAAAGCCGTCGAGTACTTCATCAAGGAGAAGCTCGCCGGAACGACCCTTGAGCCGCTCGGCGAGTTCGTGCACTTCGCCTGCACCTCGGAAGACATCAACAACTTGGCGCACGCCCTGATGCTGCGCGACGGCCTGCGCGTGATCCGCGCCGCCCAGGACAAGCTGACCGACGCGCTGGCCGCCTTCGCCGTGGAGACGCGCGGCGCCGCCATGCTCGCCCGCACGCACGGCCAGCCCGCCTCGCCCACCACGCTGGGGAAAGAGCTCGCCGTGTTCGTCCACCGCCTGCGCCGCCAGGCCGCGCAGCTCGACGCGATCGTCCTGCCCGCCAAGCTGAACGGCGCGGTGGGCAACTTCAACGCGCACCTCTCCGCCTGTCCCGGCGTGGACTGGGAGGCCCTGGCGAAGTCCGTGATCGAGGGCCGCTTCGGCCTGAGCCAGAACGTGCTCACCACGCAGATCGAATCGCACGACGGCATCGCCGAGCTGTTCGACGCGCTGGCGCGCTGGAACACCGTGCTGCTCGACCTCGACCGCGACATCTGGGCCTATATCTCCCTCGGCTACCTGGGGCAGAAGACCGTGAAGGGCGAGGTCGGCTCTTCGACCATGCCGCACAAGGTCAACCCGATCGACTTCGAAAACAGCGAGGGCAACCTCGGCCTCGCCAACGCGGTGCTGGAGCACATGGCCCGCAAGCTGCCGGTCTCGCGCCTGCAGCGCGACCTGACGGACTCGACGGTCCTGCGCAACATGGGCGTGGGCTTCGGCTACTCGCTCGCCGCTTACCAGGCCACGATCAAGGGCCTCGGCAAGATCAAGCTCAACGCCGCCCGCCTGGCCGCGGATCTGGACGAGGCGTGGGAGGTGCTGGCCGAGCCGATCCAGACCGTGATGCGCAAGCTGGGCAAGGCCAACCCCTACGAACAGCTCAAGGAGCTCACGCGCGGCAAGAAAATGTCCGCCGAGATCATGCGGCAGTTCATCGAGGGGCTCGACATCCCGGACGAGGACAAACAGCGACTGGCCGCGCTGACGCCGGCGGCCTACACCGGCATCGCCGACCGTCTCGTCGACGCGATCCTGTAGCGCGCCCCTGGCCCAGGCGCGTGGGCGTCCCTCGGTGTCATTTGACGAGAAGGCGAGCAGACGCTCGCCCCTCCCCCTTGCGCGGCCGGATTTCGCCGTTTGGGGCAAGCGTCGCTTGCCCGCGCGACTCCAGGCGTCTCAAATGAACCGTGCGTGCGCCGGGGAAACCGCTTTCTTGACTTTTGGCGGGAGAGGCGCTACAAACGGACTGTCAATCGGGGTGTGTTTGCGCGTGCTGGGCGATGGGTGCGCCAAACGCGCCGGAAGTGACGGGGCGGTCGCGTCCTGTGTCGGGGCTGCGGCTCTGACGGGCTCCGGGGCGCAGAAAGGAGAAGCGGTATGGAAGCGAACGTACTGGGAACCGCATTTGGCGGCGTTCTTCTGTTGGTGTTGATCGTGCTCTGGATCGTCTTCTGCGTCATGTTGGTGATCGCTCCGCTGATGATCTGGCGCTGGTCCAAAAACACGTGCGCGGCGATCGAGGCGCTCAAGGCCTCGGTGACCGCGCTGGAAAGGCATCTGTTGGCGGCGCACACCCAGAGCTTGGCGGAGCTCCGCCTGATCCGCGAGGCCAGCAAGCCGGTCGGCAGGCAGCCGCGTCCGCCGACGATCCCGCCGACCGTGCCGCCGCCCGAGGCGATCGCGGTGTGTCCGGAGTGCGGGGCGGTCTTCGGCTTCGACGCCAAAGTGTCGGAGGTCGACGTGGTCTGTCCCGAGTGCCAGAAGCCGTTCCACATCCACTGAGGCGCGGCCGCTCCCGCCGCTAGTCGCCGAGCTCCTGGAAGATCGCGTCGAACTGCGGGGCGAGCACCTTGAACGCCGCGAGCAGCCGCGGGTCGAGGTGGTCGGGGCTGCTGCGCCCGTCGCCTAGCGTCAGGATGTCGAAGGCCGTGGCCGCGTCGAACGACGGCTTGTAGGGACGCTGCTGCCGCAGCGCGTCGTACTGGTCGGCGACGGCGACGATCCGCGCGCAGAGGGGGATCGCCTCGCCCGCGAGCCCGTCCGGATAACCGCTCCCGTCCCAGCGCTCGTGGTGCGACCGGGCGATGTCGCGTCCCATGTGGATGAAGGCGTTGTTGGGGTAGGCCCTGAGCACGGCTTCGAGGGTCTCGGCACCCAGCACGGTGTGGGTCTTCATGATCTCGAACTCGTCGGGCGTGAGTCGTCCGGCCTTCAGCAGGATGCTGTCGCGGATGCCCACCTTGCCGATGTCGTGCAGGGCGCTCGCATGGAAAATGTTGTCGACGAACGTGCCGTCGATGAGCTCGCCGAAGGTCTCTTCCGCGGCGAGGTGCGAGGCCAGCGTCCGGCAGTAGCTCTGGACCCGCAGCAGGTGGTCGCCCGTGGCCTCGTCGCGGGACTCGGCGAGTTTCGCCAGGGCCATGATCGTCGCGACTTGCGCGTCGGAAAGCTCTTTGACCTGAACGTCGACGCGCTCCTGCAGCGAGCTGTTGAGGTCGGAGATCTCCTTCTGCAGCCGGCGGAGCTTGAGATGGGTCTCGACGCGCGCGCCGACCTCCAGCAGCTCGAAGGGCTTGGTCACGTAATCGACGCCGCCGAGGCCGAAGGCTTTGACTTTGTCCGTGACATCGCTGTTGCCGCTGATGAAGATGACCGGGGTCTCGGCCAGGTGCCGGGCCGCCTTGAAGGTCTCGCAGAACGCGTAGCCGTCCATGTCCGGCATGTTGATATCGAGCAGCACGAGGTCGGGCGGCATACAACGCGCCGCCTCGAGGGCTTGCCGGCTGTCGGAAAAGGCCCACACCCGGTGCCCCCGCGACTCGAGCATCGTGGTCAACAGCCGGAGGATCGCCGGAGAGTCGTCCACAACGAGGATGTCTGCGGTCTGCGCTGTGCCTGTGTTTGTGTTCATGAAGCCTCCAGGGGCGGCACCCGCAACAGACCTGCCGCGTTTGCGCGCGGCCGTCGCCGGTGCGGAACATCGTCTGAGCCGCACCTCGGCCCGGCCCTCCCCATCCGCTCTTGCTCATCATGATACCACCCCGGTTGATGTAAAAAAAGCCGGTTTCTGGCGACGCGGCTTTTTCGGTTTTGCCGGCCCGAGAAAAGGCGGCCGGGTGGTCAAGATATCGCTTGCATGTGCCCTCCATGGCCGTCTAAACTGCGGAAGAAACATTGTGGTTTACAGGGTGACCTGTTCAGATTTGAACAAGGAGCGTGTCATGAAGGGAAAGTGTCCTCAGGCCGGATTGTCTTCGGCCGCAGCCGTCCTTGCGACGGCCGTTTTCTTGGCCTGTTCGTCTGCTCACGCCGGAAGCGGCGCCTGGGCCTATGACGGCAGCAGCACCTGGAGTACGGCTTCGCGCTGGACCCCCGCCGTGGTTCCGGGCACCGCGGCGGGCGATGTCGTCTACTTGACGAACAATATCACGGCCAACCGGACGGTCACGATCGACACCACCTCGCGGACCGTGGGCACCCTGCTGTTCGGCGATGTGACGTCGCCCTATTTCAATTTCACGCTGGCGGCCAGCGGCGGCGCGTCGCTGACGTTCGACAACGGCGGGTTGGGCGCGAACCTCATCCAGACGAACAATAACGGGACGGCCGACGTCGTCTCGTCCCCGCTGGTTTTGGCGGATCAGCTGAGCGTCACGAACCGGTGGTCCCTGACGCTCTCGGGCGCGGTCAGCGGCAGCGGCAAGAGCCTCACCAAGAACGGCGTGGGCGTCCTGACCCTTTCGGGCGCGAACACCTACAGCGGCGGGACGGTCGTCAACAACGGCGCGCTGAGCCTGCTGAAGACGAACGCGCTGCCGGCCACCGGCGTGGCGAGCGTCGCGAACGCCGGCACGCTCGCGCTCGGCGTCGGCGGGACAGGCGCGTTCGGTGCGGCCGCGGTGGATGCGCTCTGGGCAAACGCCCTTCCCGGTGTGTCGCTGGGGGCGGGGGCGGCCGTGGGCATCGACACCACCTTGGGTTCTTTCACGTACGCGACGCCGCTGACCGGCACCCGCGGGTTCGCCAAACTCGGGGGCAACACCTTGACGCTGCCGGTGGCGAACGCCCACACCGGCCCCACGATGATCTACAACGGGGTGCTGCAACTGGGACACGCGAGCGCGCTTCCGGGCGGCACCGGAACAACGGGCGGCAGCAGCGCGCTGGTGTTCAACGGCGGCGTGCTCGGCCTCGGCGCCGGCGATTTCACGCGCAGCCTGGCCTCGGCGGGCACGGCGTCGGGCGTCAACTTCACGGGGGCCGGCGGCTGGGCCGCCTTCAACGCCGACCGCACGGTGAACCTGGGCGGGAGCGGCGCCACGGTCGCGTGGGGGACGGCGAATACCGGCTTTAACGGGCAGCGGCTCATTCTCGGCGCGCCCTCGGCGACGCACACGGTGGAGCTGCAGAACCCCCTCAACATGGGCTCCAACGGCCGCACGGTGCAGGTCGACGACGGCGCGGCTGCGGTCGATGCCGTGCTCAGCGCGCCGATCAGCGGATCGAGCGGCGCGGCGCTGACCAAATCCGGCGCGGGCACGCTGGTGCTGACCGCCGTGAATACGTATGCCGGCCAGACCTGGCTGAACGGCGGCGGCACGCTGTGGGTGACAGGGACAGGCAGCCTCGGCACAGCCGGCTCCAACACCTTGACGCTCGGGCAGCAGTATTATGGCGCGGGAACCCTGCAGTATGACAGCTCCGCCACCAGTTATTTCGCCTCGGTGAACATCAGCCAATCAAACGCCGCGACAGGCACGCTCAACCAGACCGCGGGCATGATCAGCGTCTCGGGGAACCTCAGCATGACGCCCACGGCGGACTGCTCGTCCTTTCTCAACCTGAGCGGCGGCACACTCTCCGTCGGCGGCACGCTGGCGCTCGCGCTGCGCGGAAACCTGCCCGCGACGATGGTCCTCAGCAACACGGGCGTGCTGGTTGCGGCGGAGATGGCGGTGCCCGACTTCTCCAACAATCCGGCCAGCTATAAGTCCTCCTACGGCCAGTTCATCCAGAACGGGGGTTCGGCGACCGTCGGAGCGCTGGTGATGGCGCGGACCTCCTACGACACGAATCCGCATGTGGGCACCTTCGACCTCAACGGCGGCGTCTTCCGCACGGCCTCGATCACGGGCGGCGTGGCGATGGCGGGGGGCACCAACACCGGCACCTTCACCTTCAACGGCGGCACGCTCAAGCCCCTGGCCAGCAGCGCCGTGTTCATGCAGAACCTGACCGCGGCCACGGTGAAAGACGGCGGCGCCGTGATCGACACCGACGGCTTCGAAATCACCGTCGCGCAGCCGCTGCTGCACGCGGCCGGGGCGACGGCCTCGCCGTTGACCAAGAGCGGCGCGGGCACTCTGACGCTCACGGGCACCAACACCTTGAAGGGCCCCGTCGCGGTCAACGCCGGCACGCTGACGCTCGCCGGGGCGGCGCGCCTCGGCTCGGGCAACCTCTCGTCGGCGGTCTTGAACAACGGCGCGCTCGTCTTCGCGGGCGATGCGGACCAGACGCTGGCAGGGACGGTCAGCGGCAGCGGGTCGCTGACCCTGAACGGCGCGGGCACGCTGACCCTTTCGGGACGCACGCCGTACGCGGGCGACACCACCCTCAACGCGGGCCGGCTCGTGGTCTCGTCGGGCGGCTCGCTCTCGAACAGCGCGGTGACGCTCGCAGCGGGAACCGCGCTCAGCCTGCGCGTGTATTCCGGCGACGGCGCGTGGAGCTGCAAATCGCTCGCATTGGGCGGCGGTACGGTCACGGCCAGTTTCTTCTTCTATGGCGCCTCGCCCAGCGCGGTGACGGCTCCGCTGCTTGTGAACGGCGACCTCGTCAACGACGGCACGCTGAATGTCGCCGTGGACGGCGCGGCCCTCACGAACGGGGTCTATCCGCTCATCCGCTACACGGGAGCGCTGACGGGCAGCGGGACGCTGGGGAGCGTGACGCTGCCGAACGGGGGTGTCGCCACGCTGGTCGACAACGCCGGCAACAAGACGATCGACCTCTCGGTCACCACGGCCGTCGCCCCGCTCGTCTGGAACGGCGGGTCCGGCGACTGGGACATCGGCCTCACCGCCAACTGGACGGGGCTGCGCACCACGTATCTTGACGGCGACCTCGTGCGCTTCGACGACACCTCCAGCGGCGGGACGGACCTCGCCGTCGCCCTGGCCGCAACCGTCCAGCCGAACCAGGTGCTCTTCGACAACGCGGCGAAGGCCTACACGCTCGCCGGGCCCGGCGCGCTCGCGGGCGCCGCCGGCATCCGCAAGAGCGGCGCGGGGGCGCTGGCCCTCGCGGGGCCCAACACCGCCAGCGGCGGCCTGGCCATCGCCAGCGGCGCGGGCGCCGTGACCGCGACGCTCGCCGCGGCCCAAGACGGGCTCGGCGCCGGGCCGGTCTCTCTCGGAGCGGGGACCACCCTGATACTGGACAACACCAACACGACGGCCGCGGCCGTCGCGAAATCCAACGCGTTTGGCGGCGGCGGGACGCTGCGGGTGGCCTTCGCGACGAACGCGACGGCGCGCGCCACCACGCTGACCGGCCTCTCGGGCTTTGCCGGCACAGTGCAGGTCGGCGGCGCGGGCTCGACCACCGGCGACAAGTTGGACGTCTGCGGCGCGGACGCGCCCGCTGCGGCCGTCCAGGTCACGGCGGGCCACACGCTGCAGGTCGGCAGCGACGGCGCGCCGGTCCGCTTCGGCGGGCTCGCCCTCAGCGGCGCGGGCAACGCCGAGGGCCGCGGCGCCCTCCGGCTGGCGGCGAACGCCGGCGTGCTCGAGACGCCGGTCACGCTGCTCGGCGACGCCACCTTCGCCAGCGATGCCGCGGGCGCGACGCTGGCGGGCAACGTCACCGGTACGGCCGGGACAGGGGCGACCAATGTGTTGACCCAGGGCAGCGTCTCTTCTGCGGCGGGGTTCGCGCTGAGCGGCGTGATCGCCGACGGCTCCAACGGCGGACGCGTGGCCCTGGCGCAGTCCAAAGGCACGCTGACCCTCTCCGGCAACAGCACCTACAGCGGCGGCACCGTCGTCAACGGCGGCGGCACCCTGCGGCTCGGCGCGAATGACGCCTTGCCGGTCGGCGGGACCGTCACGCTCGGCGGCACGAACGGCCTCGGCAACGGCGTGGGCCATCTGGGGCTGGGCGATTTCAGCCAGACGATCGACAGCCTCACGGCCGTCAGCGTGGGCGCGACCTACAACACCGTCACCGTCGCGCCCGGGCAGGCGCTGACCGTCGCCGGGTCCGCGGGGATATTCGTGGGCGTGGACGCCGGGGTCGGCAGCGAGACGAGGGTCAAGATGGCCGGCGGCGGGGCTTTGGCGGTGACTCACCCCTCCGCGAACGTCACGCTCGGCAAAGGCCAGTCGGACGAGGCCGGCACCGGCACGGGCTGGCTCGACCTCTCCGAGCTCTCCAGCGTGACGCTGGGAAGCGGCGCCCTGCCCATCAACGAGGTCCGCGTGGCCTATGGCCAGATGAGCTCCGGCCAGCTGCTGCTCTCCAACACCGATAATCTCCTCGCGGCCACCACGCTGAACGTCGGGAACTCGCTGCTGCTGAACGCGGGTTCGGGCACGCTGGTGCTGGGCGCAGGCGCCAACGCCTTGTCGGTCAACACGGTCAACATCGGCCTGTACAAGGGCAACGGCACGGTGAAGTTCGCCTCGCAGGCCGCGGGCAGCCCCGGCACCGTGAGCGTGGTCGGCCGGACCCGGCCCACGGTCGACTTCGTGATCGGCAGCAAGGGGGGCATGCCCTCCGGCGCGGTGCCGAGCGGCACCTTGGACCTGCGCGGGCACGTGGCCGACATCGCGGCCGGGACCGTGACGATCGGCCGGGAGGACAACGGCTCGGCCTCGATTTATACGGGCGGGGCGTCGGGCTCGCTCTTCTTCGACGGCGGGAGCTTCTCGGTGTCAAACCTCGTGATGGCGTACAAGTCCGGCATCAACACGGGGGCCAACGCCAAGGCGACGGCCACGCTGACGGTCAGCGGCGGGACGTTCACGGTCCAAGAGGGCGGGTCCTTCACGTTCGCGACGCAGACCGGCACCGGCGCCGCCTACGCGACGCTCAACCTCAACGGCGGCACCTTCCGTTCGCATGTGGACGTGCTGACGGGCGCAGGCACCTGCACCAACACGATCAATCTGTCGGGCGGCACGCTGGACCTGACGCGCCATGTGATCGGCGCGGGGACTCAGACGGTGACGGCCTTCAACGCGCAGTCCGGCACGCTGATGAACCTCGGCGAGTTCAACAACGGCGCGCCGCTGGTGAAGACCGGCAGCGGCACGCTGACGCTGGACGGGACCAACACCTATGCGGGGGCCACGGTCGTGAGCAACGGCGTGCTGCGCCTGACGGGCGGCTCCTGCCTGCCGCCGACGGCGGAGCTGCATCTGTCGACCGGCGCGGGCTGCCAGCTCGACTACGCCGGCGAGCTCTTCATCCGCGCGCTCTACATCGACGGCGAGCGCAAGAAGGGGAGCCTCTACGGAGCGGGCAACCTGCCGGAATTTTTCGCGGGCACCGGCCTGCTGCGGCTGCCGTTCCAAGGCTCGCTGATCCAGGTGAAGTGATGCTACGAAGAGCCGCTGAACGGCCGCGCTTAGTGCCTTCCCAGCCGACAACGGCAATCAATGACGAGTTGTTTGGGAAGGTTGGAATGCTGGCGGGCAACGTCGGCCGTTTCAGCGGTCCCCCTCGTCATTCCACCCTTCCCGCACTCCCTTATTCCTGTTTGGGTTGCGGGCTCCGCCCGCGGCGGGTGGAGCCGTTGCCTATTCGTGTGGCCTGTATGAGTCAGGGGGCGGGCCGCCAGGAGATCCTCAGCGTGGCCATCCAGCGAGGCGTCATGCGGACAGGGAAAGACCTTCTGTTGCCATAGATTCAGAGCTGCTTTACGGTGCATTTGGGAGGCGCTTGCCATCGAGCGTGATGTCTTTCGTCACATCCAAGCCGAGCATTGAACTCTGGCTTCTCGCATCGGCTCGGGTGTGGCTTTCGGGATCGTTGAGCGTGTTGTCTTTCAGTTCCACGGCGTTGCAGTGACGGAGCATGATGGCTTGGCGGTCGGCTTTGTCGGCAGGCCTCGCGATGACGGTGGCACGCGCTGGCGAGCCGATGCGGTTGTTCTCGATCCGAGAGTCTTTAATCCCGATGAGGTTCATCGCTGGACCGCCGCTGCGGATGAAGGTGTTGCCGATGATGACGAGGCGCTCGATGGGCGGGATGCCGTCCTGGCCTTGGGCGTTGTGAGCGCGGGCTTCGACGGTTGCGCCGTGCGGACGAGGATTCACATCGGTGAAGATGTTGTCGGCGATGGTGATGTCGCTGGGGATGCCGCCGACCAGCCCCATACCTGTGTTGAGCGAAATGTTGCTGCCCATGCGCGTGAAGGTGCAGCCGCGCACGGTGCCGGGGCCGGACATGATGAGCAGGCGCTGGAAGTTGTCTTCCCACTGGCAGTTTTGCACCACCCAGCCTGCGCATTCGTGATCGAGCCACTCGGCCTGCGCATCGGCGAAGGGCGCGGCATCTTGATCGAGCGTGAGTTGGAAATCTTTGAGCGCGGTGAGTTTCGCTTCGCCAAGAATGACGCCGGTTTTGCGATGGATGAAGCGCAGGCGGTCGCCGGGGCGGGCGTTGGCGAGCGTGGGACGCAGGGAGGGATTCGTCTCCAGCGCGACTTGATGGCCGGACACGGCCTTCACTTTGCCCCAAATGCCGTGAAAGTTCTGGAGATCATCCGCGGTGTGCCGGATGGTCACGTTGTCGAGTGTCGTTCCATAGCGCGTGGAGCGGCACAGATAACCATCTGCGCCTTTCCACTGGCTCGTGCCCGGGCGCGGGCCGAAGTAGCAGTCTTTCCAGAGATGCGCGCCATCGCCGCCGCTTTCGCTCGGGCCGCCCTTGGCGACATAGACGCTCACGCCGTGCAGCGTGATGTTCGCCGAATCTTCGAGCGCGATGGCTCCGGCGGTCGTGTAGAGACAGGACAGCCCATCGCCCACGCGCACCACCCCGAGGTCGCCATACGCTCGCTCCCACTTCGAATCATGGATGCGCTCCATCAGATCGGGGTCCCGCATGTTGATCCAATAGCGACCCTCGACGGAGGGCGTGACGTCCTTGTAGCGCAGCTTGTGGGCGCCCGGATTTAAATCATAGAGCGGCGCGCAGAAGCGGCCATCGCTTTTGAAGGGAAAGAGCCGTTGCTCATCGCCGCCCTTGTATGTTGCGGGCACTGCGATGCCGGGCGAGGGTTGGATCTCAAAACGGTTGCCTGCCCGGTCGATGCGTGTGATGCGGCCTTCCATGCAGCCCCGTGTGCCGCGATCAATGATTGCCCCGCGCAGGACGATGTTCCGGCAGCTCTGAAAGCCCACGCAGCGGTGGCCCGGCGGCATTTGTTTGTCATCGAGGTCGAACCAAAACGTCGTGCCCGTCGCATCGATCACGAAGGGATGCTCCGCATCGCGCCGCATGTCGGCGAAGCCCAGCGGATAGAGCGGCCTCGCCCCTTCATAGCGCTCCTGGCCGAAACGGTAGTCGCCCGGCGGAATCCGCACCTCGCCTGCGCCGCTCCCGAAGGCCTTCATCACCAGCGGCATCACGCCCTTGCCGCGCTCGCGCTGCGCTTCCTTCTCCGCATCGGTGAACTGCGGTCCCGCTGGCGCGTCGAAACTGAACTTCGCCTCGACGGGCGGCGGCGATCTCGATTCGAGAATCACGCGCTGATGCGGCGCGAGATGTTCGTTGCCATCGGCGGCTGAACAGTCAGCCGGCGGCGCCAGCAGCAGGGCGGCGAGGAGCGTGAGGGCGCGTTTCATGGCGTGTGCGGTCTGGTCAAACGTGTTGCCGCCTTTACGGCTTTGGGCCGGCGCTTGGTGAAAAGCTGAGTCCGTCAACGAACGCGTTCGTTTTGAAGAACTCCGGGGCGAGCACGGGCTTTCCGGCGAGCGTGAGGTTCTCGAAGGCGAGGTTGCGGATGCGTGCGTCGGCTTGGCCCCAGAGGATTTGTGGTTCACCCAGAACGCTGGGCGCGGCGATGGATATGTTCTGGAAACGGATGCCGGCGAGGTCGCCGGCTTTGCGCTTCTCGCCGTCTTTTGAGTAGGGCTCGGGGATGCTCATGCAGAGGAAGAACTGCTGCAGCGTCGGCCGGGGGTCCTCGATGTTGATGTTGCGGAAGATCACTCCTGCCCCGGCGGCGCCGCCGCCTTCGCCACGCATGTTGAAGACCCGCCCGCCGCTCCAGCGGTGCCATTTGGCGCGCGCATAGATCACGTCGCACTCCTCCACGATTAACGTGCGATCCGCCAGGTCCGGCGTTGCGCTCAGGACGAAGGACGAGCCGTTGGCGTCGTTCCAGAGCACGGTGCGGCGAATGCCCAGGCCGTTCACATAGAGCGAGTCGTCCTGGGTGCGGATAAAACAGTCCTCGATCAGCGTGTTGCCGAACGGATTGATCCCGTCGCCGTTCGCGCGCCAGGTGAAGATCTTGGCCCACTTCACCTCGTTGGCGTGTCCCGGTTTGTAGGGATGGACCAGCATGAGCGAGTGAGTCGCCGAGTCCGCGATGGTGATGCCTTCCACGCGGGTGTCGGTGGCGCCGACCACCTCAATCGGTCGATAGCGCCCGTGGTCCTTGGCCGGCGGCTCAACATACAGGGGATGCTTCAGCCGGGCCCCCGACAAGGTGCCGAGGCCGAAGATGCGGAGGTGATGCCCGTCGCCCCATTTCGGATTCGAGAGCGTGCCGTAAACGATCGCGTCACCAGGGATGTAATAGTTCCGGTTGGCGCGTAGCGGGAAAGCCAGCCCGACATCGTGGACACCTGGAAGAAAATAGAGCGTGGTCCAAGGCCCGTCGGATGGCGGCATCTCGCCGGGCCTCACGGTCAGCACGCCAGGACCGTCTGGCTTGGGTTTGCCGGCAAGCATCGGATTGGCAAAGATCGAGAGGGTGTGAATCGGCGGTCCTTTGTATCCCTTGCCGGTGTCCTGCCCGTCCATCTGGCCGTCAATATCGACGGCGACAAGGCACGGCTTGTCGAGCCTGACCAGAGCCTTGCCGTCGTTGACGGAACACGCGGAAGCTTTGCGTTGCGGATGCACCGCTGCGGAGCGAATCGGCTGACCGTTGACGCGGGCGATTTCGATCTCCACGGCACCGGCGGTTTCAAAGTTCACGTACGTGTGCGTCCAGCCCGCGAGCGTGTCGAAGTAGGCGTCCGTTTTCTTTTCGACGGCCTTGCAGACGGTCTCCAGAGCGAAGGCGCTCTGCCAGCCGCTGCCCTCGCTGGCCGAGCGCACGCGCACGCGGTAATGCGCCGAGGCTGCGAGCCCTGGCACGGGCGGATACACAACGAGTGTGTCGGCGGCCGAACAGTCGGCCGGCGGCGCCAGCAGCAGGGCGGCGAGGAGCGTGAGGGCGCTTCATGGTGTTCCTTCCGTTTCCATTCGCTTCGCCCGTTCCCGGCAAGCGCCGCGCCGCGTGTTTCCCTTGCCGCGCCTTGCCTGCCATACCACGGGTCCCGCTTAGACGGTTTGCATTATCGCTGATGCGCCCCTCACAAGGACAGCTCGAAATAAATTGAATCGGGGCCGTCAGATTCACGCGGCACCGCGCACGAGTCCCGATAGGGATTGTTGTGACTTCTGATGTCACCTTGCCGTTTTTTGGCAAAAAAAGAAAGACCAGCGATTATTAAACTCGCTGGCCTTCAGTCGGTTCTTTCAAGTGGCACCCCCTAGGGGAGTCGAACCCCTCTTCTCTTCCCCCTGTTTTTCGTCGTGCAAATATGCGTTTTTATTGGGCTTTTTTGAAATAAGTACTTGCCAAAACCACAGGGTATGATGTAACTTCTGATGTAACTTTTTTGGACCCATATTTGGAGGACATCATGGCCTACCTTCGACGAGTGCCGAAGTCGCCTTACTGGATAGCCGCTTATCGGGACAAGAACGGTCGCTTGCAGAACAAGTCCACCAAGTTGACCGCCACACCCGCCAACCGGAAAGAGGCGCAACAGATCGCCGTCTCCTACGAGGAAGCGCATGAGACCCGGACGGTCGTCAAGACGCTCCGCGACAATTATTCGAAGATCGCCCAGAATCTCAACCGCTCGTGGAACGTTCCGACCGTCAAGGACTTCATCTCGAATTGGACGGCCATGTACGCGCCCAAGCTGTCCGATGCGACGAAGCGGGCTTACCAGTACCGATTCAACGACTTTTTGGAATTCATGAAAGAGACGGGACGCCAAGATTTCTGCGTGGACGAACTGATGGAGGACGATACCGCCGTCATCGAGTACCGTAACCGCTTGCTCGCAAGCGTCAGCACGGTCACAGCCAAGACTGCCATGACGATCCTCTCGGGCGTTTTCTCCTACGGCATCCGCAAAGGGTACTTCATCGAGAACAAGTTCGATGAACTGGCGGACATCAAAGAGACCGATGCGACCGAGAAGCGGCCCTTCACTCTGGACGAATTGAAGCTGGTTCTCGAGAGCTGCACGCCTGAATGGCGCTCGCTGGTGTTGTTCGGCCTTTACACGGGCCAACGGCTCTCGGATGTGGCGACCCTCACCTGGGGCCAGATCGACACGAGGCGCAATGAGGTGGCCTTCATCACCAAGAAGACCGGCCGGCGCATGGCCCTGCCCATCGCCAGAGCCCTGCGGACGCACATCGACACGCTCCGCAAGGGCACGCCCGACGCACCCGTTCACCCCGAGGCAGAACGCATGATGAGCGAACAGGGAAAGGCGGGCTCTCTCTCCCGCCAATTCAACGAGATTTTGCAGAAAGTGAACCTCGTGCCCAAGAAGTCGCACCATAAGGCCAGGGGTGCGCAGGAGACCGGCTCCAAACGCGTGACGGTCAACCCCCTTTCGTTCCACTCGCTGCGCCACACCGCCGCCACGCTACTGCGCATGACCGGCTCCAGCGAGGCTGTGGCCCGCGAGATCATCGGCCATGACTCCGCCAGCGTCGACCGCGGTTACGTCCACATGGATCCCTCGTCCATGCAGGCCGCGCTAGACAAATTGCCCGACGTAACCTCGGTGTGAACAGGACCGACCACGACCCCAGTGTGAACGCCAACTGAACAAAGGTTTGTTTTCTTATGCTTTTTGTAAACCATGGGTTTACATTATTGGCATCAAATCAAACCACAAAGGGTCTTTCGTTCACCAAGTCACATTGCCGCTGTTGCGAACCACCGGGTCAGAAGGTCCGTCACAAGTCGTTGGTCGTCTGAGTTCCAAAACCCGCTGACAACGGTTGCCCCATAGCCATCTTCCGCCAGAAAGTAGCCCTTCACAATCTCCGCGGCAATCTGCCAGGCACGGGTGGGGCGTGCGGTGTCCAACACGGCTCCGATCCGATCCGATTCCTCCAGCGTCGTCATCGCCACAATCCGGATCACATCCTGCGCGTGCTTCCTCGCCTGCCGATCATGGAACTCCCGCGCCCGTGCCGAAAGCCCGGCGTCTCTGGACTTCGCATGCTGGTCCCGCATGGCGGTCAGTTTCATCGTGGCCATGGTCACCGGATTCGGCACCGCGATTTCGAGCCCGTCGAGTTGGAATGCAAACGGATTCACCTGGCAGGCGATCGCCTCGGGATTCTCATGGCCGTGAATCCCGTGATGCAGCGGTGGCCTGGGTTTTATGCGAGGGGGAACATACGTCAAGCCTTCCGGCAACGGTTCCTGATGCTGCGCGTGAAACTCCAGTTTCAATTCAAATCCGGTGTCGGCATCCGTTCTGACAAACTGCCACCGGGCGTGGCCCTCACTCGGCAGCCAGGCCTGCTCAGTCAGCGCGGCATCAATAATCGCCTGCTCCTTGGCTGATACGATGAGCTCCATGCTCGCAAGAAGATCCACATCCTGCGTCACACGCGGCGCATAATCGCGCCACCGGTCAAATGGGATGACATGCCTGACAGCGTTGCGGCCGGTCTGTTCAAGAAGCCACCGCTGTTTGAGGAAGAGCGCATAACCGCCGGTCAGCAGCACGCGCTTGTCCACAGCACGGATAGCAGCCCATATCGGCGCAAAATGCCGCCACAGGGGATCGTCTTGAGCCGTCATGGTCCGACCTCCCTCAGAATCTGAGCGCGCACCTCACCGGCCGCCTGTTGCTGTCGAGCGTCTCCGGCCTGAAGCTCCAGCCAGCACTGGATACGGCTGGCCCAACGCCTGCCGGCAACGTCCTCCTCCACCTGGAAATAGGTGCCGGGGTCATCCGTCACCCGCAGCTCGATGTCGGCAAACGCCGGCACGGCCTCCTCCTCGCCGCCCAGCGCCCCGGCGGCCCTAGCCAGATCATCGACAGCTACCCGCAAAGGACCTCCTTCGCCCAACGCCGTATAGTTCCGCGCCGAAGACTCCCCGGTGACGGCCCACCGCAAACCGGAGACGCTCCCCAAGGCCCGAGCCCAATCCGTTCCCGGCGGCAGGCGCAGCAACCGGGTTCCGGACAACTCGGGCTTGCGCCACGCGTCAGCGATCCGGTCGAGAAGGCGTACGGGCTCCAAAAGGGTGATGTCCCCCTCGCGTTTTGACACGATCAGGTCTTCCTGCAGCGCCTGGACCGCCTTCGATACCTGGGACAAGGACAACCCGCATCCGGCCTCCGCGACAGCCGCAGCCAGATCCTTGAGCGTTTCCCAGCGGCGGCGCGACAGAACCATCCTCGCCACCATAGAAGACCGCCCGCGATACGGATTGTTCAGCGGACGCGATTCCGGATACAGGTTCGGCTGACCGCTCCGCGACAGATAAAGCTGTCCCGGCACGATTACCACCCCGTTGCCGCACAGGTCAATCCCGCTGACGCCCTCCCGTTCCAATCCAGCCGCGCGTTCCGGCGAGAGATACGGCACAAGGATCATCGGCAACTCATCCCCCTTGGCCAGCGCCCGGGCCTGGGCGACTGCGCTTTGCACCGCCAGCGGCGTGCTCTGGGCCTTGGCCTCCACAACAAACCGCCAGACCGTTGCCGCATCAGCCAGACCCAGTTCGACACGCGCGTCCGCACGGTCGCCTGGCTGCAACTCGAGCCGGCGGCGCACAACCAGCGGCGGGATCGTTTCCGCACCCGCCAAAATGCGTGCCAGCAAGTCGCTTTCAGATAATTTCTTGTTTTTCATCATCTTCCCAAAAGAGATATCCCTGTGATTGAGGAAATATTGCCTAAGTTTTCCTGAATTTGCAAGTTTTCCCGTTTGAGAAATTTAGCATTATCAAGATATTCAGGTTCTACCTGTGGACACTGGCAAAACACAAAGCCGCCTTGAGCCCGTAGGCCCAAAGGGATAGGACGTACAAGCTGCGTTTTCCTGCGGGCGCGGGATACGGCAAAGTCGGATAACGGCGTTTCTGTCAAGTAACGGACGGGGCTGAAGGGCGCGGGGCGGGTCCTGCGGCGTTTTTTTTGACGCCCGGCGTTGACCCGTGGCGTCGAAAGGCGTAGGATGGGGACGTTTTTCCGGTCGGTGTGCGAAGCCGTCCGGGCGGACGGGCGCGGGCGCGCCTGCCCGGAGAACTACGGAGGGTCGGATGTGTACGGCATAGTTGAAAAACGTCGTGCATCGAAAATACAACAGCTATGAGTAAGCGTTTTAAAAAGCGCAGGGTGCGCTTCCTTAGTCTTTCGCTAGTGCTGGGACTGGTGCTTTTGTTGGTGCTGCAGGGCCTTTTGTTTATGGAGCTGCGCAAAATGGTGGAGCTGCCCGACCTGGTTCGAAAAATCATCAACAATGTTTCCCTTGTGCTCGCCATTTGGTTGGGCACCAGTTTGTTGTTGCGTTTGACCATCAGCAGGGTTTTCAACTGGTTTGAGGGGCCTGAGGAAAGGATTTTTTACACCAAAATATACAGCTGGACGGTGTATACCATTGGGGCGCTTGTGCTTTTGCACCACTCCGGCGTATCCTTGGGCAATCTTACCCTTTTTGTGGGTTTGCTGGCTACCGGTCTGGCCTTCGCCATTCGCGAAGTCCTGCTCTCCTTTTTTGGCTGGATGATTGTACTCCGAAAAAAGCCCTTTCGCATAGGCGACTACATACGCATAGGCGAAGAGGAGGGAAAGGTGTTGCATATCGGGACCTTTTATGTGCACCTCGACAAAACGGAGAACACTCCGGAAGATTACACCCGGGTGCCCAACCGTTTCTTTCTCGAAAATAGCATTCAGGTAATAGGCAAAAAATCGGTATACGATCGAATGCGTTTTCCCTTGTCGGCCCTGCCAGCTGACTTTGCTTCACGGGTACAGGGTTTGCGCGAATCCCTGGCTGATTTGTCTGTGCAACACGAGTACACCAGAATATTCAGTGATGTGCAACAGGAGAAATTACTCCTGGTGGTAGACTTTGTTGTTGATTTTGAACTGCGCGCTCAAGTGAGATCATCCCTGACTGAGTTGGTCTCTGCTCGTTTCTCCGACCTGCTTTTTTTTACAAAATAGCACGCCTTTAGCCCACGAATGCTATCTTTGGCTGAGGATACATAGACCCGTGGCGTCGAAAGGCGTAGGATGGGGACGTTTTTCCGGTCGGTGTGCGAAGCCGTCCGGGCGGACGGGCGCGGGCGCGCCTGCCCGGAGAACTACGGAGGGTCGGATGTGTACGCGAGGGCTATAACGTGCCGTCAGGCGTAGGCGTCCGAATAGATGGGGATGTCTTCTGCACCATCACCCCATTCGATCAGCGCGGGGGCCGTCGGCGGGGCGCGAATCGGCATCCCCAGGCAGGCGAGTATCTTCCGTATCGCCTCGGGCGGGTTGACCGCGCACAGGATGCGCATCCTGCCGCCGCAGCGGTCGCATTCCAGCGCGTCGACGGCGAACACCCGCTTCAAGAGTTCCGCCCAGGCGTACCGCTTGGGGCGCTGTTTCTTGGATAAGGCGGGTTGAGGACAACCCGCACCACCGGCCGGACCTGAGGATGTCAGGGCGAGCCACGAGGCCGCAGCGGACTGCGGTCCTGCCGAAACGAGCGCAGGGCCAACCAGTCCGATGTCCGCATTCGCATGCCTGTCCGACGGATAGGTCGCGCCTGGCTGGGGTTCCGGACATTCTGCGGCGGTTTCGTCTTGGGCTTCGTCTCCCGTTGCCGCGCCGCAGGGGGCGAGGCGGTCGCGCCACGACGCGGCGGGCGCGAGAACGCCGCTGTAGCGGATCATGTTGAAGCGCGGCGCGGGAACCAGCGCGGCCAGCCGTTCCAGAAACTCAAGTGGCTCGAAGACGACGCTGTCCGTCCCGTCGCGCCAGCGTTTCTTGAGCCGGTACAGCAGCCGCCCGTCAGGCAGTTCCTCCAGCCGGTCGAGCGCGACGGGCGGGCGGCACATGTAGCGGAGCAGGTGTTCGACGCCCTCCCGGTCGTATGCCGGGAGGGCCGTTCCGGCGTGGAGGCCGAAGCCTTCCGCTTCCGCGCAGCAGCGCGGGGCGCTCTCCTCGCCGTCGTCGGCGCCGTGACCGTCGACGCCGCACAGGCGGACGGCTTTCAGTCCGGCGCGCGGACCTGAAAGCGCCCGGCCCGCCACCGCCGCGCCGTAGAGTGCCGGAAGAAGGTCGTCCGCGTCCGGCTCAGAGTCGAAAACCCCGTCCTCCGCGCGGCGGGCGAGCAGGCCTTTGATCCGCCGGGCGACGCGTTCAACCACGCGCGCGACCTCGCCGTCGGACGGCGGTCCGGCGGGATGGAACAGGAGGGCGCCGTCTTCGGTTTCGCTGTACACGCCGTCGAGCGCCAGCGCGTGGAAGTGAACGTTGAGGTTCAGCGCGTCGCCGAAGCGCTGGACGAAGGTCACGGCCCCGCCCTTCGCGTTGCGCCCGAGGCTGGAAAGCCCCGTGCGGCGGCGCAGGGAGGCGAAGACCGCGTTGAGGAAGACATGGTGGACGGCGGCGATCCAGTCGCGGTCGTAGGCCAGCAGGAAACGCAGGGCGTAAGGAACGGTCAGCACCCATTGGCGTACGGGGGCTTCCGGCAGCGTCTCGTCGACCAGGCGGGCGGTGGTCTCGGCCATGCGGCGGCCGCAGCAGGACGGGCAGAAGCCGCGCCCCTTGCAGGAGAAGGGGACGATGCGGTCACGCCCGCACGCCTCGCAGTGGACGCGCAGGAAGCCGTGCGCGGGGATGCCGCAGTCCAGAAAGGAGCGGAAGTCGCGCACGACAAAGAACGGGACGGGGCGACCGCGCAACTGCCGGTCGGCGAGGAAGGTCGCCAGATGCTCCGCGACCGCATGGTACAGCGGGCTTTCCCATGCGCGGCGCGGACTGTACGCGCTCACGCTCATGTGAATAGTGTAGCGCTGCCCGTCCTTCCCTGCAACTCCACGATGCAAGCGCGCGTGTTGCTGACGCGCCAGAGCCGATTGACACACCTTTTCAAGTATTCGCCGGAACTCCGGTCGCTCCCCCTGACCGCTGATCTCCGACCTCTGTCCTTCTGTTCGCTGCGCCCACAGGCCCGTGTCGCGCACCTCAAGTTTGGCGATTCGAAGCCGTGACACCCTCAACCCGTCCCGACCGGGGCGCACGCCCGCAGGATAGCGGGCGGACACTGCGCCCCTGCATCGGCCTGCACCCCGCGCAGGATAGCGCGGGGCAAGCAGGCCTCTTTGCCCGCACAACCGTTGTGTCCCCGCGTCGTTCTTCCCGGCCAGCAAGAGCTCCTCGGGGGCCGCCGCCCCAGCCGGCCCGCCTGCACCGCCGGAGACAGCCCTGCCTCCCGCTTCGCTGGTCGGCAGGGCGCGGCGCTGCCAGCGGCGGGCCACGCCGCAGGATAGCGGCGGAGATGGCCGGGTCCCCCGGCTCACCTGCGCTGCCCACGCCCGCAGATAGCGGGCGGGGATGGGCAGCTTGGTGTCCCCCTCGTCGCAAGACGGTAGGCCAGGGGGGCACATCCCCCCAAACCCCCTTGACACGTTCGGGCATGCTTCCTCTGCCTCGCCGCACTTCGCCGCGGATAGCGGCGGGCAGCCCGCAGGATAGCGGGCTGCCTGCGGCTTCGGCCTCGTCAGCACGCCCTCACTCCAGCGGCCCCAGCGCGAGCCTCGGGGCGACCTCGGAGCCAGCGGATACGCTGTCTCCTCGGCGGCTCTGGCACCTCCCGGCGATCTCGGCGGAGTACCGCCGAGCTTCCGGGGGTGCCGGCGCCGTCCCCTCGTTCGCGCACCGGGGCCTTTTCTTCCGCACATGCCCGGATACGGGCAGTGCGTTCCCATGCTCAGCTTCGCTCGTTCCTCGCTACGCAGTGGCTCGGGGAGGTTTCCCCGAACCCCTCGCGCCCGCGCCCGGATGCCCTGATCGCCCGTCCGACAGCCCGCTCC
>Ga0209066_10002272_pt1 | contig 23653 bp, 16 predicted proteins | sample All_14_2_FD_187198 | JGI IMG/M metagenome (GOLD analysis project Ga0209066, IMG submission 187198) | Freshwater microbial communities in response to fracking from Pennsylvania, USA - Allegheny Zone_MetaG_DW_15 (SPAdes) (version 2) ... | reverse complement strand
CCTATCAGCCCATCGAGCGGCAACTGCGCGTCACGCGCTCGATCATCGAGGTGTTGCATGAGGCACAGCACCCGTTCTCGCTGGTCACCAAATCGGGCGCCGTGGTGCGCGATGTCGATTTGTTGGGTGAGATGGCGGTGCGGCGGCAGGTGCTGGTGTTCATCAGCGTGACGTCGCTGCTCAACCCGCTGTCGCGCATCCTGGAGCCACGCGCGGCCAGCCCGGCGCGGCGGTTGGCCGCGATTCGCAAGTTGGCCGAGGCGGGGGTATGGGTGGGGGTGAACGTGGCACCGATCGTGCCGTTCATCAACGAGCCCGAGATCGAGCAGATCATCGAGGCCGCCGCCGCGGCCGGGGCGCGCAGCGTGCACTGGACGGTGGTGCGGCTGCCCTGGGAGGTGCGCCCGTTGTTCGAGCAATGGCTGACGCAGCATTTTCCCGACCGCGCTGCCCGTGTGATGGCGCGCATCCGTGACCTGCGCGGTGGCAAGGCCTATGACGCTGATTTCGCCACGCGCATGAAGGGTGGTGGGCTGTGGGCCGATCTGATTCGTCAGCGGGTGCTCAAAGCCAGCCAGCGGCATGGGCTGGTGCGGGAAACACCGGCGCTCGACTTCAGTGCTTTCAAGCCGCCACGGCCACCGCTGACACCCCAGCCTGTACAGCCGGTGGACAAACCGCAGGGCAGCCTGTTCTGACGCGCCGGCCGCTCAGCGCAGCGCGACGGCGCCGCCTTCGCGGCCGATCTCGGTGATGTTGATCGCCGAGCCGTCGATGCCGAAGCGCTCGCGCAGTTCGAGGCTGCGACTGTTGAGCTCGGGGTAGGCACTGCCGATGCGCTCGCGGTGGCGGGTGAGTACCTTGCCTGCCAGATCGATCAGCTTGGCGTTGAGCGTGTCCTTGCCCTGTTGCAGCAAGGTGCTCACCGCCTTCTCGGGCGAGCCCTTCACGCTGTGCGTCATGGCGGTTTCGGCCATCGAGGCGATTTCGATGTGCACGTCACGCACGATCTTCTCGTACTCGGGCACGCCGCGCACCAGCGCCGCCAGCATGTCGGTGGTGGCCTTCGAGATGCAGAAGCGCTTGGCGATGGCCGTCACCCACAGGTCGCCATCGGGCAGCGCCACTTCGGTCTTGAGCACGCGCACCAGCAGCGAGAGCAGGTTGCAGGCGGCCTCGAAGTCGAAACTCTCTTCGCGGATCTCGCGCACCAGGTCTTTCACGTGCTGTACCACGCGGGCCAGTTGGCGATCAGCCAGCGTGCGCAGCACGGCCACCAGCTCGTGGAAGCGCTGCACACGTTCGTTGTCAGGCTGCTTCTCGCGGGCGTGGGCGAGGTTGTCGCTGGCGCGGGACAGGCCGCGGGCATCGGCCTTGTCAAACTTCAGGAAGGATTGCAGCACCAGCGTCTGCAAGTCGAACATCTTGGAGCTGATGCCTACGATGGCAGCGCGGTCGAGCGCGCGCTCGGCTTCTTCCGTCTCGCCGGCATAGAAGGCCAGCATGCCGGCCTTCTGCAGGCGTGAGACGCTGGCGGGTGTGAGGTCGCAGGCGCGGCGGTAGGTTTCAAGCGCGCCGGCGAGGTCGCCTTGCTCCACCTGCACGCGGCCCATCACGTCGTAGGCGTCGGCGTAGCCGGGGTTGTCGCTCAGCAGCGAATCCAGCGTGCGCTTGGCCTGCTGGGTGTTGCCTTCCTCCACGTACGAGCGGGCCACACCGAGCTTGGCCCAGGGCAGGGCGCGGGTTTCGCGCACGGCTTCGTAGAGCTTGCGGGCTGATTCATGGTCGCCCACGCGCAGCAGCAGTTCGGCGCCAATGCGCGCGGCGTAGAGCCAGTATTCGGCGCGCTCGGCGAAGCGCTGCATGCACAGGCGGGCGGCATGCTGGTAATCCTGCGCCTCGATGGCTTCGAAGATGTCGCGCAGGATGCGCTTGCGGCGGCGTGATTGGCGCAGCCGCTCGCCCAGGGTGTCGGCGTTGTGGGGCTTGAGCAGGTAGCTGTCGAGCGCCGATTCGGCGGCCTCGGCCACCTTGGTGTACGAGGCCTCGCCGGTCACCATCACGAAAACGGTGGAGAAGGGTAGTAGCTGGGCACGGCGCAGTTCGTCGAGCAGGTCTTGCCCGCCCATGCCTTTGATGTCGAAGTGCTGCTCGCACAGCACGATGTCGAACACCCGGTTTTCCAGGATCTTGCGCGCATCGGCTGGGCGTCCGGTCTGGATGACGGTGCCCACGCCCCAATCGCGCAGCATCGATACCAGGGTGCTGCGCGATGTTGGGTTGGCGTCGATGACCAACGCCTTGCACTCTTGGATATCGGGATCTAACGGTTGCATGGTCTGAACGGGGAGCAATGCGGATGCCCTGGCAATAAGGGCACGTGAACCCGTATCGGCAAATTCGCTGGCGGGCTTGAGGGCTGATTTTGGCGAGCCCAACCCAGGCCTGATCGCTCCCACAAAGAAATGGCCGCCCGAAGGCGGCCATTCACTGCACATCTGCGCAAAGTTGACGCGCGGCAGGCTTTACTTGAACAGGTCTTTCACCCGGTCGGTCCAGCTCTTGGCGTTGGGCGAGTGCTTTTCGCCACCCTTCTTGAGCGATTCGTCCAGTTCCTTGAGCAGCTTGCGTTGGTGCTCGGTGAGCTTGATCGGGATCTCGACCTGGATGTGGCAGTACAGGTCACCCGGGTAGTTGGAGCGAATGCCTTTGATGCCCTTGCCGCGCAGCCGGAAGGTCTTGCCGTGCTGGGTGCCCTCGGGCAACTCGATCTCGGCTTCGCCGCCCAGTGTGGGGATCTGGATCGCGCCGCCCAGCGCGGCGGTGATCACGCTCACGGGGATGGTGCAGTGCAGATCGTCGCCATCGCGCTCGAAGATGTCGTGCTGCTTGATGCGGATCTCGACGTACAGATCACCCGCCGGGCCGCCATGCAGGCCGGGCTCGCCGTGGCCGCGCAGGGCAATGCGTTGGCCTTCATTGATGCCGGCCGGGATCTTGACCTCCAGCGTCTTCTGCTTCTTGATCTTGCCGGCGCCGCTGCAGGTGACGCAGGGTTCGGGAATGATCTTGCCGGTGCCGTGGCACTGGGGGCAGGTTTGCTGGATGCTGAAGAAGCCCTGGCGCAGGTGCACGTTGCCCGAACCGTGGCAGGTGGGGCAGGTCTTGGCACTGGTGCCAGCCTTGGCGCCGGTGCCGTGGCAGGTTTCGCACTCTTCCCAGCTGGGGATGCGGATCTGCGTTTCCTTGCCCCGGGCCGCCTCTTCGAGCGTGATCTCCATGGCATAGCTGAGGTCGGCACCGCGGTAGACCTGCTGGCCGCCACCACGTCGGGCACCGCCGGGCTGGCCCTGGCCGCCGAAGATGTCGCCAAAGATGTCGCCAAAGGCCTCGGCAAAGCCGCCGAAGCCTTCTCCGCCCGGGCCGCCGCGGAAGCCGGCGCCGCCCATGTTGGGGTCAACGCCAGCGTGGCCGAACTGGTCGTAGGCCGCACGCTTCTTGGGGTCGGAGAGCATCTCGTAGGCCTCCTTGGCCTCCTTGAACTTCTCTTCGGACTCCTTGGCACCTTCACCCTGATTGCGGTCGGGGTGGTGCTTCATGGCCAGCTTGCGGTAGGCCTTTTTGATCTCTTCCTCGGAGGCATTCTTAGCCACCCCGAGGGATTCGTAATAGTCACGCTTTGCCATGCACGTTTCCAGCTGCAGTCATGCGGTTCATGACGCAAGAATGCCGCGAGGAGCCGCAGCCGCTGCCGGCTACCAGCTCGCACGCGGCGAGGAAGGCGAAGGGGGCCCCTGTTCGGGGCGCCCCGCGGATCACTTCTTGACTTCCTTGAACTCGGCGTCGACCACGTTGTCGTCGGCCGGCTTGTCTTGCCCGCCTTCAGCCGCAGCCGTGGCTTCGGGGCCTGCCGCAGCACCGGCTTGAGCGGCCTGGTCAGCGTACATCTTCTCGCCCAGCTTCTGGCTGGCGGTCATCAGTTCGGTGGACTTGGCCTCGATGGCTTCCTTGTCGTCGCCCTTGAGGGCTTCTTCCACGTCCTTGAGGGCCGCTTCAATCTTTTCCTTCTCACCGGCGTCGAGCTTGTCACCGTATTCGGTGAGCGACTTCTTCACTTGATGCACCAGGCCATCGGCTTGGTTCTTCGCCTGGATGACTTCGATCTTCTTCTTGTCTTCCGCGGCGTTCAGCTCGGCGTCTTTCACCATCTTTTCGATCTCGGCTTCGGAGAGGCCGGAGTTCGCCTTGATGGTGATCTTGTTTTCCTTGCCAGTGGCCTTGTCCTTGGCGCCCACGTGCAGGATGCCGTTGGCGTCGATGTCGAAGGTCACTTCGATCTGCGGCGTGCCACGCGGCGAGGGCGGGATGCCTTCCAGGTTGAACTCGCCCAGGCTCTTGTTGCCCGCGGCCATCTCACGCTCGCCCTGGTAGACCTTGATCGTCACGGCCGGCTGGTTGTCGTCGGCGGTGGAGAAGGTCTGCGAGAACTTGGTCGGGATGGTGGTGTTCTTCGTGATCATCTTGGTCATCACGCCGCCCAGGGTTTCGATGCCCAGGGAGAGCGGGGTGACATCCAGCAGCAGCACGTCCTTGCGCTCGCCGCCCAGCACCTGGCCTTGCACGGCCGCGCCCACGGCGACGGCTTCGTCAGGGTTCACGTCCTTGCGCGGCTCCTTGCCGAAGAAGGCCTTCACCTTGTCCTGCACCTTGGGCATGCGGGTCATGCCGCCCACCAGGATCACGTCGTCGATGTCGCTCACCTTCACGCCGGCATCCTTGATGGCGGTGGCGCAGGGGGCGATGGTGCGCTCGATCAGCTCTTCGACCAGGCTTTCCAGCTTGGCGCGGCTGAGCTTGATGTTCAGATGCTTCGGGCCCGAAGCATCGGCCGTGACGTAGGGCAAGTTGATGTCGGTCTGCGCGCTGTTGGACAGCTCGATCTTGGCCTTTTCAGCGGCTTCCTTCAGGCGCTGCAGGGCCAACACGTCCTTGCTCAGGTCAACGCCTTGTTCCTTTTTGAACTCGGCAATGATGTAGTCGATGATGCGCTGGTCGAAGTCTTCGCCGCCCAGGAAGGTGTCGCCGTTGGTCGACAGCACTTCGAACTGCTTCTCGCCGTCGACATCGGCGATTTCGATGATCGAGACGTCGAACGTGCCGCCGCCGAGGTCATACACGGCGATCTTGCGGTCGCCCGCGCCATGCTTGTCCAGGCCGAAGGCCAGGGCCGCGGCGGTGGGCTCGTTGATGATGCGCTTGACATCCAGGCCGGCGATGCGGCCGGCGTCCTTGGTGGCTTGGCGCTGAGCGTCGTTGAAGTAGGCCGGCACCGTGATCACGGCTTCGGTGACTTCTTCGCCGAGGTAGTCTTCGGCGGTCTTCTTCATCTTGCGCAGCACTTCAGCGCTCACCTGCGGAGGCGCCATCTTTTTGCCGCGCACTTCCACCCAGGCGTCGCCGTTGTCGGCGGCGGCGATGGTGTAGGGCATCAGGTCGATGTCCTTCTGCACTTCCTTTTCGGTGAACTTGCGGCCGATCAGGCGCTTCACCGCATACAGCGTGTTGCGGGGGTTGGTCACGGCCTGGCGCTTGGCCGAGGCGCCCACCAGGATTTCACCGTCTTCCTGGTACGCAATGATCGAAGGCGTGGTGCGCGCACCTTCGCTGTTCTCGATCACCTTCGTGGTGTTGCCTTCCATGATGGCCACGCACGAATTGGTGGTGCCGAGGTCGATACCGATGATCTTGCCCATGTGTTCTGCTCCGAGGGATATGTTGGCTTGTTCTGGATCTGTGGCCGGCTGCGGTCAATTCAAGGCCGCAAACCAGGTTTTTTGGGGCTGTTTGGGCCGATACGCCGCTTATTTGGGCGCGGTGACTGTCACCAGCGAGGGTCGCAGCACGCGCTCAGCGATCAGGTAGCCCTTCTGCAGCACGGCCACCACGGTGTTGGCCTCTTGCTCGGCCGGCACCACGCTGATGGCCTGGTGCTGGTGGGGGTCAAACTTGGTGCCCGACGGCGGGTTGATCTCGACCACCTTGTTGCGCTCCAGTGCGCTGCCGAGCTGGCGCAGCGTGGCGTGCACGCCTTCGAGCATCTGCTCGGGCGAGCCTTGGCCGGCGGCGTGGGTGGCCACGGCGGCTTCCAGGCTGTCTTTCACCGGCAGCAGGCTTTCGGCAAACGATTCGACGGCGAACTTGCGGGCCTTGGCGATTTCGTCCTCCGCGCGGCGGCGGGTGTTTTCGGCGTCGGCCTTGGCGCGCAGGTAGGCGTCGGCCAGTTCGGCGTTCTTGGCCTCCAGTTCGGCAATGCGGGCAGCCGCGTCGTCGATCACCTCGTGGGCGGTGCCTTGGGATTCCAGGGCGTCGTCAGAGTGGCCGGCATCGGCGGCCTGCGGAGTCGCGTTGTTGTCAGACATGAAACTACCTCGCCAGAAGGCAGGGGTCATTTTTTAAATGGTTGAGAGGCTCGACAGGGCACGCCAAAGCGATCGCCCCGAATGCAAACACTCATGTGGGGTAGGGTCTTCGGCTTTCAAGAGGGGGTCGACGTTGCCGAGTGATGTTTTTTGTCACGCGGCCATGCCCCGGCGTGCGCCGAGTCAAGTCGATACGCTTGAAGAAGGGGCGAAGTGTGCCTCAAGCCGAGGGTACGGCTTTGGAGTGCAGGTGCCCGGGGTCGTGACAGACTGACGCGGCAGTCGGGTGACCCCGCCGCCGCGTGGGCGTGCATGCCAGTGTCTGTGTCGATGGGCGGGCCGCGCAGTCCGGCGGCCGGGGCCGTCAGCCTTGCAGCAGCGGCCAGAAGGTGGCGATGGCGGCCATCCCCAGCAATAACACCCAGCCCAGCCGGGCTTGGATGCCAGCGGCCAGGAAATCGATGCGGTCGAGTTGCTTCATGCGGCCACCCCTTGCACTTCAAAGGCGGGGCCTGGAACGGTGTCGAGGAAGCGTCGCACCGGGCGCTCCTGCCGCTGAGCGACGGCCGCCGCAGCGGGGCCGCGAGCGATCGGCAGCGGTGCGGTGGGCGCCATGGGAAGACCGTGACGTGCGAGCACCATCTCGGGCTGGCGGGTGAGGCCGGCCACGCCGAAGCGGCGATTGGCGTTGACGGCTGGCGCCTCAAACGCCGGGGCCTGGCGGCGGCTGGCTGCGGGCGGCGAGACGGCCTGTTCGTCGAGCACGAACCGGCACAGCGCCTGGCTCTGCGGCAGCATGTACACCACGGCTGCGCCATCGGCGCGCTCGCTGGTACGGCTGGAAAAGCGGCGCAGGCGGCTGTCCAGCGCCAGGGAGTTGCTGGCGTCGAAGCGCTCCCACACCAGGGCGGCAGGCACGCCGTCTTCCAGGCGGATCAACGTGGCGCCTTCTTCTCGCAGCAGCACCAGCACCGCGTCATCTTCCACGATGCGGCCATGCAGGTTGCGCAGGTCTTCAATCAGCGAGGGGTGGATGTGGCGCAGTGTCACGCCCTCGTTCAGTAAGGCTTCCGTCCAAGCATCGAAATCGGTGAGGTCGATGGCGGCGGCGAGCCAGCCACGGCGGCCAGGCAGGGGCAACACATGCACCAACAGCTCATCGTGCCCCAGGGCCGCAGCGAACTGCTCCTTGGCGCGTTTTTCGGCTGCGGTGGCGCTGAGGTGGCCGGGCATCAGCGCGAAGTCGATGTATTCATCGGCCACGGTCAGCCGCGCGTCGGCCGACAGGAACGGGCTGTCAGCCATGCGCAGGGCCTCGATCGCCGCCGAGATGGCGGCAGCGCCTCGGCCAGGTGCGCTGGCGCTGGCCAGCACGCGCCGATGCAGGCCACCCGAGTGCAGGGCGGCGTAGCAGACGTTCGTCCGCAATTCAAGGCGCAGTTCACTCTTCCAGAGTCGGGACACCAAAAACCTCCTTGGAACAAAGCTTCCAGGCCTGGGCGATGGAGTGGATTGTGCTGGCGTGTACTTCAGCGAATACCTCTGCGCCGACCCGCACTGCTCACAGCATCGCCTGTGGTGATCTCCGTATGTCCCCTTGGACACGGGAGTCATCCCCCGCGAACAAGGGGGACTGAAAGTGTGAGGAAGTTTACAGCCGTTGCATTTGAATACAACTATTTTTCGCCTATGTACTTGATTTTGCTGGATTGTTCAAATTAGGAGCGGCAAAACTGCGACGTTGCTGATTCGGGTTCGGCACTGGTTCAGCCGCGGCGCCCAAGCCGCGCCGCAATGGCTGCCAGGGCGAGGAACAGCATCAGGCTCCACAGCTCGAATGGCACGCCCAGGACCGAGACGGCCGCTTCTGCGCAGGAGGCCCGCACCTCGAACACATCGGGCAGCCAGGCATCCAGCCCCAGGCTGCTGATGATGCGGTCGGCCAGCGTAAGGTCGCAGGAGGCTGATTTCGCGGCCACCAGGTTCTGGTACAGCGCCGCAGCGGCGCCGCACAACGAAAGGGCCACCAAGCCCCAGACCGCCAGCCGCTGCCCCAGGCCGGGTACGACGGCGCCAAGCAGCGCCACCAGTGCCATTGCACACAGGATCACCCGCTGCAAGATGCACCAGGGGCACGGCTGCATGCCCAGGCGGTGCTGCGCAAACAGGGCGGCAGCCATCGAGCCGGCGCAGACCGCCGCGATGGCGCCAAGCCACAGGCGCCGGCTCATTCGACTTCCGCGATCAGCTCGATCTCCACGCAGGCCCCGAGCGGGATCTGCGCCACACCGAAGGCGCTGCGAGCATGGGCGCCCTTCTCGGGGCCAAACACTTCGGCCAGCAACTGGGAAGCGCCGTTGGTCACCAGGTGCTGTTCGGTGAAGTCGGGTGTGCTGTTCACCAGGCTCATCACCTTGACGATGCGGCGCACCTTTTCCAGGTCGCCGACGGCGGCCTGCAGCGTGCCCAGCAGGTCGATGGCGACGCTGCGCGCCGCGGCCTGGCCGGTGGCGGTGTCGACGTCCTTGCCCAGCTGGCCGGCCCAGACCTGGCCGCCGCGCTTGGCGATGTGACCGGACAGGAACACCAGCGATCCGGTGCGTACGAAGGGCACATAGGCGGCGGCGGGCACGGCCACGGGCGGCAGGGTGATGTTGAGTGCTTGCAGGCGGGCGGCGATGGTGGGCATGAAGGTCTCGTACTGGCAAACCAGGGGTGGTTCGGGCGGCACAAATCCTACACTGCAGCCCCTTTGTCCCTGCGCCGGCGTGCCCGGCCCCTGGCGGCATGTCACGTGGTCCCCAACGCGTTCTCGGCGCCGGGCTCGGGTGGTTGGCGGGCACCGGCTGCCAGCTGCAGGCTGCGGTCTTGCAGCCGCAGCTGGCGGCGGCCTTGGGCGTGGCCGCGCTGCTGGCCTGTGGCGTGTGGTGCGTGTGGTCCGTGCGTGGGGGCGTGCGGTTGCGCTGGATCGATTTCTTGATCGCCTTCGCACTGGCGGCCGCCCTGGCTTGGAGCGTGACCACCTGGCGTGCCTCGTACCGCGTCGCCGACCGGCTGGCCCCGGCGCTAGAAGGCTTGGACCTGCGAGTGAGCGGCACCGTGCGTGGCCTGCCCCAGGTGGGGGACGATGCCACGCGCTTCGATTTCGAACCCGATGACGCAGATCGACCACCCGGCCTGCCCTCAAAGGTGCGGTTGGGGTGGTATCGCCCGATGACGTCAGCCTCATCGGCAGCCCGCCTGCCGGTGGTGCATACCGGAGAACGGTGGCAGCTGAGCGTGCGGCTCAAGCAGGTGCATGGCCATGCCAACCCGGCCGGTTTTGACTACGAGTTGATGCTGTTCGAGCAAGGCATCGGCGCCACCGGCTCGGTGCGGGAGGGGCGGCTACTGGCGCCGCCGAGCGGTCTGGAAGAAGGGGTGAGCCGGCTGCGTGAAGCCGTGCGCGAAGCTCTGTTCCAGCGCCTGGGGCCGGGCGCGGCAGCGGGCATCCTGGCGGCGTTGTGTGTGGGCGATCAGGCGGCCATTGACCGGGCTGACTGGGCCGTGTTCCGCCTCACTGGCGTGGCGCATCTGGTGGCCATCAGCGGCATGCACGTCACCCTGTTCGCCTGGCTCAGCGCCGCGGGGATTGGCTGGCTCTGGCGTCGGCTTGGTGCGGCGCCGCTGCGCTGGCCCACTCCCGCGGTGGCGCGTTGGGGCGGGGTGCTGGCCGCAGCACTGTACGCCCTGATCGCCGGCTGGGGCGTGCCGGCGCAGCGCACGGTGTGGATGCTGTTCACCGCTGCGCTGGTGCGCAGCCAGGCGCGGCGCTGGCCCTGGCCGTGGGTGCTGGGCGCGGCGGGCTGGGCAGTGGTGCTGGTCGATCCCTGGGCGCTGCTGCAGCCGGGCTTCTGGCTGAGCTTCGTGGCCGTGGCGGTATTGATGGCTGAGGGGCGTGATGACGCCGATCGAGCGGCGCCTGCTGATCCAACAAGGGGCGCAGCCGGCACCCCAGCTTGGCCTGGGTCAAGGTGGTGGGCCTGGGCACGCTGGACACTCGCCGCCTTGCGAACCCAACTGCTGATCACCGCGGCCCTGGCGCCTTTGAGCCTGTTGTTCTTCCAGCAGTTGTCGTTGGTGGGCCTGCTGGCCAACCTGGTGGCGATTCCCGTGGTCACCTTCATCGTCACGCCGCTGGCGTTAGCAGGTGTGGGGCTGCCTGCGCTGTGGTCACTGGGTGCGTGGGTGCTGGACCTCGGCATGCAGGGCCTGGGCTGGCTGGCTGCCTGGCCCTGGGCAGCGTGGCGCGCGCCGGTGGCGCCAGCCTGGTGCTGGTGGCTGGCACTGGCCGGCATGGCGGCGCTGGCGCTGCCCTGGCCGCGTAGGCTGCGTCTGCTGGGCGCGCTGGCGATGCTGCCGGTGTTCTTCCACCTGCCGCTGCGCCCCCCGCAGGGCGACTTCGAACTGCTGGCCGCCGACATCGGCCAGGGCAATGCCGTGCTGCTGCGCACCGCGCGGCATGACGTGCTGTACGACGCCGGCCCCCAGTACGGCCCTCAAAGCGACGCCGGCGAGCGCGTGCTGGTGCCCCTGCTGCACGCGCAGGGCGTCACCCGGCTCGACCTGCTGGTGCTGTCGCATCGCGACAGCGATCACGTCGGCGGGGCCGCCGCCGTGTTGCGCGGCGTGGGGGCGCACCGGGTGCAGAGTTCGCTGGAGCCAGGGCATGCGCTGCGCGCCCTGGCGCCGCACCAGCCATGCGAAGCCGGCCAAGCTTGGCAGTGGGACGGCGTGCGCTTCGAGTTTCTGCACCCGGATCGTGCCTCGCTGGCCGCCAACCTGGCCCGCCGCGGCCCACCCAATGCACGTTCCTGCGTGCTCAAGGTGCAGGGGCGTGGCGGCTCGGCGCTGCTCACGGGTGACATCGAGGCCTTGCAGGAGCTGCGTCTGCTGGCTTCCGCTGATGACGGCGCGCTGCGCGCCGATGTGCTGATGGTGCCGCACCACGGCAGCCTCACGTCGTCGCTGCCCGCCTTCATCGACCGTGTGCACTCGAAGTGGGCACTGGTGCAGGCCGGCTACCGCAACCGCTTCAACCATCCGGCGCCCTCTGTTGTCGCGCGCTATGCCGAGGCGGGCGCAACCCTGGTGCGCACGGATTCGTGCGGTGCTTGGCACTGGCTCAGTGCGGATGGCTCAACTTGGTGCCAACGTCAGCGTCAGCCTCGATACTGGCACGCAGCCAGTGCCACCACACGCGCTGAAGCCACCGCGTCAACCCCGGACTCCGTGTGGCCTTGAACTTGCTAAATCCCTTACGCCTGAACCAACAGAGTCATGAGACCGATGTTTGACGAAATGAACGGGGCGGCTGGCGCCGTCCGCGACCACTACCGGACCTATGACCGCTGGCTGGCGCAACAGGCGCCCGCACTGATGGAGGCCCGGCGTGAAGAGGCGGAAATGATCTTCCGCCGCGTCGGGATCACCTTTGCCGTCTATGGCGACAAGGACGCTGGCGAGGGCACCGAGCGGCTCATCCCGTTTGACCTGATCCCGCGTGTGATCCCGTCGCAGGAGTGGCGCGAGATGGAGAAGGGCCTGCGCCAGCGCGTGCTGGCCCTCAACCGTTTTCTGCACGACGTCTACCACGACCAGGAGATCCTCAAGGCCGGCGTGATCCCGGCCGAGCAGATCATCCGCAACGCCCAGTTCCGCCCCGAGATGATCGGCGTGGATGTGCCGCATCAGGTGTACTCGCACATCTCGGGCGTGGACATCGTGCGTGCGGCCAACACCGATGGCAGCGGCACCTACTACGTGCTCGAAGACAACCTGCGCGTGCCCAGCGGCGTGTCTTACATGCTTGAAGACCGCAAGATGATGATGCGGCTCTTCCCCGAGTTGTTCTCGCAGCATCGCGTGGCCCCGGTGGCGCATTACCCCGATCTGCTGCTGGATACGCTGCGCAGCGTGTCGCCCAATGGTGTGAACGATCCGACCGTGGTGGTGCTCACCCCCGGCATGTACAACTCGGCTTACTTCGAGCACGCCTTCCTGGCGCAGCAGATGGGCGTGGAGCTGGTGGAGGGGCAGGATCTGTTCGTCAAGGATGGCTTCGTCTTCATGCGCACCACGCAAGGGCCCAAGCGCGTGGATGTGATCTACCGCCGCCTCGATGACGACTTCCTCGACCCGCTGGTGTTCCGCCCCAACTCGACGCTGGGGTGCGCCGGGTTGCTGTCGGCCTATCGCAGCGGCAACGTGACGCTGGCCAATGCCATCGGCACCGGGGTGGCCGACGACAAGTCGATCTACCCCTACGTGCCCAAGATGATCGAGTTCTACCTGGGCGAGAAACCGATCCTCAGCAACGTGCCCACCTACCTGTGCCGCGAAGCCGAAGACCTGAAATACGTGCTGGCGCATCTAGGCGAGCTGGTGGTGAAGGAAGTGCACGGTGCTGGCGGCTACGGCATGTTGGTCGGCCCGGCCTCTACCAAGGACGAGATCGAGCGTTTCCGTGCCCAGTTGCTGGCCAACCCCGGCAACTACATCGCCCAGCCCACGCTGAGCCTGTCCACCTGCCCCACCTTCGTGGAAAGCGGCATCGCGCCGCGCCACATTGATCTGCGACCCTTCGTGCTCTCGGGCAAGAACGTGCAGATGGTGCCGGGTGGGCTGACGCGCGTGGCCTTGAAAGAAGGCTCACTGGTGGTCAACAGCAGCCAGGGCGGCGGCACCAAGGACACCTGGGTTCTTGAGTCCTGATGCTCTGATCGAAGATTGAACGAGGAAACCAACAAGATGTTGTCGAGAACCGCCGATCACCTGTTCTGGATGGCCCGGTACATGGAGCGGGCCGAGAACACGGCGCGCATGCTGGATGTCAACTACCAGACGTCGATGCTGCCGCAGTCAGCCGACCGGGCCGAGTTGGGCTGGCGCGGCATGCTGGGCATCAGCGAACTGACCCAGGCCTACAGCCAGCGCTATGACGGAGTGGCACCCGACAAGGTCATGCACTTCATGGTGCGTGATGAACAGAACCTGTCCAGCATCTACGCCTGCTTGCGCGCCGCGCGTGAAAACGCCCGCGCGGTTCGCGGTGCGCTCACCACCGAGCTGTGGGAGACCACCAACCAGACCTGGCTGGAGTTCAACCGCATCTTGCGCGACGGCCTGTTTGAGCGCGACCCCTCAGCATTGTTCGAATGGGTGAAGTTCCGCTCGCACCTCTCGCGCGGTGTCACGGTGGGCACCATGCTGCAGGACGAAGCGATGCACTTCATTCGCCTGGGCACCTTCCTGGAGCGCGCTGACAACACCGCACGCCTGATCGACGTGAAGTTCCACGCCCTGGCCCATGACTTCTTCGGCGAGACCGATGTCAAGGACAAGGACGATGCCGAGGTCGACTTCTATCACTGGTCTGCCATCTTGCGTTCGGTCTCGGGCTTTGAGATCTACCGCAAGGTCTACCGCAATGTGATCATGCCGGAGAAGGTGGCCGAGTTGCTGATCCTGCGCCCGGACATGCCCCGCTCGCTGGCGGCCTGCATGAGCGAGTTGGTGACCAACCTGAAGCTGGTGGCCAACGAGGTGAGCGACGAGACCCAACGCCGCGCAGGGCGTCTGTACGCCGACATCCAGTACGGCCGCATCGACGAGATCCTGGCCACCGGGCTGCATGCCTACCTCACCACCTTCCTCGACCGCGTCAACGACATTGGCATGGGCATCAGTCGCGACTTCCTGGTGATCGCACGTTGAGTTTTCACAGAAGGCGTGCAAGATGCCGCCCCCTGTGCTGTTTCGAATAAACCAGAAAGTAGGGTCGCTCTGTGTCCATCCACGTCGCGCTCAGTCACGTCACTCATTACCGCTATGACCGGCGGGTTGCCCTGTCGCCGCAGATCGTGCGCTTGCGGCCCGCGCCGCACTGCCGCTCCAACATCCTGTCGTACTCGCTGACGGTCGAGCCTGAGGGCCACTTCGTCAACTGGCAGCAGGATCCGTTCGCCAACTACCTGGCCCGGCTGGTCTTCCCGGAGGAGACCACCGAGTTCAAGGTCACCGTCGATCTCGTCACTGAGATGGCGGTCTACAACCCGTTCGACTTCTTCCTCGAACCCAGCGCTGAGAACTACCCGTTCACCTATGACGACGCCCTGGCGCAAGAGCTGGCGCCGTACCTCGTCGCTGAGCCGGCCACGCCCAAGTTCCAGGCCTTCCTCGACTCCATCGACCGCAAGGAAGTGCGCACCATCGACTTCCTGGTGGGCCTGAACCAGCGCCTGCAGGGCGACATCAGCTACTTGATCCGCATGGAGCCGGGCGTGCAGACGCCCGAGGAGACGCTGACCAACCTGTCGGGCTCGTGCCGCGACACCGGCTGGCTGCTGGTCGAAACCATGCGCCACATGGGCTTGGCTGCGCGCTTCGTCTCGGGCTACCTGATCCAGCTCGCGCCCGACGTGAAGGCGCTGGATGGCCCGAGCGGCACTGAAGTCGACTTCACCGACCTGCACGCCTGGTGCGAGGTCTACCTGCCCGGCGCCGGCTGGATCGGCCTCGATCCCACCTCGGGCCTGCTGGCCGGTGAGGGCCACATCCCGCTGGCCTGCACGCCGCAGCCGTCGAGTGCGGCGCCCATCAGCGGCGCGGTGGACGAATGCGAAGTCACCTTCGGCCACGAGATGCACATCACGCGCATCTTCGAATCCCCGCGCGTGACCAAGCCCTACAACGACGACCAATGGCAAGCCATGCTCGCCCTGGGCGACGCGGTGGATGAGCAACTGGTGGCCGGCGACGTGCGCCTGACGATGGGCGGCGAGCCCACCTTCGTCTCCGTAGACGACCGCGACGGCGCCGAATGGAACACCGATGCCCTGGGCCCCACCAAGCGCATGTTTGCGCAAGACCTGGTGCACCGCCTGCGCGATGAATATGGCCAGGGCGGCTTCCTGCACTTCGGCCAGGGCAAGTGGTACCCGGGCGAGCAATTGCCGCGCTGGGCGCTGTCGATCTACTGGCGCGCCGATGGCCAGCCCTGTTGGCATGACCCGAGCCTGTTTGCCGACGAGCGCGACCCGCATGCCTACACCTCGGCCGATGCGCAGCGCTTCATCCACCGCCTGAGCGCCAAGCTGGGCCTCACGGATGAATACATCCAGACCGGCTTCGAAGACACCTTCTACTACCTGTGGCGCGAGCGCCGCCTGCCTGTCAACGTCGACCCCTTCGATTCGAAGCTCGACGACGAGATGGAGCGCATCCGCCTGCGCCGCATCTTCACGCAGGGGCTTGATCACCCCGTGGGCTATGTGCTGCCGCTCAAGAAGGACGGCGCGCCTGGGTTGGCCGGCGCCTCATGGGTCACCGGCCCGTGGTTCTTCCGCGACGAGCGCATGTACCTGTTCCCCGGCGATTCGCCGATGGGCTACCGCCTGCCGCTCGATTCGATGCCTTGGGTGAGCAAGGGTGAGTTCCCGTACCTGATCGAGCAAGACCCGTTTGCCCCGCGCGATGTCCTGCCCAGTGCTGCGCGGCTGCGTGGCCAGTACGCCCCGCATGCGGTGGGTGGCGGCTTTGCCGAAGGCGGCGTGGTGGCGGTGCAGCACCCTGAGGCGGTGGAAGGGCAGGGGGCCGATGGTGCTGCCTCGTCTGCGGCACTGGGCAAGGGGCCTTCGCGCCCGCTGACCGCTGCCGAGCTGGCCCGCGCGCCGAACCGCTTTGAATCGGCCCACTGGATCACCCGCACCGCGCTGTGCGTGGAGGTGCGTGACCCGCGCCGCGCCAACGGCCCCAAGGCTGAAGCCGTGGGCCAGGCCACTGGCGTGCTCTACGTCTTCATGCCGCCGCTGGCCCATCTGGAAGACTACCTGGAGCTGCTGGCTGCCGTGGAAAGCACCGCGGCCGAGCTGGGCGTGAAGCTCGTGCTCGAAGGCTACCCGCCGCCGCGTGATCCTCGCTTGAAGCTGCTGCAGGTCACGCCCGATCCAGGCGTCATCGAAGTCAACATCCACCCCGCGCACAACTGGAAGGAACTGGTCGACCACACCGAGTTCCTGTACGACGCGGCCTGGAAGTCGCGCCTGTCCACCGAGAAGTTCATGCTCGATGGCCGGCACACCGGCACCGGCGGCGGCAACCACTTCGTGCTGGGCGGTGCCACGCCGGCTGATTCACCTTTCCTGCGCCGGCCCGATCTGCTGGCCAGCCTGCTCACCTACTGGCATAACCACCCCAGCCTGAGCTACCTGTTCAGCGGCCTGTTCATCGGCCCCACCAGCCAGGCTCCGCGGGTGGACGAAGCGCGCAACGATCAGCTCTACGAGCTGGAAATCGCACTGTCCGAGATTGAGCGCAACAAGCAGGTGTACGGCGCCGACATGCCGCCGTGGCTGGTGGACCGCACACTGCGCAACGTGCTGGTCGATGTGACCGGCAACACCCACCGCAGCGAGTTCTGCATCGACAAGCTGTACTCGCCCGACAGCAGCACCGGCCGCCTGGGACTGCTGGAACTGCGTGCGTTTGAGATGCCGCCGCATGCGCGCATGAGCATCGTGCAGCAGCTGCTGCTGCGCTCGCTGATCGCCCGCTTCTGGAAGGAGCCCTACCGCGCCCCGCTGGTGCGCTGGGGCACTGAGCTGCATGACCGCTTCCTGCTGCCCAGCTTTGTGCAGATGGATTTTGAAGATGTGATGGCCGAGATGCGCGAGGCCGGCTATGCCTTTGACGACACCTGGTTCGCCCCGCACTTCGAGTTTCGCTTCCCGAAGATCGGCGAGTTCAGCTCGCGCGGCGTGCACTTCTCGCTGCGCAGCGCGCTGGAACCCTGGCATGTGATGGGCGAAGAGGGCTCGGCCGGTGGCACGGTGCGGTACGTGGATTCGTCGCTGGAGCGGGTGGAAGTCAAGCTCACCGGCTTGGTCGACCCGCGCCATGTGGTCACCTGCAACGGCGTGCCGCTGGCGCTGCAGCCCACCGGCCGCGTGGGCGAGTTCGTGGCCGGCGTGCGCTACCGTGCCTGGGCACCGCCCTCGGCGCTGCACCCCACCATCGGTGTGCACGCGCCGCTCACCTTTGACCTGGTCGACAAGTGGATGGACCGCTCATTGGGCGGTGGCCAGTACCACGTGGCGCACCCAGGCGGGCTCAGCTATGCCACCTTCCCGATCAACGCCTACGAGGCCGAGAGCCGGCGCCTGGCGCGCTTCTTTGCGCTGGGCCACACGCCCGGCAAGATGAAGGTGGGCGAGGTCAAGCGCAGCTGGGAATTCCCGTTCAGCGTGGATCTGCGCAAGGTGTGAGGTTCGGGGCCCCGCGGTGCGGGGTGGCCCGGCGCTTCCCTGAACTCCGGCCAACGCCGCCCGGCTGCGGCATGATGCGGTCCCATGCAAACCAGTCTGCTCAATGAAGAGCTGTCCAACGCCGTGGCGCTTGCCAGCGCGGCGGCCCTGCGAGGCAGCCCCGGGCACTACGACGAGCTGCGCGGCCGCCTCAGCCAGGCGGGCGCGCAGGAGCCTGCGCTCGCGCCGCTGTGGCAGCGTTTTTTCGAAGCCGGCGGCACCGAGGGCTGGCTTGATCTGGCAGCCCGCCGCGAAGGCGTGCGCCGCCGCATCCTGGAAGACGGCGCCACCTACAACGTCTACGCCCCCGGCGAAGACAGCGCACGGCCCTGGCAGCTGGAGTTGCTGCCCTTCCTGATCCCCCCTGAAGACTGGACCCGCATCGAAGCCGGCGTGGTGCAACGCGCCCGCCTGCTCGAAGCCGTGATGGCTGATCTGTACGGCCCGCGCAACCTGCTGCACGAAGGCGTATTGCCGGCAGCCTTGGTGCTGGGGCACCCGCAATATGTGCGCGCCATGCAGGGTGTCAAGCCGGCCGGCGGGCGCTGGCTGCATGTGGTGGGCTTCGATCTGGCCCGCGGCCCCAACGGCAACTGGTGGGTGGTTGACCAGCGCACCCAGGCGCCGTCGGGCCTGGGCTACCTGCTGGAAAACCGGCTGATCGTCTCGCAGCAGTTTTCCGAGGTGTTCCGCGGCATGCGGGCGCAGCGGCTGGCGTCGTCGTTCCAATGCCTGATGGAAGGGCTGATGGCCGCCAGCCCGGCGGGCGAGCGGGCCCGCGTGGCGCTGCTCACGCCGGGGCCGCTGAACGAAACCTACTTCGAGCATGTATTCCTGGCCCGCTACCTGGGCCTCACGCTGGTGGAGGGCAGCGATCTCACCGTGCGTGACCAGCGCCTGTACCTGAAGACCATGCACGGCCTGGAGCGCGTGCACGTGCTGCTGCGGCGGGTGGACGACGAATGGCTTGACCCGCTGGAGCTGCGTGCCGATTCCGCCCTGGGCGTGCCCGGCTTGATGCAGGCGGTGCGAGCCGGCGAAGTGGTGCTGGCCAATGCGCCTGGCGCGGGTGTGCTTGAAAGCCCGGGCTTCTCGGCCTTCTGGCCCGGCGTGGCGCGGCACCTGCTCGATGAAGAGCTGAGCCTGCCGGCGATGACCAGCTGGTGGTGTGGCGAAGAAGCGGTGTGGGCCGCGCATCGCCCGCGGCTGGCCGAGTTCCTGGTGGCGCCCACGTTTCCGTCGGGCCCGGCCACCCGGCACCTGGCGCCGGTGGCCGCCGGCGAGCTGGACCGCGAAGCACGCCTGGCGCTGCAGGCACAGATCGACGCCGAACCCGCCGCCTACACGCTGCTGTCGCGCAGCCGCCCGTCCGAGATGCCGGTGTGGGCCGCCGGGCGGCTGGATCCGCGGCCGGCGGTGGTGCGCGTCTTCGCGCTGGCCAACGGGCAGGGCGGTTGGCGCGTGCTGCCCGGCGGCTTCACCCGCGTGGCCCACGGTCGGCTGGGCGGCACCGATGCCTACCTGTCGATGCAGCGCGGCAGCGCCAGTGCCGACACCTGGGTGCTGGCGCAAGGCGAGGTCGACAACACCACGCTCCTGCCCAAGCCGCTGGCCCCGGCTGACCTGGCGGTGTGGCACCGCGTGGTCACCAGCCGAGCGGCGGAGAACCTGTTCTGGCTGGGCCGCTATACCGAGCGCGCTGAAAACACGCTGCGCCTGGCCAGCATCGCACTGGAGGCACTGCCCGCAGCCCGTGGGCCCGCGCTAGCCTTCCTGGCCGAACTGGCCGCGCGCCATGGCCTGGTGGATGCCGAGGTGCCCACGCCGGCCCACACCTCGCCGCAGGCGGCGCGGTTGTTCGAGCGCGCGCTGGTGGCGGGGCTGGCCGATCCGCACGGCAGCAGCCTGGGCTACAACCTGTCTGCGCTGCGTGGCTGCGCCCTGGGCCTGCGCGAGCGGCTGTCGCCCGAGCATTGGGCATTGATTCAGTCAGCCGGTGATGACCTGAAACACGAGATGCGCCGGCTGGGCGGTGGCCCCGGCGGCCCGGCGGTGAGCGATGTGATGGCCACGCTGGCGCGGGTGAGCCTGCAACTGTCGGCCATCAGCGGCGCGCAGACCGACCGCATGACCCGCGACGACGGCTGGCGCCTGCTCAGCGTGGGCCGCATGATCGAGCGGCTCGATTTTCTGGCCCACGCGCTGCAGACCGGGCTCGACCTGCACCTGTCTGAAAGCAACGACGGCTTCGACATGCTGCTGGGCCTGTTCGACAGCACCATCACTTACCGCGCCCACTTCCAGGCCCGCCGCGAGCTGCTGCCGCTGATTCACCTGCTGGTGCTTGATGTGGACAACCCGCGTTCGCTGGCCTGGGTGGCCCGCACCATGCGCGAGCGCCTGCGCAAGCTGGCCCGGCATGACAAGCCCTGGGCCGATTCGATCTGCGCCGAGCTGCCGGCGCCCGACCGCTGGACGCTCGAATCGCTGGGCCTGGGCGGCCCGATGCAGCAGGCGCCCGAAAGCCTGCTGGCCACGTTGGGCGAATGCAGCGAGGCCGCCCGCACGTTGTCTGACGAAATCAGCCGGCACCTCTTCTCGCATGTGGGCGCCGGCCTGCAGTCGGTCTGGCAATGAGGGGCACACCATGACCACCGCCCTGAACCTGCCGGGCGAAAGCCTGCTGCGCTGGCTGCACGTAGAGCACGAGACCCGCTATGACTACGGCGCCGCGGTGGAGCTGGCGCACCACATGGCGCATCTGCGCCCGCGCGAGACGCCGGTGCAGCAGGTGCGCGACATTGAGCTCACCGTGACGCCGGCGCCGGACAACGAAGCGCTGTGGGACAGCCTCGACAACTACGGCAATGGCCGCACCCTGTTCACCCATTCGCAGGTGCACGATCAACTGGTGGTGAAGGTGAGCTTCCTCGCCGGCCTGTTGGAGCCGCCCCCGCTGGACCCGCAGGCCAGCCCGCCCTGGGAAGACGTGGCCGAGCAACTGCGCTACCAGGCCGGCGCGCCCTTCGAGGAGGCCGAGGAGTTTGTGCTGCCCTCGCCGTATGCCGACCATGACCCGGCGCTGGCCGCCTTTGCAGCGCTTGATTTCACACCCGATCGGCCCTTGCTGGAGGCCGCGCTGGCGCTGACGCACCGCATCTACACCGAGTTTGACTACCGCCCCGCCGCCACCTCGGTGGCCACCCGTGCGGTGGAGGCGCTGGAGCAGCAGGCCGGCGTCTGCCAGGACTTTGCCCACGTGATGATCGGCGCGATGCGCTCGATCGGCCTGGCCGCGCGCTACGTCAGCGGCTACCTGCTCACCCGGCCAGCACCCGGTCAGCCGCGGTTGGTGGGGGCCGATGCGTCGCACGCCTGGGTGGCGGTGTGGTGCCCGGTGCATGGCTGGGTGGCGCTTGATCCCACCAACGACGTGCCCGCTGCGCAAGACCATGTCACGCTGGCCTGGGGCCGCGACTACGGCGACGTGGCGCCACTGCGCGGCGTGATCCGTGGCGGTGCGCACGCCGTGCCGCAGGTGGCCGTGACGGTGGAGGAGTGGGCCCCCGAATCGGGGTGATCTGCGCCCTCAACCCTTTGGGGGAATCGGTCGATAAGACATGGGAAGCGGTACCAGTTCTGCCCGTTGCCCGCGTTGTATCGAAAGTTGCCCCCGATGATCCACTCCCTTCAGCGCCTCATGTCCCGCCCGCCCGGGACCGACAACGACCTCGGTTGGCTCGACGCCTGGAGCCAACGCCGCGGCGATGTCGTCAAGCGCGTGCGGGGCGATGCCGGTGTGGTGATCGAAGGGCGCTACGAGCAGCATGCGCTGCGCATTGAGTGGGGCCCGCCGCAGCGCGATTACGTGCAGGGGCGCGAACTGCGCCTGCGCTACGAGCTGGGCTTGCCCTCGTGGTTGGAGATGTTGGTGCTGTCGCGTGAGCTGGCCGAAGAACTGGAGTCCCGCGCCTTCGACGACCTCACCCGTGATCAGCAGACTGGCATCGAGACCGTGCAGATGCCCGAAGAAGCGCGCTGGCTGGCCATGTTTGAACGGGTGCCAGACGAAGCTTTGCCGCCCGGGCTGCAGGATCACTTCGTGGTGCTGGGCGCCCGCGAGAGCCTGGCGCAATGCTGGATCGACAGCGAGGTGGCCTTGCGCTTGTCGCGCGCCTGCACGCACTGGCTCAACCCGGACATGCCGCTGGTGCTGATGACGCTGCGCGGCCGCCTGTACCTGCGCACCGAAGCTCCCACGCTGGATGAAGCGATGCTGGAAGGCATGCGCAGCCTGGCCGACACCGCCGCCCACCAGGCCCTGCGCGTGGCCCAACGGCCCACGCAGGACACGGCTGCCGCGCTGTTTGACATCGACGAAATTCTCTAAGCCGGTCGGCTGCCCGGCAGGCCTTGGGCCAGCCGGTCCAGCGCCGCTTGCAGCGTGCTTTCCCGCTTGGCAAAGCACAGGCGGGCAATGCCCTGGTCAAAGCCGTCGTGATAGAAGGCCGAGAGCGGGATCGCCGCCACGCCCACCTCGCGCGTGAGCCATTGGCAGAACTCGGCTTCGCCGAGCGATGACACCGCCCGGTAGTCCACGCACTGAAAGTACGTGCCGGTGCAAGGCAGCAGTGCCAGGCCGGTGCCTTGAAGCCCGGCGCGGAAGAAGTCGCGCTTGGCTTGGTAGAAAGCAGGCAGCCCGTCATACGGCACCGGATCGGCCATGTAGGTGGCCAGGCCATGCTGCATCGGCGTGTTCACCGTGAACACGTTGAACTGGTGCACCTTGCGGAACTCCGCCATCAACGCGGCCGGTGCGGCGGCATAGGCCACCTTCCAGCCCGTCACGTGATACGTCTTGCCGAAGCTGGAGACCAGCACGCTGCGCTCGGCCAGTGCCGGAAAGCGCGCCACGCTCTGGTGCTGCGCGCCGTCGAACACCATGTGTTCGTACACCTCGTCGGCAATCACGATCACGTTCGTCTCGGCCAGCAGATCAGCCAGCTGCTGCATCTGCGCGGCCGACCACACGGTGCCGCTGGGGTTGTGCGGCGTGTTGATGATCAACGCGCGGGTGCGTGGTGACAGCGCGGCGCGAAGGCGATCGAAGTCGGGCGCGAAGCTGCCCGGCGTGAGCGGCACGTGCACCGCCTTGGCCCCGGCCAACTCGATGGCGGGCTCGTAGCTGTCATACGCCGGCTCCAGCATGATCACTTCATCACCGGGATGCACCAACGCCAGGATGGCGGTGAGCAGCGCCTGCGTGGCACCGGCCGTCACCGTGATCTCGCTGCCCGGGTCGTATCGATGGCCATACAGGCGCTCGATCTTCTGCGCGATGGCGTCGCGCAGCGCCGGCACACCGGCCATCGGCGGGTACTGGTTGTGGCCGGCGTCCATCGCGGCCTTCACCGCCTGCAGCAGCGCCGGGTCGCAATCAAAGTCAGGAAAGCCTTGACCCAGGTTGACTGCCTGGCATTCTTGCGCCAGCGCCGACATCACGGTGAAGATGGTGGTGCCCACGCGGGGCAGGCGGCTGACGGGGGCTTGCAGCGGCATCTTGTGGCGGTAGGTCAGAGGCTGTAGTCAGCCGGATCGTCTTGGCCGCCGCCGAGGGCACGTGTGAGTAGCGCCCGGGTTAAACGGCTCGACACCAGCTCGGCAAAGGTGAACACGAAGTTGCGCAGGTAAGCGCCGCGCTTGAAGGCAATGCGCGCCACGTTCTGGCCAAAGAGGTGGCCCACCGGGCGGGCCACCATCTCGCCGCCGGGGGCGTAGAGCGGGTCGTCACGCACGGCCATCTCGGCCACGATGCCCACGCCCATGCCCAGCCTGGCGTAGGTTTTGATCACGTCAGAGTCGATGGCTTCCAGCGCGATCTGGGGCTTGAGG
>Ga0209066_10002271_pt1 | contig 23658 bp, 16 predicted proteins | sample All_14_2_FD_187198 | JGI IMG/M metagenome (GOLD analysis project Ga0209066, IMG submission 187198) | Freshwater microbial communities in response to fracking from Pennsylvania, USA - Allegheny Zone_MetaG_DW_15 (SPAdes) (version 2) ... | reverse complement strand
TCCTGCGAGGACTTGGTCGCCATGTTGTCGGTGACCTTGGCGTTCTCGGTGTTCTGGGTGATCGAGGCCGTCATCTGCTCGATGCTGGCGGTGGTCTCCTCGACGGAGGCGGCCTGCTCGCTGGAGGACTGCGAGAGGGACTGGGCGGTCTGCGAGACCTGGCCAGCGGCGTTGTTCAGCGCGTTGCCGGCGGTGGTGACTTCGCTGATGATGTGCGAGAGTTTGCCGACCATGTTCTGCATGGCCGCCAGCAGCTGGCCGGTCTCGTCCTTCGAGTCGGCGTTGATCTTCACCGTCAGGTTGCCGCCGGCCAGTTCGTCGGCGACGCCGACAGCCTCGCTGAGCGGCTTGGTGATGCTGCGCGTGACGAGGAATCCGGCGCCCAAGGCGATCACGATGGCGAAAATAGACAGGCCGATGTTGATGACGAGTCCAGATTCTGCCGACTTGGCTGCCTCAGCGCCGGCGGCGTCGATCAGATCGCCCTGGTACTTGATGAGTTCGTTCACGCGCTTGCGGTAATCGACGGCGATCGTGCGGAAGTCCGCGTCGAGGTAGACAATGGCTTCATCCTTCTTGCCCTCCTCGGCGAGTTTGATCAGATGATTCTGGGCGGCAATGAAGCGTTCGCGCGAATCCAGAATGGCCTGCATCAATTCCTTGCCTTTGGGCTGTACCAGCCGCGGCTTGAGCGCCTCCCAAGCCTTGCCAATGGCGGCTCGTCCTTCGAGGATGCGCGCCTTAGCGCTCTGGTGGCCTTCCGGCTTGGCAGCCAGCATCATGTCCCTCGCCCCGATTCCGATTTCATTGACGCCGGCGAGTCCGTCCTGCAGCAGAAGGACCTTGGGCCAGAGGTTCTTGGCGATGTCGTCGGTTCCCTTGCTCAGTTCGACCAGTTTCAGGGCACCGATCACGGAGATCATCGCCAGCAGGATCAGCACGAAGCCGAAGCTTAGGCCGAGGCGAACACCGATTTTGAGGTTCTTGAACATCGCGATAGCTCCTAGTGAATTGTTATTGACGCCCGCCGGATATGGCCAGCGTGGGTTCCTCGGCACTGGCCGTGAGGGGGCCAATGCTTGGACGTTCAGGATCAGGGCAACCTCGCCGCTGCCAAGAATCGTCGAGCCGGCGATGCCCTAGATGCCGGAACAGGGCGCCGAGCGGCTTGATGACGTTCGATGACGATGCTTCCCGAATCGTGGAAGGCGTTGAGCCCGACGTACTTGTAGTTGGGCAGCTTGCGCACTTCCTTGATGAATTTGATGCCGTTCATGCCGGGCATGTTGAGGTCGGTGATCAGCAGGACGACCTTGACGCCACCCTTGAAATTCTGGAAAGCGGCCTTACGGAGCGCCCGAGCATGAACTTGGTATTGCCAGGCATGGCTGTGTAGTTTTCAAACATCAAGTTGCGCCTCGCAGCGTCTCATTGAATCGCGGGAAAATTGTAAAGTTATGGCTGTCAGGTAAGGAATACGCGCTTACCGGTAGGCGCACTACCGAGATACAGGTAGTGCTACAGGCATGGCGGCTTGCCGTTTGCGCAGATCGATGAAAAAGCACGGCGGTGCTCAGGCACTGAGCCCCGCGGGAGAAGATGATGCATTCCACGATTCGTTGTTTCGCAGCGACCTTCCTGCTGTTCTTCGCACAGACTCTGCCGGCGGCGGCCGCCGCAGACGACTACGAGAACGCGGTCTCCAAATGGCGCAGCTACGAGGACGTCGCCCGATGGCTGGACGGTAACTTCGCCTTCGATACTGCCCGCCTGCAGTCGATACTCGGCCGGACCCGCGCCAACGGACCTTCGGGCTTGCTCGCGCGGACCGCGCGCGGTACCTACGAGCAGAAAAGCGGCTACTGCACCGATGCCGCCAACTTCGCCCTACAAGCGCTGAACCGCATCGACTCGACGTACAAGGCGCAGTTTGTTTTCATCCGGAACCAGTATGGGCAGCCGCATCACTGGGTCACTGGCTTCACCGTGAATGGCAGGATCATGGTGATGGACTACGGTGCTGGCCCGGAGTGGAAAGGCATGAAAGGCGTCCACGGCCCCTACGACACGCTGGAACAATACGGCGAGTTCCTGCGCTCTCTGAACATCAAGCGCTTCGCCCCAGAGGCGGTGGAGTGGAAGCCGAACTTCCCGGGCCAGGAGGACTGACGGCCGACCCACTGCCCACCCGCGCCGACTCGACATCCTATTGCCCGCGTCGCAGGAATGGTTCGCTGTTCGCTCTACCACCGGCGGCCGGAGTGGCCGAAGATTTGTCAGCCCGGGAAGCGTGGGCGTCGCGTCACTTTGTTACCCGTCCGTCGTTGCCTATTGAGAGATGAGTGACCGCAACGGGCACGGTTCTGCCCCTCAGCGTAAGCGGCCGTTCCGGCGGCCTTCGGGTTGAGCGTCGGTAACCTGGGCAACACCGGACGTTCAGTGGAGCCAACGCACCGGCAGCAATGGCCGACGTGCTGCCTGTTGTCGCTGGCATGAGGCAGGTCCTCGGCCTCTGCTGCCATTGGGTAGTCCCGGTAGCAACGTCAGCAAACTAGCAGATTGCCGACGGTGGTTAGCGCTCGCGCAGCGCGCTCTCCGCAAGGAATGGTCGTTAGGAAGTGCGTGCAGTGACAACGTGAACCACTAGCGCGTGCCTTCATACCCGAGTTTTGCGCCGCACGAATCGCAACGGAAGGTGAAAGGCGCCGCGGGCGTAGCAGGCGCAAAACGCCGGTTGCCTTTGATCGTGGCGTCACATGTGGTGCAGCACCCCATGACTTCTCAACGTGAAACTCAGCGGACGGAAAAGATGCGGCGATTTGTCGTCCGCTGAAATGATTCGTTAGAGCACTTTGTTGATGCCAAGGCGCATGAACAGGAAGAAGTACATGATTGGCCAGAGAAAGAAGAACTTCAGTTTGTCAGAAGTGACGTTGTAAAGCGTGTTGTACATGGGGTGCCACTCGACTACTTTGCGTAGAACAGCGCGGCTGAGGTAGAAGCCTGCGCCCATATAGAAGAAGGACGCCAAGTTTCCGAAGAAGCTTGAGTTGAAAGAGTACGCAATGGCAACAAGAACGATGAATGCACCGAGGCAGGCGCCCCAATGAAGAAAGGCGACACGGAGGCGCATGCTTTCTTGTTCGTTGCTGACTTCTGGTGAGTCCATTGTTTTTCTCCTCTTGAAATTCGAGCCTCGGCGGAATGCCTTGTGCTCTAACGAAGGTAACCGGCATTGGGCGGCATTTCGTGCAGGGTCCGTTTTACCCCGCTGGCTAGCCCAGAGCCGTCACGCGATGGCTGCCGACCGGAGGACTTCAGCCGTGCGTAACCGTCAGCAAGGCTCGAGTCGAGCGGGAGGCAGGACTACTACTCGAATGGCCTAACAATCATGTCGCAGAGGCCACCCTTTGCTTGATCCTCAGACGACATGACTAATGCTGCACTCTTGAATGACAACGAAACTTGTGCACCATGGTCGAGGTTTGTGACTGACAACAAGTACTTTGTGCGATCAGCCGTTGAGCCGCGACTGAAAGCCGAGATCGTCAGGTCTGACTGACTTGTATCAGAGACTGTAATGTCGCTGTCGATGGACCACTTACTGACGAGTTGTTGGTACGCGTTCTGGGCTGATAAGTTTTGCACTACCGTTGTAACCGAATAGGCCTTGCCCGTGAGTACGTTGCCATGTGCCTTGAATCCATCACGACAGACTTTGTCCATCACATCCAGTTGGTCTCTCTGCAGATGTATGGCGTTCGCGCTATTACTTGCTCGTTTTTCGGAGCTTTTCGACCGAGTTTCCGCAACGGACCGGTCGGCCGGAGCGCCACTCAAAAGGGATACAACTTCGTTACAGAACCGACTTGCGGTTTGCACAGCGCGGCTCGTTGCAATGGTAAGGGCGGTTTCACCCTTTGACGTCTTTTGGCGTGGATCTGCCCCTAAAGACAAGTAGAGCGCGACGACGTCTGGATTGCAGTCATTTGCGGTGATTACAAGCGGTGAATAGCCGTCCCCGGTTGCCTCATTGATATCAACTCCATTCGCCAGCAATGCTTTGACAACCTGCTGGTAGGTCCTAAACGTCTTCGCGTTGTATTCCTTCTCCCTCGCGGTACCGTAGGTAACGTCGTCAAGAGCGGGAATCTGCTCAACCGCAAATGCCTGCAACGCATTCACGCCTCGACCATCCTTGATCGATGCTTTCGCCCCTCGTTCAAGTAGAGACATCGCCAAGGGCACACGAAGAGTGTAAAGGGTCGAATGATCTAGCGCTGGATCGAGCGCATTCATCAGTGGCGTCTTACCGTCTTGGTCTTGACCGTTAATGTTGGCGCCGCGAGAAAGGAGCCAGTCAATCTCCTGGATCGCCGTGGGTCTTGCGGCTAGCACCGCCTTGGAGAGCAGCAACCTTCCGTAGTTGTCGCAGTTGCGGCAATTGATGTCCCCACCTTGAGATAGCAGTGTTTCAGCTAAGTCGAAGTTCCGGTTCGATACGGCCAAATAGAGGTTCTTCGTTACATCAGACGGCTCGGGCAAAGAGGGGCGGGGAGGCATGCGCGCCTTCGCCCCTGATTTCAATCCGCTTGCCTTCCCCTCTGGAGAAGCAACCGTCCTGCCCGTCTCGGACAACGGGCGCTCTCGGGATACCGGCGGAACAGCCCCTGCGACTCCTTCGGTTGACAGGGTCTGAGCAAAGCTCAGAGTTGGGATAAGCACGACGAGAGAAAGCGCAATACGCGTCATTTGATAGCGGCTCCTCGACCAGTGAAGAAAAATTCATCACCTGACTGGAGCAGCTGATAGAGATATTGATTGCCCTCCGTCTCGGAGACCGACCGCCACATCGCCGCCCATGCCGCAATCTTCCGCGTGTCTGAGATCCACTCCTCTGGCACAAACTTGACGCGCGCTCTGACTGTCGCAATAGGCTTCCCCGTAGCATCGTTCCCCAGGTCTACTGCTTCAATTCTTTTGATCTCGAATACACCCGTTCGAAAGCATGCGCCCTTAACGCTCGCCCACGTATTGGTCGCATCCCGCTGAACCAGGCGCGTTCCCGCTTCTGTGGGAATGTAAGCACTGCGTTCAGCTGACTTGCCCAACAATTTTTCCTCTGTGACCTTACCGGCGGTGACGAGATTTAGAGAAATAAGTTTGGCAAGCGCGCTGTCGGGAGCTGCATCCAAAGATGCGAGCGGAATGCCCACGGGTACGACCATGCATTGTGATTCTTTGGCTAGGCCATTGTTGATCGCCAACGCGATCTGTGCATCACGACTGCGTTCTCCGCAAGCGGTTGTTAATAACGTTGCGCAAGCCAACGCAAGCAATGTAGTCCTTTGCAAATCGCCCTCCCCTGCGTTTTTGGTTTTTCACCCGTCGATACGCGCAATGGATGTTACTGCGCGGTGGTTCAAGGGCTTTCGCTAGCCGACTCGTTTTCGGCGCCAAATTGGCTCTAATGCGACGCGTATGCCGGCTCGGTTTATCCGGGAGCTTGAATGCCTGAAGGCTGCCCACCCCCGAGTTCATATGCTGAGATGTGATCGGTTGTGCGGCGGCATGGCACGGCGTTTAGCGGCATTGTTCCCGACACCGGTCATCCAGACTGGACTGCTCGGAACAGCCGGAATTGCCGACGTGTTGTCGTTGGCATGAGGCTGGTCCTCGGCCATTGCGGCCGTTCGGATCGAGTTGGTTGGGTGACCGGTGTCAGGCAGACTGCCGACGTTGGCACCAAGCGCGGTGCGAATGACCGGTCCTGGTCACCGAGGGTCGGCAGCTACCGACCCAAAGCGGAAATTGGAAACTGTAGCGGTCAAACGGTGAAACGTGTCCGCTACTCTCGGGTGAGGCTGTAGAACGTCGGCTCCGAGGTTCCGTCATATTCGCAGACTTGTAGTTCATCTCCAGCGTCGGCTATCTGCGTAACCCGCTTCGTCGATCTTGAAGGCTTTCCCGCAATGCGGGCAAATGATTTCGTGCATGTGTGAGCTCTCCCTGCAACAGAATGTACCCGTTTCTGCTTGTGGTTGCATGTATCCGGCATACTAGCCTGAATAGCACAGGCTTTCGTAGGTACAGAAAGTCAGCTTGCTATTCAATACCGGCTGCTTAGGTCGGAGGTCCCGAATGGCCGCAAAGGCCGAACAACGGCCGGCTGGAATTCGAAGACCGGCTGGGCAGGATCAGCCTGTTGCCTTCCTATACACCTGTGCAAATCGCGATTGGTCGGCAATGCCAAAGTCTCCTGGCGCGTACTGCAGCAGCCAATCCCCCGCATTGCCGCGAAGGATGTCGCCGCCCTCGGAACGGGCTGCGGTGAAAGCCTCCGGAATCTGCTTGGCGAGCACCGGAATCGGTTTCGCCTTGTAGCTGCCGTCATGCCCCATCAGGGTAGGCGGCACTGCCTCGTACTTCAGGTCAAAACGTTGGCGTGACACGCTCCAACGGCTGCCCGTGAAGCCGGTAACCAGGGCATCGCCGACGGCGAAGCGATTCGGGCCCTCAAGACTGAGCAATTCGCCGTCCTGGCGAGCGAAGGTCACGGTCACGACTTCTGCCTTGACATAGCTTGCAGCAGCGGGATCCGTCGTCAGATCGATGTTCTTCAGCTCGAGCATGGGGCATTTACAAGGTAGCGCCGGAATCGGAAGTTTATTGCGAGAGTCTCCTGCGGGGCGGAAACCCTGCAGGGGCGCGAGCGCATGAGGCGGCGGCCCGGCCCTTGGCGCGCGGCGCCTCGACTCGGCGTTGGTTTAGGCCTTAACGCTTACCCGCGCGTATTCGACTGCGGCGCGAACTCGGCCAGTTCGACGCGCGGCGCCGGCTTCCAGCCCTTCTTGCGGTGCTCCGCGACGACGTTGGTGAAAATCCCTCCGCGCACATAGAAGCGCGCCGTCAGGCGCATGAAGCGCGGCTTCGTCGCCTTCACCAGGTCGTCGAGGATGCGGTTGGTCACGTCCTCGTGGAAGTGGCCTTCCTCGCGGAAGCCCCAGACGTAGAGCTTGAGGCTCTTCAGCTCGACGCAGAGCTTGTCGGCGATGTAGTCGAGCGTCAGGACGGCGAAATCCGGCTGGCCGGTCTTGGGGCACAGGCAGGTGAACTCCGGGATCTCCATATGGATCTGGTAGTCCCGGTGGGGGGCCGGATTGGGGAAGGTTTCGAGCGTCTTGGCGGGCTTTGACGGCATGATGGCGGCGTTGTGGGCCGGGGCGGAAAAGCGAGGCGAGCGATTATAATGCCGCCCTTCGTGACGTGCCCTCCGGATTCCCTAAGTGCGCCTGACCAAACTCAAACTTTCCGGCTTCAAGTCCTTCGTCGATCCGACCACCGTGCTGTTCCCCGGCCAGCTGGCCGGCGTCGTCGGGCCGAACGGCTGCGGCAAGTCGAACGTCATCGACGCCGTGCGCTGGGTGCTCGGCGAATCCAAGGCATCCGAGCTGCGCGGCGAGTCGATCCAGGACGTGATCTTCAAGGGCTCGGGCACGCGCAAGGAAGTCAGCCGCGCCAGCGTCGAGCTGTTCTTCGACAATGCCCAGGGCCGCGCCGCCGGCCAGTGGAGCCAGTACGCCGAGATCACCGTCAAGCGCGTGCTCGACCGCGAGGGCAACTCGTCCTACTACATCAACAACCTGCACGTTCGCCGCCGCGACGTCATCGACCTCTTCCTCGGCACCGGCCTGGGGCCGCGCGCGTACGCCATCATCGGCCAGGGCATGATCTCGCGCATCGTCGAGGCCAAGCCGGAAGAACTGCGCTTCTTCCTCGAAGAGGCCGCCGGCGTCACCAAGTACAAGGAACGCCGCAAGGAAACCGAGCACCGGCTCGAGGATGCGCGCGAGAACATCGCCCGCGTCGACGACATCCGCAACGAACTCGAAAGCCAGATCGGCCGGCTGGAAGCCCAGGCCGAGGTCGCGCGCCAGTACAAGGATTTGCACGCCCAGCTCGGCCGCAACCAGAACCTGCTGTGGCTGAAGAAGCGCAACGACGCGCGCCGCGATGCCGAGCGCTACGGCCGCGAGGTCGATAACGCCGTCAACCGCGTCGAGGCCGAGACCGCGCAACTGCGCGAGGTCGAGGCCAAGGTCGAGCAGTCGCGCGAGGCGCACTTCGCCGCCTCCGACGCCCTGCATGCGGCGCAGGCCGAGATGTACTCGGCCAACGCCGAGGTCAAGCGCCTCGAATCCGAGATCAAGCACATCCTCGATTCGCGCCAGCGGCTCGAAACCCGGCTGGCGCAGCTTTCCGTCGAGGAAACCCACTGGCGCGGCGAGGCGCAGCGCGTCGAGGAAGAGGATTTCCGCTGGAAGTCGCTGCTCGAGAACTCGCGCATGCGCGCCGGCACCGCCGCCGCCCGCCACGAGGAGGCCGCCGCCCGCCTGCCGGAGGCCGAGAGCGCCGTGCAGGAAGCCGGGACCGCCGTCGGCGAGGCGCGCCGCCAATTGAACGAAGCCGAGCAGGGCACGCGGCTGGCCGAGGCCGACCGCGGCCACGCCATGCGCGCGCTCGAGAACCTCGCCCAGCGCCGCGGTCGCCTCGAGGAAGAACGCAAGGGCTACGAGCAGCCCGACCCGGTCCAGCTCGCCCAGGCCGAAGAAGCGCAGATGCGCGCCGAGGCCGAACTCGAAGCGCGCCAGGCACGCCTTTCCGAGCTCCAGATCCGCCAGCCGGAACTCGACGCCGCGCTGCGCACCGCGCGCGAGGCATTGCAGGGCGCCCACCGCCGCGCCGCCGAGACGCGTGCGCGCCACGATGCCCTGCTGCAACTCCAGAAGCGCGTGCAGCAGAACGGCGAGATCGGCGACTGGCTGAAGCAGCAGGGCCTGGCCGATGCCAAGCCGCTGTGGCAGGTCATCCAGGTCGAGGCCGGCTGGGAAACCGCGGTCGAGGCCGTGCTGCGCGAGCGCCTGTCGGCGCTCGCGGGGGATGCCGAGACGGCAGGGCGCGCGCTGGCGTCGCCGCCGCCGACCGTATTCACGCTGGCGCTGCCCGAAGATGCGCAATCGCAGCCGGCCGCGGCCGAGTCGCTGCGCGCCAAGGTGCGCTGCGACGACGCCCGCTGGGCCGCGGTGCTCGACGAGTGGCTGGCCGGCGTCAATGTCGCCGACGACCTTTCCGATTGCATCGCCGGCCGCGACGGCCTGCGCGTGTCGCGCGAAGGCCACCTGCTGTCGAAGCACGGCCTCACGCTCTACGTCCCCGACGCGCGCACCCACGGCGTCATCGAGCGCCAGCGCGAGATCGAGGAACTCGAAGCCCTCGTCGACGCGCGCGAGCAGGAAGAACTCGCCGCCCGCGAGGTGCAGGAGCAGGCCGAAGCGGCGCTCGCCGAAACCCAGTCGCAGCTCGCCGAAGCGCGGCGCGCCGCCGAGGAAGGCCAGCAGCGCCTGCACGCGACGCAGGTCGAGGCGCTCAAGCTCGCCCAGGCGCAGGCGCGCTACGAGGAGCGCACCGGCCAGATCACCCGCGACCTCGGCGAAATCGTCAAGGCAGAGGAAACCGAGCGCGCCGAGTTCGAGCGCGCCGAGACCGAGGCCGCGCGCTGCCGCGAGTCGCTGACGGCCGTGCGCGAGCGCCTCGACGCCGCGCTGGAACTCCAGCGCAGCCGCGACGCAAGCCTGCGCGAGGCGCGCGCCCTCGAGCACCAGCTGGCGCGCGAGGCGCAGGAAGCCGGCTTCTCCGAGCGCGAATGCCTGTCCAAGCTCGAGGACAACGCCCGCGCCGCCGAGACGGCGCGCACCCAGCTTGCGCGCGTCGACACCGAGACCGCGGCCGCCAAGACCGAACTCGCCGCGATCAGCGACGAAGTGCTGCAGGAGCAGCTGCAATCGGCGCTCGGTTCGCGCCAGGGCCGCGAGGGATTGCTGGCCGAGCGCCGCAACGCGCTCGAGACCGCTGCCGCCGAGCTGCGCGGCCTCGACGAGCAGCGCCTGAAGCTCGAGCAGGGCCTGCAGCCGGCGCGCGACAAGATCAACGACCTCAAGCTCAAGCAGCAGGCGGCGCAGCTCAACGAGGAACAGTTCCGCGAGCGCCTGGCCGAGGCCGGCATCGAGAGCGAGGAACAGGAAGCGGCGCTGGCCGCCGATCCCGCCGCCGGCATGCGCGAAAGCGCGCTGCAGGGCGAGATCACGCGCCTCAACACCGAGATCGAGGCCTTGGGTCCGGTCAACCTCGCGGCACTCGAGGAGCTGACGGTGGCGCGCGAGCGCAAGGGCTTCCTCGACGACCAGGCCGGCGACCTGACCACGGCGATCAATACGCTCGAAGACGCGATCCGCCGCATCGACCGCGAGACGCGCGAGCAGCTGCAGGAGACCTACGACACCGTCAACCGCCATTTCGGCACGCTGTTCCCGCTGCTGTTCGGCGGCGGCGAGGCCAAGCTGCTCCTCACCGGCGAGGAGATCCTCGACGCCGGCATCCAGATCATGGCGCAGCCGCCGGGCAAGAAGAACTCGACCATCCACCTGCTGTCGGGCGGCGAGAAGGCGCTGACGGCGATCGCGCTGGTGTTCGCGATGTTCCAGTTGAACCCGGCGCCGTTCTGCATGCTCGACGAGGTCGATGCGCCGCTCGACGACACCAACACCGAGCGCTTCTGCGAGCTCGTCAAGAAGATGTCGCAGCAGACGCAGTTCATCTTCATCTCGCACAACAAGATCGCCATGGAAATGGCGCAGCAGCTGATCGGCGTCACCATGCAGGAGCGCGGCGTCTCGCGCGTGGTCGAGGTCGATATCGAGGAGGCGCTGCGGATGACGGAAAAGGAAGCCGCGTAAATGAACGAGTTGCAGCTTGCGCTGATTGCTGCCGGCGGCATTGCCGTCGCCGCGGTATGGGCCTACAACCTCTGGCAGGAGCGCCGGCACAAGCAGGTGGCCGAGGAAATCTTCAAGGGCGACCGTCCGGACGTGTTGCTGCAGGGGCAGGGCGGCGATGCCGGCGACGAGCAGGACCCCGTGCGCGTCGAGCCGGTGGCGCCGCCGAGCGGCGAGCGCATCGAGCCGGGCTTCGCGCCGGCCACGGAGGAAGAGGTCGCCGTGCCGCCCCCGCCGCTGGAGCTCGCGGACCCGGTGGCCGACTGCACGCTGCAGATCGAGTTTGCCGAAGCGGTGTCGGCGCCGGCGCTGTGGGAGGCTCAGCGCGTGCTCGCCGAACAGTTGACCAAGCCGCTGGCCTGGAGCGGCCATGACGGCGAGTGGCGCCGCCTGGGCGCCCATGACGCCGGCCGCTATCCTGCCGTCGCCGCATCGCTGCAACTGGCCGACCGTCAGGGCGCCGTCGGCGCGCTCGAACTCTCGGCCTTCCTCGACGGCGTGCGCGACATCGCGCAGCAATTCGGCGGGCGCGTCGAGCTGCCGCAGGCGCAGGCGATGCTCGACCACGCCACGGCGCTCGACGGCTTCTGCGCCAGTGTCGATGTTCAACTCGGCGTCGGCGTCGTCGAGGCGGCGGGCGGCGATTTCACGGGTACGAAAATCCGCGGGCTCGCCGAGGCTGCAGGCATGAGCCTGCAGGGCGACGGCCGCTTCCATGTGGTCGACGATCGCGGCGAGGACGTGTTCACGCTCGCCAACGTCGGCGCCGAACTCTTCGATGCCGAGACGCTGCGCACGCTGACCACCCACGGCCTCAGCTTCACGCTCGACGTGCCGCGCGTGAGCGACGGCCCGGCGGCCTTCGACCGCATGCTGGCGACGGCGAAGCAGATGGCGCAGACGCTCGGCGGCATCCTCGTCGACGGCCAGCGCCATCCGCTGCACGACGCCACCATCGCCGGCATCCGCGCCAAGATCGGCGAGATTCAGAAGCAGATGGCCGCGAACCAGATCCCGGCCGGCAGCCCGAGAGCGTTGCGGCTGTTCAGCTGATGCCCGTAGCGGCCGAGGTTGCGGCGCGCGCCGCCTTCCTCCGTGGCGAACTCGAGCGCCACAACCATGCCTACTACGTGCTCGACGCGCCGACGATTCCCGACGCCGAGTACGACCGCCTGTTCCGAGAACTCCAGGCGCTCGAGAGCGAGCACCCGGATCTCCTGACCGCCGATTCGCCGACGCAGCGCGTCGGCGGCAAGCCGCTGCCGGGATTCAAGCCGGTGCGGCATGTCGTGCCGATGCTGTCGATCCGCACCGAGACCGACACGGAGCCGACCGGAGCGCGCGCCTTCGATGCGCGCGTGCGCCGCGAACTCGGCCTCGGCGAAGGCGACGCGGTCGTCGAATATGCGGCGGAACTCAAGTTCGACGGCCTCGCCATCAACCTGCGCTACGAGCATGGAACGCTCGTACGGGCGGCGACGCGCGGCGACGGCGAGACCGGCGAGGACGTGACGCAGAACATCCGCACGGTGCACCGCATTCCGCTGCGCCTGAAGGGCGACGCGCCGCCCGTGCTCGAGGTGCGCGGCGAGGTGTTCATCAGCCGTCCGGACTTCGAGCGTTTCAACGAGAGCCAGCGCGCCCGGGGGCTGGCGACACTCGTCAATCCGCGCAACGGCGCGGCCGGCAGCATTCGCCAATTGGATCCGGCCGTGGCGGCGAAGCGGCCGCTGTCGTTCTTCGCCTACGGCCTCGGCGAGACGCAAGGCTGGAACGTCCCACCGACGCATGCCGGGGTGCTCGACGCGCTGGCGGCCTTCGGCCTGCCGGTCTGCGAGCACCGGGCGGTGGCGCAGGGCGCCGAGGGCCTGGTCGACTTCCATGCGCGCATCCGCGAGGCGCGCGATTCCTTGCCCTTCGACATCGACGGCGTCGTCTACAAAGTGAACTCGCTGGCGTTGCAGCAGCGGCTCGGCTTTGTCTCGCGCGAGCCGCGCTGGGCCGTGGCGCACAAGTATCCCGCCGAGGAGGCGCTGACGACGGTCGAGTCGATCGACGTCTATGTCGGCCGTACGGGGGCCATCACGCCGGTCGCGCGGCTGGTGCCGGTGTTCGTAGGCGGCGTCACGGTGACGAATGCCACGCTTCACAACGAGGGCGAGGCACGCCGCAAGGACGTGCGCATCGGCGACACGGTGATCGTGCGCCGCGCCGGCGACGTCATTCCGGAAGTCGTCGGCGTCGTGCTCGAGCGGCGGCCGACGAAGGATCTGTTCGGCGGCGAGCCGCTGCACGCGCCGTTCGAGTTGCCGAAAGCCTGCCCGGTGTGCGGCTCGGCGATCGAGCATCCGGCCGACGAGGCGATCGCGCGCTGCACCGGCGGCCTGTTCTGCCCGGCGCAACGCAAGCAGGCGCTGCTGCATTTCGCCTCGCGCCGCGCCATGGATATCGAAGGACTCGGCGGCAAGCTTGTCGACCAGCTCGTCGACGCCGGGCTCGTGCATACCCCGGCCGACATCTACGGGCTCGACCTGCCGACGCTCGCGGGCCTCGAACGCATGGGCGAGAAATCGGCCGCCAACCTGATCGACGCGATCGGGAATAGCAGGGAAACGACGCTGGCGCGCTTCGTCTTCGCGCTCGGCATCCGCAACGTCGGCGAGGCGACGGCCAAGGATCTGGCGCGGCACTTCGGCCGCATCGAGACACTGATGGCGGCGGACGAAGCCGCGTTGCAGCTCGTGCCGGATGTCGGCCCCGTGGTCGCTCAATCGATACGGCATTTCTTCGATGAGCCTCACAACCGTGATGTCATTGGAAAGTTGCGCGCCGCTGGGGTACATTGGCCCGACGCCGCGGCGGCTGCGGTCGCCGATTCCCGCATCGCCGGAAAAACCTTCGTGCTCACCGGCACGCTGCCGACGCTGACGCGCGACGAGGCGAAGGACCTGATCGAGGCGCGCGGCGGCAAGGTGGCCGGCTCGGTCTCGAAGAAGACGGATTACGTGGTGGCGGGCGCCGAGGCGGGCTCGAAGCTCGACAAGGCGCAGGCGCTCGGCGTCGCCATCATCGACGAATCGCAATTGCAGGAGCTGTTGAAATGACGAAGGTTACGAAGGCCGTTTTCCCCGTCGCCGGATTGGGCACGCGCTTCCTGCCCGCCACCAAGGCGAGCCCGAAGGAGATGATGCCCATCGTCGACAAGCCGCTGATCCAGTACGCGGTCGAGGAGGCGGTCGCTGCGGGCATCACCGACATGATCTTCGTCACCGGCCGCTCCAAGCGCGCCATCGAGGACCACTTCGACAAGGCCTACGAGCTCGAGAACGAACTCGAGCGCAAGGGCAAGACGGAGATGCTGGAGTTCGTGCGCACGCTGCTGCCGAAGGACATCAACTGCATCTACATCCGCCAGCCCGAGGCGCTCGGCCTCGGCCATGCCGTGTTGTGCGCGCAGCACGTGGTCGGCGACGAGCCCTTCGCGGTGCTGCTGGCGGACGACCTGCTCGACGCGCCGGTGCCGGTGATGAAGCAGATGGTCGATACCTACGACTACTACCACTGCTCGGTGCTCGGCGTGCAGGAAGTGCCGCGCGCGGAGACGTCCAGCTACGGCATCGTCGCCGCCAAGCCGCTGGCCGAGCGGATCGAGCAGGTGTCGGCGATGGTCGAGAAGCCGAAGCCCGAGGAGGCGCCGTCGACCCTGGCGGTCGTCGGGCGCTATGTGCTGACTTCGCGCATCTTCCACCACCTGCAGAACGTGACGCCGGGCTCCGGCGGCGAGATCCAGCTCACCGACGGCATCGCCTCGCTGCTCGCCGAGCAGCAGGTGCTGGCGTATCGCTACGACGGCGTGCGCTACGACTGCGGCTCGAAGCTCGGCTACCTGCAGGCGACGGTGGAGCTGGGCCTGCGCCATGCCGAGGTCGGTCCGGCCTTCGCCGCCTATCTCGAGGGGAGGGGGAAATGACGCCCGCCGAAGCACGCACGGTCCTCAACGAGGCCGACCTGATTACCTCGGCCGACGAGATCGAGGCGGTGCTCGATCGCCTCGCGCTGCAGATCCGCGAGCGCGTCCGGGATGCCCATCCGCTGGTGCTGACGGTGATGGGCGGCGCGGTGGTCTTCGCCGGGCAGTTGCTGCCGCGGCTCGATTTCCCGCTCGAATGCGACTACCTGCACGCGACGCGCTACGGTGACGGCACCAGCGGCGGGCGGCTCAACTGGGTGGTGGAACCGCGCATTCCGGTCGAGGGGCGCACGGTGCTGGTGCTCGACGACATCCTCGACGAAGGCATCACGCTGGCGGCGATCAAGCAGCGCCTGCTCGAGCAGGGTGCGGCGGAATGCCTTCTGGCGGTGCTGTCGGAAAAGGACCTCGGCAAGACCAAGCCGGTGAGCGCCGATTTCGTCGGCGTGCGCCTGCCGAACCGCTATGTCTTCGGCTGCGGCATGGACGTCAAGGGCGCCTGGCGCAACCTGCCGGCGATCTACGCCGTCAAGGGGATGTAGGAGCCGGCAGGCTCCGTAACCGGCCTGCTGAAAACAGGCTCACTACTCGGTATCGAGGGAGAGCTGCCGCACCCAGCCCAGTGCGTCCGTCAGGCATTGCGCGAGCACCTCGAGGTTCAGGCGCGTGCCGACACGCGGGAAAAGCGTCAATGTGCCGTCGAAGTCGTCGACGTCGTAGCGTTCGGCGACTTCCAGCAGCGCGCCGAGTTCGCCGTCGCGGCGAACGAGGGCGCCGCGTACGTCCGGCGGCAGTCCGATCTGGTCGATGATGGTTTCGATCGGCATGCCGATGGCGTTTGGCATCAGCGAAATCAGGCCGGTGAGAAACGCCTTGTCCGGCATGTCCTTGCGTGCCGGATGGCAGTGCAGGGCGAGCAGTTCGAGGAAGCGGCCGCGCAGGGCGGCCCACTCCATCAGCGGATTGCCGGCGATGCCGCCGCCCTCGCCGCGGCTGAACGCCAGCAACTGGAGCCAACGCTGGAGCTGCTTGCGGCCGAGGACGGTGATGGCGTGGCGAATCGAGCCGACCTTGACCGCCAGGCCCGCACCGACCGAGTTCGTCAGCCGCAGGAGGTTCATGGTCAGCGCCGGCTCGGCCTTGAAGGCGCGCTCGAGCTCGGCTATCTCGGCATCGCCGTTCAGCAGGTTGATGATGCGCATCAGGCCCTGCATCGAGGCGTCCAACTGGCGTCCTTCGACCACCACGGGGTGTGCGAAGTAATAGCCCTGGAAATAGTCGAAGCCGGCGTCGAGGCAGATCCGGTGCATGTCCTCCGACTCGACGCGACCTGCGACGAGCCGACGGCTGGGCGCCTGCAGGGCGGCGGTCACGGCGGGCAGCGCCTCGGGCGCGAGCCGGTCGACGTCGATGCGCACGAACGACGCCAGGTCGATCAGCGCGCGGTGACCTTCGATCTCGGGCGCCACGCCGGCGACGGCAAACTCGTAGCCGAGCGCGCGCAGCTCGCGGCAGCGGTCGATGGTTGCCGCGGGCACGGGGCCGGAGAGTTCGAGGTCGAGCACCACCTGCTTCTTCGGCAGCAGGCGCACGGTATCCTGGTCGAGGAACGCAGCATCGACGTTGACGAAGGCGCGCCGGTCGCCGAGGGCGGCGGCGAGACCGAGCTCCGCAAAGGCCTTGCATGCCACGTCGGCGGTGGCCAGGTGGCTGTCGACGACGTCGGCCGCGTTCTTGTGGCCGGAACGGAACAGCAGCTCGTAACCGAAGGTGGCCTGCTGGCGGTCGAGGATCGGCTGCCGGCCGACGAAGACTTCAGGAAACGGGCTCGCGGTTTCCATGCCGGGTTGTGTTGGCCTACGCCGCTTCTTCGCGTCCCGCGCGCTTGCGGTCGTGGGCCTTCAGGAAGCGCTTGCGCAGGCGGATCGACTTCGGCGTGATCTCCACCAGTTCGTCGTCGTCGATGAACTCGACGGCCGATTCCAGCGTCAGCTTGATCGGCGTGGTGAGGCGCACGGCCTCGTCGGTGCCGGAGGCGCGGACGTTGGTGAGCTTCTTGCCCTTGATCGGGTTCACCACGAGGTCGTTGTCGCGGCTGTGGATGCCGATGATCATTCCCTCGTAGAGCTTGTCGCCCGGGCTGACGAACATGCGGCCGCGGTCCTCCAGGTTCCACAGCGCATAGGCGACGGCCTCGCCGTCCTCGGCGGAAATCAGCACGCCGTTGTGGCGGCCGGGCAGGTCGGGCTTGACCGGCTTGTAGTCGTCGAAGATGTGGCTCATCAGGCCGGTGCCGCGCGTCATGGTCATGAAGTCGGACTGGAAGCCGATCAGGCCGCGGGCCGGGATGTGGTACTCGAGGCGGGTGCGGCCCTTGCCGTCCGATTCCATGTTGGTCAGCTCGCCGCGGCGGCGGCCGATTTCCTCCATGACCCCGCCCTGGTGGCTGTCTTCGAGGTCGATGGTCAGGTTCTCGTAGGGCTCGCACTTCTCGCCGTCGATGTCCTTGTACACGACGCGCGGCTTGGCGCAGGCGATCTCGAAGCCCTCGCGGCGCATGTTCTCGAGCAGGATGGTGAGGTGCAGCTCGCCGCGGCCGGAAACGCGGAAGATGTCCGAGTCCTCGGTGTCCTCGACGCGCAGCGCGACGTTGGTCAGCAGCTCCTTGGTCAGGCGGTCGCGGATCTGGCGGCTGGTGACGAACTTGCCTTCGGTACCGGCGAGCGGCGAGGAGTTCACCATGAAGTCCATGGTCAGCGTCGGCTCGTCCACGGTCAGCATCGGCAGGCCGACCGGGTTGTCGCGGTCGCAAATGGTGACGCCGATGCCGATGTCCTCGATGCCGGAGATGATGACGATGTCGCCGGCCTCGGCCTCCTCGACCGGGATGCGGTCGAGGCCCTGGAAGCCCAGCACCTGGTTGATGCGCCCCGACGCCACCTGCAGCTCATGGTTCATCACGGCGACGAACTGGCCGGTCTTGATGCGGCCGTTGAGCACGCGCCCGACGCCGAGGCGGCCGGTGTAGCTCGAATAGTCGAGCGCCGCGAGCTGGAGCTGCAACGGCGCGTTGGCGTCGCCGGCGGGGGGCGGCACGTGCTTCAGCACGGTCTCGAACAGCGGCACCATGTCGTTCGATTCGGCCTTGAGGTCGAGCTTGGCGAAGCCGTTGAGGCCGGAGGCATAGACGATGGGGAAGTCGAGCTGCTCGTCGTTGGCGCCGAGCTTGTCGAAGAGGTCGAAGGTCTGGTCCACGACCCAGTCGGGACGGGCGCCGGGACGGTCGATCTTGTTGATGACGACGATCGGTTTGAGGCCGAGGGCGAGCGCCTTCTTGGTGACGAAGCGGGTCTGCGGCATCGGGCCTTCCACGGCATCGACCAGCAGCAGCACGCCGTCCACCATGCCGAGCACGCGCTCGACCTCGCCGCCGAAGTCGGCGTGGCCCGGGGTGTCGACGATGTTGATGTGGGTGCCGTTGTAGTCGATGGCCGTGTTCTTGGCGAGGATGGTGATGCCGCGTTCCTTTTCCAGGTCGTTGCTGTCCATGACCCGCTCGTCCACCTGCTGGTTTTCGCGGAAGGTGCCGGACTGCCGCAGCAATTGGTCGACGAGGGTGGTCTTGCCATGGTCGACGTGGGCGATGATGGCGATGTTGCGAAGGGCGCGGGACATAGGGAAGGTCAGTTAGGCAAAACGAAACGGAGAGGGGCTTCGGTGAAGGTTCGCCGCATTTGCAGGCGTCACGCCGAAACTCGAGAGGGGGCGCATTCTAGCACGCGCGGGCCGGTCGCCTTGGGCCTGCGTGCTAGAATCCGCGCCCTTTCCGACGGAGCCCCCATCCTCATGCTCGCGATCATCGGCGGCAGCGGCCTGACCAAGCTTTCGACCCTGGACATTTCCCATCGCGAGGTGATCCGCACCCCCTGGGGCGAACCGTCGGGCGCGCTGACCTTCGGCCGCATCGGCTGCCAGGAGGTCGTCTTCCTCGCCCGCCACGGCTATGGACACACGATTCCGCCGCACCTGGTGAACTACCGCGCCAATATGTGGGCGCTGGCACGCGAGGCGCGTGCCGAAGCGATCGTTTCCGTCGCCTCCGTCGGCGGCATTCGCGATGACCTCGGGCCGGGCGTGGTGACCATTCCGGACCAGATCATCGACTACACGTGGGGGCGCCACGTGACCTACCACGAGGGCGGCGACACGCCCGTGGTGCACGTCGATTTCACGGAACCCTACGACGCCAAGTTTCGCCAGTGCCTGCTCGAGGCGGCGGCCAAGGCCGGCGAGCCGGTCATCGACGGTGCGGTGTATGCCACGACCCAGGGGCCGCGCCTGGAGACGGCGGCCGAGATCCGGCGCCTCGAACGCGACGGCGCCGACATCGTCGGCATGACGGGCATGCCCGAGGCGAGCCTCGCACGCGAACTCGGCGTGCCCTACGCGGCCGTGTGCGTGGTCGCCAACTGGGCGGCGGGGCGCGGCGACAGCGCGCGCGCCATCAGCTTCGACAAGATCGAGGAGACGCTGCAGGCCTCGCTCGGCAAGGCGCGGCGCATCATCGAACACCTCTGCGACAAGCAGTAGACTTGCCCGCATGATTCGCGAAGTGCTGCGCATGGGCGATCCGCGCCTGCTGCGCGTGGCGCAACCGGTGGCCGAATTCGGTTCGACGGCGTTGCGCGCGCTGATCAAAGACATGCGCGAAACCATGGACCACCTCGACGGCGCCGGCCTGGCGGCGCCGCAGGTCGGCGTTGACCTGCGCGTCGTGATCTTCGGCTTCGAAGCCAATCCCCGATACCCGCAGGCCGATGCGGTGCCGTTCACGATCCTCGTCAATCCGGTGCTGATGCCGCTCGGCGACGAGGTCGAAGAGGGCTGGGAGGGCTGCCTGTCGGTTCCCGGCCTGCGCGGCTGGGTGCCGCGCCATCGGCGCCTGCGCTACCGGGGGTTCGACGAAGCCGGAAAGCCGATCGATCGCGAGGTGGAGGGTTTCCATGCGCGCGTCGTCCAGCACGAGGTGGATCACCTCGACGGAATCCTCTATCCGATGCGGGTGCGCGATTTCTCGCGCTTCGGCTACACCGAGGTGCTGTTTCCGGAAGGCGCCGCCGCGCCGGCGGACTGAGCGCCTATAGCCGCCACACCAGCGCCTCGTCGGCGCTGCGCAGGCGTGCCGAGAGCACGCGCGAGATGTTGCGAAAGACCTTGAGGCCGATCTCGGGGCGCGAATTCAGGACCTGATCGTTGATGCGCACGAGGACGCAAGGGCCGAGCGCCGTGACAGTAGCGCTGCGCGTTTCGTTGTCTGCGAGCGCCATTTCGCCGAAGCTGTCGGCGGCCGTGAGGCGTGCGAGCTCGACCGGATCCTTGCGACCCTTCTTGGTGACCGCCGCTTCGCCGCTGATGATGATGTACATGTGCGTGCCGAGGTTGCCTTCCTTGACGATCGCCATGCCCGGCTCGAAGCTGCATTTCTCCGCATGGGCGAGGACTTCGCCGATCTCGGCCGGCGAGAGCCCCTGGAAAGCCTTGACGTGCTCCGCGAGGCGGAACAGCAGCTTCTGCACGTCGTGGAAGGTGAAGTCTTCGCGTACCCAGCTCATCGTTGTGGTTCTCCCTGAGGCGCGCGGCGCCTACGGCAACTGTAACACCTGCAACAGGTCCTGCTCGAGGCGCACCAGCGTGGCGGTGTGGCCGAGTTCGCGGCCGCTGACGAGGAAGGTGTCCTCGACGCGGTCGCCGAGCGTGGCGATCTTCGCCGTGTGCAGGGTGATGCCGTGCTCGCCGAGGACGCGCGCGATCGCATAGAGCAGGCCGGTGCGGTCGGCAGCGGTCACCGACATGATGAAGTGCTGGCCGCGCTCGTCCGGCCGGATGGTGACCTCCGGGGTGAACGGGAAGTGACGAACCTGGCGCGAGAGCCGGCTTGGCGGCGGGGCGGCGAGCGGCGCTTGCTTCTTCAGTTGCTCGACGAGTTCGTATTCGATCAGGGCGATCATGTCGCGGTAGGGCAACTGGCCGCTCGCGTCGAGCAGGACGAAGCTGTCGAGGGCGCGGCCGGCACGCGTGGTGTGGATCTTGGCGTCGACGATGCTGTAGCCGAGGCGGGCGAAGAAGCCGCAGAGGCGGGCGAACAGCAGGGGCTGGTCGGGTACGTAGACCATCACCTGGATGCCCTCGCCGATCGGGTTCAGGCGTGCCTTGACGACGGGGTCGGGCGTGTCGGCGCGGTGATAGAGGTAGCGCGTGTGCCAGGTGATCTCGTCGGCGTCGTGGCGCATGAAATAGACGGTGTCGAGCTGTGCCCAGAAGGGGGCCTCGACGTGCGGCATCAGGCCGTGCAGGCGCAGCAGGCGCCGAGCCTCCTCGGGGCGCTCATCGAGTCCGATCGCCTGCTCGGGCCGGTCGCCGCGCAGCACGCGCAGGGTGGCGCGAAAGAGGTCCTCGAGCAGCTTGGCCTTCCAGGCGTTCCAGACCTTCGGGCTGGTGCCGCGGATGTCGCAGACGGTGATCAGGTAGAGCGCGGCGAGGCGGCGTTCGGTACGCACGATGCGCGCGAAGGCGAGCACGACTTCGGGGTCGCCGAGGTCCTGCTTTTGCGCCACCGACGACATCGTCAGGTGGTGCTCGACGAGGAATGCGATCAGGTCGGTGTCGTCGGCGGCGATGCCGTGGTCGCGGCAGAAGCGGCGCGCGTCGGCGACGCCGAGTCGGGAATGGTCACCGCCGCGGCCCTTGGCGATGTCGTGGAACAGGGCGGCGACGTAGAGCACCCAGTGGCGTTCGAAGCTGGCGATCAGGCGCGAGCAGAACGGATACTCGTGCGCGAACTCCGGCATGGTGAAGCGCCGCATGTTGCGCACGACCTGAAGGATGTGCTGATCCACGGTGTAGACGTGGAACAGGTCGTGCTGCATCTGGCCGACGATCTTGCCGAAGGCCGGCAGATAGAGGCCGAGGATGTCGTACTGGTTCATGCGCCGCAGTTCGTGCACCAGGCCACGGCGCTGCTGGAACATGGACAGGAAGAGTGCGCGGTTCTCGGGATCGCGGCGGAAGGCGGCGTCGATGCGGCGGCGTGCGCGCCACAGGGCGCGCAGGGTGCGCGCCGTCATGCCCTTGAGTTCGGGCAACTGCTGCATGGCGAGGAAGGCGTGGAGGATCGCGCGCGGTTCGCGTTCGAAGAGGTCGTCGTCGCGGATATCGAGCAGTTCTCGCACGATCTGGAAGCGCCCGTCGATGACGATGGGCGGCGCGGCGGGGTCATGCGCGATGCGCGCGGCGAGGTTCTGAAGCACCAGCGCGTTGAGCTGGGTGACCAGCTTTGCATTGCGGTAATAGCGCTGCATCAGGACTTCGGACGCGCGCTTGGCATGCGTGGCCTGGATGCCGAACGCGGCGGCGAGCGCTTCCTGGTGTTCGAACAGCAGGCGCTCCTCGCGCCGTTTGACGAGATGGTGCAGGCGGATGCGGACGTGGGCGAGGAAGTCCTCGGCCTGGCGCAGGCGCTGCGCTTCCTCGGCGGTGACGAGCACCGTCTCGGCCAGTTCTCGCCATGTGGTGCCGAGATGCGCGGCACGCGCGATCCAGCGGATCACCTGCAGGTCGCGCAGGCCGCCCGGGCTCTCCTTGCAGTTCGGCTCGAGGCTGTACGGCGTTTCGTTGAAGCGGGCGTAGCGCTCCTGCTGCTCGAGCTGCTTGGCCTTGAAGAAGCCTTCGGCTTCGAGGTGGTGCTGGAAGCGGTGCTCGAAGGCGTCGAACAGCGCCCGGTCGCCATAGAGGAATCGTCCCTCGAGAAGGGCCGTCTTCACGGTGATGTCGCGATCGGCCTCCTCGATGCAGCCCGAGATGTCGCGCACGCTGTGGCCGATGTCGAGGCCGATGTCCCACAGCAGGCCGACAAAGCGCTCGATGCACGGTTCGCCGCCCGGGTCCATGCCTATCGGGACGAGGACCAGGACGTCGACGTCCGAGGCCGGGAACAACTCGCCGCGGCCGTAGCCGCCGACGGCGATGAGCGCCGTGCCCGACGGCATGCAGACCTGGCGCCAGAGGTCGCGCAGGACGCCGTCGACGAGCTTGGAGCGCCCGCGCAGAAGAGCGCCGGCGTTGGGCTTGCGCTCGTATGCGGCGCGCAGTTCCGCCTGACCCGCCTGCAGGGTCTGCTTGCAGCAGGCGATCATGGACGAGACGTCCGCCGGTGCAGCTGCGGCAGGCATCGCGTCAGGGCAGGGTGGCGGGACGGGGCGGGCAGGCGGCCGAGAGCGTCAGCACTTCGTGGCCGGTCGGGGTGACGACGATCGTGTGCTCCCATTGCGCCGACAGGCTGCGGTCGCGGGTGACGATGGTCCAGCCGTCGGGCAACTCGGAAATGGCGGCCTTGCCGGCGTTGATCATCGGCTCGATGGTGAAGGCCATGCCGGGTTCCAGGACGGGCCCCGTGCCCGCCTTGCCGTAGTGCAGGACCTGCGGCTCCTCGTGGAACTTGCGGCCGATGCCGTGGCCGCAGAACTCGCGCACCACGGAGAATCCGTTCTTCTCGGCATGGCGCTGGATGGCGGCCCCGATGTCGCCGAGGTGCGCGCCGGGGCGGACCTGGTCGATGCCCAGCCAAAGGCATTCGAGCGTCACCTGGCACAGGCGCTTGGCGAGGATCGACGCCTGGCCGCCGACGACGAACATTCGGCTGGTGTCGCCATGCCAGCCGTCCTTGATCGTGGTGATGTCGAGATTGACGATGTCGCCCTTCTTCAGCGGGCGCTCGTTCGGAACGCCGTGGCAGACCTGATGGTTGACCGAGGCGCAGATCGACTTGGGATAAGGCGGGTAGCCGGGCGGGGCATAGTT
>Ga0209066_10002270_pt1 | contig 23675 bp, 23 predicted proteins | sample All_14_2_FD_187198 | JGI IMG/M metagenome (GOLD analysis project Ga0209066, IMG submission 187198) | Freshwater microbial communities in response to fracking from Pennsylvania, USA - Allegheny Zone_MetaG_DW_15 (SPAdes) (version 2) ... | reverse complement strand
GGAAAAGTACGGCAGGCCATGGACCACGTCGACTTCCACCTCGACCAGCATGCCGTCGATGCCGATGACCGTGCAACTCTTGATCGAGGCGAGCATGGCTATTTTCTCTCCTGCGCCTGCCCGGGATCCGGGGGCAGGTCGTGGTCGTTGGCCCGGTACAGCCGTTGCATCTCCTGGCTGTAAGCGCCATGTCGTTGCCCATAGATATATAATGGCGGCAGGATCTGCCCTCCCCTCCCGGCCCTTTTGACCGCCTGCACCAGGACCATCCGCGCCGGCTCCGCCGGATCGGGATAACTGTAGACGCACTGCAGCCGTTTGATCTCGAGCCCGCCGGCGGCCAGGGCGACGGTCAGTTCGGCCAGGGCCTCCGCTGGATAGATCATCGCCAGGCTGCCGCCGGTCCTGAGGGCGAAGGCGGCGGCGCCGACGATCTCGTCGAGTCCGCACAGGATCTGGTGCCGGGCGGCCAGGGCCTCCTGGTTGACACTAGTCCTCCCCGACCCGTGGCGGTAAAAGGGCGGGTTGCAGACCACCTGGGAAAAGGATTCCGGCGCCAGGATGGCGGCGATCTGCCGCAGATCGCCCTCGACGACGCGGCATTTGTCGTGGAAGGCGTTGGCCTCAAAGTTGCGGCGGGCCAGTGCAGCCAGCCCCGGCTGGATTTCGAGAGCCGTCAACTCCTTGATCCGCTCGCCCCAGCGATACATCATGATGAGGCTGATGATGCCGCAACCGGTGCCGAGATCGAGGACGACCGTGCCCTGGCAGGGAGGGAGGTAATGGGCGACGAGGACGGCATCGACCGAAAACCGGTATCCCCGACGGTGCTGGAGACACGACAGCCGGCCGTCGAAAAGGCTGTCGCGGCTGACGGCATCGGTGGTTTCCCGGCGCTTCTGCTCACTCAAGACGGTTGATCACCTCGTTGTCGACAAGCTGGTAAAAAAGCAGTCCGGTCATGATCTTGGGGTAAAAATACGTCGATTTATGCGGCATGACCTGATTGGCGTCGGCCACCTTTTTCACCTGTTCGACCCGGGTCGGATTCATCAAAAACAGCAGCGGCGTAACGTCATCACAGTCGGCACTGTCCTTGACGGCGGCATCGAGGGCCTCATCCGGATCGCTGTAAAAGTGGATGAGGTTCTCGTGTTCGCAGCGCTGGTGGTCGAGACCAAAGTACTTCTTAATGATAAGTTCTGACAAAACGACAACATCGAGATCCTTGAGACACGGCGAATCGATCTCGAAGTGGTCATTCATCCCGGCTTTCATGGTCATGACGAAACAGCGATCCTCGCCGGGATGATAAACGCCGAAGCTCGTTGAGGTCTTTTCCCGCGTCCGCTGTTCTATTTCATCCATCCGCGACAGAGCCTCCTCGACCAGGCTCTCGCGGCTGCCGGCATGGATCTCCTCAAGGTCGAATCCCGGCCGCAGCCGCCTGGTCAATTCGTCCACATTCAGCCTGCCGGGCCAGTACAGCAGCCGGTGGGTCGGCAGCACCGACAGCCCCGGATCCTCCATCGGACAGAGATACATCATGATATGGTTGGCCGGGTGGGTGGCCGGCAACTCTCCCTGCTGTTGGCGCAGGTGGCGCCGATAGCCGAGGGCTGTGGTATAGCGGTGATGGCCGTCGGCGATATACAGCGATTGATTCCGGAAAAAGAGCTGGACCTGGCGGATGATCGCGGGATCGGTGACCCGGCGGATGCTGTGGACGCAGCCGTCGGCATCGGTGACCGATCCGGCCGGTTCCGACCGGGCGCTCTCGAGCAGGGAGATCACCGCGTTGTCGGGGTCGGAATACAGTGAGAAAATCTGACTGAACTGGGCCCTGCAGTGCTGGATCAGTTGCAGTCGGTCGGCAACGACCGTGTCGAAGGTATGTTCGTGGGGTTTGACCACCCCCTCCGAAAATTCGGCCAGGCCGACCAGGCACAGTAGCCCCCGGCGCACCAGTTGTTTCCCGGAATGCAGGGTATACCTGGTTTCATAGAGGTACAGTGCATCCTCCTGATCACGGATCAGGATGCCCTCCTCCCGCCATTGGTTGAAGAGGTTGGCCGCCGCGACATACCTTTCCCGGTCGACGGCACCGGCCCCGGGGGATTTGGTGATATCGAGGCGGACCATGCTGTAGGGATTCTTCGCCAGAAACGCCTCGACCGATTGTTCTTTGATCACATCATAGGGCGGAGTGACGATGTCATCCAGCCTCCCGGCCTTGGCGGTATTGAAGCGGACCCCTCTCAACGGTGCAATAAAAGCCATGCTCTTTTACTCCTTTCCTGCTACACTGAGGCGAATGAAATACGGCTATTCCTATCGGACCACGCAGCAACGCGACGCCACCTGAAAAGAAGTCAGTGTGCCGCGTCCAATCCATGAAGTAAAGCGCAATCACTTATCTGTCCATAACATTTTATCCGTTACCATCCCCTCTATAAATCTCTATCGAATCCCCAGGAGTTGCTCATGTTCGACATATTCGTCAAGACCCATTTTGCCGGAGCCCATCATCTTCGCGATTATCCCGGAGAATGCGAAAACCCGCACGGACATAACTGGAAGGTCGAGGTTGCGGTCCGCGCTACCGAACTCGACGAACTCGGCATGGGCATTGACTTCAAGATATTGAAAAATATCGTTAAAGTGGCGATCGACAAGCTCGATCACCGCGATCTCAACAACATGGCGATCTTCAAGGACGTCAACCCCTCATCCGAGAATATCGCCAGATTTCTGTTCAGTGAGCTCAAGGGACCTCTCACCCATGACCGGTATTCGCTCTACAGCGTGACCGTCCTCGAAACCGATAGCTCGGGTCTGACCTACTATGGTCCGTGAGGGAACGCTCTCGGTGTCGGAGTTGTTCTATTCGCTCCAGGGAGAATCGACCTTCGCCGGGCTGCCCTGCGTTTTCATCCGGCTCTCCGGCTGCAATCTGCGCTGCAGCTATTGTGACGCCGCCTACAGCTACGAGGAGGCCGGGCGCGAGATCGCCATGGACAGCCTTCTCGACTTTGTCGATGGCTACCCGGGTACCCTGGTCGAACTGACCGGCGGCGAACCGTTGCTGCAGGCCGGCAGCCGGCAGTTGCTCGAGCGACTGGCGGGCAACCGGCGCACCGTTCTCCTCGAAACCAACGGTTCCCAGCCGATCGCCGATCTCCCCGCCGCTGTGCGCGTCATCCTCGATGTCAAGTGTCCGGACAGCGGCATGGCCGCTTCCTGGCTGCCGGACAATCTGACCGCGATTCGCCGCCGGGCCGCTCGGAAACCGAATGGCACCGAGGTCAAGTTCGTTATCAGCAGCCTGCGCGACTATCGGTTCGCCAGGGATTTCGTGCGCGACCATGACCTGTCGGCCCATGCCCCCGTCCTCTTTTCCCCGGTCCGCGGCCGGATATCGCCGGCGGCCCTGGCCGAGGCCGTTCTTGCGGATCGCCTGCCGGTACGGCTGCAGCTGCAGCTGCATACCCTGATCTGGCCTGACCGGTCACGAGGGGTTTGACATTTCCTGCATTGTCGGCTAGATAATTCAATATCTCATCGGGGTCCGCCCGACTTTTGCCATCACCTCTGTCATTTACCGGAACATATCATGCTTTCACGCGAACAGACAAGGATTGCCGTCATCGGCCTCGGGTATGTCGGGCTGCCGCTGGCCGTTGAATTTGGAAAATATTTCGATACAATCGGTTTCGATCTCAACGCCGCCCGCATCGCCGAACTGGCAGGGGGGCGGGACTCGACCCTCGAGGTCGGCGAGGACGAGCTGCGCGCCTGTCCAAAGCTCCGCTACACCACCGATCCGGCGACGATCACCGCCTGCAATGTCTTCATCGTCGCGGTGCCGACGCCGATCGATGCCTCGAAGCGCCCCAACCTCCAGCCACTGGTCGGCGCCTCGAAGACGGTCGGCTCGGTGCTGAAAAAGGGCGATGTTGTTGTTTATGAATCGACCGTCTATCCCGGGGCGACCGAGGAGGTCTGCGTACCGGTGCTGGAACAGGTTTCCGGTCTGGTCTTCAACTCCGATTTTTACTGCGGCTACAGTCCGGAACGGATCAATCCCGGTGACAAAAAACACCGGCTTCCCAATATCATCAAGATTACCTCCGGATCGACACCGGCAATCGCCGACTTCGTCGACCGGCTGTACGGGACGATTGTCACCGCCGGCACCTTTCCGGCCAGTTCGATCAAGGTGGCCGAGGCGGCCAAGGTCATCGAGAATACCCAGCGCGACGTCAATATCGCCCTGGTGAACGAACTCGCCCTCATCTTCGATCGTCTCGGCATCAACACCCGCGAAGTGTTGCAGGCGGCTGGGACGAAATGGAACTTCCTCCCCTTCCAGCCCGGTCTGGTCGGCGGCCACTGCATCGGCGTCGATCCTTACTACCTCACGCACAAGGCCCAGGAGGTCGGATTCCACCCGGATATGATCCTTGCCGGCCGCCGGGTCAACGACAATATGGGGCACCATATCGCCTCGGCGATGATCAAGCTGATGTCGCGCAAGGGGATCGATACCTCGAAGGCCAGGGTCCTCGTGCTCGGCTTGACCTTCAAGGAAAATTGTCCGGACCTGCGCAACACCAGGGTCACCGACATCATCGGCGAGCTGCAGGAGTACGGCATCCGGGTCGAGGTCCATGACCCGTGGGTCAATGCCGCCGAGGCCCTGCAGGAATATGGGATCCGGCTGATCGACACGCTGACGGAGCACAGCTATGACGGCATCGTCATCGCCGTCGCCCATCAGCAGTTCGCAACCATGCAGGCGGCGGACTTCCGCCGTCTCTGCCGCGACAATGCCGTCATCTACGATGTCAAGAACATCCTGCCCGCCGGCCTGGCCGACGGCTGTCTCTGATCAATGCCGAGCAGGTGGTCGCTGCCATGATGAAAACAGTCCCCGTCGAGGAATCCATCGGCATGGTCCTGCCCCATGACATCACTGAAATTGTCCGGGACAGCCACAAGAAGGCCGCCTTCAAAAAAGGCCATATTATTCGTGCCGAGGATATCCCCCATCTCAAGCGCTTGGGCAAGGACCATATCTATATCCTCTCGCTCGAGGCGGACGAGATCCATGAGAACGAGGCGGCCGCCATCCTCGCCCAGGCCCTGGCCGGCCAGGGGGTACGGTTGAATGCCGGCCCCGACGAGGGCAAGATCACCCTGGCCGCCGCCCGGGACGGGCTGCTGCGGGTCAATGTCGAGGCCCTGTTCCAGTTCAACCTCTTCGGCGAAGTCATGTGTGCGACCCTGCATGACAACACCCCGGTCAAGGAGGGGGAGATCATTGCCGGCACCCGTCTCATTCCTCTCGTCGGTCTCCGCGCGGTCGTCGACCAGGCGGCGGCGATCGCCGGCCGCAACGGCCATGTGCTCCGCGTCCTGCCGCTGCGGCAGGCACGATGCGGCCTGGTGATCACCGGCAGCGAGATCTACTACGGCCGGATCAAGGATCGCTTCGAGGAGGTGCTGCGTCGGAAACTGGATGAACTCGGATCGACGGTGCAGACGGTGGAGTTCGCCCCCGACGATCCGGCCGTCATCACCGCGGCGATCCAGCGGGCGCTGGCCGCCGGCGCCGACCTCATCGTCACCAGCGGCGGCATGTCGGTCGATCCCGACGACGTCACCCGGGCCGCCATCATGGCCGCCGGGGCCGCCGACACTGCCTACGGCAGCCCGGTGCTGCCGGGAGCAATGTTCTTCACCGGTCGGATCGGTGACGTCCCGGTCCTCGGTATCCCCGCCTGCGGCATGTACCACAAGATCACCGTCCTCGATCTCGTGCTGCCGCGGATCCTGACCGGCGAACCCGTCGGGCGCCGGGAACTGGCCGCGCTCGGCCACGGCGGCCTGTGCCGCAACTGTCCGACCTGCCATTACCCCGCCTGCAGTTTTGGCAAATAACCCGGGACCGATTATCGCACGGCTGACGGTTGCGGAGACGACCGGCACCGTTGCCGAGCTGTTGTCGGGGGCTACCGGGCTGTCGAAGACCGCCGTCAAGGAGGCGATGACCAAGGGCGCCGTCTGGCTGCAGCGCCCCGGCAGCAAGGAACGGCGGATCCGCAAGGCCGGTTTTGTCCTGCTGGCCGGTGATCACATTGCCCTGTACTACAATCCGGCAATTCTCGCCCTCGCCCCGGAAACCCCAATCCTTCTGGCCAACGAACGGCACTACAGTGTCTGGTACAAGCCGGCCAACCTCCTCAGCCAGGGCAGCCGCTATGGCGACCACTGTTCCCTGCTCCGCTATGCGGAAAAGCTCAAGGAGGTTGGGGCGGCGGTCCGTCTCGTCCACCGCCTCGACCGGGAGGCGCGGGGGCTGGTGCTGCTGGCCCATGGCCGACAGGCTGCCGCCGCATTGTCGACAATGTTGCAGACGCGGGCGATCAATAAGCGATACCGGGCCGAGATCCATGGCATCCTCGGCCCTCCCGGGGAGGTGGTGATCTGCGACGCCCCGCTCGACGGCAAGGCGGCCCGGACCCTGGTGACGGTGCGGGAGGTCTGTGAGGACCAGGGGACGAGTCGGGTCGATATCCTCCTCGAGACCGGCAGGTACCACCAGATCCGCCGCCATCTGAGCCGGCTCGGCCATCCGCTGGTGGGTGACCGCCGCTATGGCGCCGGCAATGACGGCCTCGGCCTGCAGCTGATTGCCTGCTCGCTGGCCTTCAAATGCCCATTTACCGGCCGACAGCGCCGCTACTCCCTCGACGACGACGGGTCGGCCGCCGGACTCAGGCGGTGATCCCGCAGGTCGACCAGGGTCGCGCCCCAGGAACCGGCCTCGGCCCCCGCCAACCGGTAGCTCTTGACCAGGGGATGGGCAGCAAGGATGGCATGCACCGTCCGCCGGAGGTTGCCGATCCCCTTGCCGTGGATGATCCGCACCTGATGGATTCCGGCGGCATGGCACAGCTCGAGATAGTCGGGGACCAGGTGCTTGATTTCCTTGGGGGCAAAGGCATGCAGATCCAGGACCCCGTTGATCTCCACCTCGACGGGCTCGCCGTCGTCGAACATCTCCTCATCCATTCCTGTCCTCCCGCCGCAGCATGGTCAGGGCCAGCCGGGCGGCCCGGTCGGAGGCCCCTGGCTCACCGAGACTGCGCTTGACCTTGGCCAGACCGCGCACCATCCCCGACCGGTACTCGGTATCGATGATCAACCGCTGCAGCAACTCGGCAAGGTGTTCCGGGTCGACCTGATCCTGCAGCAGTTCCGGCACGACCTCGCCGCCGGCGATGAGATTGACGAGCGAAAAATGATCGAGCTTGACCAGCAGGCGGCCGAGGCGATAGGTCAGCGGCGAAAAGCGGTAGGCCACGACCATCGGCACGCCGAGCAGCGCCAGTTCGAGCGTCACCGTGCCGGAGGCGGCCATCGCCATCTCGCTGGCGGCCATGACCTCATAACGCGCATCGGCAATGATCCTGACATCGAGATCGCCGGCTCCGGAGAGGCCGTTGGCGTACAGATCCTCGGCGCTGACGGTCGAGGCGAGCGGCAGCAGGAACACCAGTTTATCCCCGACGGCTTTACGCAATAGTCGTGCCGCTCCGAGAAACTGTGGCAGCAGACTCGCGATCTCCCGCTTCCTGCTGCCGGGGAGGATGCAGATCCGCCGGGTCGACGGGGCGATGCCGTGCCTGGCACAGAATTGCGCGGGCGTCATCGTCACGCTGACGGAATCGAGCAGGGGGTGGCCGACATAGTAGGCGTCAACCCCGCGCTGGCGGAAAAACTGTTCCTCGAACGGCAGGATGACCCCGACGGTGTCGACCCGGTCGCCGATGGTCTTGACCCGGCCGCTGCGCCAGGCCCAGACCTGGGGAGTGATGTAGTAAAAGACCGGGATGCCGAGGCCTTTGGCTTTTTTCGCCAGCCACAGGTTGAAATCGGGAAGGTCGACGATGATCAGCAGGGCCGGGGGCCGCCGTTCGAGCCGGCGGCGCAGGGTTCGCTGGGCGGCGAGGATATCGCCGAGATGGGCGAAGACCTCGGTCAGGCCGACGACGGCGACCTTCTCCGCGTCGAAGAGGATCTCCATCCCCGCGGCCGCCAGTTCATCGCCGCCCATGCCGCAGAAGGCGAGGCTGGAATCCTGCCGCTGCATGGCCCGCAGCAGATTGGCGGCATGAAGATCGCCGGAGGCCTCGCCGGCGACGATCATCACCTCCGTCGTCATGGTTTGCGAAAGACCTCGGAGACCTTGCGGAAGACCTCGAGATTCTGGTGATCGCGGATCTGGGCCATCACCTGCAGGGCGACATCAAGGGCCCGGCGTCCTTCATGTCCCGACACCTTGGGTCGGGTGCGGTTGCGGACATGGCCGATGAAGTGCTCGATCTCACTGCGCAGGGCATCGCCGGCCGCAAACGAATGGACCAGGATATCCTGCCGCGGCATCCCCGACTCGAGGAGCTCATCGGTCAGGGTGATGGTCATGAATTTTCGCTTGGCGAAATCGACATTGATATAGGACCCCGGCTGGAAGATCCGCATCTTGCGGACGTTGGTCCGTGAAATCCGGCTGGCGGTGACGTTGGCGGTCGCCCCGTTTTCAAAGATCAGCCTGGCGTTGGCGATATCGGTGGTCGAGGTGACCACCGGCGCCCCGGCGGTATGGATGGACTGTAATGGCGACCGGATGATGTTGAGGATGATGTCGATATCATGGATCATCAGATCGAGGACGACATCGACATCGACCCCGCGGTTCTTGAAGGTGGAAAGGCGGTTGCTCTCGATGAAGACCGGCAGGGTGAGAAACGGCTCCATCGCCTCAATCGCCGGGTTGAAGCGCTCGAGGTGGCCGACCTGGAGGACCAGCCCTTTCTCGGCGCAGCGGGCGATCAGGTCGTCGGCCTCGGCCAGGGTGACGGTCATCGGCTTTTCGAGCAGGATGTCGACCCCGGCGGCGATGCAGTCCGAGGCGATCCGGTGATGGAGACTGGTGGGGACGACAATCGATACCGCATCGACATCCCGCAGCAGGGCCGGATGGTCGCTGTAGGCCGCACACCGGCACTCCTCGGCGACCAGCTGCGCCTGCCGGGAATCGATATCGGCGACGCCGATCAGCTCCACCCCGTCCATGGACGCGTATTTCTGGGCATGGAATCGGCCCAGATAGCCGACCCCGATCACACCTGCTTTAATCTTTTTGATTACGTTGTTCATTGTTCCGATAGCTTATTTTCGCCTGACAGCAACACGTTGCCGGTCAGGGTCGGTTGATGGGAATACACGTCATTCAGGGGATGAAGCGCAGGAATCAGATGCCGAGATAGGCCTTCTGGATATCGGTGTTTTTCAGGAGTTCCTCGGCCTTTCCGGCAAAGACGATCCGGCCGTTTTCGATGACATAGCCCCGGTGGGCGATATGCAGCGCCTGGTTGGCATTCTGCTCGACCAGGAAAATGGTGGTCCGGTTTTCGGCGTTGATCTGTTTGATGATCTCGAAGATCTGTCTGATCACCAGCGGGGCCAGGCCCATCGACGGTTCATCGAGGAGCAGGAGCCGCGGCCGCGCCATCAACGCCCGCGACATCGCCAGCATCTGCTGTTCGCCGCCGCTCAGGGTGCCCCCATCCTGCCCCCGCCGCTCGGCCAGGATCGGGAAAAGAGAAAAAACGTAGTCGATGTCGCGTTTGATCTCCTTCTTGTCGTGGCGCAGAAAGGCCCCCATGTCGAGGTTTTCCTGCACCGTCAGCTCCGGGAAGATGTGGCGTCCCTCGGGAACCTGGCAGATGCCCAGCCGCACGATCTCATCCGGTTCTTTGCGCTGGATCTCCTGGCCGTCGAAGAGAATCCGGCCGGACCGGCTCGGCACGATGCCGGAGATGGTCATCAGGGTCGTGCTCTTCCCTGCCCCGTTGGCGCCGATCAGGGTGATGATCTCCCCTTCGTTGATATCGAGATCGATTTCCTTTATGGCCAGGATATTGCCATACCCGGCCTGGATCTTTTCGAGCTTAAGCATCGACATCTTCACCTAGATACGCCTTGATAACGGCGGGATTGGAACGAATTTCCGCAGGTTTCCCCTGGGCGATCTTCTTGCCGTAGTCCATCACGAAGATCCGGTCGGACAGGCTCATGACCAGCTTCATGTCATGTTCGATCAGCAGGATGGAGTGGCCATCGGTGGAGATCTCCTTGATCAACCGATCCAGTTCCTGCGTCTCCTGCGGGTTCATGCCGGCCGCCGGTTCGTCGAGGAGCAGGAGGAACGGCTCGGTCGCCAGGGCGCGGGCGATCTCGAGCCGCCGCTGGGCCCCGTAGGGCAGATTTTTGGCGAATTCGCCCGCCAGATGGGCGAGGCCGACCTTGTCGAGGATGGCATAGCTCATCTCGACGATCTGCCGCTCCTCCCGCCGGGTCGCCGCATTGCGGAAAATCGCCCCGAGGATGAAGGCCTTGGTGCGGCAATGGCGGCCGATCATGACATTTTCCAGCACCGTCATCTGGGAGAACAGGCGGATGTTCTGGAAGGTCCTGGCCAGGCCCTTTTCCGTCACCTGGTTCGGTTTCAGTCCTTTCAGGCTGATATTTTTCGCGGTTCCCGGCGGGGTCAGGAGAATTTCCCCCGCCGTCGGCGTGTAGATCCCGGTGAGACAGTTGAAAAAGGTGGTTTTCCCGGCCCCGTTCGGCCCGATCAGGGCGACGATCTCGCCGGCATGGACATCGAGATCGAGGCGGTTGAGGGCGCGAATCCCGCCGAAATCCATGGTCAAACCGCTGATCTGGAGAATTGGAGTAGCCATTATTGCTGTGTCGGAGGATGAATCTTTTTATCGAACTGATAGGTCCTGCGGATATTCGAGATCAATCCCTGCGGCCGGAACACCATCATCGCCACGAGGACCGCACCGAAGACCAGCATCCGGTATTCGGCGAGGGCGCGCAGGTATTCGGGCAGAAGGACCAGGATCAGGGCACCGAGGATGACCCCGACGATGGAACCCATCCCGCCGAGGACAACGATGGCCAGGATAATGGCGGATTCGAGAAAGGTAAAACTGGCGGGGTTGATAAAGGTCGTCTTGGCGGCGAAGACCACCCCGATGATACCGGCCCAGAAAGCGCCCAGGGAGAATGCCACCAGTTTGGTCTTACGCTTGTCGATCCCCATCGCCTGACAGGCGATCTCATCCTCCCGCAGGGCGATCCAGGCCCGGCCCAGCCGCGAATCCTGGAGGCGGTTGACGATGAAGATCGTCACGATCATGAAGATGATCATCAGGTAGTAGAGATAAATGATCGCCGCATCGAGATTCAGTTCGACACCGAACAGCCCCGGCCGGGAGATGTTGGAGATGCCGCTCGGCCCCTGCGAGAATTCGCTCCAGTTTTCCAGGATCAGGCGGATGATCTCGCCGAAGCCGAGGGTGACGATGGCCAGGTAATCGCCACGCAGGCGCAGCACCGGGAAGCCGAGGAGAATGCCGAAGATCGCCGCCATGCCGCCGCCGATCGGCAACACCGCCCAGAAGCCGATATGGAAGTGATGGTTGAGCAGGGCATAGGTATAGGCGCCGACCGCGTAGAAGGCGACATAGCCGAGATCGAGCAGACCGGCCATGCCGACGACAATGTTCAGGCCAAGGCCGAGAACGACATACATCAGGGCGGTGGTCATGACATTGGTCTGGTAGGACGAGGAGAAAAACGGAAAGGCGATGGCCACGGCCAACAGCAGCGCGATCAACGTGTACTTCTGCTTCGGCGATGCCAGGACACGGTGAATTATCGATTCCTGTGCCGTATCGGTTGGTGTTTCCGCCTCGGCGCTTTTGATCCGGCGCTGCATGATAAACTGGACCAGAAGGTAGACGGCAAAGGTCCCGAGGGCGATGTAGAGCGAATTTTCCCACCGCCACCTGATGATGCGTTCGACCGGATCGACCTTGATGACCATCAGCGGGAAGGTCAGGAAGACGAACCATAGCGAGGCGAGCAGGCCGTTTTTTATCACTTTCCAACCGATCATGATGGCGACCTCCTCACACTTTCTTGGTTTCCGCCTTGCCCAGCAGGCCGGACGGCTTGAAGATCAGGATGAGGACGAGCAGGGAGAAGGCGAAGACGTCTTCATAGTCACTCGAGACATAACCGGTGGCGAAACTTTCCGTCAGCCCCAGCACCAGGCCGCCGAGAACCGCCCCGGGAATCGACCCGATGCCGCCGAGAACGGCGGCGGTGAAGGCCTTGATCCCGGCCAGAAAGCCGATGTAAAAATTGATCTGGCCGATGTGCGAGGCGATCAGCAGACCGCCGATCGCCGCCAGGGCCGAGCCTATGATAAAGGTGGCGGAGATGATCCGGTTGACGTTGATGCCGACCAGCATCGCCATCGTCCGGTCCTGCGAGGTCGCCCGCATCGCCTTGCCGACCTTGGTGCCCTTGATGACCACCGTCAGGATGATCATGATGACGGCGGTGGTGATCAAAATGACGATATCGGTGGAGCCGATGATATGGGCAATCGGTTCCATGAAGGCGAAATCCGGGATCAGGGCCGGAAACGGCAGGAAATTCGAGGTCTGGGCCAGGAGGACGTAGTTCTGCAGGAAGATCGACATGCCGATGGCGCTGATCAGCGGTGACAGCCGTGGCGCATGGCGCAGCGGTTTGTAGGCGATTTTTTCCACCGTGTAGCCATAGGCGCTCGCCCAGATCACCGCCGCCAGGCCTGCCAGGACGACGATGGCCAGCAGCGGCAGGCCGTAGATGGACAGCACGGTGGCGACGATGAAGGCGGTGAAGGCCCCGATCATGTAGATCTCGCCGTGGGCGAAGTTGATCAGGCCGATGATGCCGTAGACCATCGTATAGCCAAGGGCGATCAGGGCGTAGATCGCGCCGCGGGTCAGCCCGCCGCAGAACAATTCGATGAAATAATCCATACCGGATTCATAAAAAAGAACCTGAAGCAGACGGCCACAGCAACTGTTTCCTCTGCTTCAGGTGGTTAAGATGACAAACAGAAAACTACTTCAGCTCGACAAACTTGCCATTCTGAACCTGGTACACGGAGAAGCCGATGCCGACGGCGTCGCCCTTTTCATCAAAGTGGATGCTGCCGAGCGGAGTATCGACCTTCTCGGTCTGCAAGGCCTTCTTCAGGGCCGGCAGATCGGTCGACCCGGCCTTCTCGAGCGCGTTGACCATTGCCAGGGCGGCGGTATAGGCGTTCTCGAAGAAGGCGCCGGCATCGGAGTTGAAGACCTTCTTGTGTTCGGCGAAGGCCGCCTTGGACAGCGGGTTGCCGGTGGTGTCCTTCGGTCCCGAGGCGTAGACACCCTCGGCATCGGCGCCCGCGACCTTGATGAAGGTGTCATCCTTGACGCCGTCATCGGAGAGAAAATCGACCTTCATCCGCTTCTTCTTTATCATGCCGACAATCTTCGCCGCCTCCGGATGATAGCCGCCGAAGATGACCGCCTGAGCCTTGGATTTCTTGATCTTCTGGACGATGGCCGAGTAATCGACCGCCCCCGGGGTCACGCCCTCGAACAGGACGACCTCGGCCTTGCCGGATTTCTCGATGAACGATTTGGCGAACTCGGCAAAACCCTTGCCGTAATCACCCTTGTCATGGATAACGGCGATCTTGGTGTGGCCGAGCGTGTTGAGCGCATAGTCGACGTCCACCTTGGCCTGCATGTCATCCGGGGCGATGGTGCGGAAGAAATTGGGGTACTCGCCGCTGTAGGTCAGTTCGGGATTGGTGGCCGATGGCGACATGACGAGGATGTTGGCGTTGGTGTAGATCGGCAGCGCCGATTTGGTGGCGCCGGAACAGATATGTCCGAGAACGACCTCGGCCCCCTGCGACACCAGCTTGGTCGCGGTATTGGTGGCGACCTCGGGCTTGCAGACGTCGTCTTCGACCAGCAGTTCGACCTTCTTGCCGTTGATGCCGCCCTTGGCGTTGACCTGATCGATGACCAGTTTGGCGGCGTTGACTGTCGGCAGGCCATAGGAGGCCAGGTCGCCGCTGTGCGCCCCGGCGACGCCGAATTTAATGGTGTCGCCCGCCATGCCGGCGACCGGGGCAGAGAAGGCCAGCAGCATAACCGCCGCCGCCGCAAGGATTTTTTTGCTTCTCATCAGGCTCATTTCTCCTCCATCAAAAAGTTTGAATTGGTGCCTCCGCCCGCACGGGATCCTCTCCTGAAAACGCGAAAAAACGGGCTGAAACCAGTTGAAAATGATAGTAGTCTTTTACGCAGCATTGCGCAAAATTGGAAGGGAAAAATCTCGCTCAACATGCTGATCATCAATCATTCCGACATTCGATGACACCATCTCTCTCCACCCTCTTTGCCATCGGCCGACCATTCAGCCCGCTCTACAGCCTGGTGATGACCGTGCGGCAGAATCTTTATCACCGCAACATCCTCACCGTCCATCGTCTCGCCGTCCCGGTCATCTCGGTCGGCAACCTGACCATGGGCGGAACCGGCAAGACCCCGGCCGTCGCCTGGATCGCCGGGTTCCTGCACGCGGCCGGGCACCGCCCGGCTATCATCAGTCGCGGCTACGGCGGGACGGCCAGAGGCGCCGTCAATCTCGTCTCCGACGGCAACCAGATGCTGCTCACCGCCGACCAGGCCGGCGACGAGCCGGTCATGCTCGCCCGCCAACTGCCCGGAATCCCGGTCCTGACAGGCAAAATTCGCCTGCATCCGTGCCGCCATGCGATCGAACGCCTCGGCAGCACGATCCTGATCCTCGATGACGGCTTTCAGCATCTCGCCATCGCCCGCGATATCGACCTGGTCCTGTTCAACGCCACCACCCTGGCCGGCAACAGCCGCGTGTTCCCGGGCGGTGAGCTGCGGGAACCGGTCACCGCCCTGCACCGCTGCACCGCCTTTATGCTCACCGGCGTCGACGACGGCAACGCAGGTCGGGCGGAACGATTCGCCGCCCTGCTGATTACGCGTTTTCCCGATAAACCGGTATTTTATTCCACCATTGCGGCTGAAATCCCGGCCCCACCCGGCTCCCTGGCGCCGGCCGATCCGTCGCCGCCCCTCTTCGCCTTCTGCGCCATCGCCCATCCGGACCGGTTTTTCAACGCCCTGTATGCCATGAACATGCATGTCACCGGCAAGACCTGGTTCAGGGATCATCATCGCTACAGCCAGGACGATGTCGATGCCATCTGCCGGCGGGCGAGCGCCTCTGGGGCACGGGCGTTGATCACCACCGAAAAGGACCTGGTCAAGCTGGAACGGTTGCAGGTTGCCCTGCCGCTGCTGCCGTTGAAAACCCGCTTCGAGACGACCGACGACCGCTTCTCCGGGTATCTTCGCCAGGCTCTCGGCAGCCTCTCCACCCGATGATGTTCGCGGCCGGCCTGTTTCTCTCGCTGGGGGAAAAGTTCGGAGACAAGAAAACGCGCCGCCCAGCCACCCGGAAGGGCTGGGCGGCGGTGATGCTGCAGTCGTCCTGCCCGGCTATTCGCCGATGATCTTGACCAGGACCCGTTTCTTGCGCCGGCCATCGAACTCGCCGTAAAAGATCTGTTCCCAGGTGCCGAAATCGAGCCTGCCGCCGGTCACCGCCACGACGACCTCGCGGCCCATGATCTGGCGTTTCATATGGGCGTCGGCATTGTCTTCAAAGCCGTTGTGGCGGTATTGAGCGACCGGTGCGTGCGGGGCCAGTTTTTCCAGCCACACCTCGTAATCATGATGCAGGCCGGATTCATCGTCATTGATGAACACCGAGGCGGTGATGTGCATGGCGTTGCACAGCAGCAATCCTTCCTGAATCCCGCTTTCCCGCAGACAATCTTCGACCTGGCTCGTGATATTGACAAAACCGCGCCGGGTGGGGATCTCAAACCACAACTCTTTGCGGTAGCTTTTCATAGGGCCTCCGACTGTATTCGCCTGCCTTTCGTCGCCGACAGCGTCATGGCAACCGGATCCGGTCCGGCGAAATCGACCTTTAAAGCAAAAACCCCGCAGCGGCCAAGGGCTGGTGCGGGGTCCCGGGAACGGATCAGACAGTGGCCGCCTTGGTCAAGGCCGCGCACATCGCCACCAGTCGTTCCTCCGCCATCCTGACCGATACGGGATACACCAGGTTCCGGTTCATCAGGGCGGCCGATGCCGGCAACGCCGCGGGATCGTAGACGACCCGTCGCCGGCCGTCCTGACCGGTGAAGGGCCAGCCGCCGGCCGCCACCGCCCGGCCGTGCAGCAGATGCTCCCATTGCGGATAGTAATGCCAGGTGTTGTCGGCAAAACAGGTCGCTCCGCAGCCCTTTTCCTGCAGCAGGGCATTGACCCGCCGGCAGTGCTCCTGGTCCTGGAGGAAGAAGCTGAAGTGGGTGGCCGTATCGCCTTGCGGATCGACCAGCTGCCGGAAACTGACCCCGGGGATAGCGGCGGCCGCCTCCCTGAGACGGGCCTTGTTCTGCCGTTGTGCGGCGAGCATCATATCGAGTTTGGCCAGCTGGGCGAGACCGATCGCCCCCTGGATCTCCATCATCCGGTAGTTGGTGCCGACGAACCGGCGCCCCTCGCCGCCCCTGCCGCCGGGGTTGGGCACATGGTCATGGCCATGGTCATGGTACTCCGACATGGTTCGCCACAGGGCCTCGTCGGCGGTGATGATCATGCCGCCCTCACCGGTGGTCAGGGTCTTTACCGGATCAAATGAAAAGGTGCCGCATTGGCCGAAGGTGCCGAGATGCCGCCCCTGGATCCGGCCGCCGGCCGACTGAGCCGTATCCTCGAGAACCGGGATGGAATGGCTGTCGGCGATCTCGACGATCTCGGCGATACGCGCCTGGGCCCCGAGCATGTGAACCGGGACGATGCAGCGGGTCTTCGCGGTGATTTTTTTCTTCAGATCCTCCGGGTCCATGTTCATCGTCGCATCGACCTCGGTGAACACCGGGATGGCCCCCAGTTCCAATATTGCCTCCCAGGTGGCGACGAAGGTGAAGCCCTGGGTGATGACCTCATCGCCGGGGCCGACGCCGAGGGCGGCGAGGGCGACCTTGAGAGCCGCGGTCCCCGAGGTCACCGCCTGGGCATAGCCGGTGCCGCAATACTGGGCAAATTTTTCTTCGAACTCCCTGACCTTGTAGACACCCTGGCGTTGTTCGGCGAACTCATAGCGAAACAGCACTCCGGTATCGAGTACATCCTGTATCTGACGTTTTTCCTCTTCACCGAAGACCTCAAATCCTGGCATATCTTCCTCTCTATATTGTCTGTATCGTTAATGACGGACGATCCCGGCCCGGGGACGAAGATGGCGGTGAGGGCTACAGCAGCAGGCCGTTGTCGATCAGGCGCACCCTGCCGTTGATCTTCACAGCCAGCGCCATCACGCTGTCCTGATCGATTGTTGTGCTGGGGACGAGGGACCACCGGTCGATGATGCTGACATAGTCGACCTGGCAGCCTTCGTGGGCATTGATGTATGTGATGGCCCCGGCGATCAGGTCGGCGACGGAGGCCGTATTGCCCGAGTTCCGGATGATGTCGCGGGCCTGGCCGATCGCCTGCGACAGGCAGAGGGCCGTCTGCCTCTCCGCCGCCGACAGGTAACTGTTTCTGGAACTCAGGGCCAGGCCGTCCTTTTCCCGGACGATCGGGTGGCCGACGATCTCGATCTGGAAATTGAGGTCGCGGACCATCCGCCGGATGAGTGCCAGTTGCTGCAGGTCCTTTTCGCCGAAAACGGCGACATGGGGGGTCATCAGATGAAACAGCTTGGTGACGATGGTCGCCACCCCATCGAAATGCCCCGGCCGGTCGGCGCCGCACAGCCCCTGGGAGATCGTGGTCAGCGACACCCTGGTCTGGAATTCCGGCTCGAACATCTCCACTGCCGCCGGGGCGAACAGGGCATCGACCCCCTCCTGTTCGGCCATGCGGCGATCCCGGTCGAGGTCGCGCGGATAGGCGGCGAGGTCTTCACGCGGCCCGAACTGGATCGGATTGACGAAGAGACTGACAATGGTTCTCGTGCCGAGCGATCGCGCCAGCCGCATCAGCGACAGATGGCCCTCATGGAACCACCCCATGGTCGGCACGAGGACGATGCGCTGGCCCTCTTCCCTCCAGCTGCCGGTTACACGGACGACCTCTTCAATCTTTTCGATCAGTATCACTGTTTGACCTTCAGGCGTGCGATTTTATCTTCGATGACCCGTTTTGCTGGATCGCTCGGGGCCTTGTCGGCCAGGGTCGAGAGATAGGTCGTGAGGGTCTCGATGGCCTTGTCGGTTTTTCCCTGGGTTTCGAGAATCCTCGCCACCCCGGTGTAGCCGATGGCCTGATAGCCGTCGATATCCTGCAACTCCTGATAGGCGGCCGAGGCCGCGTCATACTCGTGGTCGGCCTCCTTGGCCTGGGCGAAGCCGAAGATGGTCAGGGCGTAGAGCGGATCGGATGTGTCGAGGTCGCTGCGGATGCGGCGGTATTGTTCGGCCGCCTCCTTGAACTTGGAACTGCCCATGGCGAGATGGGCCAGTTCGACTTCCGCCCAGCGGGCCGAGGATGTCCCGGCGAAATCCGTCGCTACCGTCCTGAGGGCCTTCTCCTTGTCGTCGCCGGCCTGCTGCATGGCGATGGTGAGGGCCGAAGTCGCCTTTTCGATCCGCTTCTGGCGATAGGAATCATAAAGGGCCAGGGCGACGACGGTGATCAGGACGGCGGCGACGCCCACCTGGATCATCCTTTTGTTTCGGCGGATATAGCTGATGGCGGCCGGCGGCAGGTTGAAATGTTCCAGCAGCCCTTCCACGTCGCCCATGGCGCTGGGTTCCACATGTTTCTTGTCGAAAACGCTTTCTCCGCCCATTCCAGATCTCCTTGCTCGTATCATTTCTGTCTGCGGTAAACTTCCCAAATCAAGCCGTAAAGTATAATATATGCCAAGGCTGCTGTCCATCCACAATCCCCCTTTCTCAACCTGCACCCGCTGATCGATCCCCCATGCCGATTCCGCATCCCGATGAAGTCCTGACCGTCACCCAGATTACCCAATCGATCAGGGAACTGCTCGAGGGCAATTACCGGTTCGTGCATATCCGGGGGGAGATCTCGAATCTCCGCATCCCCTATTCCGGCCACCGTTATTTTGTCCTCAAGGACAGTACGGCCCAGCTCAGGGCGGTGCTGTTCAAGCAACAGGAGCGCTACCTCGACCGGCCCATCGAGGATGGGCAGCAGGTGATCTGTCATGGCCGGATCTCGGTCTACGACCAGCGCGGCGAGTATCAGCTGGTCGTAGACAGCGTCGAACAGGCCGGATCGGGGATGCTGCAGATCGCCTTCGAAGAGCTGAAAAACCGACTCGCCGCCGAAGGCCTCTTCGATTCGGGCCGCAAACGACCCATTCCCGCCTTTCCGCAGTCGATCGTGATGGTCACCTCGCCGACCGGGGCCGCAATCCACGATTTTCTGACGGTCTGGCGCCGCCGCCGTTCGGTCGCCGCGATCCGCCTGCTGCCGGTGAAGGTCCAGGGCAAAGGCGCCGGCGAGGAGATTGTCCGGGCCATCGATACGGCCAACCGGCTGGTCGCCGCCGATCTCATCGTCCTCTGCCGGGGCGGCGGATCGATCGAGGATCTATGGGCCTTCAACGAAGAATGCGTCGCCCGGGCCATCGTCCGCTCCTCGCTTCCGGTGGTCACCGGCATCGGCCATGAAATCGATTTCACCATCGCCGATTTCTGTGCCGATCTGCGGGCCCCGACCCCGACCGGCGCCGCCGAACGGACCGTTCCCGACTGCACCGTCCTGCTGGAGAAAGTAGCCGGATTGCGCAGCCGGCTGCGGCACTCGCTGGTCCGCCATCTCGCCGTCGAAGAACGGCGCCTGGCCGCCTGCCGCAAGGCGCTGGCGATATTCCCGGACCATCTTGAACGCCTGGCCCTCCACCTCGATCTCACCATCCATCGGTTCAGCCGGGCCAGCGATGCCTGTCTCCGGACCCGGGAACAGCGGCTGGCGCAGCTTGCGGCCCGCCTCGAGACCCAGACGCCGCTGCACCAGCTGCAGCTCAAGGGCCTGCGCCTCGAGCATCTGCGGCAACGGCTGGCGCGTAACATCGCCGCCATCCTCCACACCATGGAGTCCCGTCTTGCCGCGGCGGCGGCCCTGCTCCATTCCGTCAGCCCGCTGGCGACCCTGGCCCGGGGCTATGCGATCGTCAGAAAAAAGGAGGAAACGACCAGGCAGTGGGCGGTGATCACCGACAGCGACGAGGTGACCCGGGGTGACAGGGTCGATGTCCTTCTCGCCCGGGGCGGCCTGTCCTGCGAGGTGCTCGCGACCACTCCGGCCTCGCCGCCGACCGCTGACGAAGAGGCCCTCGCCCCCGAAAGTCCGGGGGGCCAACGGTAACGGCTCCCCTGCATCGCCAGGCCCCGGTGCACATGAGCCTTCGGCCGCACCCGGCGAGGGTGGGCCGGGTGATGTCAACCGCCCTTCCCGAGCGCCGTTGCCCGCTCCACCGTCAGGGTGAGCGCCCCGTAATCCTGTTCGACCGTGCCGGTGAGGACATAGGCCCGGCCGCTTTGCAACAGGTGGGCGTAGCGGCGGTAGACGAGCGGGAAGAAAGTGGCCTCGACGATCCCGGTTTCATCCTCGAAGGTCAGGAACTCCATGGCCTCGCCGCTCCTGGTCGCCACCAGTTTGCCGGTCAGCAGCCAGACGGCGCAGCGCACCCGGCGATGGACGCATTTCCCGAGCCGGGCGACCTTGACCAGGCCCGGCGGCAACCGGCCGATCAGGGTCACCGGGTGCTCGCTGCAGAGAAAACCGAGCACCGCGTACTCGCGGCGCAACAGGGTCTTGCGGTCCGGCGGCGACAACGACGGTGGTTCGGGCAGCACCGGCGGAAACAGCGAGGCGGCGGCCGCCATCTGCCGCCGGCGCATGAAGTCCGCCCATTGCCAGAGCAGGGTGGTGCGGTTGCCCTCCGGATGCAGGCTGTCCATCGCCCCGGCATGGATCAGGGCCCGGGCCTCGTCGTCGGCCGGCCGGACCCGGAGCCAGCAATCGACGGCAGCGGTGAACCGCCCCTGCCGTCGGGCCGCCAGCAGCCGGTCGATACAGGCGGCGGAGAGCCCGGCGACCGATTGCAGGCCGACCCGCAGCGATCCCGGTCGCCCCTGCCACCGGCGCTCGCTGGTGTTGACGTCGGGAGGCAGGATCGCGAGGCCCAGCCGTTTCGCCTCGGAGACATAGGCAAAGGTCGAATAGTAGCCGCCCTGGTTGGAGATCACCGCCGCCATGAACTCGGCCGGGTGGTGGCGCTTGAGATAGGCCGCCTGGAATGAGACCCGGGCGTAGGAGGCGGAGTGGGGCTTGCAGAAGGAGTAGCCGTCGAAACTCAGCATCATCCGCCACACCCGCTCGATATCGGCCGTATCGACGCCCCGTTCGCGGCAGCCGTCGTGGAAGCGCCGGCGGTAGTCCTGCAGCTGCAGGAGCTTGTCCTTCTTCGCCATCACCTTGCGCAGACCGTCGGCCTCGGCATGACTGAACCCGGCCAGGGCCACCGCCACCCGCGACACGTCCTCCTGATAGACCATCAGGCCGTAGGTCTCGTCGAGGATGTCGCCGACCGCCGGATGCAGCGGCTGCCAGCTGCCGCCGTGCAGCCGCCGGACGTATTCACGGACGAATTCGTTGGCGGCCGGGCGGATGATCGACGACTGGATCACCAGCTGCTCGAAGTCGCCGCTGCCGGCCTTCCGCTCCAGCAGGCGCATCGCCGGGCTCTCGATGTAGAAACAGCCCATGGTTTGGCCGCGAGCGACGGCCTCCCTGGTCGGCCGATCGTCTTCCGGGTTCCAGCCGGACTCGGGCAATGGCGCCCCGCCCTGCCGCACCGTCGCGATGCAGTCGCGGATGACGCCGAGACTGCGGTTGCCGAGGATGTCGATCTTGACCAGTCCCGCCGCCTCGGCCCCGTCCTTGTCCCACTGGATGATCGGCACCCCCTTGGCGGCGTATTCGATCGGGACATAGTCGGTGATCGGCCCGGGGGTGATGATTACCCCGCCGGAATGGACCGACAGATGACGCGGCAGGCCGATCAGCCGCGTCGCCAGGCCGAGGATCGCCGGCCAGGGGGCGGAGAAATCCTGATCGGCCAGCGACGGCAGTCCCTGCAACCGCTGCTGCAGCCCATCGTCATCACCGCGGGAGATCCAGGGCAGGCGGCGGGTCAATTGCGCGATCTCGCTTTCCGGCAGGCCGAAGACCTTGGCGGTTTCGCGGATCGCCATCCGCGGCTGGAAGCCGATATGGTTGCAGACCATCGCCACATGGCCGGCGTGGTCGCCGAGGATGGCGGCCAGGACCTCATCGCGCTCGTCCCAGGCGAAATCGATGTCGATGTCCGGGGGATCGCGGCGGCCGGGGTTGAGAAAACGTTCGAAATAGAGGTTGTAGCGGATCGGGCAGACGTTGGTGATGTCGAGGCAGTAGGCGACCAGCGAGGCGGCGCCCGAGCCGCGGCCGCAGATCCGCCGTTTGTGGCGGCGGCCGTCCGCCCCTTTGCGGTGGACGATGTCGCGGACGACCAGAAAATAGGCGGAATAGCCCATCGCCGCGATGATCCGCAGTTCATGTTCGAGGCGGTCGACCACGGTTTCGCCGAGGTCGTCGCCGTAACGGCGGCGCGCCCCGGCATAGGCCTTGTGCCGCAGGACCGGCGCCGCTTCCGTCTCTCCCCCGCCCCGCCAGGGCGGCATGACGATGCCGAAGGCCGGCCCGGTGAAGGCGCAGCGCTCGGCCACCGCCAGCGTCGCCGGCACCACCTCCGGCCACACGGCGAAGCGGCGGCGGTACACCTCCGGCCCGCACAGCGGGTGGACCCCGGCCGGCGACTCCAGCGTTTCCAGGCGACTGAGGGTGGTAGTGCGGGCGATCGCCCGCAGCAGACGATACAGTTCACGCTCGTCGTCACCGGCGAGCCGGCTGGCCGGGGTGGCGACGGCGGTCAGCCCCCGGCGGCCGGCCCAGGTCCTGAGCCGGCCGCCGGCTTCGGTCGGTTGCGGGCCGAGATCGGCGACCGGGGCCAGCCCTCGTTCCCATAATTCGTCGAGCAGCGGTAGATCGCCGCCGAGGATGGTCAGTCCCTGGCTGCCGGCGGCCAGGGCCGCGGCGAGATCAAAGCCGGCCGGATCGTGGCGCCGGCTCAGCAATCGGCAGAGATTGCGGTAACCGGTCTCGTCCTCGACCAGGCAGGTGACCCGGCGCGTGGAGCCGGGCTCGGAGAGCTCGGCAGCGACCACCGGCCGCAGCCCCTCCCGCCGGCAGGCGGCGAGAAACTGCCACAGGCCGTAGAGGTTGTCGCCGTCGGTCATCGCCAGGCCCGGATAGCCGTGCTGCCGCGCCAGGCGGCAGAGGGTCGCCGGCGAGGCGGTGCCTGCGAGCAGGGAGTAGGAGGAACGGACCCGGAGCGGAAACATGGCGCGGTCTCGGGATGGACGGTTAGCGGAGGTGTCGGCAGCCGGTCTCAGGCGGCCTCGCCGGCCGCTGCCGGCGACGGGGCCAGACGCTGCCGGCCGGTGGCGATCAGGGCCTGGCCGTAACGGCTGCGGATGGTGTCCATGGCCGCCAGCAGTCCGGCCT
>Ga0209066_10002269_pt1 | contig 23683 bp, 14 predicted proteins | sample All_14_2_FD_187198 | JGI IMG/M metagenome (GOLD analysis project Ga0209066, IMG submission 187198) | Freshwater microbial communities in response to fracking from Pennsylvania, USA - Allegheny Zone_MetaG_DW_15 (SPAdes) (version 2) ... | reverse complement strand
TGTTCAAGGCCCTGGCCCGTGCGCTGGACGCCGCCACCCAATTGGACCCCCGCGTGGAGGGCGTGCCTAGCACGAAGGGCGTACTTTGAAACGGCTAACCGGGCCGGGATTCGTAGGGAACAACACAATGCCCCGGGCCTTGTGTCACACTAAAAACCCAGCGCCACGTCCCATGCCCTTCCTGTCATGAAAGTCGGTGTTGTGGACTATGGCAGCGGCAACCTGCGCAGCGTGAGCAAGGCTCTCGAAGCCGCTGGAGCCAGGGTGGAGTTGGTTGACGATCCCGCACGATTCAACGTCCTGGATGCCGTGGTGGTGCCGGGAGTGGGGTCATTTGGTGACTGCGCCGGCAACCTGCGCTCCACCGGAATGTGGGACCCGCTGGTCGAATGGCTGCAGGCCGGACGCCCCTACCTCGGCATCTGCCTGGGCTATCAGCTGCTTTTCGAGACCAGCGAGGAATCACCCGGCGTGCAGGGCCTCGGCGTGCTGCCCGGGAAGGTGGTCCGTTTCCCCACCGCCACCAGCCTCAAGGTTCCCCACATGGGGTGGAACACGCTGGACGACACCCGGGGCGCTCTTTACAACGCCCTGGCCGGCACCCCGTCGTTTTATTTTGTGCACTCCTACTATCCCGTGCCCGCCGATCCCACGATGGTCAGTGCCACCTGCACCTATGGAGAGCCGTTCGCCGCCAGCGTCAGCCAGGGCTCCCTCCACGCCGTGCAATTCCACCCCGAAAAAAGCCAGTCCACCGGCCTGGCCCTCCTGCGTAACTTCCTTGCCACGCTGCCTTAGCCAAATTTCAGCATTTCAGATTTTCAGCCTTCTCGCTTTTTCCTCACCATGCTCCTGCTCCCTGCCATTGACCTAATGGGCGGTGAAGTCGTCCGCCTCAAACGCGGCCTCGCCACCGAAAAAACCGTGTACTCCAGCGACCCGGTCGCCTTCGCCAAAAAATGGGAGGCCGCCGGTGCCGACTGGCTCCACATCGTGGATCTCGACGCCGCCTTCGATGGCGAACCCAAAAATCTCGAACACGTGGCCGCCATCTGCGCCGCGGTCAACATCCCATGCGAACTCGGCGGCGGCATGCGCAATTTTCAGAATGTCAGTGCCGCCTTCTCCGCCGGCATCAGCCGCGTCATCCTCGGCACCAAGGCCTGCGAATCCATCGACTACGTCCGCGAGATGTGCGGCGAATTCGGCGGCGACCGCATTGCCGTGGGCATCGATGCCAAAAACGGCCAGGTGGCCGTGAAGGGATGGACCGAAACGACGGGCCGTCTCGCCACCGAACTGGCCCTCGCCGCCCAGGAAGCCGGAGCCGGCACCATCATCTACACCGACATCGCCACGGACGGCATGCTCGAAGGACCCAACTATTCCGCCATGCAGGATCTGCTGGACATCCTGGAGTGTCAGCTCATCGCCAGCGGCGGAGTTTCCAGCGTGGGAGATTTGGAAAAACTCGCCGCCATGTCCGGCCTCTACGGAACCATCATCGGCAAGGCGCTCTACGAGGGGCGCATCACCCCACCCCTGCCCCGTTTTCCCTGATGCTCTGCTCAGGGTGCAACCGCAAAGGATTCCTTGAAAATAGCTTTGACATCCCCCCACCGTCTAGCGCATTACATGCCCTGTTACCTAGCTATATGAAAAAACTGCTCTTAACCGCAACTATCCTCGCTTGTTCGATCGGCGCCTCCCTCGCCGGAGACGGAAAATCGTTCAAGGAAACCAAGGTCGTCATCGAACCCGATACCTGCCGCTTTCGCGACACGGAATTTCAGGTTGATGCCTTCTACACCGGATTCTTCGGTGGCAAAGGCACCAATTTCGGCACCGGATCCGGTGGCGGAATCGGCCTGAACTTCTTCTTCGCCAAGTACTTCGGTATCGGCTATGAAGGATCCGTTTATTCCAATAACGGAACCGCCCAATGGCTCCCCGCCAGCGGTAACTTCTTCATCCGTTACCCCATCTGCTCCTGGAACCTCGCTCCCTACATCATGGTTGGTGGCGGCGGAACTTGGAACGGACACGGCACCGGCTTCGGCAACGTCGGCGGTGGCTTGGAGTATCGCTTCACCGATAACATCGGCATCTTCACCGATGCCCGTTACTACTACGGTGGCACCGGCAACGTGGCCAACCTGCGTAGCGGTCTCCGCATCGCGTTCTAATCAACCTTCAAACTCTTAACAAAAAAAGCCGGACCGAAAGGTCCGGCTTTTTTCTTGCCCGGATGTGGTCCAGGACGCCACTTCGAAGCTCTTTTTGTCAGGACGGAAAAATTTTCCACCATCACTCTTGTCATTCGAACTTCCCCCCGATAAACTCTCCCTTCCCAATCAACGGCTGGATAGCTCAGTTGGCAGAGCAGAGGACTGAAAATCCTCGTGTCGGGGGTTCGATTCCCTCTCCAGCCACCTCCTCTTACACTCTGTAAGAGGCTCCAAATCAGAGAGATCTGGAGTCATCGCGTTCGGGTGTCCGAATGTTTGGAAACGTCCGGAATCAAACGGATAGGCCTGATTTTTGTCCAGTTTTTGTCCAGTAGAAATCCCGGCGCCACGACCGCGCCGAAGCGATTCGGATTTGGCTGAGGCAAAAAAAAATGTAGAAGGCGGAAATGACGAGAATCGAAATCGACGGAATGCGTCCCCTCGCCCTCTCCAAAGCCGATCTCAAAGAGCTTTTTGGAAAATGGCCCAAGGAAGTCGACCGCATGCTCTGGGCAAGCAGGAACGGCGATCCCTGGCTGGTTTTTGCGTCGAACCAAGAAGGTTCGCCCGGTCATCTCACCCGCGTCACGACAGAATCGGCGGAAATCGCCTTTGACCGTATTTGTCGGGGCGAGCGTCCTCCCCGAATGCCAAGTGAGCGCAAATCAAAAAAGCGCCCGTTGGTTTCCTCATCGCTGCCGGAAAAGGCAATTGAGAGCCTGATCGAAAATTGCCTCCAGATCCTGCAGGACCTTCCTGCGGAGGTGTCCAACATCGACCTCAACCGCGAATCCGGGTGTGTTTCGCTCCAGCTTTCCGATCGCAGTCACCAGATTCTTCGGATGGCCAAGGCGAAGCCGGGTAAAAAACGACGCGTTCTATCGGTGGCCTTCGTGAAAAATCCGAACGCCCCCGATCCCCTGGCGAATTCGTCTGACTTGGGGGGTCACACTCCGTAGTGGCTGTAACGCAGCTTGCCGCTTCTGCGACCTTATCTCCTTCCGGTTTTTCCAGGAGGCTGGATTTGGCAGTGTTTGCCTCCTCCGTTAAGCAGCCAAGCGAACGGAGTGATACAGGGACTTCCCCTTCTACGCGGGCCGACGCCCATTCCTCTAGCACTTCCTCTTGTCGGGCGTGCAGGGGACTTGAACCCCCAAGTGGGCGCGCCCTGCCGGGCGCACCAAAAAGAAGGGCTCGACCGGAGACCCACCAGGGCCTCGGGCAGAGCCCCTTTTCCTTACGATTTGACGATTTTCGTTTTGGCAACGGGACTTGCTGCAACGCGGTGTGGACGTGGTCGGCTTCGATGGTGAACAGTCCGCGGCGGGCAGCACTGATCCAGGTGGCCGACAAGCGCATCCACGGCACGACGTGCAAGCAGGTGGCCGCGCTTTTTGCCGAGGAGGGCCCTCATTTGGGACCGCTGCCCGCCACGCTCTTTCCGTGCTACCAGGAACCACGGCGCACGGTGGGCCGCAACAGCTTTGTGGAAGTGGCCAAGTCCTTTTACGAAGCCCCGCCGGAATATATCGGTCGCCAGGTCTGGGTGCGATGGGACGGCCGGGTCGTGCGCATTTTGAATGAGCGTTGCGAGCAGGTGCAAATGCACACCCGGATCGAACCGGGGAAGTTCAGCCGGACCTTGGGCACGGGTGGACACAGTCGTCCGGTGGTGGCGTCCTGCCGCTATTGGGTCGAGCGTCTCGGTCTGTTGGGCGCGAGTTGCCGTCAATGGCCATTGTGCATGAACTTTAGAGGCAGGGGATCGAGCGCTGGTTCCACTACCTGAACCATCTGCTGATCCCCAGGGAGGACCATTCTTTCCTCGGAACGCGAAAATCATATCATAGTCGGCACGGTAGGCGTGGCCGAACAACGCCATAACGCGGGTGTGGTGCCAGTTTCGCGCAGAAAGTGCCGATGAAAATTGGAGAGATTCGTGAATCCACAGTCAAATGCAATTGTAATGACTTTAGCGTCAGTGGTGCTCAATAGGAGCTTAACCCTTTCGACACGAGCGCGGTTGAGCAGTTCGCCGGGCGTTAGGTCATAATGTCGACGACAACTACGCGCCAGATGCTCGGGCGAACGACCGCTGCGGTGCTGCCAGTAACAGATAGGCTCGGTGAGTTTTTCCTTGGCGGTGAAGACCTCATGTCGCCACGTTTCGAGCCACTCCGGCGGCAGGCTTTTGCCGACGATATGTTCGCAGAAGATATCCACGACGTGCAGCCAAGCTCCGATCAACTGTAGCGGAGGGGTCACATCACCTTCACCAAGTTCCTCAAGCTTGGGCCTCAGGCGAATCAGCTTCCGGGAATTCACCAGACGGTGGCCCGGAGAGTCGCCTCCGCGTTCCCAGCCCTCGTTCAAACCCGCAAGTCGATGGAGCGCCCGCCACCATGAGGCCGCCACAGCCACATTGATGAAGGCAAGAGCTTCACTCGCAGCCGAGGAAAACCAATGCGCATCCTCTGGCCGGATCACCACAAGGTGGCCAGCACGAAGTGGGATTTTCCGGCGGTTAAAGTGGTGAAATCCGCTTCCATCCAGCACGAGGAAGATTTCGAAAAAATCATGCGTGTGAAGCTCTGTCAACTGGCCAGGTTCCAGTCGACAAATGCCCACATGGGCTTGATGAAGCGGGACTCTCAACTCTTTGAAGTGAATCCGTCGCATCAATACAGTATATCCTTTTGTCAACCGCGAGGAAGCGTGAAATCGCGAGGGACGCCATTCTATCACGCAATGAAAACCACCCACCAAGATCCCATCGCCCCCTCTCGACTTGCCTCAGATGAAGTCAATCGCTATCGAGAAGACGGCTACCTTGTCTACAACCAACCCGTGTTTTCTGAAGCGCGCTTCAAGGCCCTTAAGGATCGCTTCGAGTCAATACTCGCCAACCTGCCTACCGAAGATCGCCCCGAGGCCATGGACGTCCCGCACTTCATGAATCCCGATCTGCTAGAATGGGCTTTCGACGACGCTGTGACCAGCCTGGTGGAGCCCATCCTCGGCCCTGACCTCGCGCTATTCTCCACGCATTTCATTTGCAAGCCAAAGGGCAACGGCAAACGCGTGCCCTGGCATGAGGATTCCGCCTATTGGAAAAGCCAGATCGAACCCATGGAAGTCTGCACTGTTTGGCTCGCCATCGATCCGTCCACCAGAGTCAACGGCTGTATGATGGTCATTCCACGCACGCATGCCACTGGGCACAAGGGCTTTTCGGATTATGATCCCGTAGATCCCGCCAAAAATGTCTTTGGTATCGAGATTCGCGAAACCCAGCGCGACGATAGCATGCGTGTATACATTGAGTTGCAGCCGAACGAGTGCTCGCTCCACGACGCCCGTCTTATGCACGGCTCCGAGCCAAACAACTCCTCAATCCGGCGCTGCGGTTGGACTATGCGGTTTTGCTCCTCCTCTGTGAAGTTCAATGAAGAACGTTTCGACGGCATGCATCAGGTCTATCTCGCAAAGGGCCGGGATCTTGGCGGCAACCGCTACGCCGACCCCACCCGGGCCTATCCTGAAGTGATGGCCAGGAGGGGGGAATCAACACGCTACAAAAATTCTCACTGAGAAAAACATACGAGGATTTTTCAGATCCACGCGTTTTATTCCCAACGGGAATCCCAAATAACCTTGACCTCATCGGGCAGGAGCTCTCGGTTGTACACCCGCGCGTCCTCAATTAGTCCGTCAGGAACGAGCGTATCAAAACACCCCAGACCTCCAATCTGATAGCCCACTCCATCCTGCCAATAGGTGCCAACAGACACGGGCAAGGCGCGTTCGACACCATCGACGTAAAGACGCAGTACCCCAGTCGCCGACCCCGTGATAACGACATGATACCACGTGTCCTCCTCGGCAATCAGGTTCCCGGTCTGCAAGGATTTTTCAAAGTGGCAGAAACGTCCAAGGGTATCCAGATGAGCCCAGGTTGAAGCGCAGTGTGTGGAACCGTGCGTGCAGGTGCGACCCATAAAGTTTGTTTTCCGAATCGTACGCAACTGCGCCCAGAAGCTCAGCGCATACTGGTTCGGAGTGGGCGCATAGGCTATCTTGAGCATGTCGTCCACACCATCAAGGGAGATGGCATTTCCGACGATGCCGTCCTCATAAACGGGTGTGCCGTTAAAGAATGTGGCATTGGCCGTTCCCGCATCATCCTCCAAGGTGTCATCGAAAGTCCAGCGCCCCACGAGATTACGGGTGTTAATGTAAAGCGACTGGGCTTCCAACGCCGTCATCGACCGGTCGTACACACGAACATCGTCAATGACGCCGTCTGGTGTGGCATAGCCGGCTGCCGCGTTGCCTCCCAGATAATACCGATCTCCGGCTGTCCACATATTTTTCTGAAAGTTAACATCCGTACCTTCACGAACGCCATTCACGTAAAGCCGCATGCGGCCATAATTTTTTGTTGAAATCACGATGTGATACCACACCCCGGATTGCAGCAGGGTGGTACCCACAATGTGATAGCCCTCCATGTAATATTCCAGTTGTCCAGTGCTGTTAACAGTCAGCCAATTGGTGGCGCTGTGACCTGGGCCGTGCACCAGCGAGCGGCACCAGAGATTGGTTTTTCGCACGGTATCCAGCTTCACCCACATGGCCACGGAGTAATCTACCGGATCTTCTTCAATGGGAATAATCACCGCGTCGTTCACTCCATCGAAGTCCAGTCCCGGCGAAACGTAGCCGTTAGCATAGGCTGGAGTTCCTCCCGAAAAGGTCGCGTCAAAATCGCCCTTGGAGTCTTCCAGGCTATTATCGAGCCGCCAACGGCCCACCAACTGAGGCTCCGAGCCATGGGTTGTCAGATAAGCCGACCTCGAGTAATCTGACAACACGCCGGAGGCCTCCGCACGCACGCGGTAGGCCGCGAGCGAACCAGGAGTCCGATCAAAGTCATAGTAGCTCGTGGTATTCGCCGGGAAGACCTCCGGAATTTCCGCCCATAGCCCCCATCCCGCCGGACCGTGGGTACGCTTCTCCAGACGATATCCGGTCTCCCCGGCCACGTCAGACCAGGTAACACGACAAGCGCGTGTGCCCTCGCTGTCAGCCGTGATATCCTGTGGTTGCGGCGGGCCGTTGGTGCCGGGAATCCAACGCTGAAAGATTACCGCATTACCCGGATACCCTCGCTCGACGGCGATGATATATTCCCCATTACTACGCTTAAATGCCTGCACTCCCATGAAGGAGTCAACCCAGGCGAGTTGGGGTGCCTGTCCGCCAACAACGAGATTTCCAACGTGAGAGCCGTCGGACAAGCGATAGACTTTCACCATGTTGGTCCGCAAATAGGCGCAAAACAGATAGTCGCCGGCCATATTGATGGCGTTGACGCGGTTGTTCAACGGGTTAAGCCAATCCGGCAGGACAGTCTGCCAACTGAGCGTGGGACCGGTGCTCCAGTTGTCGTACCGACAGATCACGCGCCCGGAGAACAAAGTGGTCCCAGAGTCGTTCGGATAGTCCTCGGTGTATCCGAAAAGGAACATAGCGTCCGACGCGCTATCGTATTGCAGATTGTTGATTGTCGTGATCGGGGCAGGCACATCGTACTCTTGAACCGCTTGCCACTTGGGAACGCCATTCGCATCCACTCCATCGAAGGGATACTTTCTTATGTATACCTTGGGAACAGTGGTCACCCCGCCCCAGTTTACCTGCCAGACATTGCCGTCTGCATCGACCTGGAACATGCCCTCCTCGTACGTCGAGAGCGCATCGTGATATTCACTATTATCGATATGCCCATCCCCATCATCGTCCTGCCAACGCCATTGGCCGGGACCAGAAGGTCGGTTTGCGGGCCAGCTCCGACTCCAGTTTCCGGCAAATAACGCACAGGGTATGCCGATTTCTCCATCATTCTCGGGATCGAAACGAAAAACCGAAAGCGGAGCGCCCCCCTGACCGGAGACAAACAGGAACTTTTGCCCCTCCAGGCGACGGATGGTCTGTGCGTGAGGGATGGGCGAGAAAATGTGGAGGCGCGAATCGTCCGGATATTTGAAAGGATGTTGTGTCACAGCCGTATAAGCAGTGTCATCTCCGGCCAGCTTGCTGTAATCCATCACATACCGCTCATGAAGGCCGTAAAAGGAAGTCTCATCGTCCGGGTCTATCACAACCATGTCCAGCGCCGGCAGGCCGTTGAGTTGCCAGCGCACCTCCGCATTGGGGGTGTAGGACGTGAGGGTCGACTCGGTGGTGGCGACGTAGAAATTTCCCGTGTCATCCGTGCCCACGGCAATGGGCTTGCACAGACGGCCCGGCCCCACCTTGCCGATCTGGGTGCCTGTACCTGAGTACACTCCGCCCAACACACCGAAGGTGTCGTCCAATGTCGGAGCACCAACGACGTCGTAAATGCGGATCTGTTGGTCGGGCCCGCCCTCTACGACAAGTAGCCTGCCGGTCGGATCGAAGGAAAGACCGCGGGGGTTTATCACATCGGTAACCTGCTTGAGGATGGCACCATTGGCTGGTGCCATGCAGACGACCGTCCTGGCCGTCGGGCGAACCATCCAGAGGTTGCCATCGACATCCGACGTCATTGGCCCGACATCAGACTCCGACCAGGAACGTAGTTCGGACGCGCTGGAAAAATCCTTCTTGAAAACGCGGATACGACCAACCGATTTGTCCGCGATAAACATCTCGTCATCCACCACCGCCACTCCCACCAGGGAATGCCCCGTGGTGGTAAGGGGGAAAAAACTGTCACCCAGCGAGCCGGGTGCCCCCTTGCCATTTGGATGGCACCGGCCCGGCCCGAAATGCATGACTCCCGAAATCGGGCGGCGGGCGGCCATGTAAATATACTCCCCGTCACCGGTGATGCCGCAGCCCGTGTCGCTGCCTCCGTCCTGGCAAACCCCAAAGGGATGACCGTCGCGGTAGATGGAGTGATTTTTCCCGGCTTCGTCCCAACTCGCCGACGCATAGACCGTGCCGTCGCCGGAGACATACATCTGCTCGACGACCCACTGGAGATGCGGCGCTCCTTGGTGACCTCCGCTGATCGTGCCGAGATACGATGTTGTTACCGTCATCGGGTCGGTTTCCGTAGTGAGAAGAGAGTTGGAAGAGGATTCCGAAGGAAGGCTTTTCTGTCCCGATGTGCCTCGAATCTCCGGCGACCACAACGAGGTATTTCCTGCGCTGTCAACCGATCGGATGCGATAGGTGAAGATCTCACCATCCGGGCAGCTTAGATCCACCAGGCTGGCCATGGAGGCAGGTTCAAGCGGCATGCTGCCATAGGTACCATCCGCCGCTTTACGCTGGATTTCGAATGCCGCAACATTGCCTCCGGGCGTTTTCCACCGGAGGGAGACACTGGAATTTCCTATACCCGATGCTTCAAAGCCTTCCGGAACCCCCAGAGTATTTCCCTTGCCGAATTCCAGCTGGTCCGCCCAGATCAATGCTGCGGAGAGCAACACCCCAACCGAAACAAAAACCAACAAACGCTTGATCGAAAACCTGCGAAGTAAGGGGATCATGATCCTCCGTCCTTGTCATGAAATTCCAATTAGCAACAGAAAATCACATAGAGATCACTTTTTCACCAATGTGTTCCCAGAAAGGTGGTTTTTCCGGACCGAACGACAAAACGACCGTCGCCAGAATTCGACTGCATTCTGATGTTTTTCTGTCTCGTTTGACCCTCCGATTAGGTCTTCTAGTTTTCCGGGACCGCATCTCCGCCCTTTCCTGATCTTTTATGAAACCCACCTTCGCCTTTTTTAGTTTTTCGTTGTTTTTACTTGCCTCCGCCCCGGCCGACTCCCCGCTCGCCGAAAAAATCCGCTCCGCCCAACCCGGCACGGTGGTGCAGGTTCCGCCCGGAGAGCATGTCATCGCCGATGTTGCCATCCCCGAGGGCGTTACCTTACGCGGCAGCGGCTATGAAAAGAGTGTGCTCGACGCATCCGGTGCGAACTCGGCAATCATCATCTCCGCGCCGGGTGTAACCGTTTCTGATTTGACAGTGCGCAACGCCCGAGCTTCTGGCCTGATGATTCAGGACACCTCCAGGGCGAAGGTGGCACGCGTTCGGCTTTCCGGGTCCCTCAACGGCCTCCTCATTTCGGGATCGAAAGACGTGTGCGTCGAGAACTCCGTGATGGACAATAACCGCACCGGCATTTCTGCAAGCCGCTCGGAGGACATTACCATAGTAAACTGCACGTTGTTCAACAACGGCTCGTTGGGAGCCAGCCTTACCTTCACCACGCGGGCGCGGCTTTTCAACACCATTATCGCCAACTCTGCCACAGGGATTTTTCTCTCCGACAACACTGCACTTTCGATGGATCATAACCAGTACCTCGTAAATTATATCGGCAAGATTCCCGGTCGTCCCGGCAGCGTAAACATCGCAGGGTGGAGCGCCCTGACCGGACATGATACCCGTTCAATTCAGCTTCCGGCAATTTTCGATCTCGCAAAAGAAGGGAATTTCACACCGACGAATCCCTTGTCATGGGCTCTCGACCGCTTTCCCGGCAGTGGAATGGGCGTGGCGGAGTTTGGCGGAGAGAAGGCCCCAGCGAATGATCTTATCGGGGCTTCCCGAGCGGATCGGTGGGACCTGGGTGCCCTCTCCGCCCTTCCTCCGGCTCCCGGTAGTGCGCCGCATGGAGAATTCCAGGTCACCCGCGAGGGAGGTGCTGTCAGCGCGGGACTATTCCAACCAGACGGTACGCTCGTCGCTTATCTGTTTCAGAACCTTCCGTTGCCGAAGGGGACCTACCACTATTGGATTCCCTCGCGGAACTGGGAAGGCAAGCCTATCCCCGAAGGCAAATACGAACTGCGTACCACGCAGGCCGATCTCCACATGGACTACCGCGGACTGATCTTCAACAACGCCCCGGACAGCCGTCCTGAGTCGCATGATTCGCTGGCGACACGAGACGCACTTTTTACCCCGGCAGGCCGCCTGCTGCTAGGCTGCGGATGGAGCGAAAGCCACTTGCAAGTCCGGGAGTTTGATCCCAATAGCTGGACACCTGGCTGGACCTTCCAAGGAGCCTCCGAGATGCGCGGTATGGCCATGGAGGGCAAGGAATCGCTCTTTCTCCTGCGCAAGGTGAGCGAGACTGAACCGATCTTCACTCTCACTAAGGTACGCACCTCGGATGGACATGCCGAACCCATCGGCAGCGAGGAGGCGACGGTTTTATACGCAAAAAAATTCTCTTCCGATGCGCAGGGTCTGGCCGTCCTCGGCAAGCAGCTCTTCGTTTCCGACCCCGGCACGAATACTCTCTGGATCGGCGAGACCGCGACCGGCTCCCTTGATCGCAAGGTCGAGGTCCCGGAAGCTCGCGAGGTCGTAGCCGACACGGAACATAACGTGGTCTGGCTGATCGAAGGCAAGGCCACCCTAGTGGCCGTTGATGCCAGGGGAAAAATCCGCAAACGACATTCTCTTGGGTACAATCTTGACCGCCTCTCCGCCAATGCCGGACGCCTAGCCACCCTCTCGACTGAAACCGGCAAGATCGAAACCTACGAAATCACTTCCGAGTTGGACCTCCGGCCCTTGCACACATTCGGCACCGGAGCCGATCCAATCGGGCCGTTTCGCGACGACACCTTCACTTTTAAAAAGGATCCGGCCCGTGACGCAGGCAGCTTCGGCCTCGCCCTGGATTCCGATGGCGGCATTTTCGTCATCGACAGTCCCCGCATGTTGCTCATTGCGCCCGACGGAGCGGTGAAAAAATCCACCATCGCCGTCTGGGGCCAACACCCCGTGCGCGGCACCCTGGCCGGAGACCAGCAACCTCGCTGGTGGAATATTCATTCGACGTATTCCATCATCATGGATTCCAAAAATGACACCTGGAAACCAGATGGCATCTGGGCTTTCGATCCCGATCTTCGCCGGGGTTCGCGTTCAGGCATTGCCTACTTTTCGGAGGGGGAGCGCAACTTCGCACTTTTCCGAAAAGCGCTCGATCTTTTCGAGGACGGCACAATGGTCCCCTCCTTCCGTCGTTCAGAGATGAAGGCCGCCGGAAAGAAGCTTGTCACTACCCCAACGCGAATCGACTTGGTCGAATTCGACGGTTACCGGGGCCGCACGGTGGTCGCCTGGGAGCACGCTCCGAACGACGGCAATAAACTTTCTCGCCGGACCGATACCAATGGCGACGGCCTGATCGATGAACACGATGAACCCTCTGTTCCCGTCACAAAGTCGGACGGCACACCGGTCCGCTTTGCCTTCGATCCCCGGCTGATGTATCTCGACGATGATCGCAACCTCCTTGTCGGCGGCGGAGGCGGGGCCGGCATGCTCGTGCCCTACGTTGGCCTCGGCAAAGACGGCCTGCCGGAATTTGGCTGGGATCGCGCGGAAGTCGTGAAGGCTCACACCGCTTCCTCTCCCAAAGGGGAATTCACCTCTCCCTTCGACCTTAAGACCGTCGAGAGCCTCCATTCGCGCGCCGGGGAGTTCCATCGCTTCAAAGACGGTTCTATGGCCTACAGCCTCGTAACCCGCACCGGTGGCGGAATCGGCTACGCCCATGTGGCGGGTTCCGATCTCGCCTGCGTCCGGCCCGATGGCAGCTTCAAGTGGTTTGTGCCGCTACCCTGGACGGAAGGAGTGCATGGCATCCAGATCCAGGATGACATTCTCATCACCCAGGATTTTTCATCCATGGATTGGTACTTTTTCAATCCTGACGGCCTGGGTCTGGGCGTCGGCGGAGTGCCCTATGAAATGTGCTGGCTGGGCATGTGGAACGACCACCCTGAACAATACCGCCTGTTCCGTGGCAATGATGGGGAGGTTTACGCCATTCTCGCCGACTATATTCTGACCGGGTTTCATCTTTTCCGCCTGGAAGGTCGCAACAGCGTCACCTCATCCCGTCAACCGATCACCATCTCGGCCTCTCTGGCACAGAAGCTGGCCACCGCTCCGGCCCTGCCCGTGCCCGTGTCCACCGAGCCGCCCACCTTTGAGATGACCGTGCCGAAACTGGCGAAGGATCTCCCCATCGGGGGCGATATGGCGGCGTGGCGCGATGCCCTGCCCGTGCCCCAGATCATTGTTTCGCCCGAGACATCCGTAGGCAGCATCTCCGGTCCGGAGGACGCCTCGGCCGTCATTCGGATCGGACATCGGGACGGTTCGCTCTATGTGCAGGTGATCCGGTTCGACGATGTCGTCACCATGCATCAGCCACTCGACAAGCACTACAAACAAGATTCCGTGGAAATGAGCCTCAATTCATTCCTCGCAGGCTTCAAGCTCAACGTCACCCGGACTCGAGAGCACGGGGAAACCGTGCTCCGTGAGCGCTTCGCCCTGCCGAAGTTTACCCGTGTCTTCTCTCCGGAAGAAATGCCACGCTCGATTAAGGTGCAACAGAACGCCAAAGATCTGCCCGAGCGGAAATTCATCGAAGACCTCTATGGTGTGGATCTGGCCTCGGCCAAGGCTGTCATTACCGAGTTTCGTGTCCCACTGAAGCTTCTTTTCGAGGACGATCCGCAGGCACAGGTGACAGGAATCAGTGGGGACGCGATCTGGCTGGGTTTCATGGTCAACGACAATGACATGCCCGGTTCCGACACCCAGGACCTCATTGTTTATCCGGCCACCTACAACACTTTCGCGACCAAGGAGCGCGGTATCCGGGCCTCGCTGGAATGAACTTCCATCTGTGGCCAATCTGTCTCATCGCATGGCAGTTGTCCAGAGCGGGACTTTCCGCTAAGATATGATGCGGTGAAACACGTTCGACATTTTCTTGGTCGTTCAGCCATGGCGATGAGCCTCATCGAGGTGGCGCTGGTTTTGGGTATTATCAGCTTCGCTGTCGTTCCGATGGTCGGCCTGCTTGCCGTGGGCTGCCAGGGATACCAATCCGCCGTGGAGAAAAGTGTCGAAGCCTCGATCCTACAGCATGTCCGGGGCCTAGGCGCTTCCCTTCGTTCGGAAGGGGATAGCCTGCCCCTGACGTCGTTCACCGTGGATGGAATGACGACGCGGACCGGAACCGTCGATGCGATCTATAGCGTCTCAACCGATCCGGCGCAGAAAGCCATCGTCACAGGTCAGACCATGGCCACCCTCGCGTGCCACTATCACATCGTCCACCTCCCCAGCGGGAAAACGAACGCGTCTGGAGTGATCCACGTGACTCCCCGGTGATCCGCGCCTCCTCGGAAAGCCCGCCCTCTCTCAACATCCGCCGTCCAAAGTTTGCGTCCGAAAAGGCAGAACCCGAACACTTCATGAGTCCCACCCATAGCCCGGAAAAAATTGACCCTGTCGTGGCCCTACAAGGACTGGTGGCCCGTCAACTCGGGCCCGGGTATCAGGCCGCTGTCGCCTTCGAAAAAATCCCCCCAAGGGACGGGCTTGATGTGTGCGGGTATCGCGCGGAAAACGGGTGTCTCGTGGTCCGGGGTTCCAGCGGCCCGGCCATGGGCTACGCGCTGCGCGAAGCCCTGCCTCACGCATTTGACATTCATCTATCCTGGTATGGCAGCCGCAAGCCGGAACCAGGAAAGCCCGACGTCCAGCGGCTCAATGCCATCACACCCTGGGAGAACACGAGTTGGGCTCGGTGGAGATATTTTCTAAACTACTGTAGCTTAAGCTACTCCCTCCCGTATTGGGAATGGAAGGAATGGGAAGAGCTCATCGACTGGATGATTCTTCACGGTGTGAATATGCCGCTCAGCATTGTCGGGCTGGAAGCAATCTGGAAGGGCGTTTTTCAGCGCCTCGGCTTGGATCGCGACGGGTTGAAGCGTTTCCTTCCAGGTGCCGCTTATCTTCCCTTCGGCTGGATGGGATGCTTGGACGGATGGGGCGGCCCTCTCTCCGACGTTTGGATTGACCGTCATGCCGAACTCGGAAATCGCATCCTCCGCCGACAAAGGGAACTCGGCATGACTCCGGTCATGCAGGGCTTCACCGGCCATGTGCCGCCCGATCTGCTGAAGCTGCATCCCGGTGCCACCGCACGACGTATCGAATGGGTGGAATGGGAAACCTGGATCCTTGATCCGATGGAACCGCTCTTTCGCGAAATCTCAAGCGTCTTCGCCGAGGAACAGCAGGCGCTTTTCGGAACTGATCACTATTACGCGGCTGATCCGTTCATCGAAATGATCCCGCCCTCAGGAGACGAGGTCTATCTGGCCGAACTTTCCTCCTCGATACTCGAGGGCCTCCGGCTCAGGGACTCCGAGGCGGTCTGGGTCCTTCAGGGATGGTGTTTTATGTTCTCCAGCGAGTTCTGGACCGAGTCGCGCATCCGTGCCTTCCTAGACGGGGTCCCCTCGGAGCACATGGTGATCCTCGATCTCTATTGCGAGGGCAAGCCGATGCATCCAGCGACATCAAATTTTTTCGGAAAGAACTGGCTCTGGTGCAATGTGCAGAACTTCGGTCGGAACGTGCATCTCTGCGGGGGATTCGACGACAATGGCCGCAAGCTCGCAGCGCTGCGAGGGTCAGGAGAAGGTGGCAACCTCACCGGCATTGGCATGGTGAATGAGGGCCTATGCTACAACCCCGCTGCCTATGAGTTCTTCTTCGAACAAGCCTGGGGGCGGGCATCAAGCGATCTCCCGTCCTGGGCTTCCAGTTATGCAACCTCGCGCTACGGGATTAAACATCCCGCTGCCATCAGAGCATGGCAGACCTTGGCCGAGTCCGTCTATTCCACTTGCTACCTCGACAATTCCGAAATTCTGAAAGCCCCTGCCCTCCCTGTGCAAGAAGCGGGGATGGATTATACGACCCAAGTCCTGGAGGCGTTCGACGGTTTCCTAGAGGCTGCTCACGATCTGCAATATTCTCGTACTTTCGCGTTTGACATCGTAAACGTGGGCAAACAGGCGTTGCTCGATCTGGGTACAAAACTCAAACGCGATTTCCATCATCGGCTCGCAACCGGCAATCTGACAGGTGCAGCGGAAAGTGGTCGAGAAATCCTCGCGCTGTTGAGCGATCTCGATGAGCTTCTGGGAACTCATCAAGCGTTCCTGCTGGGACCCTGGCTGGAGTCGGCTAAGGCCTGGGCCGTGACCCTGGACGAATCCCAGACCCTCGAATGGGGCGCTCGACGCCAAATCACTGTCTGGGGCAACGGACGTGTTCTGCGCGACTATGCACGCAAGGCCTGGAGCGGTCTGGTGCGGGATTTTTACCGGCAGCGCTGGGCCTTATATCTTGAACCGCTGGAGGCCGCTGTCCGCAACGGGACTACTTTCGACTCTGATGCAGCGGATGCCCGGGTCTTTGAGTGGGAACTTGCCTGGGCCGACAACCGCGATATTCATCCTATTCAAACCTCCGGCAAACCGGTGGAAGTCGCCCGAAGGATGCGCGGAAAATACCGTGACGTGATCCCTCCCGACACCCAATATTCTTCCGAGGGCTCCCGCTTTTTCCAGGGATACTAACCGGAGAACTAATTCATCTCACCGGCGGCAGGCGCGAAGGTTTTATCGTCACCAAGCCGCTTCCATTCCAAATAGAGCCACCAGAGGAAAAAGAGAGCCACCAGTCCGAAGAGCAGCGACCAGGCCGGAATGAAACGATAGGCAAAATCTCCATCAGGATAGGCTCGCTTCATCACGTCGAGAAACACGCCGGCCAGCGGTGCCGCGATCAGGGCCAGCACCGAACGTACGAGCGCATTGGCAGAGCAGAATTGCCCGTAGCGGTCCTGTGGAAAGATCCGCATCTCGGCCGGCTGTGCACTCACGCCTAAGAGGACGATAAACGGCATCTGCACCATGGCCACCACAAGCGTGAAAACGAAATAGAATTGCGGTGTCGGATTCAGAAACAGCCAGATCAATCCGATGGGATAAAACGCCAGTGTCATTACGGTCACGGCGACGACGGAGGTGCGCAGGGGATGAAATCGATCAGCAATCGAACCCGCGAAATAGAACAAAACGACGCTCCAGATCCCCGCCAATCCGGCAATCTGCCCGATCTGCTCCAGACTCAGACCCATCTCCTGATTGAAGAAGATGTTGAACATATTAATCGTGCTCGCGACAGTCCCAAAGCCGACGTAGAGATAGTATAGCCAGTAAAACCGATGGGAATAACATTCCTTGGCATAAGTCTTGACCCCCGAGACAAACCCCCGCCCGCCATCCACATTTTCCGGGGGGCTGGGATAAGACGGTTCCTTTACATTGAGACAGAGTGCAACAAATGTGACAAAGTAGAGCAGCGACCCACCAAGGAAAATCCACGGCATGTACTCTTCCGCGTGTTTGAATATGACAAGGTTGAAGAACGCGGCGCTGCCTGCGGTGACGATTTTCATCGCCGACAGGAAACGAGACAAAACTTCGCGGGGAACGACGTCGTTGAAGAGGTACCAGAATACCGAAGCGACAAACATGTTGAAGAAGGAAAACGATGTCGTCAGCACAGCGACCACCACGAGTTCGATCGAGTTCAGAGACCACGACGCTAGCCAGTCAGGCAGGAGTCCGTGGATGAATCCGGCGATGGGCGCAGAGAATCCCACCCCGATCAACGAAACCGTGAGAAACGGTGCCGTGTAGAGGATGAAGGGCAGTCGACGGCCCAGCGGTCCACGATGACGGTCGCTCGCAAAGCTAACCCACGGGCAAATTGTGGCATTCAGCAGCATTGGGATGGTCGAGAGAATCACCGCCATCATCCAGTTGGGTGCTTCCAACGCCTTAAGTTTAAGAGGAATGAGGCTCGGAATCCGCTCCATTAGATCGAAGCAGAGGTCGGCCCAAAGCAGCCAGACCACTAAGCCTATGAGACCGCGCTTCGTGTAGACGAGATTCCCCGCACGGAAAAGTTTAGTGCTCATGCCGCCTCCTTTTTAGCGTCCCAACCGGGCCGCGTCGTAATTCCGGAAAAATATTCAAACGAAGGGAAACCATTTGAGAAGCTCCCGAACCACCAGTTCGTGTCCGCGGGAGCTGGGATGATTGCACCAGGAGAGCAAATCGTGCAAATCACCCTCATATTCCTGAAAGGCCGCGAAGCTGTCCACCAGGCCGACTCTAAACTCCTTCGCCAATTGCCGAACCTGTCCGGCGTGCTGCCGCAAAGGATCTCCCTCCGCCGATTGCCCAGGCTTCTGGGTGAGATCGTGCGTAGGCGTCAGGAGCAAAACACGCGCTCCGGTCGCCACCGCCGTGGAAATCATCGATTTCCAAGCTCCATGGGCTTCTTCCAAGCCGATCTCACGATCGTTCAGAGCGTAGTCAATGGTCACGACATCGGGCCGAAGGGCGAGCACGTCCCGCTCGAAGCGTCTGGCGCCAGCCACGGAGTGCTCGCCACCGCAAGCAGTTACGATGACATTAAGAACCGCGCAGGGAAATCGTTCCTTCAAGCTCACATATAGACGGTGCGGATAGGCTTCCAGCGAACGAACGCACGGAGTGGCAAAGTAGCCCGCCGGAACGCTGTGCCCGTGGCAGACAATACGCACCGAACGGTTCTCCGGCCAGGTCCGTTGCAATTCACGCACCACTTCGGCAAGATAGGTCGAAGATTCAGCTGTCGTCATAGTGGCTCCTGTTGGAGGGTCAGGCGGATCAACCCGCTGGGTTCGAATCGATAGACCGCTCCCGGGGGGCAATATTCGGGGCAACGCGTCCAAGTGAAATGAAGCGGCAAACCATCCGCAAAATGCGGGCCAAAAAGGTTTTTCGGACTACCCGCTACCTCGACCCGGAGACAGTGTGCACCGGCCAGAACCGGCCCCGCCAATTCCGCTTGAAAGGGAGGATGCACCAGCTCGCAGGCCTTGCGACCGTCGAGAAACACTCTCGCCGCCGTGCCTGCCCAGTCCTCCAATGAGACCCTCAAGCAACGGGCCGGGGCCTCCAGGGAGAACGTCCATTCGTACCCCACCCAGCCACTGTCGAAGGGCCGCCCCCCGCGTGTCCAGTCTCCGGTTAAAAGCGGTCTCGGCGGATGAATTTCAAATCCCCGTTCAGCAGCTTCGAGATGAAAATTTCCCAAAAGATAAGCTGGAGCGATCTCGCATTCGGTGGTCAGCCGCCGTGGTGTGAGGACTATTTGATTTCGACCCGGCACAACCCGAGTGGTTATATCTTCTGCGAGAATATTTTCATCCAGCCAGCGGTCGGCTTCAGAAAAATCGATGGTATGCCCATTAACCATGACATGATACAGTGCAGGGCGTTCCACAGCGAGACGAAGCGGTAGTGGAGAGGCAATCTGAAACGCATAGGCAAGCTCGAATCCGCACGCCTCTGGAAAGAGGTGATCAAGGGTATTGCCGCGGAACTGGATTGCAAACCACCAGGGGTTTTTCGAAAGCCCCTGCGCCCGCCAATGCCGATCGTCGGCCAGGGACGTAGCCACATCCCGCTGGAAACAGCCCGGCGTAACGAGATCACAATAGTCCAACAGCAGGACATTTGGTCCCAACGCGGCCACGTCCGGACCGGTCAGCACGACAGGCTGTAACCGAGACCTGGAGGGCTTGGGCACAGGGGTTTCCTTCCGGGCAAGAAGGAGGAGATGTTCGCGGGGCCCCAGTTCCACCTCAAACGGCCCCTCACCCGAAAACGGATCCATATTTCCGGTGGACGTGTTCAGCAGGCAAGTCGGCGGCGTGTCGAGCGTGATCCGTCCCACAAACAACTTGTCCCAGGGATTAAGCAGATAGTACAGGACCTCATCCCGGGATGTCTCAATCCGGCGGATCAGCAGATCCGGATGAGAGGGCGATTCGACCTGCACGCGCGGCATAACGTGCTTAGTGATGCAGTCTGCAAACTTCTCACGGCACCGTAGCCATTGCCCCGGGAACTCCTCTGCCAGCCGCATCAGGGCATCGGAAGGCCGACCGTCCACAAAATCCGGAAGGTTCTCCGCGGAAACCACTCGTCCACCCGCCGTCAAAAATTCCCTCAAAAGAATCACCAGTGAGGAGAGAACGTTTTCCGTCACCTCGGGCAGGCAAATCAGTTCGTACTTCCCTTCCCCACAAATCAGACACCCCTCTTCCACCCGCCCCATCTCCTCCAATAAGGTCTCGCCTCCGAGATCGAAATCACACCGCGCACGAGTCAACGCCACCACCAGTTCCTCCATACCGGCTTTCAGACCCGGAAGTTCTCGAGGCGGAGGATTCTCACCCGGACGTGCGAGAGAAAGCGTCCAACGAATCCATGCGGTAGTGTCCGGCATAAGAACGAGCACACGATTGGCTTCGTGTCCCTGCGCCAGGGCCACAGACACGCGGGCGACATGGTCTTGATGGGGACGAGACGCCTCCCACCAGGCAGAATGTTCACTGAACGTTTGAGGCCAGTCGTACTTGCGCACCCCGACAACCGTCTGGGCGGAAAAATGAGGGCTGAACAAATTCACCCCATGTACCAGCAGGAAGTCCTCCAGTGGCTTAAAGTCCCGGGGTGCCATGCCGTATCCTCCGCCTCCGCACGATTCCGCCAGCACGCGTTTGCGCCCCAACTGGCAGGCCACTGACGACAGTTCCTTGAGGTTCAGAAGCCCGGTAGCATTTGCCTCCAGGGAAGTCGGTTGAAATTGAAACGCAAGCAAATCATTGCCGGGAACCTGCATCCAGCGTAGCGCGGACATCGTGCTGGGCAAACCTTCGGGCCGCGGCCAGGCATGTTCATTGAAATGTCCGGTGAAGGCAACGCCATGCGCCTCGCACCATTCAAATACCTGTCGGCAAAAATTCCGCGTAAACAGCCGGTCAAGCAGCCGGAAGTAGTCAAACCGAACCACCTCGGCACCGGGAACATTGAAGGCCAGCCCCTCTAATCGTTGCGTCAGTTCATAACCATAAGTCTGGTAAAATTCCGATAGCACAGAGCGGCTGGCCGCAAGTCCTTGTATTCGGTCCAGGGTAGGTTCGTCGGTGAAGACATACTTCCACGTGCGGCCTAGCGATTGCCGAAAGCGCCGTGCATGAGCCTCATGCACCAGATTGAGAAAGACGCGTGTAGTCTCCGCGTCCAGCAGGTCCACATAAGGATAACCAGCTGTCCATTGCGACGCCGGCTCCCGCAACAAATCAAAGACGACCACCGGCCGATCCGGTGCGGCCTGTGCGAGATCCTCCGTGCTCGCCGGACCAAGAAACCGCCCATCCGACGAAAGACGAAACGCCGCCAGATTTCCCTCCTCACAGGGATGCGCGTGGAATCGGTAGGGATGATCCCAGACCGTGCCACCCAATGCGACCGCCCCTGACTGAGGTCGATTGGACACGACATGCCCGCCCGCGAAACCCGAGGGAAATGAGTTCTCGTCGTACAGATGACATTCCAGCCCGAGTCGCTCGCATTCCCCAAGGGCAAACCCCCAGAGGTCAAACCATTCTTCGGACAGGAACTCAGTCATCATCCCCGCCCTGGGATGAATAAAGACTCCGCCCAGTCCCAGTTCTTTCATTTGTATCAGCGTCCGAGTCGCGGTCTCACGGTTCATTCGTCCGTTCCAGACCCACAGGGGCATAGGTCGAAATTCGGCCGGAGGGTCTCGAAAATGATCGTCCCACACGGACGGGGAGGCCGGTCGGCTCATGTTAATGCACAAAATCCCTCTGGTTTAGCACCCGCAATTTGTAAGGTCCGAGAGGGTCGGTATCTTCTGACGCGGGTAGTGCCTGGGGATCGAGATACCGCTCGAACGTCACCGCAGTCTGCAACTCTGCTTCGACCAGATCGGCCTCTTCCTGAAACGTATCGGGCTGGACGGCCAGCGTACCAGGTCTCTGCTTCACGACCTGAGCCTTGATGTAAACGGTAAAGACATTCGAACGTGTGGTGACGCGGGGATAGATTGCATTGTAGGGACGCTCCCGCAGGTTGTCGCCCGTTACGCGATGTGTGGCCCAGAACCCGCCGGGGTCAGCCACGCTTTGCAGCGTCTCCCCTTCCGGCACAAGAAAGATATCACAGATTTCCGAGGCTGACCGGAATGCCCCACCCTGCGCGAAGCGTTCTTCGAACTGCTTGAGCGTTTCTCCCGCATCGATTGGGAGGCGCGTCTCGACCGCAGCACCGTTTTGGTTAAAGCCCAAAATCTGATTCTTGTACCCCATACGACCATTGTAAGCTGTGCCCTCGTCGATGGCGGCCACACGCTGCGACGCGAACACAGCGCGCAGGCCCGTGTCACGGGTAATGTACGTGAAGGGAACGATTTGGTAGTTCAGATTGATTTTTCCCGCAGTCGAAAAGGAATCACTAATGGCATAAGGCTCTGTCACCGGCATCCAAAACCAATCCAGAAGCAGATGATCCGGCGGGGATTCCTGCCCTGGATGCAGCGACGAGGCTCCCCAACCGGCCGCGGGATTCGGACAGAAAAGCAAGGTTTCCCAGGGACGGGCTCGTTTCAGACCGCTCGGCAGCGAACCAAATAGGACGGGTGAGGCCATTTGACGCATCGGACCGAAGAACTGCTCGAGCGCGTCAGTCGTATGAAACATGTTGGCATACATCAGGTAGTTCGTCGCTCGCGACGTGGTGAAGGCTTCGTCGAGTCCCTCATCCGGCTTGTTGATGAACGGGCCGTCCGCCGTGTTACCGAGACCGTTGTCCCAGTCTCCCGCACGACCTGAGACCATTGAGGCTCCCGCTATTCCTCCTCCGAGACTCGGTCCTGTGCCGTCTTCATAGCTAAAGGGAAGAACCGGAGTGGCAACATAGTTTGCCGTATCAAAATACGCGTGATTTTGCAGCGGAGGATTGGCCCGTAAGGTGTGGGCATTAAAATTGAAGGGGGCGAGAACATCCGGCGTTCTGGGACGGACGAAAAGCGCCGGATGTGTCGCAGGCGTCGCTCCAGCAGGCAATCCGCTGTCATAATTGCGATGCGGCACAAAGGTATTGGTGGCATCGGAGGCCGCCCCGCCGGTCACCACATCGGTGGATGCCGCCAGCAAGCGAAAATCCCCGTGACGCACCACCATGCTCTTCACAATGTCGACGGCTCCGCTATCGAGCCTCAGGGTCATACAGTGGTTGTTGGTAATGCGTGAGGTGAACGAGGGAAAAGGATTGCCACTCTGCACCCATAACTTGGGGTTTGGCAGTTGGGTCGTCATGGGTGGAAATGTAATGGTGTACCGCTGCCGTGCGATGTCCGTTGCGAACCCCGGAGAACCTCCTTCCACGACAATGTGCGCCGTCCCGCCCAGGAAGCGGAATTGTGGCGCCCAGTTCTCAACCGTCGGACCAGCGGGGTTGTTTGTTACCGTATCAGTGGGAGAGGGAGGATAATAAAGATGGTTAACGGAGATATATCCCGTGCCCACTCCGGCCAGACCGCGGCTGTGATTGATCAGATTGTCCACCACGGAGAAGATCTTCACGTCGGAGTCAAACATGGGGGTTGCCACACGAGT
>Ga0209066_10002268_pt1 | contig 23709 bp, 17 predicted proteins | sample All_14_2_FD_187198 | JGI IMG/M metagenome (GOLD analysis project Ga0209066, IMG submission 187198) | Freshwater microbial communities in response to fracking from Pennsylvania, USA - Allegheny Zone_MetaG_DW_15 (SPAdes) (version 2) ... | reverse complement strand
CTCAGGTTTGAACTCGTTGTTCACCCTTGAGGCATTGGGTTTTCTGTACATGCGCGTGATGAACTACACCTCCAAGGCTCGTAACGTGATCCTTGGTTTGGCGATCATTCCGATTTCGTTCATCTCCAATGTCACCCGCGTCATCATCTTGATCTTGGTGACCTATCACTTGGGTGATGAGGCGGGACAGGGCTTCATGCATGGTTTTGCAGGCATGGTGTTGTTCGCCGTCGCCTTGGTGTTGACTTACGGTGTGGACCGCTTGCTGGCCGCACGCTTTGACAAGCAAGGGGGCACACGTGGCAAGCAATGAACTCGCGGCGCGTGGCGCATCGCGCATCAACATGGCCACTGTGCTGCTCTCAGCGGTGTTGATGGTCAGTGGATTCGGCTTGGCCGAGTGGTTCACGCCACGCCGTATCATGGCCGATGAAATGCCAGCCATAGATTTGTCTCGTACGGTGCCAGAATCGTTTGGCGCGTGGCGGGTGGATCCATCGATTGTGCCGGTGTTGCCCGACCCGACGGTGACGGAGAAACTCGATTCCCTGTACTCGGAGACGCTGAATCGAACCTACATCCGCGAGGACGGTGCGCGCGTCATGTTGTCGATTGCATATGGCAAGAATCAGAACTCGGCATCGACCGCAGCGCATCGACCGGAATTTTGCTATTCAGCCCAGGGATTTGTCGTCAAGCAGTCTGTCACTGACCGAGTGCATGTGATGGACCATGACTTGCAAGTGGTGCGCTTGTTGGCGACCGCGGGTCAAAGGCGTGAACCCATCACCTACTGGGTGACGCTGGGGCAAAGCGCCAGCATCCCGGGGGTCTCACGCAAGTTGGCGCAGATCAAGTATGGGCTGCAAGGATGGATCATGGATGGCATGCTGATGCGTGTTTCCAGCCTGATTGGTGCCTTGGATGCGTCTGACCAGGATGCCGCCAGGGCCTTGCACACTCAGTTCATCAACGATCTTGCCAAGGCCATGCCAGAGGCAGATCGTTCTCGTTTCTTTGGTTCACTAGAAAAAGATTGACATGTCCAAGAAGGTTGCATTGATCACTGGCGTCACGGGACAGGATGGATCCTACCTGGCCGAGTTTCTGCTCAAGAAGGGCTATGAGGTTCACGGCATCAAGCGCCGTGCATCCCTCTTCAATACGGATCGCATTGACCATCTCTATCAGGATCCGCACGTCGACAACCGCAATTTCATTCTTCACTACGGTGATCTGACAGACTCGACCTCGCTGGTGCGCATTGTCCAGAAGGTTCAGCCCGATGAGATCTACAACCTGGCCGCACAGTCGCATGTGGCGGTGAGTTTCGAGGAGCCAGAGTACACAGCCAATGCGGATGGCATCGGTGCGCTGCGTTTGCTGGAGGCCATTCGCATCTTGGGCCTTGAGAAGAAGACGAGATTTTACCAAGCGTCGACTTCAGAGTTGTACGGTTTGGTGCAGGAGATTCCGCAGAAGGAAACCACACCGTTTTACCCGCGCAGCCCGTATGCCGTGGCCAAACTGTACGCCTACTGGATTACGGTGAACTACCGCGAAGCCTATGGGATGTATGCATGTAACGGGGTGCTGTTCAACCACGAGAGTCCGGTGCGTGGTGAAACGTTCGTGACGCGCAAGATCACGCGCGCGATCAGCCGAATTGCGCTGGGTTTGCAGGACAGCCTTTACCTGGGCAACATGAGTGCGCTGCGCGACTGGGGCCATGCCAAGGACTACGTGGAGATGCAGTGGTTGATGTTGCAGCAGGACGCGGCCGAGGATTTCGTGATTGCCACGGGCGTGCAATACAGCGTGCGTCAGTTTGTGGAGTTCGCGGCGCGCGAGTTGGGTATCACGCTGGCTTTCGAGGGGGAAGGCGAGGCGGAGGTCGGCAAGGTGGTGGCCGTCGAGCCTGTGAACGGAGCGCTGCTGGCGAAATGCAAGGTTGGCGACGTGATCGTGAGGGTGGACCCACGCTACTACCGTCCCACTGAAGTGGAGACATTGCTGGGAGACCCCACCAAGGCACGTGAAAAATTGGGTTGGACCCCGCAGATCTCCTTGGCGGAATTGGTGGCCGATATGGTGCGCAGTGATTACGCGTCCGCCAAGCGCGACAGCCTGGTGAAGCTGGCGGGCTTCCAGGCTTTTGATCACTACGAGTGAGTGGATTCAGGTCAATCAGATGCGGGTGTTGCTTGTTCACAATGCTTATCAACAGCGCGGCGGTGAAGACAGTGTGGTTGAGTCTGAAGCTGCCTTGCTCAGGCAGCGGGGGCACGACGTCCAAGTGCTGTTGCGGCATAACGATGAGGTGAATGAGCTCTCGCGCTTGAGTTTGGCCGCTCAGACGCTGTGGTCGAACAAGACCGTGGCGCAACTCAATGCACAGATGGCACGTGTGCGACCTGATGTCATACACGTGCACAACACCTTACCCCTGGTGTCCCCGTCGGTATTCTGGGCAGCGACTCGTGCGCGTGTGCCCGTCGTGCAGACGCTGCACAATTTCAGATTGTTGTGCCCCCAGGCAACCTTGTTGCGCGAAGGGCGCGTGTGCGAGGATTGCATAGGGCGCCTCCCATGGCCTGCGGTGATTCATCGTTGTTATCGAGGTTCCGGGGCCCAGACTGCTGCAGTGGCGTTGATGCTGAGCGCACATCGGGGCATGGGGACGTGGCGCAACAAGGTGAGTCGATTTATCGCCCTCACGCAGTTCGGAAAAGCGAAGTTCGTGCAGGGCGGTCTGAACCCGCAGCAAATTGACATCAAGCCCAACTTTATCGATTGGGTTCCGACGCCGCAATGGGCTGAGCGGCAGGGAGGGCTCTATATAGGACGTCTCTCGGTCGAGAAAGGCATCGAGGTGTTGATGCAGGCCATGCGGGATCTTCCTCAGCACCGGCTTACTGTGATTGGCAGTGGGCCATACGAGAACGCCATGCAAGAGCTGGCCGGGCCGGCTTTCCTGGGGGCGAAAGCACTGCCGGAGGTTCTTGCACGTCTTGGCGCGGCATCGTATTTGGTCTTGCCGAGTGTTTGCTATGAGGGCTTCCCTCGTACTTTGGTCGAGGCGTTTGCGTGTGGTGTGCCGGTGATTGCCAGTCGCCATGGCGCTTTGGAGGAACTGGTTGACGACGGTCGGACGGGATTGTTGTTCTCGCCGGGAGATGTCACAGATCTGGTCGACAAGATCAGATGGGCTGATGCGAATCCGTTGTGTATGCAGACAATGGGACGTGCGGCCCGTGCTGAGTATGAGTTGCATTACACGCCGGAGCGTAACGGGCAGCAGTTGGAAGAGATTTATCGTCGGGCGATGGCCGAGTCTGCTTCCTGTTAACGGAGAGTGATGACCATGACCAGCAACGCCTCATTTGCCCTCACTCCAGCGATGCGTCGAGCCAGTCGCTCACGAACATTCGCTGGCGCCATCACCCTCCTGGCTTTGTTGACCCTGGCGGTAGATCTAGTGTGGTTGGTGATGGCCCCGCAATTGTTCATGTTGCAACTGCCGCTGTTGCTGGGCGCGGTGTTTCTCCTGCTGTTCTTTGGCCTGGGGTATTTCCTGAACCCACCGGAGTGGACAGGTGCCTTTCTGATGGCTTTGCTCTATCTTGCGCAGGACTTCACGCTCCGACAAGGCCTTGTCGGCGGCGGTGGCGTGGACCTGCAGTCCCTGGTCAAAGGCGGAATTGCAGCTCTGCTGATGGGTTACGGCCTCTTCAATGGTGTGACACGTGTGGCGCGTCAGCCAGTGCTGCTGCTGCTGTTTGCCTATGCTTCGTTTGGCCTGTTGTCAGCGTCGTACTCCAGTGCCCGGGCGTTGGGCATTGGGTCGGGGATCGCACTGCTGGGCATTGCTTTTGCGACCGCCCGGGCTGCCACGATGACGCAGAAAGACCTTAAGGCTTATTGGTATGGCCTTTACATTGTGGCGGCAGGACTGTGCGTGTCTTCCTTCATTCTGCTAGGCACAGTCCCTTTGATGGCGCGTGACCTGGCAGATCCAGGTGCTTATCGTTTGCGCGGGCTGACAGGCTCTGCTAACAGTTTGGGGCCGATCATGGCCTTGGGGGTCATCGCAGGTCTGATGATGATCAAGCAAGCCCAGCCGGGTTGGCGCAAAAACTTGCATCGTGTGTTGTGGGTTGCAATGGTAGCGGCATTGGTGTTGACGAACAGTCGCTCATCTTTGCTTGGGCTGGGCTTGGGTTTGATGGCCGTCGCAGTCGTGCGTCGTCGCCAGACCATCCTGACGGTGTTGCTGATATTGTTAAGCGGGGCCCTGTTCCTGACGGTGGTGGCATTGCCGTCGTTGGCGAAGGGAGTGTTGAGTTTCTTCGCTGAGACACTGTCTCGAAGTGGTACGACGGAGGAACTCACCAATCTCACGGGCCGCAGCGAGATCTGGCAGGCGTGTTGGGAGTTGATCAAGGAAAAGCCATGGCATGGATATGGTTTGGGCAGTGTGCGTATCGAGATTCCGAAAGTTTTCTACGATGAATGGGGTAATACTGCGGCAACCGCACACAATTTTGTGCTGGAAAGTCTGATCAGTGTGGGTGTAATCGGGACCAGTTTGCTGTTGGCTGTGGTATTGATATCGATGTTTGGATTGGTGCGTGTGGTTACGCAGAGCCAAACATTGCTTGATGATGATCAGCGTGAAATAGCCCTGTGTGCATTGCGCTGCATGTTCATGCTGCTGATTCATGCCATGGTGGAGCGAGCCTTCGCTGGTATGGCCGCGCCGTCAACGGTGTTGTTGGGCGTGTGCGTGGCCACGTATGCCTTCTTTGCGTTGCAGAGATCTCAACAAGAGCAAGTGCGCACCCAGCGCGTCATGAGTTTGCGGTGAGTGCAGGTGTGCCCGTGGCTGTGATTCGCCGTCTGTGGCAGCAGAGATTTTCCCCAGAGGCATGGCTGCTGGCCTCGAACCTGTTGTCCCGATTGCTTGGTTTTGTGGTGTCCTTGCTGGTTTCCAGAATGGCGGGGGTACAGGCGCTGGGGGTGTATTCTGGCTTACTAATCACGGCCGCCAGTCCGACTACGCCGGTTTCTGCGGTGTTGGCCAATAACGCCACGATCTTGAGCGCACGTCATCATGGGCAGGTTCAACTCCGGACTTTGCTGAGGGCTCAGTTGCCGGTATGGTTGCTTGGGTTGTTGTTTGCGGCATTTGGCTGCGTGTTGATGTTGCACGCTTCGAGCCTGTTAGGTTCCGCCTCATTGCCCTGGGCGATGGTGCTGTGGGTAATGGCAGGCCTGGTGGTGGGGCAAATGCTCACTCATCTGGTTGTGGGTCTCTACCATGGTGCGGATCTGTCTGTTCGCGCTTCGATCGTGAGCAGTGTGACTGCGATCATTGCGCTTACATCAACCTATCCGGTCATCCAATACTGGGGGCTACACGGCATTCTTGTGCAGGCCACGTTGGTGGCGATGGTGCCCGGCTTGTTGATGTGCTGGATGGCTTGGCGTGATGATGAGTTGATCACGCCAAGCTCTTCTGCTGTGGACTTGCGCGACGAAAGCCGCGCACAGTTTCGGCAGGCATGGCCCAATGTGCTGGCAACCGTGCTCAACAACGGAACAAACTGGTTGGCCTGTATTTACTTAGCCGAGCGTTTTCACGGGCATGCAGGGTTGGGTGTGGTTGCGATCAGTTTGCAGTGGATGGCGTTGATGCAATTGCCGGTGAGCAGTTGGGCAGGGCGAGTCATGCGAGCTTTGTCATTGGGGCACGCGGAGGGAGCAAACTCATTTGGGCGGGAAATCGGTAGACAGGTACGACGGTGTGCCTGGGTGTCTCTTGCGGGTGGGGTCGGTGTCGTGGCGGTTGCACCCTGGGTGGCTGATGTGTATCGAGTGGACCGCGTCACCTTGTTTTGGATGCTGGCCATCAATGCGTTAGCAACGGTGTTGGCCGGAATCAATGTCGTGTATGAGCGAGTTTTCTTTTGCCTGGGAACTCAGCGGCCATGGCTCTGCTTTTCGATACTGGCGTATGCCGTGCAACTGGTGGTCACCTGGATGCTGATCCCGCATGCCATCCAGGCGGTGGCGGTAGGGAATTTGATGGCGTCCGTTGCCGTGATGGTTGGCGTGACTTGGTACCTCTGGCGAAGAGGCTATCTTGCTAGGAGTTTTCGATGATGCGGTGGTTGGTTTTCGGATGCCTGATCTGGATGTTGAGCTCGGCGCAGGCAAATTTGCTGAAACACGCCACGCCAGAGGGTGTTGCCGGACAGGTTCCCAGAGGGATGTTTCACGGGATTTCCTATGATGCCAGCACCGGTATAGCTGGCATGGGCTCGCTGCTGGTGAGCTACCGATATGGCAAGGCCGTTGACGGTCGTCCTTATACAGAGGTGGAGTTGAACAATCGCGCTGACCAGGCTGCCAACTACACCTTGAATTTGTCGACGTGGAGAATAAATTTGACCGAAGGGTATACGTATCGCCTGTCTGCTTGGGTGAGCACTGGCGCGTTGCCACGCACCTTGGTCATGAATCTGGGTTATCAGCTTTATCGCACCAACGGTCAATATTTGTCGGAGATGGTCGAGGTCGGTGGTGAGTATCAAGCTGGGCTGGGCGGCGCGCAGAATTTGAACGTGGAAATCGTTGGGGGTGTGCCTGACAAGGCGAATGGTCATCCACCTGCGAGCTTCTTTCCGCGATTGGCCGTGTACAACATTCCCGCAGGGACGGTGATCCGCTTTCGTGTCAGCGGGATCGTCCTCACTTCTGAGTCGTCGGCGAGTGGCGTACAGGTGCTTCCTGTGAAACTCGCGTTTCAGAAGGTGGCGCCTGGCATGGTGTTGCCTTTGACCATTGATTTGAAAGGGCAACCCGGCAAGGCTGTTGGGCTGGTCGAGTCGACCTTGTCAATCGTCGGGGTTTCGAGCGGGCGTCGCGTGTTGTTTGACACGGTGCATCGGTTGGGCTTTGATCACGACGGGCGGCGGCAAGATATCTGGCACGTAAGAGTCCCGCAGTCGATCAATCCAGAACGTTATGTGGTTTGGTATGAAGTGCCCGCGCTGGGGATCAGGGAGAGGCTTGGCGTGGTGGAGGTGACACCTGCTGCCGGAATGTGGATAGGCTATTCGTTCCACCGATATCCTGGGGAGAGTGAGAGTACATTTGGCCCCCTCCTAGCGCGCTATCAGTTCGCCCGAAGTTTGGCCAGTGACCTTACCTACGGTGTGCAGTGGTGGTTGGGGCCCGATGAATATGACTGGCGGGGATTGATGCGGTGGGCAAATTTTCATGCGCGCGTCAATGAGCGCAAGCTGGTGATGACTTTTTCGGGAACGCCGCGTTGGGCGAGTTCTTCGCCTTTTCAGCGCTCGGCCATGGGACTGCCAGGATATGCAGCACCACCGGCTGCGATGTATCGATCCGCGTATCAGCGCATGGTCAAGGAAACAGTAACTCGCTTGAAGGGACGTTTGTTGGCCACCGAGTGCTGGAATGAGCCGAACAGCCGCGATTTCTTTGCCGGGACACAAACTGATCTTGCGGACCTGTGCAAGGCAGTCTATCAGGCCACCAAGGCCGTTGAGCCGGACGTACCTGTGATTTGTCCGCAGGCCGATGACCCGGTTAATCTGGACTTTGTCTATGGAGCCAGAACATCCGCGGGTGAGCCGATTCACCAGTTCTGCGACATGGTTGGTTCGCACTTGTACAACCGATTGGGTATGGATGCGCAAGGGCAGGACTATTCGAAATTGCGGTTGAGGGATGGGCTGGAGGCCATGGCTGCGATGAGTCGCAAGTACCGCATCAACAAGCCCCTTGCCATCACGGAGTTTGGCGTGTCGAGTTGCGTGGCACGCCCGACCCGGTTCTATCCCCAGGTTTTTGGCCGCATGCCATCCATAGATGCGGCGGAGGCGCTCTATCGATCACTGGCAGAAATGCGCGAGTTCGGGGTCAGCATGGTCGCGCTGTACTCCTACGACCTGCGCAACAAAGATCCTGAGTGTCTGCCGGGCGGGAGTTTCATCAGGATGACGCAACTGGGACACGGAGGAGTGCAGAGGATTGATCCGATTGTGTTACAACGCGCAAATGCTGCTGTCTCAGACTTTGGTTGGAGAGGGCATGACTGACAGGCAGAGTGGTGAGATGTTGCCAAGAGATCGGATCAAAGTGGCAATGGTCACAAACATTCCGGCACCTTATCGTCTGCAGGTGTTTGAGCATGTGGTGATGCATCGGGACCTGGATTTCTGCGTCTTCTATTGCAGTGGGCGTGAACCCGATCGGGAGTGGGATCTACGTGATTCAACAGTAAAGCAGGTATTTTTCAAGGAAAAGTTTTTTACTTATCGAGGTAAGTTTGTTCATTGCAACCCGGATGCATGGTCGGCGCTGGCTACTTTTCGGCCTGACGTTGTAATCACGACGGGGTTCAACCCAACTTTTCTGGTTGCATATGCGTATGCCCGTTTGCACGGGGTGCGGCATATCGCGATGACCGATGGCACCGACACGACCGAAGCAACGCTGTCAGCAGTACACCGGTTCGTCAGGCGACGCGTCTACGCCGGCACGAAAGCTTTCATCGGTGCGAGTTTAGGTTCTTTCGCGCTGTACCGGTCATACGGAATACCTGACGAGAAGATGTTCCAATCGCACCTGTGTGCCAATAATGCTGATTTTGCTGAGCTGAGACAGGTGCAGGGCAAGCGCTACGATTTTGTGTTCAGTGCCCGCTTCGTGCCCGGCAAGAATCCACTTTTTGCCTTAGAGGTGTCTCAGACGGTAGCAAAACGTCTTGGACGCAAGGTGAGCATCTTGTTGCTGGGTTCTGGGGAGATGGCCGATGAAATGCACAAGGCTGCAGAGGCCATGCGCACGGAGGTCGACGCCACTTTTGCCGGTTTCGTGAAGCAGGCAGAGTTGCCTGCGTTTTATGCCTCGGCTTCTGTCTTCTTATTCCCGACCCAATTGGATACGTGGGGCGTGGTGGCGAACGAAGCTTGCGCGGCAGGATTGCCGGTGATTGTCACGCCCATGGCCGGTGTGGCTCATGAGTTGGTGGTTCATGACGACAACGGATTTGTGTTGCCGTTGAATGTGCAGCAGTGGTCTGATGCGTGTGTGGCGCTGCTGACCCAGCCGACTCTGTATGAAAGGTTCGCCTCCCGCAGTGTGGAGCGGGTCAAACCTTACACCTACAAGAATGCCGCAGATGGCATTTACGCTGCGGTGAGGTGCGCAGTGTGTTGAACGGCACTATCCTCAGTACTCGTTGAGGATAGTGCCAACGACCCGCGTTGAACCCATGGAGACCGTGCCGAGAAGAGCCTGCATCGCTTCTACGCTGCTGTGATTGCGTCTCGCCAGCAATAGCGCTGCACCGCACTTTGCTGCCACCACGGCACTGTCTGCCCCACAGGATGCCGCAGGTGTATCGACAATGATGCGGTCAAACTTCGTGCGCAACTCCCGAATGAGGAGTTCGAAGGCGGGGCGCTCAAGCAATTCCAGCGGATTTGGGGGCGTTCCGCCAACGGGCAGAAGGAAAAGATTGTTCAAATCGGGTACCGACTGAATCACGTTGGTGGCTGCCCGACCAGAAAGTACAGCCGAGAGACCACCGCCGCGATACTCCACACTGAACAGTTCATGCAGTCGTGGGCTGCGCATGTCAGCATCAATCAACAGCGTGCGACCTGGCAGCTGGGAGAAAGCAACGGCCAGATTGGCGGCAAAGAAGGATTTGCCGTCGCCACTTTCCGGGCTGAGCACAGCAAGAGCATGCCGCGGCCCCTCGTCGCTGTACATCTTCATAATGAGGTGGCTGCGAATGCTTCGAAAGGCTTCTGCCTGATCCGAGAATGGCCGTGTGGCGACAATCAGCTCTGAATTGAGGTTGTTGCGTCCCTCATTCGCATATGGGTAATGAAACTGCTGAGCCAGTGCCCAAAGCACATCGTCACTGTTGGCCAGTCCAAGAGCAACGGCAGCCTCGCCAAAGCGAACGCCCTTGTCCCGCTGGTACGCCAAAATTTGCTCAATTTGTTCCGCATTCAGGTTGTTGGCCTGACGAATGATGTCACCGATCGATTGTTCGCGGGAGAACTGCTGCGTTTCCTGGAAGCCAGAAGGTGCGTCAGGATGGAGCGGCGCGGACTGGGAGGGCTGGAACGAGGAGTGATTCATTATGGGAGCCTCAGGCCGTCTCTACACGCTTGACGTTAGTGGAAATCGCATTGAAAGAGGACGTGCGCCTGTTCTTCTTAAGCCAAGGCAATCGTGGATGGTACTTTGACTGTGTGGAGGGGAGGACCCCGATCACAGGCAGTTCCAGCGCATCGACCAAATCGAATGGGCCTCGAACGCGTCGATCTAGCAATTCCACACCCAGTACGGTGATAAGAGCCAGCAGTGCGCCCAGCACGATCGCCAAGGCCATGTTGAGGAGTAACTTCGGCGATGATGGCGAAAGCGGTTCTGCGGCAGCACTGAGAAGCACGACGCCCGATTGACTGTTATTACTCTCTAGATTCGTCTGGCTGAGGCGCAGTTGAATGGCGTCATACACACGCTGTGCGCTATCGACCTCACGTTCGAGCACTGACAGTTGTGAGCGCTCTTCCTTGAGACGCATGAGCTTGGCTCGCTGAGCATCATAGGCAGCAGTGGCTGCAGCCTCACGTGAGCTGTTGATGGTGTCATTGGAGGCCACGCTGTTGGTGACACGGCCGGTCTCTGCAGCGATCTTGTTGCGCAATGACTGAATGCTCGCTTTGATCTCGATCAGTTGTGGGTGGTTGTCCCCGAGACGTTCGGAGAGTTGATTGAGATTGGCCTCTTGAGCGCTCAGCTGATTCTTCAGACTTGAGACCACCGCGTTGTTCAAGACTTCTGCGCTTTGGTCGGGCCTCATGCGTGCCTGACTGCTGCGGTTGGCTGATTCAATGCGCAGCGCCTTCAACGCCAACACCTGTTGCGACAACTCGTTGAGCCGCATGGTCTCGACGTCCATGCGCTCATCAGTGGCCAGAATGTCGGTATTCTTTTGAGCTTCGCTGAGAGCCAACTGAGCTCGTTGGAGCTTGTCGCGAGCGATCTTGGCACGCTCCTCGAAGAAGTCGGCATATTGGCGAGCGGGATCTACGCGCAACTGGGTGCTGGACTCTATATAAGCTCGTGCAAAAGCATTGGCCAAGGCGGCTGCGAAGCTCGGGTCACTGCCCTCATAACCAATCTCAATCACATTGGATTCACGGGATGGTTTGATCTCAAGACTTTTGCCGAGCATGGTGGCCAGCCAGTCTTGGTAGGAGCCGCGCTCTTTTGTTTCCTTGGCCCAGCGTTGGCGCATCTCTGTTGACTGGTCTAAACCGGTCAGGCGCAGGACGTGCAATGCCACACGCTTGCTGGCAATGATGTCGACTTGTGTGGCGATGTGGCTGGTCGGAGTGGCCCCCAGGCTGCTGCTGGTTGCAGATACAGGGTCAGGTCGCATGTCCACCATGACGCTGGCCGTAGCGCTGTACGACTTGGGCCAAAGCAGGCTCAGGATGAGCGTGACGGTGACAATCGTCAGAAAAATGGCAGAAGCCAGAATCCAGCGGGCTCTGACGATGCGTAGGAATTGATCGAAGGTCATGGTCGGGGCAAGAGACGTGGGGCGCGTGGGAACCGTTGAGTGGAGGGGGTGCACCTCCACTCAGGCCAGGCTTACTTCAAGCCGGACAACCCTTTGCTAAGGGCTGCTGGGTCGATGCTCGAGGAGGCAGCCGGTTCATTGCTGACAGGTGCAGGGACGGGCGTTGGTGCGGACGCAGGCATAGATGCAGGAGCGGAAGAAGATGCCGCCGCCGGCTTGTTCACAAACTTGCCCAAATACTCGACCTTCGCCGCCGTACGCAAAGCCTTCATCTCCTTGGTCGCAAACTCACGACGACGTTCAGCCGTCAGGTACTGCTCGATCGCGGGTTTGGCCTGTTCAAACGCGACCGGCTGGCTGCGCGAGGCCACCACCAGCAGGGCCTTGAAGCCGTCGTTGCCGGTGATGTAGAGGGCCTCGCCGTCGCTGACCTTGCTCAATGGATCGATGATGCCCAGCGGCAGGCCTTCGGCGGCCTGGGTGATCTGGTTGGCGCTGAACTTGATGCCGCTGGCCTTGAGAACGTCGACGAATTGGGCAGGGCCGCGAGTGGCTTTCAGTTGCTCCATCAGTGCCTGGTTTTGTTCCTGGGTGCCTGGAACGGTGAACTCTTGCAAGGCGTAAACCTTGCGCTGCGAGAACAAAGCTGGTTTCTCGTCGTAGTACTTGCGGATCTCTTCGGTGGTGGGGGTGCCCGCACCGGAGGCTGCGGCCTTTTCCAGATAGGTGCGCGCCAGGATACTGCGACGGGTCGCCTCCAGCATTTGCACGACCTGCGGATCGCGGTCGAGCTTTTGCTCCTCCGCCTTGGCCACGGCCAGTTGCTGGTCGATCAGGCTTTCGAGGACCTGATGGCTGGCTGCCTCGGCTTGCTCGGGCTTGAGGCCTTGTTGGCGCTCAAGAATCTGGTTGATCTGGTGCACCGTGATTTCGCTGCCATCGACACGGGCGGCAGCCTGGGTGGCCTTGCCTTCGGAGCTGGACTTGTCTCCACAACCAGCGGCCAGGGCGGCGGCAACAACGACGGGCAGCAGCGCCATCGAACGGAGGGTGCGTTGGCGGGCAGTGGCTTGCAGGCGGATGGTCATGGTGTGTCGGCAGGGGTTGATCAATCAAGGTCGCAGAACGGGCGTGCGCGTTCTTTTGCGTCACTGGTGAATGATCACGCAGGGAGCGTGCGAGTTCCCTGGGGTTTTCTCCTGCCGCTCACATGGGGGGCTGTGCCTGTTGTGTGACCGTGACAGTGCCGTCGCCCCCCGGGTCAGGGTGCTCAGAGGCGCGGGAATACCGCTTGCCACAAAGTCAGCACGGCTTGGCGGTAAGGCGCAATGGTCGTCAGCCCCTCTCCTTGCAGCTTGGTGCTGGCCTCGTCCAGGCGGGCACGGTGCTGGATGCGGCGCAGTTCGCGGTAGGCGGGGCCGGCGGCACGGCCCACGCCTGCGGGCAACAAGCCGGCATCTTCGGCACGCTGCAGCAGCGCAATGTTGCCGACGTTGTCGAGCAACTCGGGGTGAGCGTGGCTGTGGGTCAGCACCAGGTACTGCACGGCAAACTCGACGTCGATCATGCCGCCATGGCTGTGTTTGATGTCGAACTGGTCGGCGGGGCAGGGGTGGGCCTCGCGCAGGCGTTCGCGCATGGCGATGACCTCGTCGCGCAGCGCCACAGGGTCGCGTTGGGCGGACAGCACGTTGCGGCGCGTGTTTTCAAAGCGTTCGGCCAGGGCCATTTCACCCGCACACCAGCGTGCGCGACTCAGGGCCTGGTGCTCCCAGGTCCAGGCGGTGTTGCTGCCGCGCTGGCGTTGGTAGTCGTCGAAGGCGTGGAAGCTGGTGACGAGCAGGCCGGAGTTGCCATTGGGGCGCAGGGCGGTGTCGATGTCGAACAACTCGCCGGCCGAGGTGCGCAGCGTCAGCCAGGTGACCAGTTTGCGGGCGAACAGCAGGTAGGCGTCGATGGCACTGGGGGTGTCCGGGCCGGCCTGGGGGTCTGGGGCATCCTGGGTTTCGTCGAACAGGAAGACGACGTCCAGGTCGCTGCCGTAGCCGAGCTCTTTGCCGCCAAGCTTGCCGTAGGCGATGACGGCGAAGTGGGGTTGGCGGCCCACAGCGTAGCGGCCTTGCTTGCCGGGGCGCTGTTGCAGGTGGCTCCAGGCCCACCGGATGGCCACGTCCAGGGTGGCGTCGGCCAGGGCCGAGAGGTCGTCGGCCACCTGCTCGACGGTGAGCGTGCCTTCCACGTCGCGCACCAGGGTGCGGAACACTTCGGCGTGGTGGGCGCGGCGCAGGGTGTCGAGCAGGGACTCTTCGTCGGCCTGGCCGGCGCGCGCCCAGGCGGTGTGGCGGTCTTCCAGGTCGCGCTGGTAGCCCGCCGCATCGAAGCGGCTCTCCAGCAGGCGCGGGTCGGCCAGCTCGTCGATCACGCCCGGGTGGCGCAGGAGGTACTGCATGGGCCACTTGGCCAGCCCCAGCAGGCGCAGCAGGCGGTTGAGCACCTCGGGGCGCTCGTCCAGCAGCGCCAGGTAACTGTCGCGGCGCAGCAGGGGGGTCAGCCAGTCCACAAAGTGGCGCACCGTGTCGGTGTTCATGCAGGGCGCGCCGTCCGGGGCTTGCGAGGCCTCCAGAGCTGATTTGGTGGCGCGGCCGATCAGCTTGGCCAGGCGCAGCTTGGCGACGTCAGACAGCATGGCCACCTTGCCATGCAAAGCAAACTGGCGCACGTGCGGGGCGAGGTCGTCGGGGAGCTTGGCGAGGAACTCCTCGCTGTCGACGGGCAGGGGGGGGCCGCCACAGCCCTTGCAGCCGTTGCCTTTGGGGTCGCGGCCATCGTGGAGCAGGGCATCGAACTCGGTGGCCACGAACTCGCGCACATTGCACAGGGCTTCGAGCAGCTGGCAGGTGCTGCTGCGGCAATCGGGGCGCTCCGCGCTGCCTTGCTCGCGAGCCTGAATGCCCAGGCTGTCGGCGATCCAGGCCAGGTCGGCATCCTCGGTGGGCAGCATGTGGGTCTGCTGGTCGTCGAGGAACTGGATGCGGTGCTCGATGCGGCGCAGGAAGGTGTAGGCCTCGGCCAGTTTCTCGGCCTTGTCGGGCGGGATCAGGCCACGTGCGGCCAGACGGGGCAGGGCCTTGAGCGTGGATCGGGTGCGGATTTCCGGGAACTGGCCGCCGCGCACCACCTGCAGCAGTTGCACGGTGAACTCGATTTCGCGGATGCCGCCTCGGGCCAGTTTGACGTCGTTGGCGCGCTCGGGGCGGCCCGCCGCGCGGCGGGTGGCCTCGTCACGGATCTTGCGGTGCAGTTGGCGCAGGCCTTCGAAGACGCCGTAGTCGAGGTAGCGACGGAACACGAAGGGCATGACCAGGTCGCGCAGGGCCAGTGCGCGCGTGTAGTGGTCACCGCCGGGCAGGGCACGGCGCGGCGCGATGATGCGGCTCTTGAGCCAGGCAAAGCGCTCCCATTCGCGGCCCTGAACGAGGAAGTACTCCTCCAGCATCCCCATGCTGACCACGGAGGGGCCGGAGTTGCCGTTGGGGCGCAGGGCCAGGTCGACGCGAAAGACGAAGCCGTCGTCGGTGGTGTCGCCAATCAGGGTCGACAGGCGACGGGCGATGTGGCTGAAGTACTCGTGGGCGGTGATGCGCCCGCGCACCACGCCGCCGTCTTCGACGCCCGTGGTGTGGCCCTCGTCTTCGTACACATAGATGAGGTCGATGTCGGACGAGACGTTGAGCTCGCGCCCACCGAGCTTGCCCATGCCAATGACCCACAGATCGAGGCGCTGGCCTTGCGCGTCGAGCGGGGCGCCGTGTTTGAGGTCGAGTTCGGCTTCGGCGGCGGCCATGGCGTGGTCGAGCGTGACCTCGGCCAGTTCGGTCACCGAGGCGGTGATCTCGAGCATGGGGGCGCCGGCTTCCACGTCCAGGCAGGCCAGGCGTTCCATCACCAGGTGGCGGGCCACGCGCAGGGCCGAGCCCAGTTCGCGGCCTTGCTCACGCAGGTGGGCGATCAGGGTCGTGATTTGGGCCGTGCGGGGCGTGCCGGGGGCCGTTTGGGCGAACCGGGCGATCTCGTCGGCGTAACGTCGGCGCACCCGTTGGACATAGCGGGAATGGGCCGCAGGGGTGGTGGTGGGCACCGCATCGAAAGGGAAATCAATCATGGACCGTGTCGCCGGCGAAGAGGTCTGTGCTAGGGTGATCACTTGTCGATCCCTGGGGCTGTACTGACAATGGTAGAGCAGCGGTCAGGCCACTTTGTAGGCGGTTCGACGGGTGAACTGTCTGATCCATGTCTGAGACTCCTGCTGCTTCCTCTGAGCGTTCCACGCAAACCGCCACCGGGCGCCGGCACACACTGTGGTCATCGGCCCGGCTCATGGGGCGGGCGACGCGGCGTCTGACCCGCATCACCTTGAGCCTGTTGGGGGCGGGGGTGTTGCTGGCCGCGGTGGCCTGGGCGGTGTTGCTGTTCCAGATTCTGCCCCGTATTGGCGATTGGCGGGACGACCTGGCTCAACAAGCCACTCGGGCATTGGGGGTGACCGTGCGCATTGGTGCGCTGCAGGGGCACGCCGAGGGCATGTGGCCGGTGCTGAGCCTGCACCGGGTCGAGCTGCTGGACGAGCAGGGCCGGGTGGCCTTGTCCTTGCCTGAGGTGTCGGCCCGGGTGTCGCTGGCCACCTTGTCGCCCCAGGCGCTGTGGGCGGGCGAGGTGCGGCTGGGCCGGCTGGAGCTGGTCCGACCTGATCTGGACGTGCGCCGAGACGCTGCCGGGCAACTTCACGTGGCAGGTTTGCGGATGACGCAGCAGGCTTCAACCGGCCAGGGCGCGTCTGCGGGGGCTGACTGGGTGTTGTCGCAGTCGCTGATCCAGGTCCGCGAGGGCCGACTGCGCTGGACCGACGAGTTGTTGCGGCGGCCGACCTTGAGTCTGCAGCAGGTGGACCTGGCACTGCGTCATCGCCTGGGGCTGGGGCGACGTCACCACGAACTGGTGGTGGCCGCGACCCCGCCGCGCGAGTTCGGTCAGCGCTTGCGGTTGGACATGGATGTGCATCAACCCTTGTGGGCACTCAATGATCAGGCGGCCTGGTGGCAACGTTGGTGGCCGGCGCTGACCCAGCCCAGCCAGTGGCAGCACTGGACTGGCGCCATGGTGCTGGACCTGCCGCATGTGGACGTGCAGACACTGCAGCGACATGTGAGCCTGCCGGTCGAGGTGCGAGGCGGGCGGGGGGCGGTTCGCGCGACCTTGCGCTTGAAAGACGGCCTGCTGGCGGGCGGGAGCGTGCAGCTGGGCGTGCAAGGCGTGGATGTGCGGCTGGACCCGACACTGGCGCCGCTGAGCTTTCGGCGCCTGACCGGCCAACTGAGCCTGGACCACCGTGCCGACCAGACCGCCATGGCGTTCGAGCAACTGGCTTTTGAGTTGAACGATGGCCTGTCGTGGCCCCTCAGCCAGGGGCGCCTGGTGTGGCGCCATGCGGTCGATCCGCTGGTGGACGTGGCCAAAGCCTGGCGTCAGACGCAAGGCGGGCAGGCGCAGGCAGAGCATCTGGACCTGGCTCTGCTGGCGCGGGTGGCTGATCGCTTGCCTTTGGCCGCCGCCCATCGTCAGGCCTTGCTGGACCTGGCGCCGCAGGGCGTCGTGTCGGACCTGGACCTGAGCTGGGACGGGGCGGCGACGGCGCCCACGCGTTACCGGGTCAAGGCGCGCGTTCAGGGACTGGGGCTGGCGGCGTCATCGGATGGGATGAGACCGGGCTTGGCGCAGGCCGATGTCACGGTGACGGCCACCGAGGCGGGCGGGCGTGCCGAGCTCGCCATGCAGCAAGGATGGCTGGCGTTTCCAGGGGTGTTTGAAGAACCCCGGATCCCTCTGGATCGGCTCCAGGCCCGCGTGGACTGGGCCCGGCGCGCGGTGGCTGGTGGTGAACCGAATTGGTCGGTGAGTGTCAGCCAGGCCAGTTTCGCCAATGCCGATGCGGTGGGCACGCTGGACGCCACCTGGCGCACGGCTGCCACCGGGGAGCGCAATGCCCAGGGCCAGCCACTGTCGCGACTGCCCGGGGTGCTGGAGATGGACGGTCGGCTGGCACGCGGTGAGGCCACCCGTGTGTGGCGCTACCTGCCTCTGAGCATCCCACCCGACACGCGCGACTATGTGCGCCAGGCCTTCCGCAGCGGCCATGCCGAAGGGGTGAGCTTCGAGGTCAAGGGCAATCTGGATGCCTTCCCGTTCAAGGACGATGTGGGTGGGCGCTTCCGCGTGCGGGTGCCTGTCCGTCAGGTGGTCATGGACTATGTGCCGCCTGCGCTGCTGGGCTTGGCGCCCGACGCGAAAACGGGTGTCTGGCCGGCGTTCACGTCGCTGGAAGGGCTGCTGCGCTTCGAGGGCCAGCGCATGCTCATCGAAGACGCGCGCGGCATGCTGGGCACCATGGGCACGGGTCGCTTTGCGCTGAGCGAGGTGACGGGCCAAATCGAGGACATGGGGGCAGATGATCCCCATCTGACCATCCAGGGCCGTGGGGCGGGGCCGATGGACGACTTGCTGCGTTTCCTGGCGACTTCTCCGGTGGGCGAGTGGACCGGCGGTGCGCTCAGCGAGGCACGCGGCGGCGGCCGGGGCGCTTTGCAGTTGTCGCTGGACATCCCGCTGAACCGGGGCGAAGACACCCGGGTCAAGGGCCTGGTGACCCTGGTGGACAAGGACCAGGCCAGTCTGCGCCTGAGCCCGTCGATTCCGGCGTTTGCCTCCTTGCGCGGCACCATTGCCCTCACCGAGACGCAACTGGACGTGCAGGCGCGCACCCGTGTCTGGGGCCAGGACATGGCGGTGCAGGGCAAGCGGGGGCAAGACGGCGTGGTGCGCTTCAGCGCACGCGGCACCATGTCGGCCGAGGGCCTCAAGCAGGCACAGGAGTACCCGGCCCTGGCGCGACTCGCGCCGCACCTCTCGGGTGAGACACCGGTGACCGTGACGGTGGCAGCCGGGGCGCGCACCGAGGTGCAGGTGAGCTCCACCTTGCAGGGCATCGGCGCGGCCCTGCCCGCACCCCTGACCAAGCCGGCTGCAGCGGTGTGGCCGCTGACCGTCACTTATCGCACCGAGGGTGAGCGGGTGCAGCAGGACCTCATCCAGGTGGACGTGGGCAATCCACAGGCCCTGGCCATGACGCCGGCGGCCTTGCCGCGCGTGCGCGTGGAGCTGCGCCGTGATGTGAGCGCCGCCGAGGCCCGGGTCACGCAGGGGCTCATCAGTCTGGTGCAGGGCTCGCCAGGGCAGGTGGCAGCCATGCCGCCCTTGCCGGCACGCGGGGTGGCCGCACACTGGTCGAGTCCCACCCTGGACCTGGATGCGTGGCTGAAGGTGGCAGACGCCTTCCGTGGCCCGTCGGGGGGCGCGAGCCAGTCCGACCTCGGCGACGGCGCGCCTGAGACGGTGAGCATCCAGACCGGGGCACTGACCTTCCGCCAGCGCACCCTCAAGGACGTGTCGGCCACCCTGGCCCATCCGGCCCCGAGCGTGTGGCGCCTGCAGCTCAATGCCGACCAAGTGGCCGGCCAGATTGAATGGGCGCCGGAGAAAGCCCCGCTGGCTGCCGGGCCATCGTCCACCCGGGTGACGGCGCGCTTGTCACGCCTGTCCATCCCCAATGCCGAGGCGCAGGCCCTGCAGACCCAGGCGACCGCGCAGATGCTCGCCAGCGAGGGAGCCACCCAGTTGCCCGCGCTGGACATCCAGATCGACCAGTTCGAATGGCGTGGCCTGGCCTTGGGTCGACTGGAGGTGGAGGCCATCAACCGGCTGGTGCCCATGGCGGGCGGCGCGGCCTTGCCCGAATGGCGCCTCAATCGCCTGCGCCTGAGCACCCCGGAAGCGCAACTGGACGCCTCGGGCAACTGGGCTGCCTTGGGCACACCCGGCCGGCCGCGCTCGGCCTTTGGCTTCACCCTCGACCTGCGCGACAGCGGTGCCCTGCTGACCCGCCTGGGCCTGCCCCAGACGTTGCGAGGCGGCAAAGGGCAGCTCACCGGGCAGGTCAACTGGCTGGGCTCGCCCCTGGAGCCCGATCCGCTGACGATGTCCGGGGACATCCAGGTCCGGATCAACGCCGGTCAGTTCCTCAAGGCCGACCCGGGCATCGCCAAGCTGCTGGGCGTTTTGAGCCTGCAGTCCCTGCCGCGACGGCTGACGTTGGATTTCCGCGACCTGTTCCAGCAGGGTTTTGCTTTTGATGCCATCGACGGGGATGTGAAGGTCACCCAGGGCGTGGCTGCCACCCGCAACCTGCGCATGCGTGGCGTGCAGGCCATCGTGCTGATGGAAGGACAGGCCGACCTGGCCAAGGAGACGCAGAACCTGCACGTCTTTGTGGTGCCGCAGATCAACGCCGAGGCGGCCTCACTGGCCTACGCTGCCATCAACCCGGTCATCGGCATCGGCACCTTCATTGCGCAGTACCTGCTGCGCAAACAGGTGGCCGACGCCAGCACGCAGGAGTTCATGGTCACCGGTCCCTGGGCCGACCCCCACGTGGAAAAGCTGGAACGCGGCCCCAAGCCGGCCGAGGTCACAGCGCCCCGAAAACCTTCTTGAGCAAGGCGCTGCCCGTGCCCACCGGGTCCTGGCGGATCTTGCGCTCTTCCTCGCCGATCACCATGAACAGGGCGTCCAGCGCCTTGTTCGTGACGTGATCCTGAAGCGTCCCACCCTGGCCTTGCAGCAGGCCGAAGCGCTGGGCCTTGCCGGCCAGATCGTTGTAATGCTGGGTCACCGACAGCTTTTCCAGTGAGCGGTTGACCACCGGCTGGAACTGGGTGGTGAGCGGCTCACGCGTCTTGCGGGCGAAATACTCGGTGACGGCGTTATCGCCGCCTTGCAAGATGCCGGCAGCGTCCTGCACGCTCATGTTCTGGATGGCCTTGCGCAACAGGGGCCGGGCGAGGGACACGGCCTGCGAGGCCGCGTGGTTCATGGATTCGGTCAGCTGCTGCAATTGCTGGCCGCGCCCCATGGCCTGCAGCACGGGCGCCGCCTTGTCCAGCGGCGAGGGCAGGCCGATGCGCACCTTGTCGTTGTTCAGGAAACCATTGTTGGCGCCCAACTGCGAGACGGCCACCTCGGCCCCCTTGTCGAGCGCCGCGCGCAGGGCGGCGGTGGCGTCCTTGCTGCTGAACGCGGCGGCCCACCCTGTTGCGGGCAGGGTGACCAGGCTCAGGCCGAATGCCCCCAGGGATGACAATACACTGCGACGTTTCACGTTGTTTCCTTTCAAGTTTGCTGTGGTGACACCCATGCCGATGAGTCGACGTTTGATGATCCTGGGCCTGCCCGTGCTCCTGAGCGCCTGCCTGTCGGGCGGCAGCTCGGATCTGCCGGATCTGCCTTTCACCCAGCTGGATGGCAGCCAGCATCGCACAAGCGCGTTCAAAGGCAAAGTGACGGTGCTGAACTTCTGGGCCACCAGTTGCACCACCTGCGTCAAGGAAATGCCGCAAATCGTGGCCACCCATCAGCGCTTTCAGGCGCAGGGGCTGGAAACCCTGGCCGTGGCCATGTCCTACGACCCACCGGCCTACGTCATGCAGTTTGCGCAGACCCGTCAGCTGCCGTTTCGCGTGGCCATCGACCACGATGGCAGCCTGGCCAAGGCCTTTGGCGACGTGCAGCTCACGCCCACCACCCTGGTGATCGACCGCGACGGCAAGGTCGTCAAACGCTATGTGGGCGAGCCCGACTTCGATGCCATGCACAAGCTGTTGGGGCAGTTGCTGTCCCGCCCGGCCGCCTGATGGTCCGCCAGATGTCGGTTGGGCGCCCGAGCACGTCGCGTGCAGGCTGGCGCGGTGCGCGCATCCGCCGGTTCATCGGTTTGGGCGCCTTGATCACCTTGACCGCCTGCTCGCCCGCCCTGGACTGGCGCGAGGTGCGCCCGCCCGAGGCCCCGGGTTTGCAGGCCCTGTTCCCTTGCCGACCGGATCACGCGACCCGCAGCGTGACCCTGCCCAGCGCGGCCCAGCCCCTGGTCATGCAGATGTGGTCTTGTCAGACCGGTGACGTGACCTGGGCGCTCAGCCAGGTGCAGGTGCCAGACGTGACCCAGGTGGGCCCCACCTTGAGCGCGCTGGCCCGCGTCATGCAGGACAACCTGCAAGCCGCCAGCCAGTTGGCAGGCAGCCAGACCCCGGTCGGGGTGGTGCCGCTGGGCCCGGTGCAGGTCCGTGGCATGACGCCGCAACCCCAGGCGCAGGGCTGGCGTTTCCAGGCGCGGCGGGTCGACGGCTGGGGGCGGCCGCTGGAGATGGGCGTCACAGCGTGGCATTTTGCCCACGGCCTGCAGATTTTTCAGGCCTCGGTGTCCCGACCCATCGGATCAAATGGGACAGAACCCACTGAGGCGGCGCAAGATGCGGAGTTGTCCTTTCGGGACGGATTCCAGTTCCCTGCCTGACCCCTTCAACCCCACCTCATGCCCGGCCTGTTCATCATCGCGCACGCCCCTCTGGCTTCAGCCTTGAAGCTGGCCGCCGGGCATTGTTTTCCCGAGTTGGTGCAACACCTGCAGGCGCTCGACGTGCCACCGAACCTGCCTTGCGACGAGCTCGAAGCACAGGCGCGCGTGCTGTTGAGCCTCGCGCAGGATGCCGATGCGCGTGGCGAGGCCCTGATCCTCACCGATGTGTTCGGCGCCACGCCTTGCAACACCGTTCAGCGTCTGGCCGACGGTCAGCACGTGAAGGTGATCACCGGGGTGAATGTGCCGATGCTGTGGCGCGCCCTGAACTACGCCAGCGAGCCTCTGGACACCTTGGTGACGCGCGCGCTGGCCGGGGGCACCCAGGGTGTCATGCAGATCGCAGCCAGTCGGCCGCAAAACCAGGCCAGCCAACCTACCAGCCATGATCAAGACCACCGCCAACATCAGCAATAAGCTGGGCCTGCACGCCCGCGCCTCGGCCAAACTCACCAAACTGGCCAGCAGCTTTCCCTGTGAAGTGTTCATGAGCCGCAACGAGCGGCGCGTCAATGCCAAGAGCATCATGGGCGTGATGATGCTGGCCGCCGGCCTGGGCAGCACCGTGGAAATCGAGTGCGATGGCCCCCGCGAAGAGGACGCCATGAAGGCCCTGCTGGCGCTGATCAACGACAAGTTTGGCGAAGGCGAATAACCCGACGAGGGTTTACCCTTCATCGGCTGCGAAATTGTCACATGTTCGCGCAAAACCGTGATTTTTTGTTGCGCCCATGCAGCAGGCTTTGTGCCCAGACGTAAGTTCTCAAGGCAAAGTTGACTCATCCCGCAAAGGGGGGTGATCAGGCATCTGTCCCCTCTGCGGCTCACAGACTTGATCCCGTGTACCAAGGAGTCACAATGCCCCGGTCCTCTTCTGCCTCGTCGTTCTACCGCGCCCCGCTGAAGGCGTCTGCCCTGGTGCTGGCCCTGGCCGCCGCCACCAGCGCCATGGCCGTCGAGAACGGCAATCAGCGTTACTCCGCCGGCGTTGGCGGCAGCGACATGACCACCCCGGTCGTGCCCGGTCTGTACTTCCAGGCCCCGATGGTGGCGTACCAGGCCAGCAAGATCAAAGGGAATGATGGGAAGCAGTGGGTGAATCCGACGCCCTTCCCGGGTGGTGGAGGGCTTCCTGCTGTTCCCGGTCTTACTTCGCGCATCGGCATCGACACCGACACCTATGCGATTCTGCCTCGTTTGACTTACATCAGCAGTCATCGTCTGCTGGGCGCGCACGTCGGTGTGACGGCCATGCTGCCGATCGTGAAGCGCAAGGCTAGCTTTAGCGCATCGCCAAACTTTGCTGGCTCAGGTATTCCAACTCAGTATCAGCCGGGCGTTACGTCGGCGGTCAGTGATGGTGTTGCCTCCAAGTTGGACGGATCTGAAACCGGCATCGCAGACTTGGAAGTCTCCCCGGTCATGCACTGGGAAATCGGCGACCATCAGTCGGTCACCTTTGCGCCGACCATCGTCATGCCCTTGGGTGACTTCAAGGCGGATCAGCGCGTGAACACTGGTTTCGGCGATTACTACACCTTCC